>Ga0307277_10000464_pt1 | contig 15049 bp, 18 predicted proteins | sample ER_DNA_116_FD_194473 | JGI IMG/M metagenome (GOLD analysis project Ga0307277, IMG submission 194473) | Bulk soil microbial communities from the East River watershed near Crested Butte, Colorado, United States - ER_DNA_116 | ecosystem: Environmental > Terrestrial > Soil > Floodplain | place...
AGGAGCACTCGCCGTGACGCAGGTCCTCGGAGGCATCGCCCGCATCGCCGTCGGCCGCCTGTCGGATCGCCTGCGGATGCGGATCGTTCCCTTGCGCTGGGTTGCGCTCGGCCTGGCCCTGACGGTGGGGATAACGGCGGGGCTCGTCAACGCGCCGGTGTGGATCCTCGTCCTGGCTCTGGTCGTCGCCGGCACCTTCGGTCTGTCCTGGAACGGTCTGTCCTTCACCGCGGCTGCGGAGGCTGCGGGGCGCGCCCGCAGTGGCGTCGCGATCGGCCTGCAGCAGACGTTCCTGTCGGCCGGGGCCATCGTCGCGCCGATCGCGTTCGCGACGACCGTCCACCATGCCTCCTGGCGCGTCGCCTTCGTGCTCGCAGCGCTCAGCCCGCTCGTGGGCTACGCGCTGCTCAGTCCGTTAGCCGAGCGAAAACCTTGAACGTCGGGCTGCCCACCGGGAGCTCATGGAACTCGGGGTTGACACAGCCGATCTCGCCCGACCGTTCCTCGCCGTAACACTCCTCGACTTCGACGTGGCACATCGGGAGCGGTGCGCGCGTCGTGCGCATCGCACCGAACCCCTCGTGACGCGCCTCGGCTTCCCGCAGCATCTCCAGATCGATCTCGACGGCGTACACACGCTGCATGCAACCTATGTACGTACGGCCGAACTCCTCATACGCGTACATGAAGGGGCACGCGCGCTCAACGCACGCAGACGGATAGACCACCTTGTCGCAATGCACCTCGCACCTGCGGCACTCCAACTCGTCCTGCGGCCGGAGCGGAAGCTCCGTGATGGTCAGTGCCTCTAGGCGCTGTGCCGGTGGCTGCATGACGGAATTGTGGTACCGCAGACCGGCCTCCGCAAGACTTGACATGAAGGTCGCAGATCAGCTAAGGCCGCTAGGCTAGGTCGCAGTGGCGCGACGACTCCTTTGGGCCTCGCTCGCGCTCGCGCCCATCACGATCGTCGTCGACCTCGTCGCCCACCCGGGCAAGACGGTCCTGTTCGTTTTCGCCGCAATCTCTCTGATCCCACTCGCCTGGCTGATCGGGGAAGCGACCGAACATGCGGGTGAACACACCGGCCCGCGCATCGGCGGCCTCCTGAACGCGAGCTTCGGAAACGCTCCCGAGGTCATCATCGCCGTGATCGCGGTCAATGAGAACCTCCCCGATGTCGTGCGTGGCTCGATGGCGGGGAGCGTCGTCTCGAACATCCTGCTCGTCCTTGGCGCGGCACTGATCCTCGGCAAGGACAACGCCGACCTGGACCGCACCTCGTTGCTGAGCCAACTCGGCCTTGTCCTCGTGGCCGTCCTCCTGCTACTGATCCCTTCGGTCCCGGGCTGGCACGGAGATCCGAATCGCCACTCGCTTGCCCTGCTCAGCATCGGCCCTGCCATCGTGCTGCTGGGCCTCTACCTCGTCGTCACGATCGCCGACCTCAAGCGTCGCCCGGCACACGAGGTCACCAACGTCACCGGCTGGAGCCTCCGCACGTCACTCGTCGTGCTCGGAGTGACCACGGCGGCAACGGCAATGATCAGCGAGATCCTCGTCCACTCGCTCCAGGCCTTTGCGGAAGCCGCAAACCTCTCCGACTTCTTCATCGCAGTGGTGATCGTTGCGATCGTCGGCAATGCCGCCGAACACGGCGGCGCAGTCGTGATCGCCCGGCGGGGAAAGATGAAGCTCGCCACGGAGATCGCGGTCTCCTCGAGCGCCCAGGTCGCCCTGTTCGTCATCCCGGTGGTCACCCTGGTGTCGTTCGCCTTCGCGCACCCGCTCTCTCTGGCTTTCAGGCCCATCGAGCTGATCGCCATGGGCGCGGCCGCGGCGTTTGTCGGCTTCGTGATCCGTGACGGACGCGCGCGACGCTGGGAGGGCGCACTTCTGATCGCCGTCTACGGAGGCTTCGTGGTCTGGTTTCTGTCCGCGGGAGACAGATAGCAGGTAGTAGGAGTGCGGTTAACCGCACCGAGCAGCGACCAGTGAGCCGCCTTGCCGGCTCTCTCGGTACCGTGGAAACTTGCCCCAACGACATGGAGGACAGATGAGCAACCCACTGGCAGCTGAGCCCGCGGCGACGGTCGGCGCCCCCTCCCCAGGTTTCGTCCTCTCCGCCTCTGACCTGACCCGCCGCTACGGCGAAGGAGACACCGCGGTCGACGCGTTGCGCGGCGTCTCGCTCGACGTGCCGAAGGGGCAGCTCACCGCGGTCATGGGGCCCTCGGGATCGGGGAAGTCGACGCTGATGCACATTCTCGCCGGCCTCGACAAGCCCACGTCAGGCGAGGTGACGATTGCCGGGACAGCGATTTCGACACTGAACGACTCGGATCTGACGAAGCTGCGCCGTCAGCACATCGGATTCATCTTCCAGTTCTTCAATCTGCTTCCGATGCTCACTGCCGAGGAGAACGTCCTGCTACCGCTTTCGATCGCCGGCGTGAAGCCGGAGCGCGAATGGGTCGACCAGTTGATCGATCGCATGGGTCTCACCAACCGCCGCTCACACCGGCCGTCTGAGCTGTCCGGCGGTCAGCAACAGCGTGTGGCGATCGGCCGCGCGCTCGTCAGCAGGCCGACGATCGTCTTCGCGGATGAGCCCACAGGCAACCTCGACTCGAAAACGAGCGGTGAGATTCTCGAGGTTCTCAACCGGTCGGTGCAGGAGCTCGAGCAGACGATCGTGATGGTGACGCATGAGGCGCGCGCGGCCGCGATTGCTGACCGCATCCTGTTCATCGCAGACGGGCTCATCGTCCGCGAGTCGAAAGACCTCTCTGCGCACGAGATCGTCGAAGAGATGGAACAGCTCGACAGCGCGTGACCCGTTTCGCTCTCAAAGCACTCCTCGGCCGCAAGCTGCGCACCGTCCTCTCGGCGTTCGCCATCGTCCTCGGCGTCGCCACGGTGAGCGGCACGTACGTCCTCACCGACTCCATCGACAAGGCCTTCGGGTCGATCTTCACGGAGAGCCGTAACGGATCGGACGCCGTCATCAGCGGCAAGGCTCCCTTCGACATCGGAGATGGAACCGGGGTAGCGGCCCCGGCCTTCAATGAATCACTACTGCAGAAGGTCCGCGCCCTTCCGGATGTCCGCGTCGCGGACGGCAGCGTCAACGGCGAGGCTCAGCTGATCGGCAAGGACGGGAAAGCGATCGTCTACGGCGGCGCTCCAAATCTCGGCTTCAGCATCGCGCGGGGCGATTCGCCCTTCAACCCCTTGTCGCTCGTCAAAGGCTCGTGGCCGAAGAAAAACGAGGTCGTGATCGACAAATCGACTGCGGGCAAGGAGCACTTTCGCATCGGCCAGACAATCGGTGTGCAGGCCGTCGGCCCGGTTCAACGGCTGCGGGTCTCCGGAATCGTGAAATTCGGCTCGGTGTCGACCATTGGCGGGGCGACGCTGGCGGGTTTCGATCTGCCCACCGCGCAGGGACTCTTCGGCAAGCCCGGGAAGCTCGACGAGATCGCGGTCGCTTCCAAGCCGAACGTCGCCACCGATCAACTCTTGCAGGAGATCCGGAGCATCCTTCCTGCCGAAACGCAGGTACGCACCGGTCAGGGGCAGGCACAGGAGGACAGCAAGGACACGAATTCGTTCATTTCCTTCCTCCAGAAGTTCCTGCTTGGTTTCGGCGGTGTGGCTCTCTTCGTCGGCAGCTTCGTGATCGCCAACTCGCTCTCGATCACCATCGCCCAGCGGACACGCGAGCTCGCGACCCTCAGAACTCTTGGCGCGTCCCGTCGTCAGCTGCTCAAGTCGATCATCATCGAAGCGCTGGCGATCGGAATCCTCGCCGCCGTGATCGGGCTCTTCGCCGGGCTCGCACTCGCGAAAGGGCTGTTCTCGCTGTTCGACGCCGTTGGCTTCACGCTTCCGAACAACGGGTTGACCTTCGAGACCCGGACGGTTGTCGTCTCGCTCGCTGTCGGGATCATCGTCACGCTGCTCGCAAGCCTGCGCCCGGCGCTGCGTGCAACGCGTGTGCCGCCGATCGCCGCCGTTCGAGAAGGCGCCACACTGCCGGAGTCACGCTACGCCCGCTTCCGACTGCCGGCATCCATATTGCTGACTGCGCTTGGCTTCGGCAGCCTGCTCTGGGGTCTGTTTGCGCCCAACCTCGGAACGGCCGGCGTCCTCCTCTTCATGCTCGGCGGAGCGCTGCTCGTGTTCCTCGGCATCGCGCTCCTGTCGGTCAGGCTCGTGACTCCGCTCGCGGGAGTGCTCGGGTGGCCGGCGACGAAGATCGGCGGCACAGCCGGGGTGCTCGCCCGCGAGAACTCGCAGCGGAACCCACAGCGCACGGCGTCGACTGCGTCTGCACTCATGATCGGACTCGCCCTGGTGACATTGGTGACGATGCTCGCGGCCGGGATCATCTCGAGCTTCGAGGGCTCGGTGAAACAGATCTGGAAGAACGCGGACTACGCGATCACGGCACAGAACAACTTCTCGCCGATCCCGATCGCGGCGGCAGAAGCCGTCGCGAAGACTCCCGGGGTAGAAGCGGTCGGGAACGTTCGGGCCGGTGAGACGCTTGCGTTCGGGAAGACGATCAACACGACAGCGGTGAACCCGGCGACCAGCCAGATGTTCAACCTCGAATGGGAGGAAGGATCGGGAGCGGTCCTCGCCAATCTCGGCGAGGACGGCGCCTTCGTCGACAAGGGGTACGCGAAGAGCCACCACCTGGAGCTCGGATCGCCTGTCCCGTTGACGTTCGCGGACGGTTCGCAAGAGCAATTCAACGTGAAGGGCATTTTCGCCCCGCCGACCGGTGGCTCGCCGTTTGGTTCTGTGACGATCTCCGCGGCGTCATGGGACAGGCATGTCGATGCTCCGCAAAATCTCTACTCCTTCGTGTTGATGAAGGGCGGGCAGACGTCCGCGAACGCAGCCGCCCTCGACCGGACCTTGAGGGACTTCCCGAACGCGAAGGCCGCCACGCGACAGAAGTTCATCGACAACCAGATCTCGGGGCTCAGCTCCGTGCTCAACATCCTCTACGTGCTGCTCGCCCTGTCGGTCATCGTCAGCCTCTTCGGGATCGTGAACACGCTCGTGCTGACGGTCTTCGAGCGCACCAGAGAGATCGGCATGTTGCGGGCGATCGGGATGACGCGCCGTCAGGTGCGGCGGATGATCCGGCACGAGAGCGTGATCACCGCGCTGATCGGCGCTGTGATCGGGATTGCGCTCGGCATCGTCCTCGCGGGTCTGCTGATCGCGCGCATCGACTTCATCGTCCTCTCAGTCCCCGTCGGCCAGCTCATCATCTTCGGTGTCGCGGCCATCTTCGTCGGGATCCTCGCGGCGATCTTCCCCGCGCGCCGCGCGGCCAGGCTCAACGTCCTAGAGGCACTTCAGTACGAGTAGCACCGAGCGCGGCCGGAATTGCTCCGATGGCCGCGTCGATGTCGTCGTCCGTGATGTCGAGGTGCGTGACCGCGCGCACGACCGTCGGATGCACGGTCGTCGACACGAGCACGCCCCGGTCTTTCATGCGCTCGATGGCACCGCCGCGATCGGGCCCGACGTCGATCTGGACGAAGTTGGTCTCCACTTGCTCGAGGTCGACCTGCACCCCAGCTGCGGCGAGCCGTTCTCCGAGGCGTCGCGCACGGGCGTGGTCGTCGGCGATGCGGTCGACGTGGTGGTCGAGCGCGTAGAGCGCTGCCGCGGCCACGATCCCCGCCTGCCGCATCGCCCCGCCGAAGAAGTGCTTCCCACGGCGCGCCTGGGCCATCAACTCCGTAGAGCCTGCGATCAGAGCGCCGAGCGGACAGCCGAGGCCCTTCGAGAAGCAGAGCGTCACGGTGTCGAAACTGCGGCCGATCCTTGCTGCATCGACGCCGGACGCAATCGCGGCGTTGACGAGCCGAGCGCCGTCGAGGTGAACGGCCAGGTCGTGCTCACGGCAGGTTGCGACGATGGCATCGACCTCGTCGAGCGGCCACACGCGGCCCCCCGAGCTGTTGTGCGTGTTCTCGATCGTGACGACACGTGTCGGCGCGACGTGCACGCTCGTACGGTCGCGGATCTCGGCGACGACCTGGTCCGGCGAGAACCGGCCCTTCGTCCCCAGCAGCCCGATCGTCAACAGGCCCGAGTGCGCAGCCGGCCCACCCAGCTCCGACAGCATGATGTGAGCCTGGGTCTCGACGAGGAGTGCATCCCCGGGTCGCCCAAGGATGTTCAGCGCGATCTGGTTGGCCATCGTCGCGGTCGGGAGAAAGACCGCCTCCTCGTGACCGAGGAACTCGGCCCCGCGCCGCTCGAGCTCGTTGACGGTCGGGTCCTCGCGCTTTTGCTCGTCGCCGACCTCGGCGTTCGCGATCGCCTGGCGCATCGCCTGCGTCGGCTGGGTCAAGGTATCGGAGCGGAGATCGATCACTCGCCTATTTTGCAGGTTGGTGCCCCTGCCAGTGATGCTGCCGAGTTTCTGGGTCGCGAGCACCAAGCCTGAGGCCGCACTCGTTCGCAGCCAAGGCTGGGAGCCTTGGTAAGAACGAGGGTGGACTCTGGCGCCGCGTGATCGCGGGCCAGAAACCGGCGCGCATTGCTGGTAGGGGCACCGGTCACCCCGGCGGGTGATCATCACCACGCGTTCCGGAGCCGATGATTGACCCGGAAGGTATGCAGATGAATCCCTCTGACAAGCGCTACGTCGGCGGTGGCCTCAGGGTCGCCTCAGGATCGGCCGCGCCCCTTCGCCTGGATCACAGCTACTTCGAGCACGAGGTCCGCCCCATGCTCGGGTCGATCCTCGTCCAGAAGGGCTGGATCTCACACGAGCGACTGGACGAGGCGCTCGCGGAGGTCAAGGTCACCGGTATGCGCCTCGGCGAGACTCTTCTTGCCCGGGGCTGGCTCTTCGAGCCCGAGCTCGCCTCCGCCCTCGCGGAGCAGGCCGGTCTCCGGTATGTCGATCTGGTCCGCCACCCCCTCGATCCGAGGGCGGCAGCTCTCTTGCCGCTCGAGGTTGCTCGTCGCATGTTCGTCGTCCCTGTGCGCTTCCTCGACTCGGGACGCATCGAGGTCGCAGTCGGCGACCCTGCGGACGTCGACCTAGAAGTGCTGGAGCGAGTGCTCGGGCGGAGCGTCGACATCGTCGTCGGCGAGCGCTCGGCGATCCAGGACGCGTGGCGTCACTCGCCTTCGTGCGCTAAGTAAGAAGCGCGACCGCGCCATCACGGCTGCAGGGGACGAACCACGTGCAGCGCTACCCTGGCCAACGTGGATCGTGCGTTGCTGCAACTGCGTCTGACTGAGCACGGAGAGCCGCCGTACCGGGCCGGCCAGGTCTGGGACTGGGCCGCCCGCGGCGCCGCGGGCTACGAGCAGATGACAAACCTGCCCGACTCGCTGCGTGGACGCCTGGAACGGGAGGTTCCCTTCTCCACGCTCGAGCTGGTCCAGGAAGCGAAAGCGGACGACGGGACGGTGAAGGCGTTGTTCCGCACGCACGACGGCCATCCCGTGGAGGCGGTGCTGATGCGTTTCCGCGACGGCCGACGCTCGGTGTGCCTGTCTTCGCAGTCGGGCTGTCCGCTCACCTGCACGTTCTGCGCGACAGGACAGATGCGTTTCGGCCGGAATCTGACCGCGTCCGAGATCCTGGACCAGGCCTTGCACTTCCGCCGCATCGAGCCCATCGACCACGCCGTGTTCATGGGGATGGGCGAGCCGATGCTGAACCTCGAGTCCGTACTCGAGTCCGCGCGAGCGCTGCCCGACATCGGAGTCACGTGGCGCCGCACGACGATCTCCACCGTCGGCTGGCTGCCCGGTCTGCGCAAGTTCGTCGACGACGTCGAAGAGCCGATCAGACTGGCGCTGTCGCTCCATGCACCGACCGACGAGCTTCGCAGCGAGCTGATGCCCGTGAACGACCGCTATCCCCTCACCGAGGTGATCGCGGAATGCAACCGCTACTTCGCATCACACCGACGCAAGGTGTTCGTCGAGTACGTGATGCTGCGCGGCGTCAACGACCGCGTCGAGCAGGCTAGGGCGCTCGCCGACCTACTCGACCCGAAGGTCTTCAAGGTGAACCTGATCCCGTACAACCCGACCGGGATGTTCGACGGGTCCTCCCCGAAGGCGATTGCCGTGTTCAAGAACGTCCTCGGCCGCGCCCGGGTTCCTGTGACGGTGCGACTGACGCGAGGCCGCGATATTGCCGCGGCTTGCGGCCAGCTCGCGGCAGGTTCAACTCGACACGGTTGATGCCCGACGGGCAGCAGGTCCATACTTCTTTGATGGCTCGCGACTGGTGGTGGCCCTGGTGGATCAGCTCGCTGATCGACATCGGCATTCTCGTACTGGCGGTGATCGTCTTCGTCCGGGCGAACCGGCGACGCGTGCGTCAGATTGCAACAGTCATCGGAATCGGAGCGATCGTCGCCGCCGGGCTTGCTCCCGTCGTCATGCAGGGCAAAGACTCGAGCTCGCCGATGCGCATGCAGACCGAAAACACGATGACGACGACGACGCCTTAACCCGGCCGGAGCCGGAAAGCCTCGACTGCAGCTTCCTTGCCCTTCAAGGAAAGCACTTCTCTCTCGGCCCGGTAGTGGTCCGCGACGGCGTCGTGGGTGTCCGCGTCCAGCACGATCTCTCCCGCCTGCGCGACGGACGTCAGTCTCGCCGCGGTGTTCGTGACATCCCCGATTGCAGTGAAGTCCTTGAAGCCGCCTCCGCCGACGTTCCCGACGAATTCTTCCCCGCTCGCGATCCCTACTCCAACGTCGACCCAACTCGGCGTCGACTTGCCGTAACCGACCGCATCGAGGAGGGACATACCGGCGTGCACGGCTTTCGCTCGATACGAGCCACCGGCGAGACCCGGGACGAAAATCGCCATCACTTCATCACCGGCGATCTGGCCAAGTAGCCCCTCGAACGGCAGAAACGCTTTCGAGGCCACTTCGTAGAAGCGGTTCACGAGAGCTGTTGCCTCGATCGTCCCCAGCCGTTCGGTCAGCGACGTGTACCCGCGCATGTCGGCAAAGAGGATCGCCAGCGGGACGACCGCGCCTCCTTCGGGAGCGGACTCGACGCAGCGGGCACAGAGCTGCGGGTTCTTCCGTGACTGCCCGTAACCGCAGAGCCTGAAGGCGGCGGCGGAGGGTCCAGTGAACGGCGCATTGCAAAGCTTGCAACGCGTCGAGCCGGGCGCGATCGCGAATGCGCGTCTCCCAGCCCGTTGGGCAAAACGAAGCGGGGACTCACCGCGGAGGATCGCGGCCCAACGGTCGCTCATCGGCGGGAAGGGGTGGCCTACGGCGCTCTCGCCCATCGCGACGAAGCTAGCTCGGCGGCTTGATTAGGTCAACGCGTGACTGCGTGGTGGTCGTGTCACCGTGCAGGTGACCGATCTCGCGGCCCGCTCCTCACGAGCATCGCAAGCTGGTTGCGCACGCGATCGATCTCCACGCCGTACATGAGGAGCTCGCCCTCGTCCGCTCCACGCCGCTCGCGGACCTGGCGGACCAGCACAAGGCCTTTCAGGTGCAGGAGCAGGTCGTCGACCTTGCGAAAGCCGTCGCCCAATCCCTCTTCCGCGGCCATCATGCTGCCTCCTCCAACGCGACCACCTCGCCGTCGACAAACTGGGCGTCCGCGCTCGGAGCCGGGGCCGACTTGACGAGCGAGACGGCAATCACCGCACCGATGACCAGCACTCCCGTGAGTACGTAGAGACCGGTCTGGAAGCCGTGGTCGAGGGCCACGCCGCTCGAGGCGGTGACGGCTGAGTGGGCATGTGCATAGTTGCTCGTCGAGGTGGCGGCAATCGCGCTCACCGCGGCGAGGCCAATCGCGCCACCGATCTGACGGCTCGTGTTGACCAGTCCCGAAGCAACACCCGCATCAGAGCGCTCGACGCCGGTGAGACTCGCGATCGTGACCGGGACGAACGAGAAGCCCATCCCGGCACCGCCCAGCACGAACCACGGGAAGAGATCCCAGAAGTAGTGCCCATCGACCGGCAGGCGCGTTAACGCTGCGACCGACACGGTTGAGGCGAGCAGACCGCCCGTTAGCGTCGGCTTCACGCCAAACCGCCCCACCACCACCTGGGCGACGTTCGAAGCCACGACCACGGTCACCGCAAAGGCAGCGAACGCGGCGCCGCTCTGCATCGCCGAGTAGTGCAGAACGTCCTGGAGGTAAAGCGTCAACAGAAAGAACTCGGAGAACGCGACCGAGCCCACGATGGCCATCGCCGCATTCGCGCCCGTGAGCGAGCGCACGCGGAAGATCCGCAGAGGCAGCAACGGTGATGGCGAGCGCAACTCGATCGCAATAAACGCGAGCACAAGGGCCGTGGCACCTGCAAGAAGTCCAAGCGTCGTACTCGAGCCCCAGCCGTCGTTCGTCGCGCGCGTCGTCGCGTAGACGAGCAGCATCAGCCCGGCGGTGATGGATGCCGCGCCTGGAAAGTCGAAGTGACGCTGCGCCAATTCAGCGCGGCTCTCTCGCAGCAGCAAAGGCGTGAGCGCGATCGCCGCGACGCCGACGGGAACATTGATGAAGAAGACCCACGACCAACTCAAGTAGGACGTGAGCACGCCGCCGAGCAAGACGCCGGCCGCGGCACCGCTCCCCGAGGCGGCGCCGTAGATGCCGAGCGCGAGATTGCGTTCCCGTCCCTCGGAGAACGTCGTCATCAGAAGCGAGAGCGCAGCCGGGGCCAGCATTGCTCCACCAAGCCCCTGCAAAGCGCGGAACGCGATCAGCGACGTCTCGGACCAGGCGAGACCGCACAAGAGCGAGCTTGCGGTGAACAGAGCAAGACCGGCGACGAACAGTCTCCGGCGGCCGAGCAGGTCGGCGAGCCTCCCACCAAGGAGCAACGCTCCGCCGAAGAGGATCGCGTAGGCCGAGATCACCCACTGGAGGTTCGCCTGAGTGAAATTCAGATCCGTCTGGATCGAGGGCAGCGCCACGTTCACGATCGCGACGTCGAGAATGACCATGAACTGCGCAGTGACGATGAGCGCCAGGGCGCTCCAGCGACGCTCACTCCTCGTAAGATTGCTCACGTAATTGACCTCCAGAATCGTTGTCACTGACAACTTTATAGCAAGACAACGGTTGTACGCGCTACTCTGTTCACATGACCGCCACAAGCCCACAGACACAGCCGCGCACGGTGCCTCAACTGCCCAAGGAGCTCGTTGCGTCCGCAACGTTCCTGCTCAAGCGCCTGGGGTTCGCCGCGAAGGAACGGTCGATGAAGGCCTACGAGGGGACTGGCCTCCATCCGTATCACCACGCGATCTTGCTCGTCCTGGACGAGGGATCGGCCGAGACGCAGGGCTCGATCGCCGACGCACTCGGCTACGACCGCGGCCAGCTGGTCGGACTGCTCGACGAGCTCGAAGAGCAGGGGCTCATCGAGCGCCGTCGCGATCCCGACGACCGCCGCCGACACGTCGTGCGTCTCACGTCGGACGGGAAGCGGACGCTGAAACGGCTGCGCGCTCTCTCACGAGGGATCGAGGACGACTTCCTCGATCCGCTCGGCGAGAAGGAACGGGCGATCCTGCACGCACTTCTGTTCCGCCTCGCCGAAAAGCACGAGCCGCGCTGTGCACTCGCCGCTCAGGGAGATCTGACAAACAAGGACGCCGCCGACTAGTCCCCCGACGGACATGCCCCGGGCTCAGCCGAACCCCGACAGCGTCGAGTCACGCACCGAGCGCATCATCCGCCGGGTCCGCGCGATCCCGCCAGGGTTCGTTCGCACCTACGGCGACATCGATCCCCGTGCACCTCGTCTCGTTGGTCGCGTTCTTGCGACCACCCACGATGGGCTCCCATGGCACCGCGTCGTTCGCGCCGACGGTAGCCTCGCGAAGGGAAGGCGGCAGCGCGAGCTCCTGCTCCAAGAGGGTGTCCTGATGCGCGGCGACCGCGTCGACCTACGTGACGCACGCCTGCCGACGGACTTGTAGGGCCGCACGGCCCACACTCGTCGCGACCGGCCGGCGAAGTCCGCTGTCCTCGCCGGCCGGTAGCTGAGCCGTGCCTGTTAGCTCGCGACCGACGCGCGCTTCAGCGCGGGCGTGCAGGTCGACCTGCCGCGCTTCTCGAGGTACTGCTGGTGATAGTCCTCGGCCTCGTAGAACGTCTGCGCGGGCTCGATCTGCGTCACGATCGGCGCGCCCCAGTTCCGCTGCTCTCCGGCCTTCGACTTGAGAGCAGCCTCGTGCTGCTCCTCGTCGTTGAAGAAAATCGCGGAGCGGTAGTTGTCGCCGATGTCCCAGCCCTGGCGATTCAGCTGGGTCGGGTCGTGCTTCGCCCAGAAGACGTCGAGCAGCTGCTCGTACGAAATGCGCTCGGGGTCGTACGTGACCTCGACGACCTCGGCGTGTCCGGTCGTGTGCGAGCAGACGTCCTCGTAGGTCGGATTCTCCGTCGTACCGCCCGCGTAGCCGACACGCGTCCGCGTCACGCCGTCGAGCTGCCGAAATGCCGCCTCGACGCCCCAGAAGCAGCCGGCGCCGAAAATTGCCTTCTTCTCCACTATTCCTCCTCCAGATTGAGTGCTGCCGAGTTGATGCAGTAGCGCGTGCCGGTCGGTGCCGGTCCATCGGGGAAGAGATGGCCGAGGTGGCCGCCGCAGTTCGAGCACGTCACCTCTGTGCGCACCATCCCGTGGGTGGTGTCCGTCTCCTCGTCGACCACGTCCTGGCCGGCGGGCGCGTAGAACGCCGGCCACCCGCAGCCCGAGTCGTACTTCGTCTCGGAACGGAAGAGCTCGGCGCCGCAGCCCGCGCAGCGGTACGTGCCCGGCTCGAACGTGTGGTCGTATTCACCGGAGAAAGGCGCCTCGGTGCCCTTCTCCCTCAGGACGCGGTACTGCTCCGGATCCAGCTCGGTGCGCCACTGTTCCTCGGTCTTTTGGACTTTGGTCATCATTTCTCCCTCATTCGGGTTCCTCCCTACAGTCTTGCTACTGGGGCAGGCATTACGCGAGTGAGGGATGGAGGATCTCCTCATGCCGGCCGATCCCTGCCCTTGAAGGAGGAGCCAACATGAAGGAAGCAGCCGTGCTTATGAGCTTCCTGCGGCACGACCCGGTCGGGCAGCGTCTCGGCGTGGGGATCATCGTCATGGCCTGGTTCGCACTCGCCTGGACGAGCCTCGCGGTGGCACTCATCGTGCCGCTTCTGCTGGTGGTCGCAGAAGTCGTCCGGCGTCGGCGCGACGAAGAACCGATCATCGACGACCTCGAAGACCTGTACTAACACTTAGACGCTCTCCCGCAGCCGGGCGCGGTGCCGTATGCCGTGCAGTACGACCGCGCTGAGCAACAGCGCGTCCCCAGTGATCGCGAACAGATCGGCCAGGTTGAAGGCGACGCCGTGCTGCGTGCCCGCTATGACGAGCGGGTCGGGCACACCTTGCGACCACGCGAGCAACGAGATGAAATTCCCGAGTGCACCGCCGCACGCGATGCCCGCGCCGCACGCGGCGGCGTTCGACGGGACACGCGGCACCAGCACGACGAGCGCTGCGATCACTGCGGCCACGACCAGCGCGATGAACGGCGTGCGTGCGTGATGGAACTCCGCGCGCGTGAATGACTTGTGCGCGAGATCGATTGCCGCGAAGGAAACAGCGATGCAAACGAGAAGCGTACGACGCAGTCTCACGCTGCAAAGCATGACACGCAGTTCAAGTCCGTCCGATGCAGAACCGAAGATTTACCAATGGGACAACGCCGCTACCCCGAGTGTGTCGCCCGAGAGGGAAAACCTCGCCTGCGTTCGTTGGAAGAAGTCGTCGCATTGCCACGCCGGAGCCCGCTGACGGCAGAACTGAAACGAGCGCTGGCAGCCGCGTCCACCCTGCACGGACTGCGCTCCGATCTTTCACCGGTACCGGTTGTCGCGACAGCGACGATCACCGAGGCCGGCGCCTATCGCTTCCGCCTGCGTGATCCCATCGACCTGCGCGTTTCGCGCGTCGGCGGGCGGTCGGCGCTCGGCTTCCTGCACGAGCTCGGTCATCTACTCGACCACCAGATCTTCTACGACCGCAAGACACGCTCGTGGGCGTCGGCGGTGCACCCCGCGTTCGCACCATGGCGAGACGCCGCTGCGCTGCTCGAGAAGCGCGCGCTGCCCGGCGGCTATTCGCGCCAGCGATACTTCCAGTCGGTGCACGAGGTCTGGGCGCGGTCCTACGCGCAGACGGTGCTACTGCGATCCGAGGATCGCGCGCTCAACCGACGACTCGAAAAGCTGCAGGCTGAGGACGACGCGCACGTGTGGTCAGCAGACCAGTTTGCACCCGTTGCGATCGAGGTCGAGCTCGTGTTCGAGCGGCTCGGGCTCAGGCAGCTCAGCTTGCCGCTCGCGGCCTAGAGCTCCTAGGCGCCTTTCTGGGCCTCGAGCTGCCGCGGCGCTGCGGGCTCGTTGCCCAGATCGGGATGCTCCTCGAATCCGTACTTGACGATCGCCCGCTTCGCCGCCAGCACCTCGTCGAGCCGGCGAACGGGACGGCCGTGCGGTGCATCGCGAAGGAGGTCCGGATCGTCCTTCGCCTCCCGAGCAATGGCGAGCATCGCCTCCGTGAACTCGTCCAGTGTCTCCTTCGCTTCGGTCTCGGTCGGTTCGATCATCAGCGCCTCCGGGACCACGAGCGGGAAATAGATCGTCGGGGGATGGAACCCGTAGTCCATCAACCGCTTCGCCACGTCGAGCGCCGAGATGCCGTGCTCCCGCTTCAGCGAGCGCGCGCTCAGCACGAACTCGTGCATAGCGAGTCGATCGTAGGGAAGGTCGTATGCCTCCCTGAGCCGGGCGAGCAGATAGTTGGCGTTCAAGACAGCGGTCTCGGACATCTCGCGCAGGCGCGGGCCGTATGAGCGGATGTACGCGTAGGAGCGAACGAAGACTCCGAACGGCCCGGTGAAGCCGCGTACCCTGCCAATCGACTTCGGGCGGTCGTAGTCGAGACGGAACCGCTCGCCGTCCTTGACGACAGCCGGGACCGGAAGGAACGCTTCGAGCTTATC
>Ga0307277_10000465_pt1 | contig 15030 bp, 15 predicted proteins | sample ER_DNA_116_FD_194473 | JGI IMG/M metagenome (GOLD analysis project Ga0307277, IMG submission 194473) | Bulk soil microbial communities from the East River watershed near Crested Butte, Colorado, United States - ER_DNA_116 | ecosystem: Environmental > Terrestrial > Soil > Floodplain | place...
ATCAACCTGCTGGCGCAGGAGCAGGCGGTCTACGCCTACCGCTTCGAGGGCCGGCGCTTCGACGTGGGGAACCCACTCGACTACGTGAAGGCGACGGTCGAGCTCGGTGCCGAGCGCGACGACCTCGGTCCCGAGTTCCGCGCGTGGCTCGCTCAGTACGTGCAACGCGAGAAGCTCATCTGATCCACGCTCGCCGCTCCATCGATGCCTTCCAGGTGCCTGGGTAGACTCCCGGCATGGCCGAGCGGCACGCGCACGATCACGACGCAGCGGAGGGCCTGGTCCCCCTCGACGAAGCGCGCGAGCGGGTCCTCTCGCGGATCGAGACGCTCCGGCCGCTGCAGCTGCCGCTGACCGATGCCTACGGGTGCGTGGCGGCCGAGGACATCTTCTCGGCGGTGGATCTTCCGGAGTTCGCCTCCTCGGCGATGGACGGCTTCGCGCTCCGCGCTTCGGACGTCGCCGAGGCGTCGGCGATCCACCCGGCCGAGCTCAAGGTCGTCGGCCACGCGATGATCGGGCAGCGGCCGGAGGCGACGGTCGGGATGGGCGAGGCGGTCGCGATCGCGACCGGCGCGCCGATCCCGGCCGGCGCCGACGCGGTCGTCCCGATCGAGAACGCCGAGACCCGCGACGGTGACCTCGTCCGGGTGTTCGACGCGGTCGAGGAGGGCCGCCACGTCCGTCCTCGCGGCGAGGACGTGCGCGCGGGCGAGGTCCTCGTCCCGCACGGGAAGCGACTGAGCGCCGGCGAGCTCGGCCTCCTCGCGAACGCCGGCGTCCCGCATCCGATGGTGCATCCCCGGCCGCGGATCGTCGTCCTGTCGACCGGCGATGAGCTGATCCCGCCGACCGACAGCCCGACGTTCGGCCAGGTGCGCGACTCCAACGCCTACACCTTGTTCGCTGCGCTCCGCGAGGCGGGCGCGATCCCGGTGCTCGCGGGGATCGTTCGTGACGAACCGGAGTCGCTCAAGGAAGCGGTCTTCAACTTCGAGATCCAAGCCGACGGGTTCGTGTCGTCCGGCGGCGTGTCGGTGGGGGAGCGGGACGTCGTGAAGGCGGCGTTCTTCCGCCGCGGAGACATCGATTTCTACCGCGTCGCGATGCAGCCGGGTATGCCGCAGGGGTTCGGGTTCATCGAAGGCAAGCCGTTCTTCGGTCTGCCCGGGAACCCGGTCAGCGTCTTCGTGAGCTTCGAGATGTTCGTGCGTCCGGCCATCCTCAAGATGATGGGCCGGGCGCAGCTCGAGCGACCCGAGATCACGGCGACCCTCACCGGCGAGATCAGCGGACCGAGGGACAAGAGCGTGCTCGCGCGGGTCGTGGTGGCAAGGGGTCCGGATGGTTGGACCGCCGATCCGACCGGGGGCCGAGGCTCCAACCTGATCGCGACGGTGGCTCGGGCGAACGGTCTCGCCCTCCTGGCGCCCGGTGTGGAGCGCGCAGGCCCCGGGGAGCGCATCCGCGTCCGGCTGTTCCGCTCGTCGGAAGACTGACGTGGACGACCGATCCCACAGCGACGGCACCACGCGGATCGTGGAGGTCGGCGCCAAGCCCGAGACCGCCCGCGAGGCGACCGCGGAGGCATGGCTCGTGACCACATCAGAGACCGTGGGCGCGCTGGTCGCCGGGACGACGAAGGGCTCCCCGATCGAGACCGCCAAGGTCGCGGGGATGATCGGCGTCAAGAAGACCCCCGATCTCCTGCCGCACTGCCATCCGATCCGGGTCACCGGCGCCGACATCGTCGTCGAGCCGAACGCCGCCGAAGGCCGGATCCACGTGGTCACGACGGTTCGAGCCTTCGATCGCACCGGGGTCGAGATGGAGGCGCTCACGGCTGCCTCCGTCGCCGCCCTCTCGTTGTACGACACGGCGAAAGCGTTCGACCGCTCCGCCCGGATCGAAGGCGTCCGGTTGCTCGCGAAGTCCGGCGGGAAGTCCGGCGACTACCGCGCAGCCGGGTGACGCCCGGCTGAACGGCGAACCAACGCGCGACGGACGAATCACACCGATGTGCTTTCCGAGCACTAGATGTGGTGCTACGGTCCCGACCCAGCCCAGATGTTGTGTCACTTCCGGGGGGCGACAGGCAGGAGGCTGGGACGTGGAGTGGATGCTCCTCGCCGCGTTAGGCATCATGTGGGGCGCCTTCTTGGTCCCTCGAGGCCGGAAACGGTCCGAGGCCCGGTCGGTGATCGATTTCGAACAGAGGATGGAGCTCTTGGCGAACGCTGAGGTACACGGGACGACGGGACGCTGGATCGTGACCCCGCGCAAAGGGGTTCGGTTCCTCGGCCCCGACGATCGTCGCCGCGCACGTGCCCGCGAACGCCGGAGGAAGGTCTTCGTCGTCCTGTTGGATTCGATCGTCCTGACGTCCCTGATCGGGGTGGCACCGCCGCTGCGGCCGATGTGGTTCGTCGCGGCCGGACTCGGAGCCGTCCTGATCGTGTACGTCTGGGTGCTGCTCTCCCTCAAGGGGCGCGCCCACACACCCAGTCGCGTCCCCGCCACGGCGAACGGGCACTCCACGCGCACCATCGACCTCGCGTCGTCCGAGGATCGCAACGGCGCCGCCCCATCGCGACCGGCCTTCCACGATCTGGACATCTTCGGCGACGACGAGCCCGTCCACGTCGTCGTCCGCACGGCCTCGGCCGGCGTCTGACGTGGATCCCGACCACCTGTCGGGCGCGCTCCACGAGCGATTCGACGCGAAGACCGCCGCGCGCGAGAAGGCGCTGCCGGCAGCCCGACGCTCGATCCGCGCATCCGCGAACGCGATCCGCGCCGTGCATCGCGGCGAGTTCGCGACGGCTCGGTCGCTGATCGCGGACTCGCGAGCGGCCCTCGATGAGGGCACGGATGGGGTCACCGCACATCCGGACGTACGCTTCGCCGGGTATCTCCTGGATGCGGAGAAGGAGTACGCCGAGGCGAACCTCACCTATGCGCTGGTGTCCGGCGAGGACCTTCCCGCGCCGGACGTGCTCGGTGTGGGTGACGCTCCGTACCTGAACGGGATGGCCGAGACGATCGGCGAGGGTCGGCGGCACATCCTCGACCTGCTGCGGATCGGCGACGTGGAGAAGGCCGAGCGCATCCTGGCGACGCTCGAGGACATGTACGGCCTGCTCGTCACGATGGACTATCCGGACGCGATCACGATGAACCTCCGGCGCTCGACCGACGTCGCCCGGAGCCTGATCGAGAAGACGCGAGGCGATCTATCGATCGCGTTCGTCCAGCGCGATCTGCATGACGCGTTGGAACGTCACGCGCGGCTCGTCGAGGGCGACCAGCCCTGACGGTTGGCGAGAGGCCCTCTGCTACGCTTGCCCGAACGGGGGTGTAGCTCAGCCCGGTAGAGCACTGCCTTCGCACGGCAGGGGTCAGGGGTTCAAATCCCCTCACCTCCACCAGACGGGAACCGCGCGTCGACCCCGATGTCTGCCTCGACCGCGGACCCCGGCGCGTTCGGCGCGGCAGCCCGGAACCAGACGATCAGTACCAGGACGAGCGCGACGTTGCGCGCGAGGATCGTCCATCGCTGCGCGAGGGCCGACCAACCGAACGGCATCAGGTAGAAGAGCCCGAGGAGACCCGTGAGGACGATCGCGCTCGCGGCGATCGCCGCGACCTTCCGTTCGGTTCGGCCACCCTCGAAGGCCACCGCGGCCCAGGGGAGGAGCCAGGCCGCGTATTGCTCCGAGATGAGGGGGGAGAACACCAACACCGCGGTCACGGCGGCGAGGCACGCACCCCCTGCGGGGTCGCGTGCGTCGCCGCCCGCCCGACGCCACACCACGATCTCGTAGCCGATCAGGCCGGCGAACAGGAGCGCCTTCGCCCAGGCGGGCGCCGCACCGATCCGCATGGCACCCTGCTCCAGGATCGGCATGCGATGGCTCGCGAGCCACAGGAGGTTCCCCTCGATGCTCTCCGCCGACCACCCGCGCGCGCCGCGGAACGACAGCACCTGGACCGGCCCCTTCGGTCCGGCGGCGAGGAACCACGCCAAGCCGAGCACGAGGCAGACGGCAGCGGCGGCCGCGAGCGCGCGCCACCGCCGCCGCACGAGCATCACCGGCGCGACCGCCAGCGGCCAGAGCTTCAACATCACCGCCGACCCGAGGGCGATGCCGCCGCCCACGTCGTCCTCCCGGCGTTCGACGAGCGCGACACCCCACGTTGCGAGCGCGACCGACACGAGGTCGAACCGCTGATACAGGAACGACAGCAGCGGCACGCCCAGCACCAGATAGACCGCAGCCGGTCGTCGACCCCATCCCCACCACACGGCCGCCGCCGCGGCCAGATCCGCGACGAACGCGATGAACGCCAGCCGGATCGCCGTGGCCTCGGCACCGCTCCCGCCGATCAGTTGCATCGCGAGGTTCTCCGGGAACATGTATTCGACGGGGAAATCGCGATACGGCGTGCCGGGCGAGGAGGCGATCTGCTCGATCCGGAGCACGTAGACGTCGGTGACGGGTTTTCCGGTCACCTCAGCGATCGTGTGCCCGAGGATCGCGAGGCGGATCGCGACCAGGACGAGGAAGACGATCGTTGGAACCCGCACGAGGAGTCGAAGGCTCGAACCCCGGGACGGATGGGTCATGACGGCCGCAACCGTATCGACAGCCGCTGTCGATGACGAGAGGTTCGGATCCGAGGACTCCGACAGACCGTCCGTGCAGCGGTGAACCAACGGTCGTTGCATCGGTCACTCGCGCAAGGCACCATCGAGCCGTTCCCGACCCTGTGGAGGCACCCATGAAGGATCAGCGCTTCAACTATGCCGGGATCGGGGGCGCCGTCGCAGGCGTCGTCGGTCTCCTCGGCATCTACGCCGGTTGGTGGGAGACGGACGCGAAGAGCTACTACGCTACCGCGGACATCTCCGGCCAGCTCGCGCTCGCGATGTCGATCGGCTTGTTCGCGTTCGGCGTCGCCTACGTCGTGTTCTCGGATCAGCGGATCCGCCGCGCGATGGGCGCGCTCATGACGCTGTGCGCGGCCGTGCTCACGCTCTCGTGCGTCTGGGGCTTACTGCGGGCCGACAACGTCGCCCCCGGTGCATCCACGGAGGCCGGGCTCTGGGTGTCGCTGCTCGGGGGCGTCATCGGGGTCGCCGCTTCGATGCTGGCGGTGAAGTACGCCGCCGACGAGGACGCCTCCACCGCGCCCACCGGCGACGGCCGCGGGTCGGACGCGGTGTCGCAGGAGGCGCCGAGCACCGGCTGAGCTCGCGGGTACGCTGCGGCCCATGGTCGCGGGCCTCTCCAGGACGTGGTGGTCGCGCCCCGGGTTGGAGGTCCGCAATGGGCGGCTCCTCGTTGCCGGCCGTGACGCGGAGGACGTCGCGAAGGCGAACGGCACACCCGCGTACCTGTATGACCTCGTGCGGATCGAGGAGCAGGCGAGCGCGCGCCGCGACGCGCTCGCCCGCGCCGGTCTCCACGGGCTCGTCCGGCTCGCGCTGAAGGCTCAGCGCGAGCCGGACCTGCTCGCGTTCCTCCGCGAGCGTTGTCCGTGGGTCGGTCTCGACGTCTGTTCGCCCGGTGAGATCGCCTGGGCGCTCGGTCACGGTTGGCGCGCCGATGAGATCAGCTACACGGGGACGAACCTCTCCGAGCGCGATCTGGACGCGATCCTCGCTACCGGCGTCCATCTGAACCTCGACCTGCTGCCGCAGCTCGACCGGGTGGGTCGCAGGGGACCGGGAACCTCGGTCGGCGTCCGGGTCAACCCCCGCGTGGGCGCGTCGTGGGCCGGAGGCACCTCGACGCTTTACACGGGAGAGCGACCAACGAAGTTCGGCGTGTTCGCGGAGCAACTGCCCGATGCGGTCGCGATCGCCGCGGAGCACGGACTCACGATCGACATCGTCCACGTCCACGTCGGAGACGGCTACCTGAACGATGGGCTGCCGGTGTTCGCGGAGACCATGCGACGGGTCGCCGAGATGACGCGGAGCCTGCGCGACCTCGGCTGTCCCATCCGGGAGGTCAACACGGGCGGGGGTCTGGGGGTTCCACAGCGCTCGGGCGACGAGCCACTCGATCTCGACCGGTGGGCGGCGGCCGCGGCGGAACAGCTCGGTCCGCTGGACCTCGTCGTCGCCACGGAGCCCGGTGACTACCTGGTGAAAGAGAGCGCCGTCCTGCTCGCCCAGATCGTGACGCTCGAAGAGCGCGACGGCGTCCTGTTCGCGGGGCTGGATGCCGGATGGAACCAAGCGCCGGAGCGCTTCATCTACGGCTCGCTCCTCGATGTCGTGATCTGCGGTGCGGCCGATGCCGAGCCGGACCGCCCCGTCACCCTCACCGGCAACATCAACGAGGGCGACGACGTCTTCGCGGTGGATCGTCCGCTGCCTACCGTCCACGAGGGCGACGTGGTCGCCTTGCTCGGCGTCGGCAGCTACAACGCCAGCCTGTACTCCGAGCACTGCCTGCGACCGCCGGCGGGCGTCGTCTTCTTCCGAGATCGCGCGTGATCCCCGACCTGCCCGTCGTTCATCCGTGGTTCGGTGCGGAGGACGCCGGCGACGGCGTGACGCGCTTGATCGAGACACACGTCGATCCGTTCCTCGAGTCCAACGTCTGGCATGTGCGCGGATCCGAGCGGGACCTCGTCGTCGACGCGGCGAACGGCATCGGGCCGCTGCGCCCAGCGATCGACGCGCTCACCGACGGCCGTTCCGTCGTCGCGGTCGTCACACACGCGCATTTCGACCACGTCGGCGGCCTCCACGAGTTCGAGGATCGACGGTGTCACCGTGCCGACGCGGAGATGCCCAGTCCGGCCGGACTCCGACTGATGCGCGAAGACTTCCCCGCGTGGCTGGTCGAGGACTTCGAGTACTACGACTCGCCGATCCCGGAGACGGTCGCCCTGAGCGGCGTGCCGCACCGAGGCTTCGACCCCGCCGCGTGGACCACGCCGCTCACCGACGCGACGGGCTTCGTCGACGAAGGCGATGTGATCGATCTGGGAGACCGTTCGTTCGTCGTCCTCCACACCCCCGGGCACACTGGCGGTTCGATCTGCCTGCTCGACGACGCGAACGGAACGATCTTCACAGGCGACGCGATCTACGTCGACGCGAGGCTCGGCTGGGAGGACCCGGAGGCGTTCGCCGCTTCGCTCATCCGGTTGCGAGACCTGGATGTCCGGGTCGCCCACAGCGGCCATGGGCGATCCTTCGATGCGTCCGAGCTTCGAGCGACGGTGGGCGCGACCCTGGCGGCGCTGGGCTAGAACGGCCGCGATCCCGGCAAGCGAGTCCTCTATCCGCGGGCAGCAGACACTCCGCGAACTCGCCTGCCAGGACCGTCACGCGGCCGGTCGCGCCACCTCCCATCCCGGTTGCCTCTCGACCCATCCCCGGTCATCCGCGTGCGCGGTGGGACCGGAACGGGCGCCAGACGACGCGACGCCTTGTATCCCCCTCGGTCCGATCGGATCCCTGTCCGGTCGTCCGTTTCGCCCGGCGATCACCGACGACGTCGGTGCCGGCAAGGACACCGGCGCCGCGGCGATCGCCATGCGGGCGGTGGACGATCGGCCGGAGAGGAAGCCGGTGCGTACCACGTTTCAGGTATCGGTCATCGCGCGCCGATGCGGCATCGCCCGTTGGTCGGGTTTCGGGCCTCGGCCGTCCGGGGGACAGCGCCGATATGCTCGCCGCTTATGAGCGAACGCGTGATCCTCGTTCCCGATCGCGTGATCGACACGGAACGCGGCGAGTCGGTAGGGAACCTGGCCGCCGTGGTCGCCGGGGAGCGGATCGAAGGGCTCATCCCGGCAACCGATATCCCCGACGGGCCGCGGGTGATCCGGTTGGACGGATCGACGTTGTTGCCCGGTCTCATCGACGCGCACAGCCATCTGATCGGGCTCCAAGACGATGGTCAGGGATACGCGTCGCTGATCACCCGCACGGGTGCCCAGGAGGCGCTGACCGGGGTCAAGAACGCGCGCGACACGTTGCTCGCCGGTTTCACGACCGTCCGCGACGTCGGGACGTTCCGCGCGTTCGTCGACGTCGCGCTGCGAGATGCGATCGAGGCGGGGTGGGTCGACGGTCCCCGGATGCTGTGCGCGGGCGCGTACGTGACGTGCCCGGGCGGGGGTGGCGACCTCACGGGGCTGGCGCCCGATGTCGACGCGGTCGTCCCGCGGGAGCTGCGGTTCGGCGTGACGAGCGGGGTCGATCAGATGCGGACGAACGTGCGCCAGATCCTCCGGTACGGAGCGGACTTCATCAAGGTACTCGCGACGGGGGCGGTGCTGACGTCCGGGACGAACCCCGGCCTCCCGGAGTTCACCGAGGCCGAGCTCCGGGCCGCGGTCGAGGAATGCGAGCTCGCGGAGACGTTCGTCGCCGCACATGCGCACGGGGCCGAAGGGATCAAACGCGCCGTCCGCGCCGGCGTCAGATCGATCGAACATGGCTCCCTCATGGACGACGAGGCGATCGAGCTGATGGCCGACCGTGGGACGTACCTGGTCGCCGACATGTACGACGGCGATTACATGCTCGAGGAGGGTCCGGGTCTCGGTTACACCGAGGAGGTGCTGGCCAAGACCCGCCTCACCAACGACGCCCAACGCGAGGGCTTCGCGAAGTGCGTCAAGGCCGGCGTCCGCATCGCGAACGGGACCGACTCGGGGATCGCGCCGCACGGCTGGAACGCCAAGAACCTGGCGCTGTACGTTCGGTTCGGGCTGACGCCGATGCAGGCGATCCGGAGCGCGACGCGATGGGCGGCGGAGCTGATGCGGTGGGAGGACCGCGTCGGCACGATCGCGCCGGGGTTGTATGCGGACCTGATCGCCGTGCCGGGCGACCCGACGGACGACGTCACGCTGCTCGAGGACGTTCGGTTCGTGATGAAGGGTGGCCAGATCGTGAAAGGGGTGGGTGCGCCGTGACCCTGTCCGCGGAGGAGATCGTCGAGCTGTCGAAGCGGTACACCCTCTTCGATTGGTCCGCCCAGTCGAAGCTCGCGCCGATGGCGGTGGACCACGCCGAGGGCGTGTACTTCTACACGACGGACGGCACGCGTTACCTCGATTTCAACAGCCAGTTGATGGGCGTCAACATCGGCCACGGCGACAAGCGCGTGATCGACGCGATCACGAAGCAGGGGGAGAAGCTTCCGTACATCACGCCCTTCGCCGCGCACGAGCCGCGCGCCCTCCTCGGGCAGAAGCTCGCGACGCTCTGGCCGGGCGACCTGGAGAAGACGTTCTTCACGCTGGGCGGCGCGGAGGCGAACGAGAACGCGATCCGGATCGCGAAGGCGTTCACCGGCCGGAGCAAGGTGATGGCCCGGTATCGCTCGTACCACGGCGCGACGTACCTCACCGCCAACCTCACCGGTGACCCGCGCCGCTGGGCGAACGAGCAACCCCCGATCCCCGGGATCGTCCGCGTGCTCGACCCCTATCACGGCCCGGATCGACCGCACGACACGGCCGACGAGGCGCTCGATCGGCTCGAGGAACAGATCGTCCTGGAGGGACCGTCGACGATCGCGGCCTTCATCCTGGAACCCGTCACCGGAACGAACGGGGTGCTGATCCCCCCGGACGGGTACCTGCAGGGCGTCCGCGAGCTGTGCACGCGCTACGGGATCGTGATGATCGCCGACGAGGTGATGTCCGGGTTCGGTCGAACGGGGAGATGGTTCGCCGTGGACCATTGGAACGTGGTGCCCGACCTGTTGACGGCGGCGAAAGGCCTCACGTCCTCCTACCTGCCGCTCGGCGCGGTCGCGATCTCGCCGACGATCGCGGACCACTTCGAGGACAACGTGTTCTTCGGTGGCCTGACCTACAACTCGCATCCGCTTTCGTGCGCCGCCGCGTTGGCCGCGATCGACGTCTTGGAGCAGGACGACCTCGTCGGGAACGCGTCACGTCTGGAGCCAGTGATGCGTCGGCATCACGAAGAGCTCGCGGCGAAGCACGCCAGCGTGGGGTTGCACCGGAACGTCGGGTTGTTCGGGATCCTCGAGCTCGTCAAGGATCGCGGAACGATGGAGCCGCTGTCGCCCTACAACGTCACGAACGAGGTGATGGTCGCGGTCAACCGCGCGCTCCTGGATCGGGGCCTGTTCACGATGGTCCGGTGGAATGGGATCATGACGAACCCGCCGCTCTGCATCACCGAGGAGCAGTTGCAGGACGGCTTCGCGATCATCGACGAGGCGTTGGCGGTTGCCGACGCCGCTACCGGGTAGCCGGCTCCTCCGCCCAGCGCTCCGCCCACTCCGCGAGCTCGCCGATCACACCGGCGAGGTCTTCCCCTTTGGTCGTGAGCCCGTACGAGATCCGCACGGGCGTGGAAGGCGTCACCTCTCGACGAACGATGCCGAGCGACTCGAGCTCTTTCAGCCGATCCGACAGGAGGGCGTCCGAGATGGGCGCCACACCTTCCTTCAGGTCCGTGTAGCGCGTGACACCGCTCAACAGACCCCGCAGGATCTGCGGCGTCCAGCGCTTCCCGAGCATGTCGGCCGCCACCCGGTAATGCCGGCAGACGGGGCTCTCTTCCTCAAGGCTCACGGTGGTCCCTCACTCGTTCTCTCGTTGCGCGGATGCTATCCCTTCAACGCTCGGTATCGGGAAGGAGATTCCGAAACCTGAGAACCTCTGGAATACCAAGTACCTATGGGATCGTTACCTCCAGCGTTCGGGCGCCGCAGCGGGCGGCAGCCCAGCGAGACGAAGGGGGAAGGCTGATGGCCACCACCGAGACGAGAACCGTGAACGGGATCAGCGTCCCGCCCGCGGGGAGATGGGAGTTCGACAAGGCGCACACGACGTTCTCGTTCGTTGCGCGGCACATGCTTTCGAAGGTCCGGGGCCAGTTCCCCGAGTACGAGGGCTGGGTGGAGATCGCCGAGAAGCCAGAGGACTCGAAGATCGTGGTGGATCTGGACAGCGCCTCGGTCACCACCGGGAACGAGATGCGGGACGGGCACCTCAACAGCGGGGATTTCTTCCTCACCGAGAAGCACCCAACCATCCGATTCGAGTCGACCGGGGTCCGGATCGGCGAAGGCAGCGAGTTCGAGATCGACGGCGACCTGACGATCAAGGACATCACGAACCCCGTGACGTTCAAGGCGGAGTTCCTGGGCTGGGGCCCGGGGATGGGCGACGCGACCCTCGCCTCGTTCACCGCGAAGACCACGATCGAGCGCGCCGACTGGGACCTCACGTGGAACATGTCGGTGGAGACCGGTGGTCTGCTGGTCGGCAAGAAGGTCGACCTGGAGATCGACGCGGACATCCTGAAGGCCGAGTGACCTTCAGGTCATCGGATCCATGCCGAGATCGCGCGAGAGCACGAGCCTGAGGATCTCGCTCGTGCCCTCGCCGATCTCGAGCACTTTCGCATCCCGGTAGAAGCGAGCCACCGGGAACTCCTCGGTGTAGCCGTATCCCCCGTGGATCTGCACGGCCTCGCGTGCACACACGTTGGCGATATCACTGGCGCGGAGCTTCGCGGTGGCGGCGGCGGCCGCGTAGGGCCGACCTTCATCCTTCAGCCAGGCGGCCTTCCAGGTGAGCAGACGCGCCGACTCGATCGCGACCCGCATGTCGGCGAGCTTGAACGCGATCGCCTCGTGCGCGCCGATCGGGCGGCCGAAGGCCTCCCGATCGCGCGCGTACGAGAGGCTCGCGTCCAAACAGGCTTGGGCGAGTCCCACCGAGATCGCCGCGATCGCGATCCGGCCGTCGTCCAGCGAGCCGAGGCATTGCCGCAGACCGCGGCCCCGCTCGCCCAGCAGGTGATCCTCCGGAACCCGACACCCCTGGAAGACGACCTCGTGGGTGTCCGTCGACCGCCAGCCCATCTTCCGGTACTCGGAGCCGATCACGAGACCGTCGGCGTCGGCGGGCACGATGATCGTCGAGACGTCGTGCGGCGGTTCGTCGGTCCGGCATGCGACGACGAGGAAGCCGGTGATCGGGGTTCCGCTGTTCGTGATGAAGGATTTCGAGCCGTCGATCGTCCAGGTGCCGTCCGCGAGGCGCGCGGTGGTACGGAGCGCCTTGATGTCGGATCCTCCGCTCGGCTCCGTCAGCGCGAATCCGGCCAGCATCTCTCCCGCGGCGATGTGGGGGAGCCAGCGCTCCTTCTGCGCCGAGGTCCCGAAGCCCGTCACCATCCCACCGGCCAGGCCCGAGGCGACCGACAGGGTGACCGCCACGCTCGAGTCGACCCGTCCCAGCTCTTCCATCACCAGCGCCCACGTCACGGCGTCGGCCCCGAGGCCGCCGTACTCCTGCGGGATCGGGAGCCCGAAGAGCCCGAGAGCGCCCATCTTCTTCACGATGTCGATCGGGAAGATCTCGTGCTGATCCCGCTCCGCGGCGCCCGGCGCGACCTCCTTCTCGGCGAACTCGCGAACGAGCGCGCGCAGCTGCTCCTGCTCGTCGGTCAGGTCGAAGTTCATATCGGGTCGAACCCCTCGAGGTCGTGGATCGATCCCGTGCGGTCCTGGCGCAGGACGGCCCGGACGCGTCCACCGATGTCGGCCGGCCCGAGGAGCCGGTGCAACAAGACGGTGTCGGCGCCCTCGAGCCGCACGAGCGCGACCGTAAGAGGGGGCTCGAGCCGGGTGCCGTCCACGTCCTGGCGGGCGACGGTCCAGGACTCGACGGTCCCCTCCGGGCCGCACTCGGTGTCGGGCACGAGCTCGGCGAGACAGCGTTCGCAGAAGATCCGTGCGGGGACGTACGTGACACCGCAGTCGGCGCACCGCGAGCCGAGGAACGTTCCTCGGTCACGGAGCGCCTCGAAGAAGGCGGTGTTGCCGACGCCGGGCGTGTAGCGGAACGCCACCGGGAGCTCGCCCTCGATCCGGCGGACGGTCACGGGGTCATCTCCAGCGCTGCGGCTGCGACGAGCTCTCGATCCGGTTCACGATCGCGTGGCCGGAAATAGGCGATATCGAGGATCGATCCGGTGCGATCGTCCATCGGCTTCCAGACGGCCTCGACCGCCATCCCGATCCGAACGTCGTTCGGCGCTACCTCGCCGAGCTTGTGGAGGAAGCCGCCGTCGCTCGAGCCGTCGATCCTGATCACGGCCGGGAGCTCCGGTTCGTCGAGCGGGCGCATGTCCCACGTCACGTGGCAGATCGAGAACGTCTCGACCGTTCCGGTGGCGGCCAGCTCCATCCACGCATCGGTCGGTCGGAAGCACCGTTCGCAGAAGGCACGGGGTGGAACGAGGGTCCGCCCACAGGAGGTGCACGTGGTGGCGAGGATCCGGCCGTCCCGGAGCCCATCGAGGAAGGCGCCCACAGCGTCGCCCGGATCCCACGCGTAGCGAGCGTCCAGCGGCGTGTCGACGGCGCCGGCCGCGCTGCGGAACTCGCCATCGGACAGCGACGTCGGCCCGAGCATCGTCGCGGGCTGAGCCGCCGGCTGTCCGATCGAGCCCCTCCCGGGTCCGTCTGCGCCCATCACGACCACGGTTCCCACCTGCATCAGATCGCCCCAGGCCTGTGCGACGCCGCGCTCCGGCGTCCCGGGGACCTGCCGCGCCCCGGCCTCGCCGCGGAGCTGCCAGAAGAGCTCGGCGATCTTCATGAGCCCGGCGGCGGCGATCGGGTTGCCGACCCCGAGCAGGCCGCCGCTCGGACAGCAGGGAAGGTCGCCGTCGCGGGCGGTCACGCCGGCGGCGGCCGCCTCCGGCGCCTTCCCCTTGTCGAACAGCAGGAGGCCCTCCAGGTGGTGAAGCTCTTTGTAGTCGAACGGGTCGTAGGGCTCGGCGACGTGGATCTGCTTGCGTGGTTCGGTGATGCCTGCCATCCCGTACGCCATCCGGGCGGCGTTCTCGACGTACTCGGGATAGGATAGGTCTCGGTTCGTCCAGTAGGTGGAATCGAGGTTCCAGCCGACGCCGTCGATCCACACCGGAGCGTCGGTGAGGCGCCGGGCCGCGTCCTCGGAGGCCATGATGATCGCGACGGCTCCGTCGCTGATCGGAGAGACGTCCAGGCGCTGCACCGGCCACGCCAACACGTCGGATGCGAGCACGTCCTCGACCGAGATGTCGGCTTGTCCCAGGAGCGCGGCCGGGTGATCGGCGGCGTTGCGCTTGTTCTTGACCGCGACGGTGGCGATATCGCGCTTCTCCAGCCCGTAGCGCTGCATGTACCGATTCATCTCCAGCGCGAAGATCCACAGCAGGTTCGGCCCGAGCGGCCGTTCGAGGATGTTGTCGAAGATCGTGAGGAACGCGCCTTGGGGATGTGGCTGACACGACGACATCTTCTCCTCGGCCACGCAGAGCACCACGTCCGCCTGCCCCGAGGCGACGGTGTACCAGCCCTGGATCGCGGTGAACACGCCGCTCCCGCCGCCGACGTACGTCCGGATGAAGGGCTTGTTCCATCCGCCGGCGCCGTCCGCCAGGTAGTCGCCCTTGCGGTGGACCCCGTCGAACGCGTCCGGGGCGCTCGTGAGGCAGACCGCGTCGACCTGGTCGAGCTTCATCTCCGCCGCGTCGAGCGCTGCCCGTGACGCCTGGAAGGCGAGCTCCTTGCCGGTCTCCTGCGCGCGACGGACGAAGCGCGTCATCCCCGCCCCGACGACCGCGACCCGGCGGCCGGTCATCGATGGGCCTCCTTGGGCTCGCTCGCCTCGAAGTAGGCGAGCACGTTGCCGTCGGGGTCCTTAAAGGTGGCGAAGCGTTGCCTGCCGTCTTCGCCCCCGCCTTCGTGGTCGATCGCGACGCCCTTCGCTCGCAGCCCGGTCACGGCCGCATCCAGGTCGTCGACCGTGAAGCCGATCGTGCCGCCGGGCTCCATCGGCTCTCCGGGGCGAACACCGTGCAGCCCGAGCGCGATCGTACCGGTCTCGAACTGCGCCCAGTCGTTCCCGGCGCGGACGTGCAGCCGGAGCCCGAGCGTGGTCCCGTAGAACCCGACCGCGCGGTCCATGTCTTGGACGAAGAGGTAGACGAGGTCGATCGGAGGCATCGCGCTT
>Ga0307277_10000467_pt1 | contig 14990 bp, 15 predicted proteins | sample ER_DNA_116_FD_194473 | JGI IMG/M metagenome (GOLD analysis project Ga0307277, IMG submission 194473) | Bulk soil microbial communities from the East River watershed near Crested Butte, Colorado, United States - ER_DNA_116 | ecosystem: Environmental > Terrestrial > Soil > Floodplain | place...
ACTGGGCTATTACGCCGATCCGAGCGCCAAGATTTTTCAGGACCTGAAGACGATGGGCCGCGCCGCCGGAATGCCGACGACGCTGCTGGTGGATCCAGCCGGCTGCGAGATCGGCACGATTTTCGGGCCGGCGGAATGGGCGAGCGAGGATGCGGTCAAGCTCGTGACCGCGGCGCTGCAGCGCTAGCGGCCTCTCGCAAGCTTCCGGACTGATCGATGAAGTGGCCGACGGTCAGCGCGTCGGCACCGGCTTATCGCCGCGATAGTCGTAGAAGCCGCGCTGCGTTTTACGGCCGAGCCAACCAGCCTCGACGTATTTTACCAACAGCGGGCACGGACGATATTTCGAGTCCGCCAGCCCTTCGTGCAACACCTGCATGACCGAGAGACAGGTGTCGAGCCCGATGAAGTCGGCGAGCTCGAGCGGTCCCATGGGATGATGCGCGCCGAGCCGCATGGCCGTGTCGATCGCCTCGACATTGCCGACGCCTTCATAGAGCGTGTAGATCGCCTCGTTGATCATGGGCAATAGAATGCGGTTGACGATGAAGGCGGGGAAATCCTCCGCCATCGCGATTGTTTTGCCGAGCTTTGCGACGTACTGCTTGGTCGTGTCGAACGTCGCGTCGTCGGTTGCGATGCCACGGATGAGCTCGACTAGCTCCATCAGCGGCACCGGATTCATGAAATGAATGCCAATGAAGCGCTCCGGCCGATCGGTCGCCGAGGCGAGCCGGGTGATCGAGATCGACGACGTGTTGCTGCCGATGATGGCATCGGCCTTGAGCACCGGGCACACGCTGGCGAAGATCGCGCGCTTGACATCCTCCTTCTCGGTCGCCGCCTCGATGACGAGATCGCAATCGGCCAAAGTTTCCAGCGTTTCGGCCGGGGTGATGCGTTTGAGCGCGGTCTGACGCTCCTCTTCGCTGATGCGCTTGCGACTTACCTGCCGCGCCATGTTGCCGTTGATCGTCGCGATGCCGGCTTTGATGCGGTCGGCGGACAGATCGTTGAGCTTGACGTCGAACCCGGCGAGCGCGCTGACATGCGCGATGCCGCTGCCCATTTGTCCCGCCCCGATGACGCCGATTTTGCGAATATGAAGCGCCGTGTTGCCGGAACGGGACTTCGGCCGCTCTTTGACCTCGATCATGTTCTTCCGCCTGTTCTACGCCGATGCGGCCGGGAGGTTGGGTCTGGCATCATCGTCAACGGCCGAGCTTGCCGAGCTCGGCCGCCAATTCCGGAAGCGCCTGATAGAGATCGGCGACGAGCCCGTAATCGGCGACCTGGAAGATCGGCGCCTCTTCATCCTTGTTGATGGCCACGATGACCTTTGAATCCTTCATGCCGGCGAGATGCTGGATCGCACCGGAAATCCCGACCGCGATGTAAAGCTCGGGGGCCACGACCTTTCCGGTCTGCCCCACCTGCCAGTCGTTCGGGGCATAACCGGCATCGACTGCGGCACGTGATGCCCCGACCGCGGCACCCAGCTTGTCGGCGACCGGCTCGATATATTTAGTGAAGTTTTCTCGACTTTGCATGGCCCGCCCGCCCGAAATGATGATCTTCGCCGAGGTGAGCTCGGGGCGCTCCGATTTGGATAGCTCTTCGCCGACGAAGGCGGAAAGGCCGGGATCGGCGGCGGGCGCGACCTCCTCGACGGGTGCCGAACCGCCCGCCCCCGTCGCCTGGAAGGTGGAGGTGCGTACCGTGATCACCTTGATTTTGTCCTTCGAGCGCACGGTCTGCACCGCGTTGCCGGCATAGATCAATCGCTCGAAGGTGTCGGGCGCGATGACTTTGACGATATCGGAAATCTGCATGACGTCGAGCAAGGCGGCGACCCTCGGCATGATGTTTTTGCCCGTAGTGGTGGCCGGCGAGACGATCGCATCGTAATTGCCCGCGAGCGATTGGATGAGCGCCGCCATAGGTTCGGCCAGCATGTGCTCGTAGCTGGCGCCATCGGCAAGCAGAACATTTTTTACGCCGTCGAGCTTGGTGGCGGCGTCCGCGACGGTGCGGCAGTCCTTGCCTGCGACCAGCACATGCACGTCCTGCCCGAGCGCCTTGGCCGCGGTCAGTGCCTTGGCGGTGGCGTCCTTGAGCGCCTTGTTGTCGTGTTCGGCGATAAGCAGCGTGCTCATGAAACGGTCATCCGAGCCGTCATCGCCTCGACCGGCGGACAAAAGCGCCACATGCGGCCATCAGATCAACCCCATTTCGTTTTTGAGCTTGTCGACCAATTCGCTCACAGTTTTTACCTTCACGCCGGCTTTGCGGCCTGCCGGCTCCGTGGTCTTGAGCACGTCGAGCCGCGGCGCAATGTCGACGCCGTAGGCTTCGGGCGTCTTTTCGTCGATCGGCTTTTTCTTCGCCTTCATGATGTTGGGCAGGCTCGCATAGCGCGGCTCGTTGAGGCGCAGGTCCGTGGTCACGATTGCCGGACTTTTGAGCTTGACCGTCTGCAAGCCGCCATCGACCTCACGCGTCACCAGAACGACGTCGCCCTCGATCACCAGTTTCGAGGCGAAGGTGCCCTGCGGCCAGCCCGTGAGCGCCGCCAGCATCTGCCCAGTCTGATTGCAGTCGTCGTCGATCGCCTGCTTCCCCATGATAACGAGGCCCGGCTTTTCCTGCTCGACGACGGCCTTGAGGAGTTTGGCGACGGACAGCGGCTCGAGCGCCTTGTCAGTCTTCACAAGGATGCCGCGGTCGGCTCCCATGGCAAGCCCGGTGCGGATGGTTTCGGCCGCCTGGGGCGGGCCGATCGACACGCAAATGATCTCGCTGGCCTGGCCCTTCTCTTTGAGCCGGAGCGCCTCCTCGACCGCGATCTCATCGAAGGGATTCATCGACATCTTGACGTTCGCCAGCTCGACGCCGCTGCCGTCGCTCTTGACGCGAACTTTGACGTTGAAGTCGACGACCCGCTTCACGGGCACCAGGATTTTCATGGAATTGGCTCTCGCGACGACAGTCGCCCAGTCGCCCGGCAAAGACGGCGGCAACCTAATGGCCGCTGCCTTGCAGTGTCAACGGAGGTCGGTGAGCCCCGCCGGCCGCCCGGCGCGCTGAGGACCGATCTGCACCACCGTGTCCGGCACCGGCTGCAGGCATTGAAATAACCTGACCGCCCGCGGCTTGACGAGCGGAAACAAGACAGCTCCGGCCAGCATCCCGCCGAAGTGGCACCAATAGGCCACCTCGCTCTTCGAGGATGCGCCCAGGTTCCACAATTGGCTGATTACGAATAACCCGACGACCCAATAGGCGCTGATCCGCAACGGAATGATGCCTATCAGTACCGTGATCTTCGCGCAGGGCCGCAGCATGACGTAGCCGACCACAACCCCGGCGACCGCTCCCGACGCGCCGATCAGCTCGATGCTGGAATGGGGATCATTGGCCACGAAGACCAACCCGCCGATGGCACCACACAGGAGATAGAATGCGAGATAGCGGGCGCGGCCGAGAACCCGCTCGAGATCGTCGCCGAAGACCCATAGGAAGATCATGTTGCCCAGGACGTGCGCAATATCGGCGTGCAAGAACTGGTAAGTGACGAGCGTCACAAGAGCCGGAACCCATGTCCGCGTGCCGACGTCGCCGATTAAGGCCGCGGGCGTAAGACTCAAGCTGTCGATCATGCGATCCAGCGCGAGCTGACTTGCTCCCGTTTCGTAGAAATAGATCAGAAGATTGACGGCGATCAGCGCCCACGTGACGACCGGCTTCACCGGCGGGCCGAACGGATTGTCATCGTAGATCGGCACCACCATGCCATGTTCCCCCGATCACCGGTTTTGTCCCGGCTGCCACAGCACGTCGGATGCACCTTTGTCGTTGGCGTGCCTCCCCGCGACGAACAGAAAATCCGAGAGTCGGTTGACGTATTTGAGCGCCGACGGCGTGACGCCCTCGCCCGGCTCATCGTTGAGCTCGACCATGATCCGTTCGGCACGTCGGCAAACGGTGCGCGCAAGGTGAAGATAGGCGGCGGCGGGGCTTCCCCCGGGCAGGATGAAGGACCGCAACGGCGCGAGATCGGCATTGATCTCGTCGATCCGCCGCTCGAGCCATTCCACCTGCGTATCGGTAACGGTCATGCGCGCGCCCGCCGGCCCTTTCTCTGACAGGCACAGATCGGCCTCGACGTCGAACAAATCATTCTGAATGTGTGCCAGCATGGCGTCGAACACTTGGTCGCCGCCGGCGTGGAGCCGCACGATGCCGATCACCGCGTTGACCTCGTCGAGCGTGCCGTAAGCGCGAATGCGCAGATCATACTTCTTTCGCCGCGCGCCGCTGCCGAGCGCCGTCGTGCCGTCGTCGCCGGTGCGCGTGTAGATCTTGTTGAGAACGACCATCGCAATGCCCTATTTGCCGATCGCCCAGATGGTCAGCATTATGACGACGATGGCAATGAATTGCAGCAGCACGCGCAGCCGCATCAACTTCTGCGAGCGATGAGGCGAGCCGCCGCGCGCCATGTTGTGCAAGCCCAGCAGCAACACCACAGCGACGGCGCCGACCGCAATGGGCACGAGGGCAAACATCAAGAATTCGGTCATTTGCAACCTCTTATCACTCTCGACATGGCGAGACCATCGTCCAGGTTTCAATTCCCGGCCGGCATCAAATTCGCGGCATTTTGAAATGACGAGCGGCCCGCGTAGCATCGCCGCATCGCTCGCTGCAGCAACGCAAATACCTGTTCACTTCGCGGGCGGACGATCATGAGCGGGCGCATCCTGGTGCTCGGCGCCGCTGGTCGGCTCGGACACGCGGCGGCGCAGGCGTTCCGCGACGGCGGTTGGACGGTCGCGAGCCTGGTGCGGCCGGGCGGCGCGAGGCGTGCACCGGCCGGTACCGAGATCGTGGAACTCGACGCGCTCGACCACGCCGCCGTCGGCACAGCGGCGCGTGGCGCCGATGTCATTTTGCACGCGCTCAACTCCCCCTATACGGAGTGGTCGCGACTTGCGCTGCCGCTCGCCTATTCTGCCATCGGCGCGGCGGTAACCAGCGGCGCCACACTGCTCTTTCCCGGCAATCTCTACAATTTCGGATCGCCGCTGCCACCCGTGATCGGCGAAAATACGCCGATGCGACCATCGTCGCGCAAGGGGCAGCTGCGCGTGGCGATCGAAGACCGCATTGCGGAGGCGGCCGAGCGCGGCGTGCGCGCGATCACTGTGCGCGCGGGGGACTTTTACGGACGCGGACATGGAACGTGGTTCGATCTCGTGCTCACGAAGGAGCTCGGCCGAGGACGCGTGACCTATCCGGGGCCGCTCGACGTGACGCACGAATGGGCCTATCTGCCCGACTTCGCCGCCGCGCTGCTGCGCGTTGCGAACCGGCGCAACACCCTTCCGCAGTTCGCGAGCTTCGGCTTTCCCGGACACGCCGTCACCGGCCGCGAATTTACTGCCGCGATCGCCCGAGCCGTGCGCGGCAAGCTCGAACTCAAGCGCATGACATGGTGGCTCATTCACGCGCTGCGGCCGATCGTGCCGCTCTGTCGAGAATTGTCCGAAGTTGCCTACCTCTGGAACGAGTCGCACCGCATCGACGGCGGCAAGCTTCAAGCGGCGATCGGCGAGGCCGCGCGCACCCCGCTTGACCTCGCCGTCGCGCGCGCCTTAGAGGACCTCGGCGCCATCGCCTGAGGCGCGCTCCGCCCGCCTCGCGACCGCAACCGAGGGACACCCGCCCGATGATCGTCGATTTCCAGCACCACTTCACGCCGCGCGAGCTGATGCCGAAGGATCTCGGACGACGCAAGTTCGTCTCCTACGACGAGCACGGCGCGCCGAGCTTCATTTTGCATTGGATGTTGTTCGACCTCGACGAGCATATCCGAATGATGGACGAGGCCGGCATCGACGTTGCGTTCCTCACCAGCGCGGCCGGCATGTGCGCCGATCTCGACAAGTCGCGCCTGTGCAACGAAACGGCAAAAAGGGCGGAACGCGACTATCCCGGCCGCTTCATCGGCGCCGCGCATGCCAATCCCATTGGCGGCGCCGCGGCTTTGCGCGAGCTCGCGCGCTGCAAGGACGAGCTCGGCTTTCCCGGCGTGGTGATCACGTCGGAGACCAACGGCCTTTATCTCGATGCGGCCGAGTTCGAGCCATTCTGGGCCGAATGCGCGAGGCTGGGCTTGTTCGTTTTTATCCACCCAGCGCTGAAGCTAAACCAGACGCAGCAGTTCGACGGCTACGACATGGCGCGTTCGGTCGGCCGCGAATTTTCGCTGGTCATGGCGACCATTCGGCTGATCAACGCCGGCGTTTTCGACCGTCACCCAACCCTGAGGGTGCACATGTCGCACCTCGGCGGTGGCATAGCCGCGCTGCTCGGCCGCGTCCGGTCGTATCAGGACAAGGACTTCTGGGGGACGGTCGACAACGCCCGCCACGGCAAGACGCCGGAGCGTGATTTCGACTATTACCTGCGGCACAATATCATCTTCGATACCGCGGGCTTCTGCGGGGCCATGGGCGCCGTGCGGGGCGCACTGATCGAAATCCCGGCATCGCGCATCGTCTTCGCCACCGATTATCCGCAGGAAATCCGCGACCGCGCGGCGGTGCGCGATTTCGTGATGGAGCTGCGCGCGCTAGGCAAGGATGGCGAGACGATCCTGTCCGGCAACGTCGACAAGCTCTTGAAGCAGCCCGCGAAGGCCGCGTAGCACGCACACGGCACTCTGCGACGGAGCTAATGTGCAAGCGGCTCGATGTGACGAACCCGTTGGGGGCGTGGAGCGGGAAGCTCAACGATCGAGGGATTGCAGCTGGCCCAGCGGCAAGTCCGCGTCAGCCGGCGCAGTCACCCCGCGAGATGCTTCTCGATCTCGTGCACGGGGAGCCTGACGAAATCCTTGTCGATTTCGGCGCGTAGCGCAGCCCGCAGGCCATGGGAATAGGTTTGCCGCAGCACGCCGAGCGCGCGCGGCGGTGCGATGAGGATCAACGTTTTGGCCTCTCCGGCATTGACGGCGGCGTCCAGGCGCTCGGCAAGCTTGCGCAGAAACTTGTCTTCCTCCTGCGCGTGCCAATCGGTCGGCTCGATCGCACTGCGGCCTGCTCCCACCGAGTTGAACGTGCGGCCGGGCACGTCTGTCCCCAATTCCCGCGTCTTCGAATCGGGGTGCTCGTAAACCTCCCTGGTCTTGAGGTTGAGGAATTTTTCATCACCCGCGTTCTCCAGCACCAGGGCTTTCTTGCCGTCGCACACGACGACCCAGTCGCCTTGGCGGATTTTGAGCTTTTGCATGTGATAAACCTCTGGGCTCGGATCAACCGTGGGCGCTTTTTTCGAGCGATTGCTCCGCGGAGCCAACGCCGCCGCGGCGATTCAGTTGCCCGCCGAGAGCAACCGCCGCGCAATGACCTGCGCCTGGATTTCTGCTGCGCCTTCGAAAATGCTGAGAATGCGCGCGTCGCATAGGATGCGCGAAATGGGAAATTCAAGCGCGAAACCGTTTCCGCCGTGAATTTGCACTGCGTTATCGGCGTTCGCCCAGGCGACGCGGGCGGCCAAGAGCTTGGCCATGCCCGCCTCGAGATCACAACGCTTGCCCGAGTCTTTTTGCCGCGCTGCGAAATAGGTCAATTGCCGCGCGATCATGATCTCGACCGCCATCATCGCGATCTTGTCGGCGACGCGCGGGAAACCGATGACCGGCGCGCCAAATTGCCGACGCTCCTGGGCATAGCCAAAGGCTTGCTCCATGGCCGCTTGCGCCACGCCGATCGCGCGCGCTGCGGTTTGGATGCGCGCCGACTCGAAGGTCTGCATCAGTTGCCGAAAACCCAGCCCCTCGACGCCGCCAAGCAAGTTCTCAGCCTTCACCTCGAAACCGTCGAAAGCAATCTCGTACTCCTTCATGCCGCGATAACCGAGAACTTCGATCTCGGTGCCCGACATGCCCGCGGCCGGGAATGGATTGTCATCGGTGCCGCGAGGCTTCTCGGCCAGCAGCATGGAGAGGCCGCGGTAACCGGGCTCGCTCGGATTGGTGCGCACGAGCAGCGTCATCAGGTCAGCGCGCACGGGATGCGTGATCCAAGTCTTGTTGCCGTAAACCTTGTAGACGTCGCCCTCCCGCACCGCCCGCGTCTTGATCGAGGCGAGATCGGAGCCGCTATTGGGTTCGGTAAAGACGGCGGTCGGCAATACCTCGCCCGAGGCGAGCTTCGGCAGCCATCGATCCTTTTGTTCTTCGGTGCCGCCGCCGATGATCAACTCTGCGGCGATCTCGGAACGGGTACCCAGCGAGCCGACGCCGATATAGCCGCGCGAGAGTTCCTCGGAGACGACGCACATCGATTCCTTCCCCAGCCCGAGGCCGCCATAGTTCTGCGGGATCGTGAGGCCGAAGACACCGAGCTCCGACATCTGCGCGATGATGTCGAGCGGGATATAACTGTTGGTGCGGTGCCACTGCTGCGCCTGCGGTGCGACCTCGCTGTCGGCGAACTTGCGCATCTCCTCGCGGATTGTCGCCAGCGTCTCGTCCAGGCCGCAGTCGCCGATGGCGGCGTCGTGATGGGCGCGCATGAGTTCGACCAGACGGGCGCGGTGCTCGACCTGCGACGCGGCGAGCGCCTGTAGCGGGCCTGCCAGGCGCGTGGCGACCGCCTCGACAGCCACCCCCAGGTCGGTGGGACGCACGATCTCGCCCTGGCTCATGGAGATGCCGCCGTGAATCTGGGCGAGGTATTCGCCGATCCCGAGCCGCACGAGGAGTTCCTCGATCTCGCCCAAGGTGCCGTTCGCCTGCATGCGCTCGGCATAGGCCGCGAGTTGCCGTACCGATTCGACATAGGTCGCGAGCCAAGCCAGGCCGTGGGTGGCGCGCTGCTCGCGATCGAGCAGGGAATCGATCACCTGATCATCCAGCGTGACGCGCCGGCGCACCGCCGCCGTTGCGTCAGCGAGCACCGCCTCGACGGCCGTCCTCGCCTGCCGCGTGATGGCGACCAGTTCTGCGCTGCCGTCGCGTTGGGCTTTGTTCAGCATGTGACCTCCTGCGCCCGCCCAGCGCACGCTGCGCGGACCGGCATCGCGTCAGCTTGCAGGGGCCTGCAAGACTACGCGTGCAGTGCACAAAAGCAACGCCAGGGCGCCCCCATGGCCGCTCGCCGAGTTTCGCGCAGCGGCTGTGGATGACCACTTGGAATGACATCGACTGCTTGAGATAACAGCGCGCTGAACCGGGGATTGCATAATCGGGCACGGCTGAACGCTGCGATGCGACGAGTCTTCAATATCGCCGTTGATGCGTACTGGCGTTTCCTCGCCGACGACGGCTGGGCAATCGCCAGCCATATCGCGCTCTCCGCGCTCATGGCGATGTTTCCATTCTTCATTCTGCTCACCTCACTGGCCGGGCTTTTCGGCTCCAGCGATCTCGCCGATGAGGTGGCGAAGCTGATGCTCGCAACCTGGCCGGACGAGGTATCGGCTCCGATCGCACACGAAATTCATGATGTGCTGACCACCACGCATGCCGGCGCGCTCACAATCGGTGCTTTATTTGCCATTTTTTTCGCCTCGAGCGGGGTCGAGAGCCTGCGGATCGGACTCAACCGGGCCTACGGCATGGTCGAGACACGACAATGGTTCCTGCTGCGGCTGGAATCGATCGGCTACGTGCTGGTCGCCGCGGTGGGGCTGCTGGCGCTCGGCTTTCTGATCGTGCTCGGGCCGCTAATATTTCGCACTGCGCTGCGCTACGCGCCGTGGCTGGAGCCGCTCGAAGGCAAGTTTAATTTTTTCCGCTTCGCCATTGCGGCCGTCGTCCTCACCATCGCGCTGTTTGTCGCACATAAGTGGCTGCCGGCCGGCCGCCGCCGGGTGATGGAGATTCTGCCCGGCATTCTCGCAACGCTGGCCTTGTGGCTCGTCGCGGGCATCGCCTTTGGCCGTTATCTCGCAGAATTCGCGATCACCTACGTGACCTACTATGCAGGGCTTGCCTCCGCGATGATTGCGCTGGTGTTCCTGTATTGGACAGCGTCGATCTTCGTATATGGCGGGGCGCTCAATGCGGCGATCGCTCGCCCACGCTCCCCCGCCGCCGCAGCGGTCGCCGACACCTAAGCGCCGTCGCTGGCCAGACCGACGCAAACGCCGCGCGTAGCAGCGGCTGTCAAAGCCGCGCAAATGGCTATAGCGCTCACGTCGCGATGGCGCCGCTCGCGTCTCGAACAGAAAAAGGCCGCTCCGCCTGGGAGCGGCCCCGCACCTTTACGCTACCACCCGTGCCGCTAAAAATATCACCCGACGTAGGCGGCGCGCTGCTGGGCTTCCGCCTCAGCCGCGGTCGCAGGCTGCGCCGGCAGCTGCAGCACGGTTGCCTCCTGACCCTCGACGAGTTCGGTCAGGAGTACTGTCTGCCCATCCGGAAACTCGAGCGCATCGTGATGCACCCGCGGCTGGTCCTTGTTGACCTGACGAAAGATCGCCGTCTGGTAGGCGATCCTTCGCGCACCCAAGCCGAGAAATCCGGACGCGGTGCATGCAACATCCCGGGAAAACGCAAGTTCCGTTCCCGGGAGAACGCACACGGCCATGGTGGCATCTTCCTGGGCGGCAAATCCACGTGTGCCGGTACCAAAGTTGCGCGTGGTGAGCTTGTCGCCGACTCTCGCAGCACGCGACTTCACGTTGTTCAGGCTGTAGTCGCACATGGTGAGGTCCTCTTGCAAGCCCCCCGTACGTCCACCGCCGTATTCGAAGCAATAAAGGTGCCAATCTTGTGGCAGGACGGAAAAAGCCCGCCTATGCCGCCTGCGGGGGCGCGCCCGCCTCGATGACGTCGTCCAATGTCCGCAGCCCCGTGCGCGGCGCGTTGACCAGCACTGCCATATTGCCGGGCGGATGCCGGTTGGTGCGCATCAACTCGTGAGCGTGGGGGATCTTGGTCCAGGGGAAGACTTCGCTCATGCAGGGGTCGATGCGGCGATCGAGCACGAACTGGTTGGCTGCAGAGGCCTGCTTGAGATGGGCGAAATGCGAGCCCTGCACGCGTTTCTGCCGCATCCACACATACCGGGCGTCGAAGGTGAGATTGTAACCGGACGTGCCGGCGCAAAACACCACCATGCCGCCGCGCTTCACGACTAGGCAGGAGACCGGGAACGTCGCCTCGCCCGGATGCTCGAACACGATGTCGACGTCGCGCTTGCCGGTAATCTCCCAGATCGCCTTGCCGAACTTGCGCGCCTCCTTGACCCAGCTATCGTATTCCGGCGTGCCGACCTTCGGCATTTGTCCCCAGCAGGAAAACTCCTTGCGATTGATCACACCCTTGGCGCCCAGCTGCATCACATAATCGCGCTTGCTTTCATCCGAGATGATGCCGACGGCATTGGCGCCCGACGCGGCCGCGAGCTGCACGCCGAAGACGCCAAGCCCGCCGGAGGCGCCCCACACCAGCACATGATCGCCCGGCTTCATGGTGTGGGGCGCATGACCGAACAGCATGCGATAGGCGGTGGCAAGGGTAAGCGTGTAGCAGGCCGCCTCTTCCCAGCTCAGATGTGGCGGCTTCGTCATCAGTTGGCGCGACTGCACGCGGCAGAATTGCGCGAACGATCCGTCCGGAGTTTCGTAACCCCAGATGCGCTGTGAGGGCGACAATAGGGGGTCGCCGCCGTTGCAATCCTCGTCGTCACCGTCGTCTTGGTTGCAATGGACGATGACCTCGTCCCCCACTTTCCAGCGGCGCACTTTTGAACCGCAAGCCCAAACGATGCCCGAGGCATCAGAGCCGGCGATATGGAAGGGATGCTTGTGCACGTCGAGCGGCGAGATCGGAACGCCGAGTCCCGCCCACACGCCGTTGTAGTTGACGCCGCCGGCCATGACATAGACCAGCACTTCGTCCTCGCCGATCGGCCAGGTCGGCAGCACTTCGAGCTGCATCGAGGTCTCTGGCGGACCGTGGCGTTCCTTGCGGATGGCCCAGGCGTGCATCCGTGCCGGCACGTGGCCGAGCGGAGGCACTTCGCCGATCTCATAGAGATCCTTGGACGCCGCTGCCTGCGGCGAATTCGTCCGCGCGACGGCCGGCATGAGCGCCTCCGCAATTGGCCCGACACACCGCAGTCTGCCGCATTTCATGCTGCACCGCAATATCGGCGGACGGCCGCATTCGGGCGGCACGCGATTCGCAAACTTGTTCACCGGGCGGCGGCGGCGTTTGCTGACAGTCCGATCGGCTTGAGCTACGCTTCTAAAGTTGCCTTAAGTCGATCCTAACTGCATCGCAAAGTCGCGCCAGCACCTCGTGCTTGACCGAGGGGGGAGGAATATCGTGATCGGAATAGACAGCATCATCATCATGATCATCGTCGGCGCGATCGCTGGCTGGTTGGCCGGGCAAATCGTGCGCGGCTTTGGGTTCGGACTGATCTGGGACATCATCATCGGCATCATCGGCGCCTTCATCGGAGTATGGCTGCTCACGCAGTTGGGATTCGTGCCGTTCTCCGGCTTCATCGGCTCGATCGTCAACGCGGTGATTGGAGCCGTCATACTGTTGGTGATCGTCGGTTTCATCAAACGCTAGCGCGGATCGGCGCTCCCGCGCCGTGCAGCGCAGGCGCGGGCGAAGCAACGCCCGCAGCTCGAACAGGCCAGGAGCCTTAAGGCGCGCTGGGGCGTTATAGATTTTGCTGAAGCGAGTTCGGGCGCTCCCGACCGCAGGAGATTCCCGCTTGCTCGTGGCACCGCGAACAGACGGCGCAGTGTGACTTTCGAACGGCTACCCTTTGGAGCGTCCTCGGAGTATGCTGCGCCGCACAATCGGATGGCCCAGCGAGGCGCCCCATGAGCGAGCCATCGACCGGCGCGGCCCGGGCACGCGACAAGCCCTGGATCTTCCGCACCTATGCCGGTCATTCCAACGCGCGCGATTCCAACGCGCTCTACCGCAAGAACCTCGCCAAGGGTCAGACTGGGCTCTCGGTCGCCTTCGATCTGCCCACCCAAACCGGATACGACAGCGACCACCCGTTGGCTAAGGGCGAGGTCGGCAAAGTCGGCGTACCAATCTCGCATCTCGGCGATATGCGTACGCTGTTCGAGCAAATCCCGCTCGGAGAGATGAACACCTCGATGACCATCAACGCGACGGCCGCCTGGCTGCTCGCGCTCTATGTCGCGCTCGCCGACGAACAGGGCGTCGCGCGCGAGAAACTGCAAGGCACCACGCAGAACGACATCATCAAGGAATATCTCTCCCGCGGCACCTACGTGTTTCCGCCCGCCCCCTCCATGCGGCTCACCAAGGATGTGATCCTGTTCACCACCCGCGAGATGCCGAAATGGAATCCGATCAATGTGTGCTCGTATCACCTGCAGGAGGCGGGCGCGACGCCCGTGCAGGAACTCGCGTTTGCGCTCGCAACCGCGATCGCAGTGCTCGACACCGTGCAGGCTTCGGGGGCGGTCGAGCGCGGCGCCTTCGGCGAGGTGGTCGGACGCATCTCATTCTTCGTCAACGCCGGCCTGCGCTTCATCACCGAGCTGTGCAAGATGCGCGCTTTCGCCGAGCTCTGGGACGAGATCACCGCGGAGCGCTATGGCGTCAATGATCCCAAGCAGCGGCTGTTCCGGTACGGCGTACAAGTCAATTCGCTCGCGCTGACCGAGCAGCAGCCGGAGAACAACGTCACCCGCATCCTCATCGAGATGCTGGCGGTCACGCTATCCAAGAGCGCCCGCGCGCGGGCGGTGCAACTGCCGGCATGGAACGAAGCGCTCGGCCTGCCGCGGCCTTGGGATCAGCAATGGTCGCTGCGCATGCAGCAAATCCTCGCCTACGAGACGGACCTGCTCGAATACGGCGATATTTTCGACGGCGCGCCGGCGATTGCCGAAAAGGTCGAGCGGCTCAAGCGCGAGGCCAAGGAAGAACTGGCGCATATCGACGCGCTCGGCGGGGCGATTGCCGCCGTCGAGCACGGCTATATGAAGCAGCAGCTCGTCGAATCGAACACGCGCCGCGTCGAGGCGATCGAACGGGGCGAGCAGATCGTGGTGGGGGTCAATCGCTACATGGAAAGCGAGTCCTCGCCGCTCGCCGGCGCGGCCGACGCCATCCTCACGGTCTCGCCCCAGGCCGAAGCCGAGCAGATCGAGCGCCTCAAGGCGTGGCGCAGCGCGCGCGACCAAAAGGCGGCCTCGGCGGCGCTCAAGGAGTTGCGCACGGCGGCGCGCGAGAATCGCAACATCGTGCCCCCCTCCATCGTCTGCGCCAAAGCCGGCGTCACGACCGGTGAATGGGGCTTCGCTTTGCGCGAAAGCTTCGGCGAGTACCGCGCGCCCACCGGAGTCGGGCGCGCGCCGCGCAACGAAACGGTCGGCCTCGACGACTTGCGTGCCGAGGTCGAGCGGGTATCGCGCAAGCTCGGACGGCGGCTGACGTTCGTGCTCGGCAAGCCCGGCCTCGACGGGCACTCGAATGGCGCCGAGCAGATCGCCGTGCGCGCACGCGACGCCGGCATGGAGGTCGTCTACGACGGCATCCGCCTAACGCCCGCGGAGATCGTCGAAGCCGCCCGCGAGCAGGGCGCGCATGTGCTGGGGCTGTCGATCCTCTCGGGCTCCCACGTGCCGCTGGTGAAGGACGTGGTTGCGCGCATGAAAAGCGCCGGCCTCGATGATATCCCCGTGATCGTCGGCGGCATCATCCCGGCGGAGGACGCGCAGGCGCTCCAGCAAGCCGGCGTGGCCGCGGTCTATACCCCCAAGGATTTTGAGCTCAACCGCATCATGGCCGACATCGTTCGGATCGTGGATCGCACCGCGGCATAGGCTTGCACGGCGACGGGGGAAAGTTCGCCGCCGTGGCTCCGCTGCAACGAAACGCAAAAGAGACAATCATTTCAACTCTGTAGCCTCGGCCCATCGGAGCCCATGAGGACGATTTTTTTCTTCGTTCGCCGCGGCCGCCC
>Ga0307277_10000468_pt1 | contig 14982 bp, 15 predicted proteins | sample ER_DNA_116_FD_194473 | JGI IMG/M metagenome (GOLD analysis project Ga0307277, IMG submission 194473) | Bulk soil microbial communities from the East River watershed near Crested Butte, Colorado, United States - ER_DNA_116 | ecosystem: Environmental > Terrestrial > Soil > Floodplain | place...
GAGCCGTCGTCGATCATCATGATGTGGTCGGCTGCGAGCGCCAGCTCGTAGCCGCCGCCGGCGGCGGTGCCATTGATCACGCAAATGGTATAAAGGCCCGACGTCTCGCTCGCGTCCTCCATGCCGTTGCGCGTCTCGTTGGTGAACTTGCAAAAGTTGACCTTATGCGCGTGCGTGGCGCCGGCGAGCATGCGAATGTTGGCACCGGCGCAGAACACCCGCGGCTTGGCCGAGCGCAGCAGGATCACTTTGACCTGCGGGTGTTCGAACCGCAGCCGCTCAATGGCGTCCGCCAGCTCGATGTCGACGCCGAGGTCGTAGGAATTGAGCTTGAGCTCGTAGCCTTCGAACAACGTGGCCTTCTCGTCGACGTCCATCAGCAGCGTCGCGACCTCGCCGTCGACGCTGAGCTTCCAATGGCGGTATTTCGCCGGATCGGTCTGGAAATCGATGCGGCTCTTGCCGTTGTTCAATTTGCGTTCCGCGTCGGCCATGGATGTCCTCGCAAGCTGGTTCAGCGAGCCGAACTCTGAGGTTCGCGATTGCGGCGGCCCACAGTGGGCGAAATCCGCAGCGCCCGGCTCTCGGCCGTCAGCTCACCTTCGTGGTGCTCGTGCAGCAGCCGATTGACGAATTGCGAGCTCGCACGCAGGGTCGCCTCCGGCGCTTCCCGGTGCGGAGCGTGCCGCGTCTTCGGCAGCAACGCGACATCGACCGGGCAATAGCACTCCTGCTGCGCCACCTCGATCTGCCGCACGGTGCCATATTGGTCGTCCTCGCCCTGCACGATCAGGACCGGGACGCGGATGTGGGCGAGCTCGTCGCTGAGATCCCATTTGCGGAATTCGGGATCGAGCCACGGGCCGCACCAGGCGTGAAAGGCGTTGTCCGGATCGGCATGCCAGCGCGCGAGCTTGGCGCGCAGGGGCCCCGTCTCGAAAGCGGTGCGGGTGCGCGCGATTTCGGCGATGCCCATGTCTTCGGTGAAGAAATGCGGCGCCATCAGCACGAGCCCGCGCACGCGGTGGTCCTGGATGCTGCCGGCATAAATCGCGGCGATCGACGCGCCATCGCTGTGGCCGACGAGAAGTCCGCGGCGGAAGCCTATCGCGTCGAGCACGCGGGGAAGCACGTCCAGCGCCTCCTCGTGCATGAACGACAGCGGGCGCGGCAAGCTTGCCGGCGAGGAGTCGCCGTAGCCGGCGCGCGAGTAGGCAAAAACGCCGGCGCCGGTTGCTGCCGCCAGCTCTTGCGTGAAGCTGCCCCAACCGGCGACGCAGCCGAGGCCCTCGTGCAGCAAAACGAGGGTCGGCGCGGCATCCGGACGCGGACCGATCATGCGGTATTCGAGCCGCATCCGGCCAAGCTCGAGGAAACCCTGATCGGCGAGCGTCATTGCGCTGCTCCGGCCGTACAACTCGCCGCAATGCGCGCGAGTTTCGCCAAGCTCTGCTCAACCGTATCGCCGGAGGTGTCGAGCTCGGCCTGCGCGCGCGCATAATCGGCCTGCCGTGCGTCGAGGATGGCGACGAGGTCGGCCATGGCCTCGCGGTTCTGCGCCATGGGACGGAAATCGCCCTGCGCCATCACCCGCCGCATATGCTCCTCGGGGGGAGCCTTGATCCACACCGTGTGCGTACGGCGCAGCAGCAGCGCATAGGTTTCGGGATCGGACACGATGCCGCCGGCGGTTGCGATGACGGCCGCCCCGTGCTCGTCGATGACGCGCTCGAGGCAAGCGCGCTCATGGCGACGGAAGGTTGCAAGCCCGCCCATCTCGATGAGATCGGGGATACGCGCGCCGTAGTCCTGCTCCACCAAGCGGTCGAGCTCGATGAAGGGGCAGCCCAGCTTATCCGCGAGGCGGCGGCCGAGCGTCGATTTTCCGGCGCCGCGCAACCCAACGAGCGCGATCCGCCGCCCGCGATCGGCGGCCGTATCTTGCCCGGCGCGGCGCTCGAGCAACGCGGCGAGCTCGGGGAGTTCTGCAAGCGGCACGCGCCCGAGAACATCGAGAATCTGCGCCATGGCTGCTGTCCGCCCGTTGCTGCGCGGAATGAGCTCGATGATGGGAACGTCGAGCGCTCGCGCGATCGAGGCGAGGATGATCACGGACGGATTGCCCTGCCCGCCTTCGATCTGCGCCAGATAGCGCTCCGAGGCACCCGAAGCCTGCGCGAGCAGACGGCGCGTCATCCCGCGCTTGGCGCGCGAGAGCCGCACCAGGCGACCGATGGCGGCAATGAACGCGCGGTGATCGTCGCGCTGCGGCACGGCCGGCGAGCGCTGTTCGATCACCTGCGCTTTAGCCTTCATAGCGTCGCAACCACAGTCTCGAGCGGCATTATAGTTCATGCACTATAATGCATACGATCCCTACCGTCAATCCGCCCGGGAAATCCTCGTGGGCGCGCCGCAGCGCCGCCGCTCGGCTTAGGCCTGTGCGGTTCACAGCCCGGCCGCGGATGAATGGTTATCTTGTGATGATGCGCTCGGCGCGCAGCTTGAAGCGCTGGATCTTGCCGGTCGCCGTCTTGGGAAGCTCGGTGCGAAATTCGATCCAGCGTGGATACTTGTAGGGCGCGAGCGCGGCCTTGACGTGCTCCTGCAGCGCCTGCGCCAGCTCTTCGCAGATCCTGTCGGGCGACTTGAGCACCACAAAGGCCTTGGGTTTGATCAGCTCGTCGTCATCCGGCCAGGCGACCACCGCCGCTTCCAGCACCTCGGGGTGGGTACAGAGCGCGCCTTCGACCTCGAACGGCGAGACATAGATGCCGCCGACCTTGAGCATGTCGTCGCGCCGTCCGCAGTAGACGTAGTAGCCGTCCTCGTCCTGCACATATTTGTCGCCCGAGCGCGTCCATTCGCCGAGGAAAGTCTCGCGCGATCTCTCGCGATTGTTCCAATACATGAGCGCGCTCGTCGGGCCGCGCACTTGCAACTCGCCCATCTCGCCCTTGCGTGTGATCACGCTGCCATCGTCGTCGAGAAGACGAATGTCGTAGCCTGCCACCGGCTTGCCGGTGGTGCCGTATTTTACCTCACCCGGATAGTTCGACAGGAAGATGTGCAGCATCTCGGTCGAGCCGATGCCGTCGAGCACGTCGACGCCGTAGCGTTCCCTCCAGCGCCGGCCGACGTCGGGCGGCAAGGCCTCCCCCGCGGACACGCAGCACCGCAGCCTCAAATCGGCGCGCTCGGGCGCGGCGGAGCTGGCAAGGAAAGCGGCATAGAAGGTCGGCACGGCATAGAACACCGTCACGGGATGGCGGCGCAGGATCGCCGCGACCGTGTCGGGCGTCGGCCGATCGGGCGAGAGAATGGTGGTCGCGCCGACCGCCATCGGAAAGGTCATCGCGTTACCGAGCCCATAGGCGAAAAACAGCTTCGCCACCGAGTAGCAGACGTCGCTCTCGTCCAGACCAAGCAGCCCGATGCCGTAGAGGTCGGCAGTGAGGCGCGGATTGGCGTGCGCGTGCACCGCGCCTTTGGGCCTGCCGGTCGAGCCGGAGGTATAGAGCCAAAAGCACATGTCGTCGCACGTTGTGGGCGCGGTGTAGGGCTCGGGCTGCGCGCCTGCGAGCAAATCTTCGAAACCGTAGTGCCCGCGGGGATCTTCGCCCGAGACGATCACGTGCAACAGGTCAGCGCTCAATCCGATGAGATTGGCGAATCTCGGCAACAGCGGCTCCGATACGACAAGGGCCTTGGCGCGGCAGTCGGCGAGCATGAATCGGTAATCGTCCTCGGTCATCAAGGTGCTCACCGGAATCGGCACCACGCCGGCCTTGATGGCGCCGAGGAAGGCGGTGGGCCAGTCGATGGTGTCGAGGAGCGCGAGCAGGATGCGCTCCTCGCGCCGAATGCCCAGCGACCGCAACGCGTGGCCAAAGCGGTCAACGCGCTCGGCGAGTTGGCCATAGCTCCAACTTCCGCGCGGATCGATAAAGGCCGCCTTGTTGGCGCGCCCAGCCTTGAGATTGCGCGCGATGATGTCCGCCGCGAAGTTGTAATCGTGCGGGATCGCCTCGGCGGCGGCGCGCGCACCGGCGCCTGGCGCAAGCTTCGCGGCGGCATCGAACATGGCCCGTTTCCTCAATCCCTCAGGCGGCTTGTTGTTTGGTCGAATTATGCAAGCCGGCCCTGACTGCCGCAACGAAAAGCTTGCTATAGTCGCGCCACCGGGGCGCCGGCGGCGCCGGCACAAGTATCGCAAGTATTAAAGCGTGTAGGAGAGGCTCCCATGGACGAAACAGTCCGCAAGATCAACGCCGACGACATCAACCCGCGCTACAACTGGGGACGCGCCCTGCCGGCGCTCGGCACCATGGGAGTCGATTTCGAGGAACGGGTCGACTATCGCCGCCTACACCGTTATCGGCTGAGCCGGGTCAAGCAGGCGCTGGAGAACTCCGAGCTCGGCGCGCTGCTCGTCTTCGACGTCAACAACATCCGCTACATCACCTCGACGAAGATCGGCGAATGGGAGCGCGACAAGCTGTGCCGGTGGGCGCTGCTCAGTCGCGACCAGGAGCCGATCCTGTGGGATTTCGGCTCGGCCGCCATTCACCACAAGCTCTATACCCCGTGGCTCAACCCCGAGAATTGCAAGGCAGGCCTCATCGGTCTGCGCGGCACGGTCAACCCTGCGTTCGGGCTGATGGAGCGCCATGCCAAGGAGATTGCGTCGCTGCTCAAGGAGGCCGGCGTCCACAAGATGCCGGTCGGTGTCGACATCATCGAGCCGCCGATGCTGTTCGAGCTGGAGAAAGCGGGTCTCAAGATCAAGGACGGACAGCAGGTGATGCTCGAGGCGCGCGAGCTGAAAAGTATCGACGAGATCGCGCTGCTCAACCGCTCCGCCGCCATGGTCGACGGCGCCTATCACCTCATCAACGAAGAGCTCAAGCCCGGCGTGCGCGAGAACGACATCGTCGCCAAGGTCAACGAATTCCTCTACCGCCACGGGTCAGACGATGTGGAGGCGATCAACGCGATCTCGGGCGAGCGCTGCAATCCGCACCCGCACAATTTCACCGACCGCATGTTGCGCCCCGGCGACCAGGCGTTCTTCGACATTCTGCAATCGTTCATGGGCTATCGCACGTGCTACTACCGCACCTTCAATGTCGGGCGGGCGACGCCGGTGCAGCACGACGCCTACAAGAAGGCGCGCGAGTGGCTCGACAACGCCATCGCCCTCATCAAGCCGGGCGTCATGACGGATGAGATTTGCAAGGTATGGCCGAAGGCGCCGGAGTTCGGCTTTCCCGATGAGATGTCGGCCTTCGGCCTGCAATTCGGGCACGGGCTTGGCCTCGCGCTGCATGAGCGGCCGATCATCTCCCGCGTGGTCTCGCTCGATCATCCGACCGAGATCAAGGAGGGCATGGTGTTCGCACTGGAGACCTATTGTCCCGCGACCGACGGATATTCCGCCGCCCGCATCGAAGAGGAGGTCGTGGTGACGGACAAGGGCTGCCGCGTGATCACGCTGTTTCCGGCCGAGGAGCTGCCCATCAGTCACCGATATTGACGTAGCCGCGCGGCGGGGGCGGGAACTCTCCCCCGCCGGCGGAGAGAGGGCTACCCTGCCGCACGTTTCAGAGCAGACAATCGCCGGCGATTTGCCCGTTCGATCTCATCACATCGCCCGACCATGGCCACGCTGCTTGCCACGATCATCGAATTGACAGTAGATACCGGCGCAAAGCACCACATGGAGGGTCAATAATGGACATTCGTCGCGCTCAACCGAGGCTCCGGCCGATCGTCACCGCCGCCGCGCTCCCCGCCGCGCTTTTGGGCCTCGCGCTCACATTCGCGTCGTCGCCAGCTCTCGCGCAGCAGTGGAGCCCGGAGCAACGCGCGGCGTGCGAACCGGACGCGATGCGGCTGTGCCAGCAATACGTCCCGGATGTCGGCCGAACCAGAGCGTGCATGATTCAGTACCGGCGCTACCTCAGCCCGCGCTGCCGCGCCGTGATCGAGGGCGGAAGGCGGGGGAGACGCTAGTAGCCGAAGAGATCGCGCTCTGGTCGAGAGGTACTCGACGGTCGCGACACTGGACGACCCTTATCGCTTGATTTTTCGTTTTGGCCTCCTACGCTTGCCACAACCGCACGGGTGGGTGTGGGCCGGCGATCCTGTTACCATTGCCGCGCGCCTGGTCGAAATCGGGCGCGCATCGAGCATGGGAGGACGCCATGGCGAAGAAGCAAGCCGATACGGTCTACAAGATCGTCGAAGTCGTCGGGGTCAGCGAGAAGTCGTGGGAGGACGCAGGCCGCGCTGCGGTGGAAACGGCAGCCGGCACCCTGCGTGACCTGCGGGTCGCCGAAGTGACGCAGATGGACATGAAGGTGGAAGACGGAAAAGTCGCCGCATTTCGCACCCGCGTCTCGCTGTCGTTCAAATACGAGGCTTGAGACGCGGCTCGCGGCGAAATCAGGCGATTTCGCGTCAGCATGGCGTAACTGCCTTATCTGCACTTGATGAGGGCCGCGCAACGCCGCGAGCCGACCAACTCGGCTCGGGTCGCGGGCGAGCGCCCGCCGACGCAACTCTTTGGAATGACTGACCTTCAGGGCCGAGGCGCCAGCCAAGCGACCCAAAGCTCCGATTTTTACCGGACGCTTTGAACCTTCCATCGTCTCGCCGCGACCAAATACCGGGAGATCTTGGGGGCGTCATGAACAATTTCTCGCTGCTGACCGCTGACCGCGCGACCCATCTCAAGGTGGTGGCGGTGGCGCTGGTGTGCGCGATGATGGTCGCCGGCATCGGCCTTGCCGCGCGGGTCACCGACCAATTCGCCGCGTCCGATGGACGGCTGGAAGCAACCGTGATCAAGCCTGGCGCGCCGGTCACCGCATCGGTGAGCGAGCCTCGCACCATCCGCTGACGGCTTACGTTCTCAACCCCCAAACTTTGCGCGCCTCGGGCGCGCTTTTCTTTTGGGCTGCCATCATTGGCGCAGTCCCCCATGACGAGTTGGCGATAGCCTCGACGGAAGCCCGCGGGGCTCTCATTCCTCGAAGCGGGATTCCGGCGGCGCCGGCCTTCGCGGCGCAGCGATCGCGGGGAGCGGAACGCCTGCTTGGCGCATCAGTTCGAGCGGCTGCAGCATAGCCGGCACGCGATCGGGCGCAAATCGCCATGCCGCCAGCAGCGCCGCCACGGCTACGACCACCAGCGCCATCAGGACCGCGAATGCCCGCCAGCGCCTCAGCTTGCGATGCATGCTCAAGATTGCCGGCGCGCCAGGTTGCGCCTGTGGCTCAGTTCGGGCCTGCAGTTCACTTGGCGCCTGAGGTTCACTTGGCGCCCGCGCCTCGCTTGGCGCCTGCCCTGCAGACTCGGCAGAGGCAGCCACGACCGGCGGGCTCGGTACCGCCTCAACCGCCGACATTCTCGTCGCGTCCAAAGTAGGCGCGGGCGGCAGCTCCGTCATCGGCACTGACGTCCCTTCCGAAGCTGGGGCAGGAGCCGCTTCGGAAGCTGGCACTTCGGAGACTGGCGCGGGAGTCGCTTCCGATGCCGGCGCAGAGGTTGCTTCCGCAGCGCTCGTCGGCGCCACCTCCGAGATTGGCGCTGGAGGCGCCTGCTCGGGAGCCGTGGAGGTCGCCTCTGAACTCAGTGTCGTCGCCGCATCGGATATCACCGCTTCGATTGCATCGAGGCTCGGCGGCTCAGCCCCGGGAGGCGGCGGCGCAGGGGGCGGGATTGACGGCTCCGCAGCCGCCGTCCGCTCGCGGGCGTCGAGCATTTTAGCCTTGATGCGCGACCAAATCGCGGAGTCCGGCTCGACCGGCTCGACCATCAGATACAAATCGCCGAAGCGGCGCTCCCACGACTCCACTTTGGCGGCGAACGCTGCGTCCGCCTCCAGCAGGATGCGCGCCTGTTCCCGCTCCTCGGAGTCCAGCGTGCCGAGGACGTATTCGGCAGCCAGCCCATCCATGGGGTCGAGTTCGCTCATGATTTGAGGCACCCGTCGATATCGAGCAGGCTTCGCCGCAGCGATGCCCTGACCAAGTCGATCGGCATCGCGAGCTTCGCCGAGAGCTGATCGCGGCTGAAGGCCCCGTAATAGGCGAGCAACAGCATGCGTTGACGGTCCGGTTCGAGCCGTCCGATGCAGGTGAGCAACTGCTTGAGATCATCCGTCAACTCATGCCGCGGTACGTTGCCGGGCCCCTCGTCCTCCTCGGCGATTTCCGGGTCGCTCTCGGTGGCGGGCGGCTGCGGCGCTCGCGCCGCGTCGATTGCCAAGTGGCGGGCGATTGCCACCATCCAGGCAAGCGGGGTCAACCGGGCGGGATCATAGTCGCCGGCCTCGCGCCAGATCTGCAAATAGGCTTGCTCCAGGACCCCGGCAGCGAGGTCATGGCGGCGCAGAATCCGCAGCACCACGCCGTAGAGCTTGGGGCAAGTCGCCCCGTAGAGGCGCTCGAAGGCGAGCGCGTCGCCTTTGGCGACCGCCGCCAGCAGCCATGTGATTTCTACCGGCGTCGACATGAGACCAGATGTTCCTCCTCGCGCGTAGCGAGCAGCAGGCTTGTGCGACGGCGCCACCTGGGCGCGCATCCTCGCGACTGGCCGGCCGCGAACAACGCATTTGCGCCAACGCGACGGCGCGGCTGCGGCCGCTAGCGAACCTGCGGGGCGCGATTATGGCTGCCGAAGCCCGCCTCCGTCGAGAATGAATTTCCCGCGCGCGGCGCGGCGAATGGCTCGAGTTCCGCATCCGTCGCTCGAACGGATTCGTGGTTGATGCTCGGCCGGGGCAGGATTACGCCCGCGCGCCGGTGCGCATCAGGTCCATGACCTCGGGTTCCGCCTGCGCGCCGACATCCTCCTCGGCCCGCTCGCGCATCTGGTCGCGCTCGTCCAGCAGCTCGGCCTTCTTCATCTCCTCGAAGGCCTCCCCGAGAGCCGCTTTGGCGTCCTCCAACTGCAGTTTCAGCTCGTTCGCCGAGCGCTTGAGGTTGTCGCGCCGCTGGATCGCCGCCTTGGCATAGGTCGGGTAGGCGAAATGACCAGGATCATGAATGCCGGAGCGATCCTGCTCGATCTTGATGTCGCGCTCGAGATCGCCGCTGATGCGCTCGAACTCGCTGATCATGCTCTCGATCTGGGCGACTCTGCGACGCCGCTCGTCGACCTGAAATTTCTTCAGGCGAATGAGTGTCTCGCGTGACTTCATCGACTTGTGCTCCCCCGAAGCCCCGGCGCCGCCGCGTCGAACAGGCGCGGCCGCCCCCTTGACGCAAGCCTCCGCGCGCGGCGTGGCGGAACGGTATCCACGCGGCCCTCGGCGTTGCGCAACGCGTTGATATCCTTGCCCAAGACTCGTTGCTGCTTTCTTACCTCGCCGGTACGAAGCAAGCTGTCGCTCGCGCACCCGCTCGCGGCCCATGGAAACACGCGCGGCTCGCGCACGGCTGCGTGCCGGTTCTTAACTTGGTGTTTACCCGCGTCATTAATCATTAGGTCACCGTTATGGACGTCAGGGACCCGTTCGTCGGGCCGGGGCGCAGGGCCGAACTCTCTCGATTGTTAGACGCGACGCTTAAAAGTCAGACATGAGATGGCGCTTGGAAAGAAAACCGCTCCCGTGCAGTATCTTAGGGCGATTCGCCCGAGCCTTCCCGCAGAGGGCACGCGCACGTCGGAACCAGGTTTTGTTAACTGTGCGCCGGTAATGTTCCGACTCGGTTTGTCCCAAGGCGTTCTCGAGGGCCGCCGCGACGGCGTGCCGACCTGAGCCCGACGCGGCGAGGAAGGGGACTGGGATGCGCGTATTGCTGATTGAGGACGACAGCGCCACCGCTCAATCGATTGAGCTGATGCTCAAATCCGAGAGCTTCAACGTCTACACCACCGATTTGGGCGAGGAAGGCGTCGATCTCGGCAAGCTGTACGACTACGACATCATCCTGCTCGACCTGAACCTGCCGGACATGTCCGGCTTCGAGGTGTTGCGGTCGCTGCGCGTTTCCAAGGTGAAGACGCCCATTCTCATCCTCACCGGGCTTGCCGGTATCGAGGACAAGGTCAGGGGCCTTGGCTTCGGCGCCGACGACTACATGACCAAGCCGTTCCACAAGGACGAACTGGTGGCGCGCATCCACGCGATCGTGCGGCGCTCGAAGGGCCATGCCCAGTCGGTGATCCAGACCGCCGACCTCGTGGTCAATCTCGACACCAAGACGGTCGAGGTAAACGGGGCGCGCGTGCATCTCACCGGCAAGGAGTACCAGATGCTGGAACTCCTGAGCCTGCGCAAAGGCACGACCTTGACCAAGGAAATGTTCCTCAATCATCTTTACGGCGGCATGGACGAGCCGGAGCTCAAGATCATCGACGTGTTCATCTGCAAGCTGCGCAAGAAGCTCGCCAACGCCTCAAGCGGCAAGAACTACATCGAGACGGTGTGGGGCCGCGGCTACGTGCTGCGCGAGCCGGCCGACGACGAGGCACGCATTCCGGCTTGACCGGGCCGCACAGGCGCGCCCGTTCAGATAAAGACTAAGAGCCGACATTGGGTCGTCGCGGCCGCTGCGCGGCGCGCGGCGATTGACCCTTCGTGCGCACGCCGTAGAGTGTGCGGCCTTCCTTCCCCCCCCGCCCCACCCCTCTCGCCCATGGCAGCGCTCTCCATCCCCACATTATCCGCGCACGGCGCCGAAATCCCCGCCATCGGCTTCGGCACCTCCTCGTTGGGCGATTGCGGCGAGATCGTCGCGACCGCGCTCAAAGTCGGCTATCGCCACATCGACACGGCTTGGAAATACGGCACCGAGCCCGGCGTCGGCGAAGGCATGCGCGTCTCGGGCGTGCCGCGCAGCGAGATTTTTTTGACCACCAAGGTATCGCACGAATTCCTGCGCGCGGACGACTTCGCGCGCTCGGTCGACGAGAGCTTGAAGACTCTCGGCGTCGACTTCGTCGATCTTCTGCTCGTGCACTGGCCGAACCCGGAGATCCCGCTCAGCGAGCCGATCCCCGCCCTCGCCCGGGCCAAGCGGCAAGGTCTCACGCGCCATATCGGCGTGGCGAATTTCAATATCGCGATGCTCGACGAGGCGATCCGGCTCTGCCCGGAGCCGCTGGTCAACCTGCAGGCCGAGTATCACGCTCATCTCGATCAGACGAAGCTCATCGAGGCGTGCCGCCGGCGCGATCTGATCTTTACCGCCTATTGCCCGCTCGGCCGCGGACGTCTGTTGCGCGACCCAGTGCTCGCCGACATTGCCGCCCGCAAAGGGCGGCCGCTTGCCCAAATCGCCCTGCGCTGGCTCGTCCAGCAGGGCAATATCATTCCCATCCCGCGCTCATCGAACGCTGCGCGCATGGCCGAGAACCTCGGCGTGTTCGACTTCGCATTGAGCGAGGAGGAGATGAAGCGGATCGCGGCGCTGAAACGGCCGGACAGCAGGATCGCCGATCCCGCAGGCCGCGCGCCGGCATGGGATTGACACCGCCAATTGCACATCATGGTCAAGATGCTGCGCGATCCCGGCATGAAGGACCGGCGTGGCTCTGAAAATTCTATGACGTCAGTGCGTGGCGATGACGATGGCATCACCCTCGGCCTTGAGGCTGACCTCGAGGCCGCAGGCGCGAGCGAGCAGCCCGGCGTAGAATGGTTGGATGGCGTGGGCGTCGACCGACCCGTTCTCGGAAGTGCCTTGCAGCAGGGCCGGCACGGCCTGCGGAATGCGGGCATTGAGTCCGGAGGCGACGATACGGAAGCCCATGCCCTCTCCTTCCCCGACCGGATCGACCGCGAGCGCGCCGCCGCGCGGGATGGTCTGGTTGGCGATGATCAACAAGTTGAGCAGCAGCTTGACCCGGTTTTTCGGCAGCGGGCCGCGCGGCAGATTCCAGGCGAGTTTGGTCTTGTCAGCTTCGATGAAAGCAAGCGCCATCGCGTGCGCGTCGCCGAGCTCGACCTTGGCGGCAAGCGAGCCGGCCGCACCGAAGGCGAGACGGCAGAATTGCAGCCGCGCCGAGGCCGTCTTCGCACTCCGCTTGATGAGGTCGAGGGCGAATGTCTTGGTTTCCTCGTCGGTGTCTTCCTCCTCCAGCACCTCGAGCCCGTTGACGATGGCGCCGGTGGGGCTGATCAGATCGTGGCAAACACGCGAGCACAGGAGGGCGGCAAGATCGAGCGGATCGAGCGCGATGGCTAAGGACATGGAGGACGTCTCCGGTGGAAGGATTCGGCGGAGCCGTGAGTGGCGGGGGCGACGCAAGCGCATGGCATCGCTGCGCCGGTGTGATACACCGCAGCCGCTCGATCTGCCAAGACTCAACTGAAGAAGACTTCAACTGAGAAGGCTTGAACTCATCAGCAAAGGCCGCCCATGGTGCGAGTGCAGGACAGTTCGGCTGCCGATGACCGGCTCCTCGACGAGCTAACCACCGTCGTTTCCGCGGCGGGGGCGGCGATTCTCGCCACCCGTTCGGGCTCGCTCGAGACTCGCACCAAGTCCGATCTGACGCCGGTCACGGTCTGCGATCATGCGGCCGAAGCGGTCATCCTAGAGGCGCTGGCGCGACTCTTACCCGGCATGTGCATCGTGTCGGAGGAGGCTGCGGGCCGCGCGCTGCCGCAGCGTATTCCCGATAGCTTCGTTTTGGTCGACCCCCTCGACGGTACGCGGGAACTCGTCGCCGGGCGCGATGAATTCACTGTTAATGTTGCGATCGTGGCTGGCGGGCGCCCACGCCTCGGCATCGTTGCCGCCCCGGCGCAGGCACTCCTGTGGCGCGGCATTGAGGGCCGCGGCGCCGAACGGCTGCGCCTTTCGCCCGGTGCGCCGGCGAGCGCCGCGCAGGCGCGCAGTCCCATCCGAACCCGCTCTGCACCGCCCTCCGGCCTCATCGCGGCGATCAGCCGCTCGCATCTCGACCCCCAGACGCAGGCCTATCTCGCGCGCCTGCCGATCGGCGAGCGGCACCCGTGCGGATCGGCGGTCAAATTCTGCCAAGTCGCCGAAGGATGCGCCGACGTGTACGCGCGCCTTTCGCCGACCTGCGAGTGGGACGTGGCGGCCGGCCACGCGGTGCTCGCGGCCGCCGGCGGCGTGGTTAACACGCCGGAAGGGGCCCCCGTGAGCTACGGACGCATGGCGGAGAAATTCGGCGTCCCCGCTTTCATCGCCTGGGGCGACCCATCCGCAGCAGCGCGGCTTCGTGCCTGAGGCAGCTTCCGCTGACGCCGCCGTGCGGCCATAGTGTTGCCGGTCATGGGGCGATTCGGTTGCGGTTTGGCCGCAAAGCCGAGGTATCGTCGTCCCCAGCGGTAATTTGACCCTCGATTCATGGAGCATTCGATGCGCGCCGTGACGCGGAGCGTCGCTCTCGCCCTGGTCCTGCTCGGCTTGGCAAGCGCGCCCCTCTTGGCCCAAGCCAATCCTCCCCAAGGCAATCCTCCCCAAGCCAATCCTCCGCCACCGAGTGCTCCCCCCGTCGCGCAGCCCCAAGCTCCCCAGGCCCAATCCCCGGAATACCAAGCTCAGCAAGCGCAAGGCCCGCACTATTCCTCGAACGAAATCGTTGACGCCGGTCATCGCTTCTTCGGCACCATCTCGCGCGGGCTCGCGCAGATCGTCGAGAAGGCGGGGAGCCAATTTGGCCTGCCCAATGGCTATGTACTGGGTCAGGAAGCCGGCGGCGCGGTGGTCGCGGGGGTGCGCTACGGCGAAGGCATTCTCTATACGAAGAATGCCGGCGACCTGCGGGTGTTTTGGCAAGGGCCGTCGGTCGGTTTCGACTTCGGCGGTGAAGGCGCCCGCACGATGATGCTGGTCTATAACCTGCCGGCCACCGATGCGATTTATCAGCGCTTCGCCGGCATCGACGGTTCCGCCTACTTCGTCGGCGGCTTGGGAATGACGGCGCTGACCATGAATAACATCGTCGTTGTTCCGATCCGCACGGGCGTCGGAATGCGGCTCGGCGCCAATGTGGGCTATCTCAAATTTACGCCGACGGCGACCTGGAATCCGTTCTGATTGATCGCCGCGAGCATGCGCGCCGCCGCCCGGCGACGCCAGCGAGGTAGGCGGCGCAAGGCATGTGCCTGCTGCCGCAGGTGAAATCCCGGCCCTGACCGCCGGCGATAGGGCGTGATCCAGCCGCGGCATTCTGCTAACAATCGAGGGCAGTGGTGGTGCAGGAGGCGTCATGATCGAATCGATCATGTATATCGGCATCGGGTTCCTGATCGCGGGCCTGCTCGTGATCGGCGTGATCCCGTTGGTGCATGCGCGCGCGGTGCGCCTCACCATGCGCCGGCTGGAAGCCGACAATCCCTTGTCGATGGCGGAGATTGCGGCCGAAAAAGATCAGCTGCGCGCCGAATTCGCCATGACCATGAGCCGGCTCGAAATGACGGTCGAGCAGCTCAAGGCGAAGACCACCAACCAGCTCACGGAAATTGCCAAGAACAGCGAAGCGATCGGACGCATCAAGTTCGAGCTCAGCGAGAAGACGGCGGCGCTGCTTGCCCTGGAGGCGAAAGAAAATCAGCTCTCCGACGACTTGGCGGTTACGCGGAGCGAACTCGCCGACAAAACGGCCGCGCTCGAGCAAGCCGAGCGCGCGCTCGCAAGCACGCAGTCCGAGCTGACCCAGGTCACCGCCAGCTTCAACGACAGCTCCGTCGCCGCCGGCGGTCAGCGCGTCGAGCTGGTGGCGCTGCGCGCGCAGACCGAAGCATTGAAGGGCCAGGTCGAAAGCTACGAGAAAGAGACCAAGGCGCTGTGGGATCACCTCAACGGCAAGACCGCCGAACTCGAAGCCTCGAAGCAGCAACTCGCCGAGCAGCGTGCTCGCGCCGACGAGTTCGCCAATCGAGATGGCGAGCTGGACCGTCAACTCGACGAACAACCGGCGGAATCGGCGACGCTCGCCGCCCGCGTGCAGGAGCTGCAGCGCGAGCTCGCCGCGGCGAAGCGCGATGCGGAA
>Ga0307277_10000470_pt1 | contig 14928 bp, 13 predicted proteins | sample ER_DNA_116_FD_194473 | JGI IMG/M metagenome (GOLD analysis project Ga0307277, IMG submission 194473) | Bulk soil microbial communities from the East River watershed near Crested Butte, Colorado, United States - ER_DNA_116 | ecosystem: Environmental > Terrestrial > Soil > Floodplain | place...
GGGCCTGCGAGACGGTCGTGCGGGACGGCCATGAAGTGGCGCATCACAGCTGGGCGCACATTCCGCCGGCGCAACAGACGCGCGCGGAAGAGGAGGCGGATCTCATGCGCGCCAACGATGCCATCGCGGCGCTGACCGGCCGCAAGGCGCGCGGCTATCGCTCGCCCTCCTGGGACTTGAGCGAGAACACGATCGATCTGCTGCTGGCGCATGGTTTTCTTTACGACTCGAGCCTGATGGGGGCGGACTATTGGCCCTATCGCGCGCGCAGGGGGGATCAGGCCGAGCTGGGCAAGCCCTACCGTTTCGGCGAGGAAACAGCGTTGATCGAAATGCCGATCAGCTGGTCGCTCGACGATTATCCGCACTTCGAGTTCGTCCGCACGCCGGCGACCGTGCTGCCGGGGCTCCAGTCCGCCCGGACCGTGATGGAGAGCTGGCGCGACGAGTTCCGCTACATGCAGCAGACGGTCGATTGGGGCGTTCTCACCTATACGATGCATCCGTACGTGATCGGCCGTGGTTATCGGATGCTCGCGCTGGAAGGACTGCTGAAGGATTTGTCCGCCGCCGGCGCCGTGTTCATGACCATGGAAGAGGCCGCCGCGGAGGCGCAGGCGCTGATGTTCGCGCCGGTCCCCCCATCCTGAGAAGCCGCATCGCAGGCGGCCCGAGGCGTCGCATCGCCCTGCCAGCGAGCGGGACAGGGAGCGCCCCCAACCCATTGACAGCGCGCGATTTTGCGGAATCTGCAGAAAATCTCCAGAAAAATTCCTGCTGGGCCGCAGCGTTCCTCCAAGCCTCGCCCGCGACTCGCGGGTAAGTAGTCGACCACGCGCTGCATGCCGCGGCGGTTGCCCCGTCGCGAGGCAGCTTCAACCCACCGCCCGGAGGGCCCCACTATGCCCCAGACAGGTCATTCCATACCGCCCTTGTCGTCCTTCGAGCTCGAGCGGCAAGCCGCCATTGAGCGCAATCTCTTCATCCAGGCCTGCACACGCGCGGCCGTGAAGTGGCTGCGCATGCTTCTCCTGCGGAGTGCGCGATTCGTACGACGGCTGGCCGCCGAACGAGGGCGGCGCAGCGCCATTCTCCAGCTCCGCGGGCTCGACGATCGTACGCTGAGGGACATCGGCATCCACCGCGGCGAGATCGAGTTCGTGGTGCGTAACGGGGTGCCTGCCCGCGCGAGACGCAACCGTCACCAAGAGCGCCGACAGAGCGCTCCTCCACGACCACGCGCCGCCTAGTTGAAACCTCACGTGGAGCGCCGAGGCGCAATCACCAATATCGAAACCGAATGCGAGGTGGACATGCTTAGGACCCCTGAGTTTCGGAACTGCCTCTTGCTGGTCGATGTCGCGCAGATCGGCGCTCCGTTCGATGACGAGACCGCTGCGGTCAACCCGCAAACCTCGCCGAAGCGCCGCCGACGCTCGCGTTGGTCGACCGCGTTGCGACTTTGGGGGGCAGCGAGCGTCTGCTTGGCATTCGGCGGCGCAATGTCTGCGGAAAGCGTCCCTGAGGTCTGTTCGGAGGCAGACCTCAGGCTCACCACACGCATCGAGGCGCACGGTGAGGCTCAGGACGTTGCAGGCGAGGTCTTGGCGAAAGCGTTTTTCACCGTGCTGGAAGCGCGCAAAGCCTGCAATCAGGGTCAGGTCGAAGCGGCGATGAAGCTTTACGACAGCATTCCGCTCGGGCCGGTCATGTCCGAAATTGCAGACTGAACGCCACGTAGTCGTTGGCGCACGGCGGGCCGTTGGCGACGTGCATGGTCCGCGCCTCAAGGTCGATGAGCACGGCGCCGACGGTCATCGTGCGCCGTTCGCTTGGTTCGCTTGCATCGGGATGGCGGCAGATCGCATAGGGCGCGCCGAAATGATCGGCGGCGGCCGAGCGCATATGCTCGAAGGAAACCGCGCCGCGATGCGCCCACAGCAGCTCCCGCATGCGACTGGCGCGATAGAGCGTGTTGGGGGAAATCTTCTCCAGCAACGACTCCCCGTGTCCGGCGGTCAGGAAATGATTGGAATGGGTGACGACCCCATCTTCGGGATCGAGGCGACTGACGTGGTCGGGGCTGGATTCGATGTTGACGATCTCCCCGCCGGCGGCGCCGATCACAAAATTGGCTGAGCAGGTGCGCGGCGTGCCGGTCACCGGCCGCAGCGCCGCGTCGAAATCCTCCGCGTCCAGCACCTGCCGGCAGCGCACGTGGAACGGCGTTTGATAAGGATTGCTCCCGTCGCGGCTCGAGGCGAGACCGTTTTCGACGAGCCCAATCCCGCATTCATTGACGCCCATTTTGCCGCCGGCGATCCCGGCCTCGGTGAGGCAGACGAAACTCGGCTGCTCCGTTCTTCGCGCGTGGAGCACGAAGCTGCGTCCATGCACGCCTGCAAGCCAATCCCAGTTCTGGCCGAGCCAGGTGTGGTGGTCGGCCGTCGTTTGCGGCAGGAGGGCGAACGTGGTGCAGCCATCGGGGCCGACGAGCGCCGCCGCGCGGACCGCTGTCCGCGCTTCCTGGCCGAATAGCGTGAAGGCGAGTTCGTAGCGCGCATTGAGGAGGGCGATGGTCTCTTCGCTCTGGCCGGAGCCCTCGGCAATTCCCTGCATCTCCTCGGCATAGGCGCCATCCTGCACGCTCATCGCCTTGCGCCACCGCGCCGCCTCGGCAAAAGCCTGATCGCGACCGAGCCCCGAGGCGGCGAACCGGCGCAGATACGTCGCCACATTGTCGGCGATTTCCCGCGCAAACCGACGGCCGTGGGCAAGGCCGCGCGCATGGGCGCCGCCTTGCGTCGGCAGAAGCGCAATGCCGCTCATTGCATGTTTGCCTGTCGCAAGTCCTTTACCCGCACTGCCTTGCCTTGCGAGCGGGGGATCTCGCCCGGCGCCTTGAGCACGACCTCGCAGGTGAGCCCGACCATCGCCTTGATATGGCTGCGCACGTCAGCCGCCATTTTTCCGGCAAACGGCTCGTCGCGCGGCGCCGGGGGCGCGAGCTCGACCTCAATGGTGACGGCGTCCATCGGCCCCTCGCGGGTCAGCAGGAGCTGATAATGCGGTGCCAGGCCGGGAAAACCGACCAGCACCGCCTCGATCTGGGACGGATAGACGTTCACCCCGCGGACGATCAGCATGTCGTCGCTGCGTCCGGTGATGCGCAGCATGCGGCGATGGGTGCGCCCACAGGCGCAGGGCTCCTCCATCAGCCGCGTGATGTCGCGCGTGCGGTAGCGCAGCATCGGCAGCGCCTCCTTGGTCAGCGTGGTGAGCACCAGCTCCCCCGCTTCCCCCGGCGGCAGCGGCTCAGCCGTATCCGGGTCGATCACCTCGCACAAGAAATGATCCTCCCAAAGGTGCAACCCGTTCTGCGCTTGATGGCACTCGCTGGCGACGCCCGGGCCGATGATCTCCGAGAGGCCATAGATGTCCATGGCCTTGATGGCGAACTTTTCCTCGAGCTCCCGGCGCATCGCCTCGCTCCAAGGCTCGGCGCCGAAGCAGCCGTAGCGCAGCGGAAGCTGGCGCAGGTCAACCCCCATAGCCGTGGCGACTTCCGCGATGTTGAGCGCATAGGATGGCGTCGCGCCCAGAAGATGCGCGCCGAAATCCTTGATCAGCATCACCTGCCGCTCCGTGCCGCCGCCCGACACCGGCACGGTGGTCAGCCCGAGCCGCTCGGCGCCGTAGTGGAATCCGAGCCCGCCGGTGAACAGCCCGTAGCCATAGGCATTGTGAAAAATGTCGCCGGGCTTGCCGCCCATGCATGCGATCGAGCGGGCCATCAGAGCCGACCAGAGATCGAGGTCGGCTCGCGTATAGCCCACGACCGTCGGCCTGCCGGTGGTTCCCGAGGAGGCGTGCAGCCGCAGCACGCTTTCGCGCGGCACCGCGAACAAGCCGAAGGGGAAATTGTCGCGCAGCTCTGTCTTCATGGTGAATGGAAACCGCGCAATATCGGCGAGCGCCCTGAGATCCTCCGGTTTGACGCCGGCGGCATCGAGCTTGCGGCGAAACGGCGGCACCTTGGCGTAGGCGCGCGCAATTGTTTGCTTGAGGCGGACGAGCTGTAGCGCCTCGAGCTCGTCGCGTGCCATGGTCTCGGCCGCACGATCGAAGATGAAGGCCTCCTCGCTGCGCATGGTCCCCGCCATGCCCTAGCCCGATCGCGCGGCGAGCCGCGCGGCCTTGGATTTGAGCCGCTCGAAGGTCTTGGCCTTGTCGACGACGAAGCGGGTATGGCTGCCCGCGCCGACCTCGTCGAGCTCGTCCTTGACCGCCACGTCAAATGACACCTTGCGTCCCTCCACCGTGGCGACGCGCACGGTGATCTCGACGGTCATCCCCATGAGCGTCGGCGCGAGATGCTTGACGGCAACCTCCATCCCGACCGAATCCTCGCCCGGATCGGCGTGCTCGATGATGAGGTCGCGGCAGGTATACTCGATATCGCGGATCATCGCGGGCGTGGCATAGGTGCGCGCCTCCTCGCCCATGAAGCCGATCGTGCGCTCGGCACCAATCGTGATGCGGTTGACGCGGGACATGCCCGGACGAAGGCTGGGCTTCATTGCTCTGCTCCCTCAAGGGCTCCGCGGATTGAAATCGGTTGTGGGCGGTTGCGCAAGCCGCGGCAAAGGGCTCCTTAGCTGCGACTTCTGAGGATAATCGGGATAGGAGCATTGAGCCGCGCAGCGCCGGACAGTAGACTCCCAACAACAGTCATCGCATCCAGCCGCTCAAGCCTCCCATGGTCAGCCCTTCCACCCTCGCTCCCTACGCGCACCACACACTGTCCGACGCCGTCATTCCCGAGCTTCCCGGCTATTACCGCGGCAAGGTGCGGGAGAACTACGATCTTCGAAACGGGTCGCGCATCCTCATCGCCACCGACCGGGTGAGCGCGTTTGACCGCAACATCGCCGTGATTCCGCTGAAAGGGCAGGTGCTGACGCAAACCGCGCGCTTCTGGTTCGAAGCCACCCAAAGCATCTGTCCCAACCACGTCATCGAATATCCCGATCCCAACGTGCTGGTGAGCAAGCGCCTCACGATGATGCCGGTGGAGATCGTGGTGCGCGATTATCTCGCGGGCAGTACGTCCACGTCGATTCTGCAGATGTACAAGAAGGGCGCGCGCGAGATGTATGGCCATCGTTTCGAGGACGGCCTGCGCGACAATCAAAAGCTGCCGCACACGATCATTACCCCGACGACCAAGGCGGAACAGGGCGCGCACGATGCGCCGCTGAGCGCCGAGGAGATCATCGCGCGCAAGCTCCTGACCGAGAAGCAGTGGCGGGAGGTTTCGGATAAGGCGCTCGCGCTGTTCGCCTGCGGCCGCGAAACGGCTGCGCGGCAGGGGCTCATTCTGGTCGACACCAAATACGAGTTCGGTTTCGACCCCAAGGGGGCGATCGTTCTCGCCGACGAGGTGCACACGCCCGACAGCAGCCGCTACTGGCTCGCGTCGAGCTATCCCGCGCGTTTTGCCGCCGGCGCGCCGCCCGACACGCTGGACAAGGACTTCATCCGGCGTTGGGTGGCCGCGCGCTGCGATCCCTACGCCGAACCCATTCCGGACATCCCGCAGGACGTGATTTTACAGGCCGCGGCGACGTATATCGACGTGTTCGAGAAAGTCACGGGGCGGGAATTCGCACTGCCCGACCTTTCCGTTCCGCCGCTCGAGCGCGTGCGCGCAAACCTGCGCAAATATTTCGACAAGGCGGCATAGAGAAAACCGCGCTTCGCCATTCGTTCGGCGAGGCCTTTCGCGGACTAGCGGCGGCAAGCGGCCCAGCCGTCCTTTTACTCACTTGGTGCTTTGGTTAGTCTTCTCTGCCGTGACAACCGCGATCGATCGAACGGACTGCCTCGCCGCGGCAGGCTTGCCCGCCGCCGAGATCGAGGTCTGGCTGCGGGCGGAGCCGCGGGAACTCACCGATTTTTCCGCTGATTGCGCGACGTTCTCCGACTACTGGCGGAGATCGGCGCGACTCTTGGGGCGGCTACCGGATAAGCCGCGCCGCAATGCGAGCGAGCACGCCGCGGCGGCGCTCATTCATGATCGCTCGCGCGAAACGCGCGCGCGCTTTCTTCGCCGCCACGCCGATGCCGTCTATGACGCGGCGACGGCGCGGCGATCGCGCTTCGTGCGAGTCGAGGAGTTGGTGATCCGCGCCGCAGACGTGGTGCCGGGTCTTCTTCCCACGGCCCAGGAACTCGCTGCCGAGGATGGCTTGATCCAGCGCGACAGGAGCGGGCTTGAGATCGATCAGGGCCTGTTCCTCTCCGCCGTGCTCCGCCACGAAAGCTGCGGACGCCACCTCTGCCACGCCATGTTGCTGCCGCGCGCCGAGGCGCAGGCGCTGCTGCCGCAGTTCGAGCGCGAGGGCAGGGTCGAGCTCAGTGGTGCGTCGGTTCACCGCAGCGGCAAGGCGGCGGTGGTCACGCAAAACAATCCTCGATTTCTCAACGCCGAGGATCAGACTTCGCTCGACGGCGCGGAGATCTGCGTCGATCTCGCGCTGCTCGACCCGGCAAGCGAAATCGCCGTCATGCGCGGCGCCGTCGTCGAGCATCCGAAATACAAAGGTCGCCGCGTTTTCGGCGCCGGCATCAACCTCACCCATCTCTATCACGGGCGCATTCCATTCATTTGGTATCTCCAGCGCGATCTAGGCTACGTCAACAAAATCTATCGCGGACTTGCCTTCGCCGACGACGCGCCGCCCGACGAGTTCGGCGGCAATACGATCGAGAAGCCGTGGATCGCCGCCGTCGAATCCTTCGCCATCGGCGGCCATTGCCAGATCTTGCTGGTGATGGACTACGTGCTCGCCGAGCGCGGCGCGTTCCTCACCTTGCCCGCGCGCAAGGAAGGCATCATCCCCGGCGCCGCCAACATGCGCTTGCCCCGCTTCACCGGCGACCGCATCGCGCGGCAGGCGGTTCAGTACGAGCGGCGGCTCGACTGCGACAGCCCGGAAGGCCGGCTGATTTGCGACGAGATCGTCGCGGCCGGTGAAATGGATGCGGCCCTCGAGCGCGTGGTCAAAGGACTGACCAGTTCTGGCGTGGTCAGCGCCGCGAGCAATCGGCGCGCGTTTCGCATCACGCAGGAGTCGCTCGACGCCTTCCGCGCCTATTTCGCCGTCTACGCGCGCGAGCAGGCTTATTGCCATTTCAGCCCGGCTTTGATCGGCAATCTCGAGCGCTACTGGAACGCGCAGAGCCGCACGCCTTAGCACCGTTCACGAGGCGGCGGCGCCGATGCGACAGTGCTCAGACGGGTCGTTAGCCCTTGATGCGATCGAGATTGGCCGTCATCCGCGCGATGACGCGCTGGAACCGCAGCAGGTCACCCTGGCTGATGCCGGCCTGCGCTTCTTCGGTGATGCCACGCGCGAGCGCCAGCAGTTGCTTGCGCATGCGTTGCGCCTTGGCCGTGAGCAACACATGCGATCTGCGCCTATCGTCGGTGCTGCGAAGCCGGCGGATGAGCCCGGACTTTTCCATGCCGCGAAGCGCGATGACGGTGGTCGGCTCCATCATCCCGACGCGCGCGGAAAGCTCGCGTTGCGTCAGACCGTCCTCGGTCCATAACGCGCGCAGGAAATACCACTGGCCGCGCGTGACGCCATAGGCCGCGATGCGCCGCTCCAGCAGGCGCTGAAAGGCGCGGTGAGCGTCGCGGACGAGATAACCCGAGCTTTCGTCGGGCGGGAACTCCGAGTTGTTAGACGGCTTGCGTTCGCTATGTCGGGGCGAGGCCACGCGGCGCCCGCCGCTGCGGGCTGCAACGATTCGGCTCATTGATTTTGCACTGCCGCGGCGCATTCGAGCAATTGCCGTCGCCGAGATTGACACCGGTCTCGTTCCAAGTTCATAATACTTAGATATCTATGCAATGGAACCCCGATAACAGGAGTAGCCGCCGCCGCGGCGGGTCCGCTTTCAAAAATTCGGGCACGAGGCAGCGGCTCACGCCGCCCTTTACGAGACGGAGCTCAAGAACCCCCATGCAAAAAGTACTGCGCAAGGAAAAACCTTCCGCCGTCAGGCAGCATCACGCGTCCGATCTGCGCAGCACGCTCGACTGGCTGCGCGCGGAAGGTGATCTGATCGAAACCGACAAGCCGGTCGACCCCGACCTCGAAATCACAGGGCTGCAGAAGCACTTGGACGGCGGTTGTCCTGTGCTGTTCAGCAAGGTCAAGGGCAAGCCCCATCACCGCGTGCTCACCAATCTGTTTGGCGACATCAAGGTGATCAACAAGATGTTCGGGTGGAAGGACGATGCCGAGCGAGTGAAGAAGCTCGCCTATGCGCTGGGCCACCCGCTCAAGCCGGTCGAGATACCGCAGCACGAGGCGCCGTGTCAGGAGCACGTGATCAAGTCGCCGGAGGACGTCAACGAGCACGTGGTGGCGATCAGACATACCACGTACGAGCCCGAGCTGACCGTGGGCTCCGCGATCCGCTGCGTCACCGGTCCGCAATTCGATGGCGGTTCCGACCTCGGCTACAACCGCATGAACTTCCGCTGGGGCAATGTCGGCACGTTTCAGATCTCGCCCGGCTCGCACATGTGGCAGGTCGTCAACAAGTACTACAAGTCCAAAGAGCGAGTCCCCCTCACCATGTGTTTCGGCGTGCCGCCGGCCTGCACTCTGCTTGCCGGCGCCGGTTTCGATTACGCGGTGCTGCCGATGGGTTGCGACGAGATCGGCATCGCCGGCGCCGTGCAGGGCGCCCCGATCCGGCTGGTCAAGGCGCGCACGGTCGAGGCCATGGCGCTCGCCGATTCCGAGCTCGTGCTGGAAGGCTATGTCGATCCCCGCGATCGCCGCTTCGAGACCAAGGAGTCGGAGGATGCTGGCGTCCAAGGCCGCTTCCACTTCCATCCGGAATGGGCGGGCTACATGGGCAAGGCGTACAAGGCGCCGACCTTCCATGTGACCGCGGTGACCATGCGCGATCCGAAGAGCAAGCCGATCATCTTCGCGCTGGGCGTCCACACGCTCGACGACCACAATATCGATACCACCGTGCGCGAGGCGGCGCTCTACGAGCTGTGCGAGCGCCTGCAGCCCGGCATCGTGCAGAACGTGGTGATCCCCTACTGCATGACCGACTGGGGCGGCTGCATCATCCAGGTCAAGAAGCGCCACCAGATCGATGAAGGCTGGCAGCGCAACTTTCTCGGCGCGGCGCTCTCCTGCTCGCAGGGCATGCGGCTTGCAATCGCGGTGAGCGAGGATGTCGACCCCTACTCGATGGACGACGTCATGTGGTGCCTCACCACGAGGGTGAATCCGCGCACCGACATCCTCAATCCGATTCCCGGCGGCCGCGGTCAGACCTTCATGCCGGCCGAGCGCATGACCGCAGGGGAGAAGCAGTGGACGGCCTCGAATACTAATTTCGAAGGCGGCATGGGCATCGATGCCACGGTGCCGTTCGGCTACGAGAGCGACTTCCTGCGTCCGGTGTATCCTGTCGATCGGGTCAAGCCGGAGGACTTCTTCAGCAGGAAGGACATCGAGAACGCGCGCTCGCGCATGGTCGGGTGGGTCCACTCGCTCGCTCGCTCCGGGCGCTGAACGCCAAGTTGGCGTCCACGCTTGATCCGGCAATCCCATCCGCCTTCGCAAAAGATGTGTAGGCGAAAAAAGATGGACGCGCGGGGCATAAGCGCGTTTACGCGCGTCCTCGCCGCGCTTCTGCCCGCGCATGACCGGTGAAAAGAGTAGCGCCATGCTGCTGTCGGGCGTGTTGATCGTTGACGCCACGGATCGGCTCGGCTGGCTTGCGGGGCGAGTGCTCGCCGATCTCGGCGCCGATGTCGTCAAGCTCGAACCGCCCGGCAGCGACCGCAGCCGCGCGGAATGGCGCGCCTTCAACGTCAACAAGCGCATCCTCGAAATCGATCCGCAAGCCGCAGGCGGCCTCTCGCGCATCGAGGAATTGCTACGCGCCGCCGACATCTGCCTGCTCACTCCGCCTGCCTCCATCGCCGGCACACGCCTCGATCCGCTCGCGTTGCGCCGGGATTATCCGCGCTTGGTGGTCGTCGCGATCCGGCCGTTCGGCGGGCTGGGCCCGCGCAGCACATGGAGGGCAAGCGACATCGAGCTCATGGCCGCCGGCGGCGCGATGGCGCTCGCTGGCGAGCCCGACGGCATGCCGGTGCGGGTGAGCGAGCCGCAATCCTACGGCTGGGCTGGCGCGCACGCTGCCATTGGCGCCCTCGTTGCGCTGGTTCGCCGCGACGCCACCGGCCGCGGCGACCTCGTTGATGTCTCCGCCCAGGCCTCCGTCATCGCGGCGCTGTCGCACGCGCCGGCGTTCGTCGATCTCCTTGGCGTCGAGCCTACTCGCGCCGGCACCTTCATGACTGGCCGCTCGATCAAAGGCGCGCGCTATCGCGTGTTCTGGCCGTGCCGCGACGGCTACATCAATTTCATCTTTTACGGCGGCGCGGCGGGGCGGCGCACCAATGAGCAGCTCGTCGCCTGGATGCGCCAAAGCGGCGCCGAGCTCGGTGGGCTCGCGGCCATCGATTGGAAAAGCTGGGATCCCACCAAGGCCGACCAGGCGGAGGTCGATGCCATCGAGGCGCCGGTCGCCAAGTTCTTTGCGCGGTTGACCAAGCGCGAATTCCTCACCGAAGGGCACCGGCGCGAGATGCTGGGCTACCCCGTCGCAACGGTCGCCGATATCGCCAGCGATCCGCAGCTTGAGGCACGCGGCTTCTTCCAGACCGTTGCCGGCTCGGCCGAGCGGTTTTGCGGCAGCTTTGCAGTCATTGACGGCGAGCGGCCGCCGCTGCGTCACCATCCCGGCGCGAAGTTCTCAGCCGCGCCGCCCTCCGTTGCCGGGCCGAGCGCTACGGCTCGCCCTTGCGCGGGCGCGCGCGGAGGAGAAAAGCCGTGAGCGCGGTCGCGCAGGCGCTCGCCGGGCTCAAGGTGCTCGAATTCGGAGGCTACGCCGCCGGCCCGCATATCGGCAAGGTGCTGGCCAATTTCGGCGCCCGCACAATTCACATGGAGTCGAAAGAGCGGCCCGACGGCTTCCGCATCCAATATCCGCCTTTCAAGGACGATCGTCCGGGCTACAACCGCAGCGGCTGCTTTGCCTTCTTCAACGACTCGAAATACAGCGTCACCGTCGATCTCAAGAAGCCTGCGGGTGTCGCGCTCGCGCGCCGCATGGCGCAGTGGTGCGACCTTATCATCGAGAACATGCGGCCAGGCGTGATGGAGCGTCTCGGCCTCGGTTTCTCCGCGCTCGCGGAGCGCAACCCGCGGCTGGTGATGCTCTCGACCTGCAATATGGGGCAGACCGGGCCGCGCTCGGACCAGCCCGGCTTCGGCTCGCAGCTCTCGGCACTCGCCGGCATGTGCGAGTTGACCGGCGTTCCCGAAGGTCCGCCGATGCTGCTCTACGGTCCCTATATCGACTACATCGCCTCACTGCTTGGTGCCTCGGCCGCGCTCGCCGGCGTCATCCGCAGTCGGCAGACCGGCGAGGGCGCGCTGATCGATCTGTCGCAATACGAATGCGGCCTCGTGTTCATGGGCGCTGCGTTGCAGGAGTTCTTCGCCGGCGGCCGCGTTCCCTCCCGCTGCGGCAACGATGACCCGGTCGCCGCGCCGCACGGCGCGTTCCCGTGCCATGATCGGCAGTGGGTCGCCCTGTCGTGTTGGTCGGATGACGACTTCGCGGCGCTCGCGCGAGCGATCGGCGAGGGCAACCTTGCCGGCGAGCCGCGCTTTGCGACGGCGCCAGCGCGGCGGGCGAACAGCAGGGCCCTCGATGCCGTGATATCGGCCTGGACCGGGCAACGGAGTGCCGAGGCCGCGGCCATCGCCTTGCAGGCGGCCGGCGTCGCGGCTTATCCCGTGGTGAGCATGGCCGGCCTATTCTCCGACCCGCAGCTTCGCGCCCGCCGGCAATTCCGCGTGCGGCGCCATCCCGAGATGGGTGACCACGCCTATTGCTACCCCGGGTTCGATCTCGCCGAAGCTCCCGGCGATATCGTCGGACCTGCTCCCTGCGTCGGCGCCGATAACGATTTCGTGTTCCGCGACCTCATCGGACTGAGCGAGGCGGAATACGACTCCTATCGCCAGCATGGCGTGTTCGATTGAGACGTGTACTCCTGGAGGCTAGCTTGAGCCGGATTCGCAGGCCGAGCGAGGTCGCTCGGCCCGCGCTCTTCCGGTGAACACCCGCACTTCGAGGGGCTCCATCGGCCGCACAGGGATACCGGGAGATTGCCCCTGTATTGCGCTCTCGGCATTGCGGAACTTGCCCGCACGAACTAAAGCTCGGAGCGGCAACGGAGGGATGGCTAGCGGCGCCAGATCAAATTATGAGCGCCAACTCGCAGCAGCCTGGTCCATCCGACGTCGGGACCTCGGCAGCAACTATCCCGATTAGCCTGCGAATTGTGGCTATCGTCCTTCGAGCGCTGTTTATTGGGGCGCTCATCGCGGTGACGGTACGCGTCAGCAGCCCTCAGAGCGAGACTCTTAGCTCCGTCTACGAGACGCCGGGCGATCTCATCAGGCTTGCGCTCGGATTCGCAGTGGGTCTGTGGATCGTGATCCATCTCTTCATGCTTCCCCGGACCGCCGAGGGATATAGGACGTGGGTTTACCTCGGCTTGGTGATTGTCCCGCTTGCATGGGCGGTGGCTATCTACATCTGGTGATGCCTTTAGTCGTCCAACCGATCACGCGCCGGCGGAGGGAGGGTCGCAAATGGGCAGGCCCATCTGTCGCGCATCGGGACGGACGAGCGAGAGCATGATGAAATCGCCAACTTTCCTGCTCATCACGATGGCTGCGGCAGTCCTCAACGCAATGCCTGCGGCCGCCCAACCCTATCCGAGCAAGCCGGTGCGGATCATTACCGCCAACAGTCCGGGCGGGACCAGCGACGTGTTCGTCCGCGCGCTCGCGGACGAGCTGCAGAAGCGCTGGGCTCAGCCGGTGATCATCGAGAATCGCTCCGGAGGAGGGATGAACATCGCCGGCCGCGCGTGTGCCGATTCGTCAAACGATGGATATACGATCTGCATTCTGCCCAACGAGACGCTGACGCTGAACCAATTTACCTATAAGTCGATCCCATTCGATCCGGCGAAAGATTTCGAGCCCATCACCAACGCCTTCATCAACACCCAGGTCCTGGTGGTGAGCGCGGCGCTCAACGTCAGCTCGCTTGACGAGCTCGCCGCGCTTTCCAAGGCTAAACCTGGGACCTTGAGCTATAGCGCGCTGGCTATTCCCATGCAGATCACCATGGAGAACTGGAAGCGGAAGACCGGCGCCGATCTCATCAGCGTTCCCTCCCGCGGCGGCGGCGACATCGTGACCGGTCTTTTGACCGGAACGACGCCGGTGGCGATCGTCGGCTTACCAAACTTCATCGCTCACATCCGCAGCGGCACGGTCAGAGCGCTCGCCGTCGACTCCGACACCCGATCTCCGCTGTTTCCCGAGGTGCCGACCCTAAACGAGCTGGGCTTTCCGAACCTAGCGCCCGTTTATTTCGCATTCGTTGCCCCGGCTGGCACTCCCAAGCCCATCATCGACAAATTGCATGAGGAGATCAGTCGCATCGGCAACGAGCCGTCGTTCCGCCAAAAACGGCTCATCGACATCGGCATACAACCGGTTTTCGACGCGCCCGAACGATTCGCCCGTTATTTGGAGGAACAGCGCGCAAACTCGGCGCGGCTCATTCGCGACTCCGGCTTCCAGGCACGCTGATCACTGCCCGAGATCTCAGAAAAAGCCGAGGCACTCGCAACCCGCGCCGGCGCGGAAGCTGTGCTTCGCCCGGCGTTCGACCATATCGATGACGTGGACGGACCCGTCGCCCTGGCAAGCGACAAATAGTTCGTCACCGCGGAACGCCATATCCATCGGCTGGCTGCCCACCTTGATCGCGGTTTGCTGCCGGAACGAGGGATCGATGAGACTCACCGTGCCGCTATTGAGACTGGTGACGACGATCAGATTATTGTCAGGCGCATATCGCGCGATCTGTGCCGGCTTGGGCACGCCTTCCAGGCGCACTTCCTCGGAAACGAGGCCCACTGCGGTATCGATCAGGAACAGCGCAGGTTGCGCGTCGTCGACCGCCACGATCGTCCGGCCGTCCGGGGAGATCGCGATGCCGGCGAGCGGGCGCGGGGTCTCGATTTTGCCGAGCAGCCTGCGTCCCGGCAGATCGATCACCGAGACCGTGGCGTCCTCCTCGTTTTCAGTATAGAGCCGCTGACCATCCGGCGAGATGACCAGCCGATGGCCGTTGGTGGACCCGGAATCGATGGCACCGACCACCTTGTGCGTGGCGGGGTCGATGGTCGCCACAACGGCGCTGTTCTCGCAAGTGATGTAGATCATGCCGTCGGGCGCGAGTCTGAGCGTATGCGGCGCAATGTAAGGTGTGAGGTCGATATCGCCGACATGGGCGCGTCTGTGCAGGTCGATGATGCAAAGAAGATGACCCGGATTGGGATTGCGGCCGTGGATTCCGTCGCCGAAGATCGGCACATAGGCGAGCCCGGTGTCCGGCACGACCAGGAGCTCGTGCACCGTGCGGGGAAAGCCGTCGAGCACAACCTCGGTCGCAAAACTGACGGGATTGAGAAACAGAACTTTTGTGCCGATCTTGTCGACCGCGATCATTCCGTTCGAGGTATTGGCGCTAGTGCCCATATCGTTCCTTCGCTGCCGATGCATTTTACCACGGTCGCCAGGCAGTAGCCCGGCTTGAGCGCTGCGAGATGCGCTTCCGCCTCGTTTTGCAAGAGTTACCCGGCAGCTGAGTGCCGAGCGCAGGCAAGACAGACGCGACGGCGATCCTGCGGGCTTAACCCTTCCCCTTGCTTGGCCG
>Ga0307277_10000471_pt1 | contig 14921 bp, 14 predicted proteins | sample ER_DNA_116_FD_194473 | JGI IMG/M metagenome (GOLD analysis project Ga0307277, IMG submission 194473) | Bulk soil microbial communities from the East River watershed near Crested Butte, Colorado, United States - ER_DNA_116 | ecosystem: Environmental > Terrestrial > Soil > Floodplain | place...
GGCGGTGCTCGGGGACATGGCGGAACTGGGCGCCGGAGCGGCCGCCTACCACCGGGAGGTGGGGGCAGCGGCGTCGCGCGTCGGGGTGGAGGTGCTGCTCGCGGTCGGCCCGCTCGCCAAGGCATACCTCGAGGGTGCGCGGGGAGTTCCCGCCACCCGCTGGGCGCCGACCGTCGATCAGGGCCTCGCCGCGCTACGGCAGATTCTCCGGCCCGGGGACTTCGTGCTCGTCAAGGGCTCTCGCGCCATGGGCCTCGAGGCCATCGGCGAGGCCGTCGCCGTCGTCCCGGCCTAAGACTAGGCTCCCGCCGTGGTTCCGGTCCTCCTCGCGGGTGTGTTCTCGATGGTGATCTCGATCCTCGCCGGACCGAAGTTCATCGACTTCCTGCGCCGGAACGAGTTCGGGCAGCAGATCCGCGCAGAGGGCCCGCAGGGACACGTGGCCAAGCAAGGCACGCCGGCGATGGGCGGCCTCCTGATCATGCTCGCCATGTCGCTCCCCTTCCTGATCTTCTCGAAGCACACACTGCCTGCGTTGACCGCGTTCTTCGTCGCGCTCGGGTGCGCGGCGATCGGCTTCGTCGACGATTGGACGAAGATCGCCCGGCGGCGGTCGCTCGGCCTCGCGGGACGCTGGAAGCTGCTCTGGCTCGCGGGCATCACGGTCATCGTCGGCTTCGTCGTCCACGACCGAGGCTTCGAGACGGACGTTTACGTGCCGGTGCTCGACTTCACCATTCCGCTCTCCTGGGCGTGGTACGTCCTCATCTTCTTCGTGATCGCAGGCGCCTCGAACGGCGTCAACCTGACCGACGGGATCGACGGCCTCGCCGCCGGCACGACGACGATCGCGCTCCTCACCTACACCGCCATGGCGCTCGTGGCGGCGCTCTCGACGGTCCGGCGTGGCATCCCCGCGGATCGCGACGACCTCGACCTGGCCATCCTCGGCGCCAGCCTGATCGGGGCCTCGATCGGCTTCCTCTGGTACAACGCCTTCCCCGCCCAGGTGTTCATGGGCGACACGGGGTCGATGGGCCTCGGCGGAGCGCTCGCCGCGTTCGCGATCATGACGAAGACGGAGCTGCTGCTCCTCCTGATCGGCGGCATCTTCCTGATCGAGGCCCTCTCCGTCATCGTCCAGGTCCTGAGCTTCAAGTGGCTGGGAAGGCGGGTGCTCCTGATGGCGCCTCTGCACCATCACTTCGAGATGAAGGCCTGGTCGGAGACCCGCATCATGGTGCGCTTCTGGATCGCGACGGCGATTCTCTGCGCCTGCGGGTTCGTCCTCTATTACGCCTACTTCTCGAAGTTCAATAGCCTCGCTTCCTGACACGGCCCTTGTCCTCGGCCTGGCGCGCTCCGGCCAGGCGGCCGCGCTCGCGCTCGCGCGTCGCGGCGTGACGGTTCGGGCGGTCGACCGCAGCGAGGAGATCGATGTCGGAAGGCTTCGCGAAGCGGGTGTCGAAGTCGTCCTCGGCGCGGACGACCCCGAGCTCCTCGACGGCATGGACCTGCTCGTCAAAAGCCCTGGAGTCCCGGCGGATGCACCTCTCGTGACCGCCGCGCGGGAGCGTGGGCTGACGGTCTGGAGCGAAGTCGAGCTCGGCTCGCGACTCCTCTCGAACCCGATTATCGGAGTGACCGGGACGAACGGAAAGACAACGACGAGCGAGCTCCTCGGCGCCGTCTTTCGTGCGGCCGGCGAGCCGGTGGCCGTGGCCGGAAACGTCGGCCGGCCGCTGACCGGCCTGGACGGCGCCATTGCCGAGGGCGCGTGGATCGTCTGCGAGCTCTCGAGCTTTCAGCTCGAGGACATCGACGACCTCCGTCCGCGCGTTGCAGTGCTTCTCAACCTCACGCCGGACCACGTCGACCGCCACGGCACCCTGGAGGACTACCGCGTCGCGAAGCTGCGGATCTTCGAGAACCAGACGCCGGAGGACGTCGCTGTCGTGCCGCGCGGCTTCGGCGAGATCCCCGGCTCCGGCCGCCGTGTGGAGTTCGCGGCCGACGACGCGCTTCCAGCGGAACCGCTCGTCCCGGGCGAGCACAATCGTGAGAACGCGGCGGCGGCGACGGCTGCCGCGCGTGCGGCCGGAATCTCCGACGAGGCCATCGCGGAGGCCCTGCGTGCGTTCGAGGGTGTTCCCCACCGCCTCGAGCTCATCCGGGAGGTGGACGGTATCCGCTTCGTCAACGACTCGAAGGCGACGAACCCAGAGGCGGCCGAGCGAGCCCTCTCCGCCTATCCACCCGGAATCCGTCTGATCCTCGGCGGGAGCCGCAAGAACAGCTCGTACGCCGGCCTCGCGCGCGAAGCCGCCGCTCGAGGCGTGGCCAAGGCGTACCTGATCGGCGAGGCAGCGGACGAGATCGCCGAGGCGCTCGCCGAGGCGGGTGTGCGCTTCGCGGACTCCGTCACCCTCGAGCAGGCGGTCAACGATGCCTTCGAGGACTCGGAAAGCGGGGAGGTCGTCCTCCTGTCGCCGGCCTGCGCGAGCTACGACCAGTTTCGGGACTTCGAGGAGCGGGGCGAGCGCTTCCGCGAGTTGGTCGAGGCGCTGTGAAGCGTCCGACCGGCACACAGCTCGAGTATCACCTGCTCGTCCTCGTCACGCTCGCGCTCGTCGCGTTCGGGCTCGTGATGGTCTACAGCGCCAGCTCGGCGCGCGCTCTCCTCGGCTCGGACGACCCGGCCTACTACCTCAAGCGCCAGGCGCTCTATGCAGGTCTCGGGCTGGTGGCGCTCGTCCTCCTCTCCCGGATGGACTACCGGCGCCTTCGCCACTCGACCGGCCCTCTACTCTTCGCGAGCTTTGCGCTCCTCCTCGCCGTGCTCGTCGTCGGGACGGCGGTCAACGGGGCGCGACGTTGGATCCCGATCGCGACGCTGACATTCCAGCCCTCGGAGCTCGCGAAGCTCGCGCTGGCACTCTGGGTGGCGGCCTTGCTCGCCAAGAGGCGTGCCCCACAGACGCTCGCGGAGCTGATCCGGCCGATCGGCATGGTCGTGGGCGCCGCTTGCGCGCTCATCCTGGTCGAGCCGGACCTGGGCTCGGCGCTCGCGATCGCGATCATGGTGGCCGCCGTCCTCCTCGTCTCAGGCACACCCGTGCGCACGCTCGTGACCGCGGGTGGGCTGACCGGCGCCCTGCTGCTCGCGGCTATCTGGTTCGAGCCCTACCGGCGGGCGCGCATCTTCAGTTTCCTCGACCCCTGGCACGACCCGCAGGGCGCGGGGTTCCAGTCCGTGCAGGCGATGATCGCCCTCGGCTCGGGTGGAATCTTCGGCGTCGGCCTGGGAGAGAGCGTCCAGAAGATCTACTACCTGCCCGAAGCCTCGACCGACATGATCTTCGCCATCATCGGCGAGGAGCTCGGCCTGATCGGAGTCTTCGGCGTGATTGCGGCGTTCGCGCTCTTCGCCTACGCCGGGCTCAACATCGCTCTTCGCTGCAGAGACCCCTTCGGAAAACGGCTCGCGGTCGGCCTGACGGCGCTGGTCTGCGGGCAGGCCGCCGTCAACGTGAGCGCTGTCATGGGGCTCGCTCCGCTGACCGGCGTTCCACTCCCGTTCGTCTCGTACGGAGGGTCGAGCCTCGTCGTCAGCCTCGCCTCCGTCGGCATCCTCCTTAACATCGCCGTCAACCGTGGAGTCTCAGCAGCCTCCGAAGTGCCTGATCGCCGCCGGCGGAACCGCCGGACACGTACTGCCCGCGCTCGCGATCGCGGAAGCTCTCCGGGCGCGGGGCGCAACCGCCGTGTTCGTCAGCAACGTCCGCTCGCCCCAGCTCGAGTCGGCCGCCTTCGACGTTGAGCTCGTCCGCATCCGGGGATTCCCCCGGAAATTCGGTGTGGCGCTCGGGCGGGCGATCGGCGCGGCCGCGCTGGCCGTCCCCGACTACGTCCGCATCGTTCGGCGGCAACGGCCCGACGTCGTCCTCGGCGCTGGCGGATACGTGGGTGGACCCGCGGTGCTCGCCGCCGGGCTGCTCCGGATCCCCGCTGCGCTGACCGAGGCGGACGCGCACCTAGGCCTGGCGAACAGGCTGGCGAACCCGTTCGCCAGCCGCGTCTTCCTCTCCTTTCCCGTGGAGGGGGTGGAGGGCTCCAAGTTCCGCGTGGTCGGGCGCCCGATCCCGAAGCGCTCGCTTCCGGTCCCGCAGGACGAGGCCAGGCGCCGCTTCGAGCTTCCGGGGGATGGTCGGGTCGTCCTCGTCTTCGGCGGAAGCCAGGGCTCGCGCGCCCTCAACGAAGCCACGGTGGAGGCGTTCGGCGCCGACGGACCGGCCGTGCTCCACCTGGCCGGGGAGCGGGACTATGCGCACCTTGCCCCACGCGTCTCGCGCCCCGACTACCGCTTGCTCGCCTTCACCGACGACTTCGGCGCGGCACTCTCGGCGTCCGACCTGGTGATCGCCCGGGCGGGCGGCTCCATCTGGGAGGTGGCCGCCGCCGGCAAGCCCGCGCTGCTTGTCCCGTATCCCCACGCGACAGCGGACCACCAGACGACGAACGCCCGCTACTTCGAGAGGAACGGAGGAGCGGTCGTCATACCGGAGGAAAGCCTCCACCTGCCGCGACAGGCGCTCGAGCTCCTGGGAGACCCACCCCGCATGGAGGCCATGAGCGAGGCGATGCTGCGTCTCGCCCGACCCGATGCCGCCGACATGATCGCGGAGGAGCTGATCGAGCTTGCTCGAGGGTAGGCGGATCTGGTTCGTCGGAATCGGAGGCGCCGGGCTCTCCGGCTACGCGATTGTGGCGCAGGCGTGGGGAGCCGAGGTCGCGGGCTGGGATCGTCATGAGACGCCGTACCTCGAGCACGTGCGCGCGGCCGGCATCCCCGCGACCGTCTCGCCCGAGCCCGCGCCGGCGCCCGAAGGCTGGGAGGCCGTCGTCTCCACGGCCTTCACGGGCCAGGCGGAAGGCCGGGGCCGCGCGGAGTTCCTCGCCGAGCTCGTCGGGCAGGCGAAAGCGATCGTCGTGTCCGGTGCGCACGGGAAGACGACGACCGCGGCCATGATCGCCTTCGTCCTCGACCGGCTCGGGCTCGACCCGTCCTTCCTCATCGGAGGAGAGGTGCCCCAGCTGGGCGGCAACGCTCGCGCGGGGAGCGGCTGGCTCGTGGTCGAGGGCGACGAGTCCGACCGGACCGTGTTTGGGCTCCCGGCGGAAATCGCCGTGATCACGAACGTCGATCTCGACCATCACACGACTTTCGCGTCCGTCGCCGAGGTGGAGGAGGAGTTCGAGCGCTGGGCGGCCGGTGCGCCGAACGTGGTCTGGGGCCGGGACCTCGCACCCGCGGAGATCGAGCTCGCGGTGCCCGGCGAGCACAACCGCCTCAACGCCGCGTGCGCGCTAGCGGCCCTCGAGCTCGCGGGCGTCGATCCGGCCGCGGCGACGGTCAGCCTGCGGGAGTTTCGCGGCGCGGGCCGACGGCTCGAGGAACGCGGGGAGGCGGGGGGCGTCCGCTTCCTCGACGACTACGGCCACCATCCGGCCGAGATCGAGGCGACCATGGTCGCGGCCCGCGAGCTGGCCGGCGCCGGCCGCCTGCTCGTCCTCTTCCAGCCCCACCTCTACTCGCGCACGCTTCACCTCGACGTCGAGCTCGCGCGGGCCCTGGCTGGAGCCGACCTGGCGTGCGTGACCGACGTCTATCCGGCACGCGAGCAACCGCTCACCGGCGTCACGGGGAAGCTCGTCGTCGACCGGCTCTGCGAGCTGCGCCCCGGCACGCAGGTCGCCTGGACGCCGACTGTCGAGCAGGGCGCCGCCATTCTCGCGCAGGCGGCGCGCCCCGGAGACCTCGTGGTGACGATCGGGGCCGGCGACGTCGACCGGGCCGTCCCCCTGTTGCTCGAAAGGCTCGCTGCGTGAGGCTCGAGAGCGACGTCAAGCTCTCCAAGTTCACGACGCTCGGGACCGGCGGTCCGGCGAAGTGGTTCGCATGCCCTGAAGACGTCGCGGAGCTGAGCGAGCTGGTCGTCTGGGCTCATGAGAACGAGATCCCGGTGGCGCCCGTCGGGCTCGGGTCGAATCTCCTCGTGGCCGACGAAGGTTTTCCCGGCCTCGTAGTCAAGCTCCGGGGCGTGCTCGCCGCCGTCAAGGTCGGCGAGGAGCGGCTGATCGCGGGCGGAGGCGCTCCGCTCGCCGTCTGCCTCCATCGCGCGCGCGCGGCCGGCCTGGGTGGAATCGAGTTCGTCTGTGCGATCCCGGGCACCGTCGGCGGCGGCGTGTGGATGAACGCAGGGGCCTACGAAGGCGATGTCGCATCGGTGCTCGTCCGTGCCTACATCGTCGACGAGAGCGGTGCGCACTGGCTCACGCCCGAGGAGCTCGGCCTCCGCTATCGCCGCTCCGATCTCGTACGCGGCCAGATCGTGGCCGGCGCCGAGTTTCGCCTCGCACCGAGCCCTCCGGAGGAGATCAAGGCCTCCGTCGGGAAGATGCAGAGCCGCCGCAAGGACGCTCAGCCGACGAACAAGCGCACCTTCGGGAGCGTGTTCAAGAACCCGGACCACGAACTGTCGGCAGGTCGCATGCTCGAAGCCTGCGACCTCAAGGGCCACCGAATCGGAGGCGCGCAGATCTCTCCCAAGCACGCGAACTTCATCGAGAACGCGGGCGGCGCGTCCTCCGCCGACGCACTGGCGTTGATCGGCGAGGCGCGTCGGCGCGCCCACGAGCAGTTCGGCGTCCGCCTCGAGCCCGAGGTCCAGCTCCTGGGCGAGATCGAGATTCCCGCGCCGAGCGAGTAGGGAGCGGGAAGCCGGCGCCGAAGAGTCCCTCGTGGGACGGCTTGCGCTGGTCCAACCACGGTCGGTCCGCGGGAATTTCCCGCTGACCTGGCGTCGCGCGGCGTTCGGGGCCGCGGTCGCGATGGCCGTGCTGGCGCTCCTCTATCTCGGCGCGCGCGAGACGTCGGTCTTCGCTGTCCGGACGATCGAGGTGACGGGTGGCTCACAAGCGGTCCGGAGCGCCGCCGTGCAAGCCGCGCAGGACGCGAAAGGAACGAGCCTCGTCGCGCTCGACGGATCCGCGCTGATCGACGAGCTCGAAGCCCTGCCGACGGTGCGCTCTGCGAGCTACGACCGTGCCTTTCCGAGCACGCTGCGCATCTTCGTGCGCCCCGAGGTTCCCCTCGCCGTTGCGCGCCTCGGGCCCGACCGCTGGCTGGTCTCCGAGCGAGGTCGCGTCATCCGTCGCTACGGCCAGGAGGCTCACCGGGACTACCCCGCCTTCGAGCTCCCCGCACGACCGAACGTCGTGGCGGGGTCCTTCATCACGGATGTCGCGGCCGGCGCCGTCCTCTCTGCTCTCGTCGACGTTCCGGATCGGTTCCCGGCCCGGATCACGGAAGTGCTCCTTCAGGACGGCGCGCTGACGATGAAGCTGCACGCGCCCTGGGGAGATCCTGAACTGCGCCTGGGCGAGGACGTGGACGTGCGGGCGAAGCTTGCCGCTGCCGCGCTCGTGATCCACTCGCTCGACGCCGACTATCGCTCTTCCGTTGCGTACGTGGACGTCAGCGTGCCCGAACGAACCGTCGTGGGAACGAACGCTCAAGTCGAAGGTTGAGGTTGAGGGTTTTGCCCGCATCTTCCCTGCAAATACTGATTTGACATCGCGGGAAGGGCCGCGTACGCTCAGGCGCACGCTCAAGCTGAGCTAGAGATCGGAGAGGAACGAGTGAGAGACCAGTCAGGTACCTTCCTGGCCGTCATCAAGGTCGTGGGTGTCGGCGGCGGGGGCACGAACGCCGTCAATCGCATGATCGAGGCGGGCCTGCGCGGATGCGATTTCGTGGGCGTCAACACGGACGCTCAGGCGTTGCTCATGTCGGAGGCCGAGCAGAAGCTGCACATCGGCACGCACCGCACTCGGGGACTTGGTGCCGGTGCCGATCCGACCGTTGGCGAAGAGGCCGCGCTCGAGAGCCGGGACGAGATCAAGGAAGCGCTGAAAGGCGCGGACATGGTCTTCATCACGGCCGGTGAGGGTGGCGGCACGGGAACCGGCGCTGCTCCGGTCATCGCCGAGGTCGCGCGGGAGGACCTCAAGGCTCTGACCGTCGGCGTCGTCACGCGTCCCTTCCACTTCGAGGGCCGCAAGCGCGCCGAGCAGGCTCAGACCGGGATCGCCAACCTGCGGGACAAGGTCGACACGCTCATCATCATTCCGAACGACCGGCTCCTTCAGGTCGTCGAGAAGCGGACGTCCGTCGTCGACGCGTTCCGCCTCGCGGACGAGGTCCTGCGCCAGGGCGTCCAGGGAATCACCGACCTGATCATGGTGCCGGGGCTCGTCAACCTCGACTTCGCCGACGTACGCACGATCATGACCGACGCCGGCTCCGCGCTGATGGGCATCGGCGAAGCCGAGGGCGAGAACCGCGCCGCCGAGGCCGCGCGCGAGGCGGTTTCCTCGCCGCTCCTCGAAGCTTCGGTCGAGGGCGCCACCGGCATCCTGCTCAACATCACGGGCGGTTCCGACCTCGGGCTCTTCGAGGTCAACGAGGCCGCCGAGGTCGTGACCGGCGCCGCCGATCTGAACGCGAACGTCATCTTCGGCGCTGTCATCGACGAGCACATGGAAGGCAAGGTGCGCGTCACCGTCATCGCGACGGGCTTCGACCGCAGCTTGCGCCGCGAGCGCCGAGAGCGGGACGAGGGCGAGCGAGAGCGCACCGACCGGACCGAGCGCGAGCCGGTCAGCGGCGGCTTCGACGTCCCCGCCGAGGTGCTCGAAGTCCCGTCGTTCCTGCGCCGCCGCTAACGGAGCTAGGTAGCGCGCTCTTCGGCGACGTCGCCTGAGCGACTGCGGCGCGGGTCGAGGCGGCGCACGATCGTGGCCAGCCCGCGGCCGAACTTCTCGACGACGGCGTACCGAGACCTGCGGGCGACCACACGCTCGTAGACGGGGTCGACGTGGCCGGGCGCGTGGACGAAGCGCGTGCTCTCGGCCCGCACGTGCTCGTACTCGTTCAGCGGCACCACGACGCGCTCCCCGCAGGCCGGGTCGTAGCATTCGCAGAAGAACTCAGCGCTCTCGACCTCGTAGCGGTCGGCAGCGTTCGCGATCCGCTCGTTGACGTTTCGGAACAGCGACTCGATCTCGCCGATTCGTTCTTCGGAGGGGGCCATTCTGAGAGCTTCAACGGTCTCAAGGCGCTCTCGGTTACGGATAGGATCGGCGCGGTGCAGACGCTCCGGCGCACGCCTCTGTACGAGCGCCACGCCGCTCTCGGCGCGCGTCTCGTTCCTTTCGCGGGCTGGGAAATGCCCGTCCAGTACACGTCAATCGTCGACGAGCACAAAGCGGTGCGCACGAGCGCCGGAGTCTTCGACGTCTCGCACATGGGCCAGCTCGCCTTACCCGGCCCGGGCGCCCACGAGTATCTGCAGGCCCGGCTGTCGAACGACCTCGATCGCATCGGAGAAGGTGAGGCTCAGTACACGCTCCTGACGAACGAGCGCGGCGGGATCACCGACGACCTCATCGCCTATCGCCGCGGCGAGGACGACTACCTGCTCGTCGTCAACGCGTCCAACGTCGAGCCCGACCACGCCGCGTTGCAGGAGGCCGAAGACGTCTCGTCGCAGTGGGCGCTGCTCGCCGTCCAGGGGCCCGAGGCGCTCGACCGGCTCGGAGTCGAGGTCGAGCCCTTCACGTTCGGCGAAGGTGACGTGCTCGGTACGCGCTGCCTGATCGCCGGCACCGGCTATACGGGCGAACGAGGCTGCGAGCTCGGCTGCGCCCCCGATGACGCGCCTGCTCTCTGGGATGCAGTTCTCGCCAGGGGGGTCGTTCCATGCGGGCTCGGCGCGCGCGACACCTTGCGCCTCGAGGTCTGCTACCCACTCCACGGAAACGACATCACGCCGGACCGGACTCCGATCGAAGCCGGGCTTGGCTGGGCCTGCGCTCTCGACAAGGAGTTCACCGGCGTCGAGGTCTTGCTGGGGCAGAAGGAGGAGGGGCCGACCGAGAAGCTCGTCGCGTTCGTGATGGACGAGAAGGCGATTCCACGCCAGGGGATGCCCATCGCCCAGGGAGGCGAGGTCACGTCGGGCTCGCTCTCGCCGATGTTCGGCCTCGGAATCGGCCTCGGCTACGTGCGCTCCGAGCTGGCAGATCCAGGCACGGAGCTGACCATCGACGTGCGCGGACGACCGAAGGCAGCACACGTGGTCAAGAAGCCGATCTATCGAAGGGAGGAGAGCTAGTGGCCGCGGACGAGAGCTATCCCGGCGACCTCAAGTACCACCGAGAGCACGACTGGGCTCGGGTCGACGGGGAGACTGCGACACTCGGAATCACCTGGTACGCGCAGGATGCGCTCGGCGAGATCGTGCATTACGAGCCTCCGAGCGAAGGAGGGTCGGTCGCCCGCGACGAGAGCTACGGCGAGGTCGAGTCCGTCAAGGCCGTCTCGGATCTGATCTCGCCCCTCTCCGGTGAGGTCGTCGAGGTCAACAGCGCCGTCGTCGAGGCGCCCGAGACCGTCAACGAGGATCCGTACGGCGCAGGGTGGCTGGTCAAGATCAGTCTTTCGGAGCCGAGCGAGGTCGACGACCTCCTCGACGTGGACGCTTACAAGCAACTCCTCCTGGAGCAGTGAGCTATCTCTCGCTGACCGACGCAGACCGGGAGGCGATGCTCGAGACGATCGGGGTGGCCTCCGTCGAGGAGCTCTTCCAGGACATCCCCGAAGCCCTCCGCTTCGGACGCGATCTCGCCCTCGAGCCCGCGCTCCCGGAGGCGGAGCTCGTCGCCCACCTCGAGGAGCTCGCCTCGCGAAACGCCCACACCGGCGTGGAGCTCTCGTTCCTCGGCGCCGGGATCTACGACCACTACGTCCCCGCGATCGTGGACGCGATCCTCGCGCGCGGGGAGTTCCTCACCGCCTACACGCCCTACCAGCCCGAAATGAGCCAGGGGGTCCTCCAGGCAATCTTCGAGTACCAGACCGTCATCTGCGAGCTGACGGGCATGGACGTCTCGAACGCGTCGGGGTACGACGGAACCACGGTCGCGGCAGACGCCTGTTACGTCGCCAGGCACGCGACGGGTCGTTCGAAGGTCGTCCTCTGCGAGACGGTCAACCCGCAGGTGCGCCAGGTTGTGAAGACCTACGCGCCCGGCTTCGGGCTCGAAGTCGTCGAGGTACCCCATCACGACGGGGTGACCGACCCGGAGGAACTCGCCGGCGCAGCGGAAGGAGCCGCCTGCGTCATCTTCCAGCAGCCCAACTTCTTCGGCTGCCTCGAGCCTGCACCGGACCTCGCTGCAGCCGCGAACGCCGCCGAGGCTCTGCCGGTCGCCCACGTCGATCCGATGTCGCTCGGCCTCCTCGAGGCGCCTGGCAACTACGGGTGCGCGCTTGCGATCGGCGAGGGCCAGAGCGCCGGCAACTACCAGTCGTACGGGGGGCCGCACTACGGGTTCATCGCCGCGCGCTCCGACTACATCAGGCGCATGCCGGGCCGGATCGTCGGCGAGACGACCGACATCGCCGGCGCGCGCGGTTATGTCCTCACGCTGCAGACCCGCGAGCAGCACATCCGCCGCGAGAAGGCGACGTCGAACATCACGACCAACCAGACGCTCCTCGCGCTGGCCGGCCTCGTCACGCTCTCGTGGCTGGGCCCACAGGGTCTGCGCGAAGCGGGGGAGACCTGCATGGCCCTCGCGGAATACGCGAAGGAGCGAGTCGGCCGTTCGCTCGTGTTTCCCGATCGGACAACATTCAAGGAGTTTGCCCTGCGCGTCGGACGGCCAGCGCAGGAAGTCATCGCCGCCGCTCGCGAGCGTGGTGTGCATCCGGGCTACGCCCTCAAGCGCGATTACGGCGGCATGGAGGACGCCATCCTCGTCTGCGTGACCGAGAAGAAGACGAGAGCGGACGTCGACCGGCTCGCCGAGGTTCTGGCAGAGGTGGCCGCGTGAAGCTCATCTTCGAACGCTCGCGGCCCGGGCGCCGAGCGGCGGCGATCCCTAAACCGGATCTCCCGGTCCCGGAGCTCCCCGAGGAGCTCCGCCGGCAGAAAGCCCCGCGCCTCCCCGAGCTCGCGGAGCCCGAGATCGTGCGCCACTTCACCGCGCTCGCCGACCGCACCTTCGGCGTCGACACCGGCTTCTACCCGCTCGGCTCCTGCACGATGAAGCACAACCCCCGCGTCAACGAGCGCGTGGTGGCCTTACCGGGCTTCCGAGATCTGCACCCGCTCCAGGAAGAGGAAGGCTCCCAGGGTGCGCTCGAGCTGATGTGGCGGCTGCAGGAGATCCTCGCCGAGGTTTGCGGGCTCGACGCCGTCTCGCTCCAACCCGCCGCCGGCTCGCAAGGCGAGCTGACCGGCCTCATGCTCATGCGCGCGTACTTCGCCGATCGGGGAGAGGGCGAGACCCGGCGCACGGTCATCACCGCCGACACCGCGCACGGGACGAACCCCGCCAGCGTGACCATGGCGGGCTTCAACCTCCAGAAAGTCGAGACGGACGCGCGCGGCAACCTCGATCTCGACGACCTCAGGGCGAAGGTGAACGAGGAGACTGCCGGCCTCATGCTCACGAATCCCTCCACGCTCGGTCTCTTCGACGAGCACATCGAGGAGGTGGCCGCGATCTTTCACGACGCGGGCGCGCTCCTCTACTACGACGGGGCGAACCTCAACGCCGTCTGCGGGATCTCTCGGCCAGGCGACATGGGCTTCGACATCGTCCACATCAACCTGCACAAAACGTTCTCGCAGCCGCACGGGGGAGGCGGTCCGGGCGGCGGGCCGATCGTCGTCCGCGACATGCTGGAGCCGTTCCTCCCGGTTCCCGCAGTCGTCAGCGACGGCGACCGCTTCCGCCTCGACTACGACCGGCCGAAGTCGATCGGCAAGGTGCGGGGTTACTGCGGGCCCTTCGGCGTCTTCGTCCGCTCGTACGCCTTCATCCGCTCCTACGGGCCGGCGCTGCGCGAGATGTCCGAGGTGGCCGTGCTGAATGCGAACTACCTGCTCGCTCGTCTACGAGAGGCCTACGACCTTCCGTTCGACCGGCTCTGCATGCACGAGTTCGTCCTGTCGGCCCGCAGGCTGAAGAAGGACAACGGGATCACGGCGCTGGACGTCGCCAAGCGTCTGATGGACTTCAGGTTCCACCCGCCGACTATCTACTTCCCGCTCATCGTCCCGGAGGCGCTCATGATCGAGCCGACCGAGACGGAGCCGAAGGAGACGCTCGACGCCTTCTGCGACGCGATGCTGGAGATCGCCCGCGAGGCGGGCGAGAATCCAGGTCTCTTGACCGAAGCTCCCCACACACGCCCGGTAAGCCGGCTCGACGAGGTCAAGGCCGCCAAGCGCGCAGTCGTGCGCTACCGCTTCGACGACCACCCGGATCTCGCCGGGGAGCCATCCGCGGGCGAGGCCGTGGAGGCGCAGAAAGGCGCCTGATGGGCGAGTGGTCTCAGCGCGACATCGAGGAGCACGTAGACGTCCTGCGCGAGCACCACGACGGGCCTGACTTCGCGGCCGCGGTCGAGCGCTTCGCCGTCGAGCTGGACGACGAGGAGCGCGCGTACCTGAAGGAGGTCCTGCTGGAACGGATGGGGCAGCACGCACGCCGCCGCGCGGCGCAGGATCAGGACCTCACGCAACGAGGCTTCATGCGGCGGACCATGCAAAAGCTCGACACGTTCTTTCCCAGGCCGCCGAAGTAGGCGTGGAAGTCCGCTCACGGCAAGTAGCCCAGCCCTTCAAGACCCTGGACGGCTCCACCATCCGCGTCCTGCTCGATGCGCGTGACGGCGGCACCGCCAACCAGAGCCTCGCCGAAGCCGAGCTCGGGCCCGGTCAGGCGACGAAGCGCCACTACCACGCCCGCGCCGAGGAGATCTACGTCGTGCTCCAGGGGGAAGGGAAGATGGAGGTCGAGGGGGAGCACGGCCCGATCGTGCCTGGGGACGCGGTTCTGATCCCAGCGGGCGCCCGCCACGAACTCACAGCAGGGCCCCGAGGCGTCCGCTTCCTTTGCTGCTGCGCGCCTCCTTACGACGACGGCGACACCTTCTTCGACTAACTTGGGGACCGTGATCGATCTCCGCTCGGACACGCTCTCCCAGCCTTCCGCCGGCATGCGCAAGGCGATGGCCGAGGCCGTCGTCGGCGACGAGCAAAAGCGGGAGGACCCGACGGTGATCGCGCTCGAGGAGCGCGCCGCAGATCTGCTCGGGCAGGAGGAGGCCGTCTACCTCCCCACGGCGACCATGGCGAACCAGATCGCCTTGCGGATCCTGTCGGAGCCCGGGGACGAGGTTCTCGCCGAGGCGATGGCCCACGTCTTTCGCTACGAGCTCGGCGGCCCGGCCGTGCACTCCGGCCTCGCCATGAAGGCGCTCCAGACGGAGCGGGGAATCTTCACGGTCGAACAGGTTCGCGAGGCGGTCAACCCACCCGGTGACCTGCACACGGCGCCGACCCGGATCCTCTGCCTCGAGAACACGCACAACGGCGGTGGGGGCCGCGCCTGGCCGCTCGGCCGCCTGAGGGAGGTCGTCGCCGAGGGACGCCGGCTGGGCCTGAACGTCCACCTCGACGGCGCCCGGCTCATGAACGCTGTGGTCGCGAGCGGTGTCCCGGCGGCCGACTACGGACGCGAGTTCGACACGGTCACGCTCTGTCTCTCCAAGGGACTCGGCTGTCCGCTGGGCGCGATCAGCGCCGGCTCTCGCGAGCGGATGGCCAAGGCTCGCCGCATGAAGCACCTCTTCGGAGGCGCCATGCGTCAGGCGGGCATCGTCGCGGCGGCGGGCCTCTACGCTCTCGACCACAACGTCGAGCGGCTGGCAGAGGATCACGCCAACGCGCGGCGCCTCGGCGAAGGTCTCGCCGAGGCCGGCCTGCCCGTCGACCTCGAGC
>Ga0307277_10000472_pt1 | contig 14884 bp, 15 predicted proteins | sample ER_DNA_116_FD_194473 | JGI IMG/M metagenome (GOLD analysis project Ga0307277, IMG submission 194473) | Bulk soil microbial communities from the East River watershed near Crested Butte, Colorado, United States - ER_DNA_116 | ecosystem: Environmental > Terrestrial > Soil > Floodplain | place...
GCGCCTGCGCGCAAACTCCTCGCTCGTCACCACGAGCGCACCCGCTCCGTCGTTCACGCCCGGCGCATTGCCGGCGGTCGTCGTCCCTTCCGGATCGAACACCGGCCTCAGCCTGGCGAGCTTCTCGTAGGACGTGTCTCGGCGCGGTCCCTCGTCGACGGCGAACTCGCCGACAGGAACGATCTCTTCTCGGAATTTCCCGTCGTCGATCGCGCCTACCGCCCGCTCGTGCGAGCGGAGCGCCCATCGGTCCTGGTCCTCGCGCGAAATCCCGAGCTCTCGCGAAACGAATGACGCCTGCTCGACCATGTGCTTGTTGTCGAACGTGGAAGTGAGCCCGTCATGCGTCATCAGGTCGATCAGCGTCCCGTCCCCGAGCCTGTAGCCGAACCGCGCCTTCTTGAGGATGTACGGCGCGTTGGACATCGATTCCATTCCGCCCGCGACGACGACCTGGTGATCGCCGGCCCGAATCATCTGATCAGCGATCTCGACGGCACGAATCGAGGACGCGCAAACCTTGTTGATCGTGTCCGACCCGATCTCGATCGGCAGCCCGGCGCCGATCGAGGCCTGCCGCGCAGGCGCCTGTCCTGCTCCCCCTTGGAGAACCTGGCCCATGATCACGTACTCCACCTCGTCGTTCTCGACACCGGCACGGTCGAGCGCGGCGCGGATGGCGATCGCTCCGAGCTCGGTCGCCTCTTTGTGGACGAGCGAGCCCCCGAGCTTGGCGAACGGGGTTCGAACTGCAGAGACGATGACCGAGCGTGCCATGGTCCGAGCGTACCAATAGGGTTGTGGTGTGCCGAGTCAGCACACAACCGTCAAGCGACACCCCGAGCGCGGCGCTTACGACCGCGCGACCATCGATCCGATTCTGGACGAAGCGTTGATCTGCCATCTCGGCTTCGTCGTCGACGGCCGCCCGTTCGTGATCCCAACGATTCATGCCCGCGACGGCGACACTCTGTACGTCCACGGCTCGCCGGGAAGTCGGATGCTGAGGGCGGCGAAGGAAGGCGTCGACATTTGTGTGACCGTGACGCTTCTCGATGGGCTCGTGCTGGCGCGCTCGGTCTACAACCACTCCATGAACTACCGCTCGGTCGTCGTCCTCGGACGCGCCCGCGAGGTGACCGACCCCGACGAAAAGCTCCGTGCGATGCACCGCGTCGTCGAGCACGTCGTTCCGGGGCGCTGGGAGGATGCGCGCCAGCCCAACGACGGGGAGATCAAAGGCACGACGATACTCGCGCTGCCGCTCGACGAGGCGTCCGCGAAAATCCGCAGCGGCCCACCGACCGACGACGAAGCCGACAAGGCGCTCCCGGTCTGGGCCGGGGTGATCCCGCTCGGGATCGAGCCTGCGGATCCGGTGCCGGACTCAGGCGTCGACGACCCGCCGCCGGCCTACGCAGCCCACTACGAACGGTTGACCTAGGCCTGCGCGGTCCCTACCCTGAGACGACGATGACTCCCGCAACTCGCATCTGGGCCTGGCGCGGCGAGCGGAGCGGGAGCCTGCGCCTGCGCTGACCGAGGCCAGAACAGCCCGTTTCGCTCGACCAGACCTTCCACCGGAAGGTCTTTTTGCGTACCCGCCCATTCAATGGAGACTTCGAGATGACCATCGCACCCGACATCAGCACAGACCTCGTCACCCCGCTCGGCGCCTACGTGCGGTTGCGCCGCGAAGGCCGCGCGGCCTTCTTGCTCGAGTCCGTGGAACGCGGGCGGCTCGGCCGGCACTCGCTCGTCGGCTGCGGCTCGCGGCTGTGCTACCTCGCCGAGGCAGAGGCGTGCGGAGAACCGGTGGTCGGCTATCTCGCCTACGACTACGCCGCACGGCTGGAGCCGACTGTGCACCTTCCCGAGAACGGCACGGGCCTGCCGGAGAGCCGGTTCCTCGTCGCGGACGTCCTGATCCGGTTCGACCACGCCCTCGGTACCGCAGAGGTGATTCGCGGCGATGCCGGCGCCGTGTCGTCGCTGCTCGCGCAGCCGGTCCCGGACCTGCCCTCGTCGGAAGGAAAGCGCGGCCCCGCGCGACGCACTCCGGACCAGACGGATTACGAGAAATCGGTTCGCGCGGCCAAGGAATACATCCGCGCCGGCGACGCGTTCCAGATAGTGCTCTCGCAACGAGCCGAGCGAGCGACGTCGGCCTCGGCCCTTGAGTTGTACCGAGCGTTGCGCCGTGTCAATCCTTCTCCGTATCTATTCCTACTCGAGCTCGACGGCCTCGCCTTGATCGGGTCGTCGCCGGAGACACTCGTCAAGTGCGAAGGGCGCCGCGCGGGCGTCAACCCGATTGCCGGGACGACTGAGCGAGGCGAGGGTGATGCAGAGCGCCTCCTCGCATCCGAGAAGGACCGCGCCGAGCACGTGATGCTCGTCGACCTGGGCCGAAACGATCTCTCACGCGTCTGCGTGCCGGGTACCGTCGAAGTCGAGAAGTTCCTCGAAGTGGAGCGCTATTCCCACGTGACACACCTCGTCTCGCAGGTCGCGGGCGATCTGCGAGACGGCGTCTCGCCGTTCGACCTGCTGCGCGCATGCTTCCCGGCTGGAACGGTATCGGGTGCGCCCAAGGTGCGGGCGATGCAGCTGATCTCCGAGCTCGAAGGTAGACGACGTGGCCCGTACGGAGGCGCCGTCGGTTATGCGCTTCCCGAGGAAGACACACTCGACACATGCATCGCGATCAGGACGATCGTCCTCGAGGAGGGCGTCGCGCATCTGCAGGCCGGCGCGGGAATCGTCGCCGACTCCGAACCCATAGCCGAACACGAGGAGTGTCTACGCAAGCTCGCGGCCGTCGAAGCGGCGATCGATCTCGCGGAGGCGGAACAGCGTTGATCCTCCTCATCGACAACTACGACTCGTTCACGTACAACCTGGCTCATCTCTTCGGTGAACTGGGTGCCGAGGTCAGCGTGCGACGCAACGACGCAATCGACGGCGAGACCGCGGAACGACTTGCGCCCTCGCACCTCGTGATCTCACCCGGGCCGGGGCGCCCCTCAGACGCCGGCGCCACGCCGGAGATCGTGCGGCGCCTCGCGTCGAGCACGCCGACGCTCGGGGTCTGCCTCGGGCACCAGGTAATCGTCGAGGCATTCGGCGGCACGGTCGCGCCGGCGCGGGAGCTCGTGCACGGGAAGTCGTGCACCGTGCGCCACGACGGGCGAGGCCTCTTCGCCGGGCTACCAGACGAGCTCGAGGTCGGGCGCTACCACTCGCTGGCCGCGACCAGCGTCACGGCCGAACTGGAGATCTGCGCGACCGCCGCCGACGACGAAATCATGGCCGTGCGTCATCTCTCGCTGAACGTCCACGGGGTTCAGTTCCATCCCGAATCCGTCCTCACCCCATTGGGGCGCGAAATCGCGCAAAACTTCCTCAACGGATGATCCAGGCAGTCATCAGCAAATTGCTCGACGGTTCTCAGTTGGCTCGCGCAGAAGCGCGAGCAGTGATGGACGAGATCATGCGCGGCGAGGCGACGCCTGCGCAGATCGGAGGATTTCTGATCGCGCTGCGTGCGAAGGGCGAGACGGCTGACGAGATCACGGGCTGCGCGGAGGCGATGCGCGACCACGTCCTCGCCGTTCGACCCCAGCGCGACGATCTCGTCGATACCGCAGGCACCGGCGGCGACGGCGCCTGCACGATCAACATCTCCACGGCCGCTGCGCTCGTCGCCGCTGCCGCCGGCGCCGCGGTCGCGAAGCACGGCAACCGCGCCGTGTCGTCTGCATGCGGGTCGGCCGACGTGCTCGAAGCGCTCGGCTTCACCCTCGAGCAGGAGCCGCAGCGGATCGCAAAGTCCATCGACGAGCTCGGTTTCGGCTTCCTGTTCGCTCCCTCGCACCATCCGGCCATGCGGCACGCCGCGGCCGTGCGCAAGGAACTCGCGACCAGAACGGTGTTCAACGTCCTCGGGCCGCTGACGAATCCGGCCGGCGCCCGAGCCCAGGTCGTCGGCGTCTACTCTCCCGAGCTCGTGCGAACGATCGCGGAAGTGCTTGCTCGACTGGGCTCTCGCCGCGCGTATGTCGTCCACGGCGGCGGCGGCATCGACGAGCTTTCGCCGGTCGGCCCGAACCTCGTTGCCGAGGTGGTGGACGGCGAGGTGTTCGAACGCCGGCTGGACGCTGAAGCCGAGCTCGGCATCCCGCGCTGCAGCATCGACGACCTCCGCGGCGGAAGTCCCGCTCAGAACGCGGAGGCGATCCGGCAGGTGTTCGCCGGTGGGAACGGCGGACGCCGCGATGCGATCCTGCTCAACGCCGCCGGGGCGATCGCGGCAGGTGGTCACGCCGCGGACCTGCGCGAGGGCCTCGAGGTCGCACGCCGCACGATCGACTCCGGAGCCGCGGGCGAACGGCTCGAACTGCTGATCGCGTTCTCGCGGAAAAGCGTCGCTGCCTGATGGGCCGGTTCCGCGCCGCCCTCGCCGCCCCCGGTCTCTCCGCGATTGCCGAGGTCAAGCGCCGCTCGCCGTCCGCGGGGGACTTGCGTCCCGACGCCGACCCCGCACGACTCGCGGCGCAGTTCGCGAACGCGGGTGCCGCCGCGATCTCGATCCTCGTCGACGAGCGCTTCGGCGGCTCGCTCGGCGATCTCAAGGCCGCACGCGCCGCGACGGCTGCGCCCCTCCTGGCAAAGGGCTTCTTCACCGAAGAGCCCGAAATGCTGGAGGCGAAGGTCGCGGGCGCCGACGCGATCCTGATCCTGCTTCGCGATCTCGACGACCAGCGCGCTGCCGCCTTGATGGCGTACGCGCGCGAGCTCGGCATCGAGACACTCGTCGAGGCGCACGATGCCGAAGACCTGCAACGCGCTGTCGACCTCGGCGCGGAAGTGATCGGCGTCAACGCGCGCGACCTCTCGACGTTCGAGATCGACCGACGCACCCAGCTGGAACTGATCGCCCAGATGCCGGCGCAAGACCGAGTTATCGTGGCCGAGAGCGGCGTGCACTCGCGTGCTCAGGGCGCGGCGGCCGAACTCGCGGGCGCCGATGCGATTCTCATCGGTTCGGCGCTGATGCGCGCCGAGGATCCTGCGGCACGGCTCCGCGACATCGTCTCACGCCCACTCGTGAAGGTCTGCGGGCTCACACGTCGCGAGGACGTCGACGCGGCCGTCGAGGCCGGTGCGGACATGCTGGGGTTCATCCTCGCGGAGGAGAGCCCGCGCCGCGCGCGCGAAGTGCTGTCCGTTCCGGAAGACCGCCTGAGCGTTGCCGTCTTCGTCGGCGAGGCAGAGGAAGCGGGATCCGATCTCGTCCAGCTCTACGGTCGCCAGGAAGGCCGAGTTCGCGGGCGCGACGCCGTGCTCCTACGCGAAGGGAAAACCGTCGCGCACGTCGTCGACCTTCCCTGGGAGGAGCAGGACCCGCTGCACCTCCAGCGAGCGACGGTGACCAGGGGCCGCGTGATGCTCGCCGGCCGGCTCGGGCCCGACAACGTCCGTGAAGTGGTGCGGGCAGTCCGCCCCTGGGCCGTCGACGCAGCATCGAAGCTCGAAGCGAAACCGGGGATCAAGGATCACGACAAGGTGCGCGCGTTTGTAGAGGCAGCCCGGTGACGTCGGCGCCCGGACTGTACGGAACCTACGGTGGACGTTACGTCCCGGAGACGCTCATTCCGGCGCTCGACGAGCTGGACGCGGGCTGGCGCAGCGCACGCGCCGACCCGTCGTTCCAGGCCGAGCTCGACGAGCTCGGCCACAACTTCGGCGGCAGGCCGACGCCGCTCACCCGCGCCGAGCGATTTGCACCGGACAAGCACCTCTATCTGAAACGGGAGGACCTGCTGCACACCGGCGCGCACAAGCTCAACAACGCCCTCGGCCAAGCCGTGCTCGCGCGCCGTCTGGGCAAGCACCGCATCGTCGCGGAGACCGGCGCGGGACAGCATGGCGTCGCGACCGCGACAGTGTGTGCTCGCTTCGGTCTCGAATGCGTCGTCTACATGGGCGAGGAGGACATGCGGCGCCAGCGACCCAACGTCGAACGCATGAATCTGCTCGGCGCCGAGGTTCGGCCCGTCGACTTCGGGACCCGCACGCTCAAGGAGGCGACGAGCGAGGCCATTCGCGACTGGATCACGAATGTGGAGACGACGCACTACCTGATCGGCTCGTGCGTCGGTCCCGCCCCGTACCCGGAGATCGTGCGCGAGCTGCAGGCCGTGATCGGACGCGAGGCGCGCGAGCAGTTCCGCGAGGCCGAGGGCCGGTTGCCGGAGGTCGTCGTCGCGTGCGTCGGCGGTGGCTCGAACGCGATCGGGATCTTCGCCGATTTCTTGGACGATGCCGACGTCCGGCTCGTCGGCGTCGAAGCGGCCGAGGCCGCGTCGCTCGGCGCGGGAAACCCGGCCGTGTTGCACGGCGCTCGTTCTTCCGTCCTGACGGACGAGGACGGCCAGATCGCCGACGCGCATTCGATCTCCGCCGGCCTCGACTATCCAGGCGTTGGTCCCGAGCATGCGTGGCTGCGAGATTCGGGCCGGGCGCAATACGTGCGCGCGACCGACGAAGAGGCGCTCGACGCCTTCCGCGACCTCACCCGCCTCGAGGGGATCATTCCGGCGCTTGAGCCCTCGCACGCACTTGCGCGTGCGCGCGAGCTCGACGAGGACCTCGTGCTCGTCTGCCTCTCGGGCCGTGGCGACAAGGATCTCGCGGAGGTGCTCGCGCGGTGAGCCGCTCGGACCAGGCCAGCGGGCAGATGTCGACGTATCGGTTCCCGGATGAGCTGCGCGTCGACGAACTGCTGCTGCGCGGCCCGATCGAGTCGGACGTCGACACGATCGCGCCGGCCTTTCGCGACCCTGCCGTCGGCGGCGAGGCCAGCCTGCCACCGGTAGACGCACACACGCTGCGCATCATGCTGCGGGACCAGCTTCCCGACATGAGAACCCAGGGGCTCTTGGCCGCGTACGTCATCGAGGACCTCCGGAACGGCGAGCTGCTCGGCGGCGCGTCGCTGCACCACTTCGATCCGTTGCGTGACGTCGTCGAAGTGGGCTACTGGCTCTTCGTCTCGGCCCGAGGTCGAGGCGTTGCGACCCGGTCGGTTCAGCAGATGACCGAGCACGCGGCCGCGAACGGCATCTGGCGTGTCGAGGCGCACGTCCGAATCGGCAATACCGCGTCCGAACGCGTCCTCGAGCGCCTCGGCTTCGAACGCGAAGGCGTCAAGCGGCAGTACCTGCGTCACGGTAACGACCGCGTCGACGCGACCTTGTTCGCGCTCCTCGCAGACGACGCGTGAAGACGCTCGTCATCTATCTGATGTCGGGCCCTGAAACACCAGAGCTCGCCGCGGCGGCGGTCGCCGGTGGAGCCGACCTCGTCGAGCTCGGCTTTCCGTTCTCCGATCCGCTCGCGGACGGACCCGTGATCCGCCGCGCCGCGGAGCGCGCGCTCGGACAAGGCATGCGGACGCGTGCCTGCCTTGCGTGCCTCGCGCGCACGCGCGAGCTCTTGCCCGAAACACCGCTCGTGCCGATGACCTACTCGGCCCTCCTCGAGGCGTACGGCTGGGACCGCTTCGCGCAGGATGCCGGCGCGGCAGGTGCAACCTCGCTGATCGTCGCCGATCTTCCGGCAGGCGAAAGGCCCGAGCTCCGCCGTATCCAGCTCGTCGCGCCGACGTCGACCGACGAGCGCGTGCGCATCGCAGCGGAGCAGACCGACGGCTGGTTGTACCTCGTCACCGTCACGGGAACGACGGGCACGCGCGCCGACGCCTCCCCCGCGCTCGCAGGTCTCGTCGAACGAGCGCGAGCCGTCACGAACGTGCCGCTCTACGCGGGCTTCGGGATCTCGACACCCGAGCAGGCGCGCTCAGCGGCCGAGTTGGCCGACGGCATCGTCGTCGGATCACGCCCCGTCGAGGTCGCAGAGGAGGGGGCGGCCGCATTGCAGCAATACGTCCGCACGTTGCGCGAGGCTGTCGACGCGGTGGTGGCGGCCTGACCTGGCTCGTGCTGTTCGACGTCGACGGGACGTTGCTGCTGACGCACGACGAGGTGTACGTGGAGGCGAGCCGGCTGGCGCTCGAAGCCGTGTTCGGGATCTACGCGGAAGGACCCGACGTCCCGGGCGACACTGCGCCGGCACACATCCGTCGGGCTCTCCGTGCCGTGAACGTTCCCGAAGCGGAGATAGACGCCGGCCTTCCCCGCTGGTGCGAGACGTTCTCCTCTCACTACGTTCGTCTCCTCGCTGCAGCCGACACGAGCCACTGGCAGCTCAGTCCCCATGCCGCCGCGGCAGCGTCAGCCATCGAGCACCGCGCGCTGCTGACCGGCAACCCGCCCGCGGTGGCGCATGCGCGCATGGAGCGGCTGGGGCTAGCGGACTACTTCCCTCGAGGGCAAGGCGCGTTCGGCTGCGAACGAGAGAACCGGATCGAGCTCTTCGACCTCGCGCGTGAACGAGCCGGCAACTGGCCGGGCGAGCGCACAGTTGCCGTCGGCGACACCCCACTGGACGTCGCAAGCGCGCACGCCGCCGGGAGCCGCTGTATCGGGGTGACGACAGGAAACTACGGACGCAGCGAACTCGCAGACGCGGATGCGGTGATCACCAACCTCGGCCAACTAGAAGCGGCGCTAGCTGTCCTGCGCTAACGCGGCCGAAACTCCCACCCGTGGATCGTTCGTCACACTTACGTCACGGTGTCCGACACCACGCCGGGGCTCTTGGGAACAGGTCCTCCTACGGAGCAAAGCCGCACCACAGCGTGACCGCTACGCGTGCGCGGCTACTCGACGGCTCGTGCTCCGACACCAAGACGTGGCCGTTAGAGACGCGTCGCGAACATCCAGCGATGGCCTTCGAGGTCTTCGGCTCGGTATTGGCGCTGCCCGACGCCCGTGTTGTCCTCGAGGTCCGACAGGATCGTCGCGCCTGCTGCCTGCGCACGCTCGTAATGCGCGTCGACATCGTCGACCATGACATACAAGCCGTCGACCACGTAGGGCGTCTCGCGCCAGGTGCGCGCCTGCTCGCACACCTCGGCGTGATGCTTCGGACTTTGGTAGTCCGCGCTCGGATACCCGAGCATGATCATGCCGCCGTCGAGCTCCATGTTCACGTGGGTGACACGGCCGCTGTCGTCGCTCCAGCGGCCCGTCTCCTCGAACCCGAACGCCTCCGCGATCCAGTCGGCGGCACGACCGACGTCTTCGTACGAGAACATCGGGACGACGCGCTGATCAGCCATCGAGGCGCACCTTAACGGGCAGCCACGCGGAGAGAAGCAATCTCCTCCGCTGCCGCCTCGAAGACAGACGAGTGGAGATCCACATCGGCTTCGCGAGTCGCCGGCGACATGAGCGCCATGTTGTGGAACGGCGTCAAGAGGATGCCGCGATTGAGGGCGTAGAGGTGGATCAGACGGTCGAGCGCCACGTCCCCGCCCGCAGCGGCCTCGCTGCCGTTCCGGGGCCGCTCGGGGCGAAAGAGATACTCGACGCGGCAGCCGAGCCGAGTGACATGCCACGGCAGGCCCTGCCGCTCGATCGCACCGGCGACACCCTCCTCGAACCGCTCCCCGAGCGCGATCATGTGCGCGAACGCGACGTCCGTGAGCACCTCACCGAGCGTGGCGCGCATCGCAGCAAGCGAGAGGACGTTGGCCGCGACCGTTCCGCCGATGCCGCCGACGTCGGCCCGCTCGTCCCGCGGCAGCAGCTCCTCGAGCTGCTCTGCGACCTCGCGCGAAAACCCATAGGCCGCGGCGGGGATACCGGCAGCGATCGCCTTACCGACGGTCAACATGTCCGGGTCGAGACTGTGTGCGGCCGTGTAACCGCCGGGCCCGGCACAGAGCGTGTGCGTCTCGTCGATGATCAGCAGCGTCCCCGTCTGGCGGGTCGCCGCACGGAGAGTGTCGTGAAAGCCGTGCTCGGCCTGGACAATGCCGATGTTCGTCAAGGCAGGCTCCGCCAGGACGCACGCGACATCGCCAATTGCAAGCTCGCGCTCGAGCGCCTCGACGTCGTTCCATTCGACCACCCGCGTCGTTTCGTCGAGCGCGACCGGAGGCCCCACGTTCCCTTCACGCGAGACCACCGACGCACCGTCGAGCGTGGCGAAGGTTTCGTCGACCGTGCCGTGGTAGCACCAGTTGAAGACGAGGATCTTCGTCCGGCCCGTGAGCTCACGCGCGAGCCTGATCGCGAACCGATTCGCGTCGGTGGCCGTGAGCGCGAACTGCCAACGGGGCAGCCCGAAACGGCGGGCGAGCTCTTCGCCGACCCAAAGCGCGTCCTCACTCGGAAGCATGAGTGTGATGCCTCGAGCTGCTTGCTCCGCCACCGCCCGCACTGTCGGCGCCGGCGAGTGCCCCGTCATCGCCGCCGTGTCGCCCAGGCAGAAGTCCACATACTCGTGGCCGTCCACGTCACGAAAGCGAGCGCCGTGCGCCTCCACGGCGAACACCGGGAAGCCTCCCGCCCAGCGGATCATCCATGGCATCGGCACTCCGGCGAGCAGCGAGCGTCCGGCCCGCGTCGTGAGCTCACGCGAACGTGGGTGTTCACGTTCGAACCGGTCGAGCTCGCGTGAGAGAAGATCGTCGAGCGTCACCTTGCTAGTCAATCAACCTCGAAAGTGCGCGTGCGGTCCGTTCGATTCGGGCATGATGATCCCGCTTTGGTGATGAACAGAGATCTAGTCGCGGACACCGTCGCGGCTGAGCGGCTCGGAACGGCGCTACGCCACGTTGGTTATTCCGAAGATGCGGTCCACCGGTTGCTCGGCGAAGATGCGTACTCGAGCGAGCGCGCAGACACACCCGCCGACGAGCGCCGCCTGCCCGACACGCCGCTGGGGACGCTGCTGCGCCTGCTCTTCCTCCAGGTGCCGGTTTCCGCGCAGGACACCGAGGCCGCGCTCGGCCGAGAGGGCATCGATGCGCTCGAAGCGACGGGACTCGCGGACGTCGGAGACCAGGTCGTCCCGCATGCCCGGATCCTGCCGATCGGCAAGGTGCTCCTCGCCTCGGACGGGTTCTCACGCGACGCAGATGACCCGGCTGACTACGTCGCGACCTATACCCCTACGGCTCGCGTCCTCGACTCCTTGACGCCCCGTCCGCGTGTCGACAGGGTCCTCGACGTCGGCACCGGGAGCGGGATCCATGCCCTGCTCGCCGCCCAACATGCGCGACACATCATCGCGACCGACGTCAACCCACGCGCGATCGCGTACACGGAGCTCAACGCGGCGTTGAACGGGCTCCACAACATCGAGTGCCGCCAGGGCAGCCTCTTCGAGCCAGTCGAAGGTGAGACGTTCGACCTCATCACGTGCAACGCGCCCTACGTCGTGTCCCCAGAGCGTCGCTGGGCCTATCGCGACAGCGAGTTCTCGGAAGACGAGGTGTCGCAGCGCGTGATCGCAGCGGCGGCCGATCATCTGGCGGAGGATGGCTACGCGGCGATGCTCGTGAGCTGGTTGGCGCTGGACGAGAAGGCTCCCGACGAGCGTGTCATCGAGTGGGCCGAGGCGACCGGCTGCGACAGCTGGATCCTCTCCACGCTGAACTCCGATCCACTCACGCATGCTGCGGAATGGAACTCCCACCTGGTCGGGGAAGCACTCGGCGTGGCGCTCGACGAATGGACGCAGTACTTCGACTCGCTCGGCGTGCAACTCGTCAGCGAGGGCGCCGTCATCCTGCACAAGCGTCCCAGCGGCGAGCACACCGCGCGGGTGGACGAGCTCGACGAGGAGGATCTGGACGACGCGGGCGATCAGATCCTGCGCGCCTTCGAAGCGCGTGCGCGGCTTGCCGAGCTCCGCGGCGACAGGGACTTGATCGCAGCGCGTATCGGGGTCGCCTCCAGCCTGCGATTCATCCGCGAGCTCGAGCCCGCGGGCGGGCGTGCCGTCGATGTCGAAGGCAGCGTCGAGTTGACGGACGGGACGAAGCACGCAGTCGACGCCTCGGCGGATGCGCAGGAGTTCGTCGCCTCGATCGACAGCCGCATGCGCCTCGGCGAGGTAATCGACGCGACCGCCCACAGGCTGGGACTGTCAGACGAAGAAGCACGCACACTCAGCGAGGAAGCTCTCGACGTCACGCGTGAGCTCCTCGAGCTCGGCGCGCTGCGCTTCCGCGGCGACTGAGGCCTAGATCTAGGTAAGACCTCCACCGTCGCGCCCGCGGGCCAGCCGACGTAGGGTTTACAACAACGGAGTCACGATCGACAGGGAGGTCACGATGAAAGGCGCCTCGAAGCCCAAGAAGCTGGGCAAGAAAGTTGCCCAGAAGTCACTGAAGGAGAAGCGGCAAGACAAGCGAGCCGCGGCGAAGAAGGGTTTCGGCTCGAGCTGAGCTCCGAGACCCGCTGTGAGCGCGGTCCTCGTAGTCGACGTCGGCGGATCTCACGTCAAGGTGCTCGCCAGCAGCGAGCAAGAGTCGCGGCGTGCCGATTCCGGGCCGAGCATGACCGCAGCGCAGATGGTCGCGGCCGCGAAAGAGCTTGCCGCCGACTGGACCTGGGGCAGCGTCTCAGTGGGCGTCCCCAGCCCCGTTCACGGCGGACGCGTCATCGCGGAGCCCGTCAATCTCGGTGACGGCTGGGTCGGCTTTGACTACGAAGCCGCATTCGGGAAACCGACCAAGGTCGTAAACGACGCGGCGATGCAGGCACTGGGAACTTACGAAGGCGGCAAGATGCTGTTCATCGGCCTCGGGACGGGCCTCGGCTCCGCCCTCGTCGCGAACGGTTTCGTCCAGCCGATGGAGCTCGGGCACCTCCCATACCGGAAAGCGACGTTCGAGGACTACGCCGGCACCGCCGGCCTGGAGAAGCGAGGCAAGAAACGGTGGCGCCGCGACATTGTGGACATCGTCGCCAAGCTGAGCGCCGCCATGGAGCCCGATTACGTCGTGGTCGGCGGCGGTAACGCGAAGAAGCTGGACGAGTTGCCGCCGAATGCGCGACTCGGCGGCAACGCCGACGCTTTCGCCGGTGGGTTCCGTCTCTGGGACCCAGAAGCGCCTGCGCAGATCGTGGTTTGACCGACGGTTCTCAGACGGCTGTCGAAGCCGGCGTCCCCCCACTCTGCGCCCGCTCCCACAAACGCTCGCCGCACATCATGCAACGCGGCAGCACCCGGCGGACGATCACCGCGTTGCCACACGCAGTGCAGAGAAACCAGCCGCTGGTGGCAACTCCGGCAGGCCAGAACTCCACGTAATCGTGTTCGTCATCAACCCGCCCAGCGGGCTTCGTTAGTTCCCGCGGCTCCACTTCGACCCCCTCGATCGATTGCAGATCCCCCGCTCCTTGTAGGTCGAAGGAGCAGCGGTGTCAACCGGCTACTAGCGGCCGAGCCTCGTGCGGCGGCGAATCCGCAGTCGCATCTGCACCGCCTTGTCCTTCTGGCCGTCCTTGACCGCAGCCCAGACGAACAGGCCGAGAACGAGTAGGACCGTCGCAACGGCGACGACCGCGAGAACTACCTCCTCACCCGTGTGCATAGCGTCAGCCTAGGCGGTCGGTCACGAAGTAGCGGTGGCCTCGGCAGGCGCGCCGGCTGGAACCTGCTGCCTGGTCCGAAGCAGCACCGCCCCGACCACCGCCGCCGTTGCCGCGAAGAGTGCCCCGCCGAGGAACGCGGCGTGGTAGCCGCCGTTGAGCGCGGCAAGCGGCCCATGGCCTGACGCGCCCAGGGTGTCGGTGCGGGACGAGGCAACGCTGGCGAGGACCGCGAGGCCGAGCGCGCCGCCCATCATGAAGGCGGTGTTGACGACGCCCGAGGCGAGGCCTGACTCGCTTGGCTCGACGTCGCTCATTGCGGCAAGGAGCACGGGGTTGAAAGCCGTGCCGGCGCCGAAGCCGAGCAGGATCATGCTCGGGAGAACGTCGACCACATAGCTCCCGTCGACCGGAGCCCGCGCGAAGAGCACGAGACCAAACGCGGCCACCAGCAAGCCGGCAGCCAGAGGAATTCTGAACCCGAAGCGCATCACGAGCTTCGCGGAGAGCCCGATCGAGAATGCGCCCATGATCAGGTTGGCCGGCAGGAAAGCGAGACCGACCTGGAGCGGGCTGTAGCCGAGCACCGATTGCAGATACAGCGCCGAGACGAAGAACCAGGCGAACATCGCGGCGGCCCACAGAATCCCGACGAGGTTCGCGGTCGCGACGTTGCGCAGCCGGAAGAGGCCCAGCGGCATGAGCGGTGAACGAACGCGCGCTTCAATGGCGATGAAGAGAGCGAGCAGCACCGCAGCGGCTCCGAGGAGCCCAAGCGTCTGCGCGGTCACCCAGCCGGTGTCGTGGCCGTTGACGATCGCATAGACGGCAAGCATCAGTGACGCGGTCACGGTGACGGCGCCGACCACATCGAGCCGTCTGGTGGCGACCGAGGCATGTGCGTCCGGCAGCAGCCTCAGCGACAGGAGGATGACGACGACACCGATCGGCACGTTGACGAGGAAGATCCAGTGCCAGTTGATCGTGTCGGTGAGTATGCCGCCGAGGAGCACGCCGATACTCCCCCCGCCCGCCATCACGAAGCCGAAGAACCCCATCGCCTTCGCGCGCTCGGCCGGCTCGGTGAACAGGTTCATCATCAGTGACAGCGCCACCGCCGAAACGACCGCACCTCCCAGGCCCTGGACGGCACGCGCCGCGACCAGGAGTCCTTGCGTCGTGGACACGCCGCAGGCGACCGACGCGACGGTAAAGAGTGCGATCCCGATCAGGAACAGCCGGCGATGGCCGAACAGGTCGCCCAGCCGGCCCCCGAGCAGGAGGAAGCCTCCGAAGGTGAGCAGGTAGGCATTGACGACCCACGCAAGCGACGTCGCAGAAAAGCCGAGGTCGTCCTTGATCGACGG
>Ga0307277_10000473_pt1 | contig 14864 bp, 12 predicted proteins | sample ER_DNA_116_FD_194473 | JGI IMG/M metagenome (GOLD analysis project Ga0307277, IMG submission 194473) | Bulk soil microbial communities from the East River watershed near Crested Butte, Colorado, United States - ER_DNA_116 | ecosystem: Environmental > Terrestrial > Soil > Floodplain | place...
TCGAACCCGTATATGCGGCGATGTTGAAAATCAATCCGATGACAGCGTGGCGTTTGCTGCACGATTATATTGATCTTGAAAAAGGAGATTGGCTCATCCAAAACGCAGCCAATTCTGCCGCCGGGCGCGCCGCGGTCCACATTGCGCACGAGTTGGGCTACAAAACGGTGAACGTCGTCCGGCGCGCCGAATTAATTGACGAATTGCACGCGGAAGGCGGCGATGTGGTTCTTGTCGATGGGGAAAATCTTCGCGAGGAAGTGAAAGCTGCGACGAGCGGAGCGCCGATTCGACTGGGACTAAATGCCGTCGGTGGTGACAGCGCGCTGCGTCTGGCAAATTGTCTCGCGCCTGAATCGACGCTGGTCACCTATGGCGCAATGAGTTTGCAGCCGCTGAAGATCCCGAACGGTCTGCTGATTTTCAAAGACCTGCGTTTCCGCGGAATCTGGATCAACAAATGGTACGACAACGCGACAAAGCAGGAACGTATGGAAGCTTTTCGACCGTTGTTCGAAATGGCAAAACGCGGCTTGTTAAAAACAAAAGTCGAAAAGGCTTATCCGCTGATGGAAGCGAAAGCGGCCGTAACCCATGCCGCGCAAGGGAAACGCAGCGGCAAAATCATTTTCGAGTTTGAGTGAACTCGAAAATCCAAGAAGCGCCAGCTTCCTGGTCACGGAGGCCATTTGCCAATTTGCCGGACAAGCTCAAGTATAGGTTCAAAATGGTCAGAAATTCCCGCCGCATCTGTTTTCTCATCGGGTTGGCGTGTAGTTTTCTCACTCTACGCGACGCGAAATGCGCAGCTGTTCCCGAACCGGGCGATTTGCGCGGCGTCGGGAAAGTCACGTTCCCGATAACGTGCGCGCCCACGATCAGCAATGCGGGCAGCGATGCCACCATTGAGGGTCCGGCCATACCGAGCTTCACCGCGCCGACTGACGTCCAATCTGATTTCGCTCGAGGCGTGGCGTTGCTTCACTCGTTTTTCTACGAAGAGGCGCGACGCGTTTTTACTTCTGTGGCCGAACGCGACCCGAAATGCGCAATGGCGCAATGGGGAATCGCGATGACATGGTGGCATCCAATCTGGACGCCGCCCACTCCAGATGAAATGCGCGCGGGCAAAGCGGCGATCGAAAAAGCGATGGCGATGAACGCCGGTACAGACCGCGAGCGAGGATTCATCACGGCGCTCAATGTTTATTACAATACACCGGACAGTTCGACCGGAGGTGCGGTCGGGCAATCGTGTCATGGACCGGTTGGGCCGCGCGATCGGGTAATCGCCTACGAAAAAACGATGCGCCAGCTCCGCCACAAATATCCGAACGACTTCGAAACCCAAACCTTTTACGCTTTCGCAGTGCTCGCTGTCGGTTATGCCACGCCCAATGACACCAGTTTGTCGAAGCAACTTGAAGCAGCGGCTATCCTGGAAAAGCTGTGGAAACAAAACGCGAATCATCCGGGCGTAGTTCATTACCTGATCCATTGCTACGATTATCCCGCGCTGGCCCAACGCGGACTGGCTGCGGCCCGGGGTTATAATTCGATTGCGCCGTGGGTTCCTCACGCGCTGCACATGCCATCGCACATCTTCACGCGTTTGGGCATGTGGGACGAATCGATCGCCGCGAATCGAGCTTCGGCCGAAGCTTCGCGCGCTTACGCTGCCATGTGCCATCGCGACGCCACTGAAGCCGAGGAGTTACACGCGCTCGATTACATGGCCTACTCTTATTTGCAAGAAGCTCAGGACGCTGAGGCGAAGAAGATTGTCGATCTTGTGGCGAAAGTGCGGAAGACAAATCCGGAGCTGGAATTCAGCGCTGCTTACGCCTTGGCCGCGATTCCAACCCGTTACGCGTTCGAGCGGAACGATTGGGCTGCGGCAGCGGCATTGACGATTCCAAACCTTCCACACTGGTCTTCGTTCCCATTCATGGAAGCGTTGATCGAGTATGGTCACGCGCTAGGACGCGCGCATACCGGCGATCTGAATGGTGCGCGGAAAGCGATCGTGCGAATGCAGGAATTACGAGACGCGACGAAGGATCACAAGTTCGATTATTTCAAGAGCCATCTCGACCTGCAAATGCAGGCGGCTTCGGCTTGGGTAGCAGCAAGCGAAGGCAGAAAGAACGAAGCGATTGAGATGCTGCGCCGGGCGGCCGATGCCGAAGACATTCTGGGCAAGCATCCGGTTTCGCCGGGAGCGTTTGTTCCCATTCGCGAACAACTCGGCAGTCTGCTGCTCAAACTCGGCCAATCGAAGGAAGCACAGGGGGAATTCGAAGCTGCGCTCAAAATATACCCGGGACGATTCAGAGGTTTGTATGGAGCTGCGCGAGCTGCCGAGCAAACTGGCGACAAAGAAAATGCAAGCCGCTATTACGCGAAGCTCGCCGCGCAAACAGCAAAGTCTAGCGGCTCACGAGATGAATTGAATCACGTTCGTGAATTCCTTTCCGCCGAAGGTAAGGCGGCGGATTTGGAAGACGTTGCCAGCGCTCGCAAGTAGAAAACGCTCGGGGCGTCTTGCGTGCAAAACGATCAAGCCAGCCGCACAGCACTGCTCATTGCCGCGAGTCTGGTTCTCCTTCATCGAGATCCAAAATACTCGGGCCTGATCTCGAGCACGTCGGCAGACTTGTGTGCTCGCGTCCTTGAGACGCATTCGTCGCAAACGCATTTGTTTTTGAAAATTATTCGACAGGGCTGGTTTCGGCCGATCGCGAAGTTGATCGAGCGTATCACGATCCCAGGAATTTTACTGCATTATGCGCTGCGAAAGGAATGCATCGCCCTACTTGCACGCTCAGCAATCACGAATGGAGCTACACAAGTCGTGGTCGTTGGCGCTGGCTTCGACCCGCTTAGCTTGGAACTACAGCTGAATTTTCCGGTTGCAGAATTTTGGGAGATCGATCATCCGGCTACACAGCGTCAAAAAGTGCGCGCGTTGTCTAAGATTTGTACTGAACGATTGCATTTCGTCGCAGTTGATTTGAGTACCACCGGTCTTGATAGAGAAGTGCTGCTCAAAAGCAGCTTCGATCCGACTCAACGCACATTCTGGATCGCTGAAGGTCTGTTAATGTACCTGCGGCCCGAGAAGGTTTCGTCGTTGTTGAGAACATTAAGTAGCCTGAGTACGCCCGGCAGCCAGGTTGCATTTACGTTCATGGAAAAAGGGAGCGACGGCCGGATTCAGTTCGATTCGCAAAGTAAATTGGTTGATTGGTGGCTACATAGGCGTGGCGAATCATTCGTTTGGGGGACTACACGAAGTGACCTTGTTGAGCTGGTGCGCCCGTGGCGAATTGTCCGATTTTTCGATCACGATGATTTGCGCCAAGTGAAATCCGGTCTGGCCGATGAACTTATCGCCAAGGGCGAAGTAATTTGCCTGTCTGAGATTTAACTGGTTCGATTAACTTTCCGCATGCTGACGCGGCGCGAATTCATACGCACGGCGGCGCTTTTTGCACTTGCGCCGCGCATTCTTGCAGAACCCGAGCGAGGGATTTGGGTCAATGACGTTCATTCGCAGCTCAATCGCATCTGTGTTCGCAAGCTGCTGAAGCCGCGTACGAGGGACGAACTTGCAGAGATTGTGCATTCTGCTTCGCGAAAAGGCCTGCCTATTTCTGTGTCGGGCTGCCGTCATTCCATGGGTGGCCAGCAATTTGCCACGGATAGCATTTGCATCGACACGCGTTCACTTGATCGCGTGATTTCTTTTGATCAAGAACACGGTTTGATCGAAGCGGAAGCAGGGATCCAATGGCCGAAATTGATTCGCAGTTATCTGGGCGCTCAGGCGAGCAAGGCAAAGCATTGGGGTATTGCTCAAAAACAAACCGGCGCCGACACATTCACACTGGGCGGAAGTCTTTCGTCCAACGTGCATGGACGGGGATTGGCGATGAAGCCGCTGATTTCCGACGTCGAATCATTCACCCTGGTCAACGCAGATGGGAAATCGATTCGCTGTTCGCGCGATGAAAACAACGAATTATTGCGACTGGCAATCGGTGGCTATGGCCTTTTCGGATTAATCAGCAGTGTAACGCTTCGGCTTGTTCCGCGGCAAAAATTGCGACGTGTAGTCGAGATAATTCACGCAGCTGATCTGACCAAGCGCTTTGAAGAACGGATAGCCAAGAGGTTTCTTTATGGGGATTTTCAGTTTTCAGTCGACGAGAAATCACCGGATTTCCTCCAGCGCGGAGTGTTTTCCTGTTACGAGCCTGTCGACGAACACGAACCGGTTGTCGCCGAAAAGGAGTTACGCGATGATGATTGGCTGGATCTCTTGCAGCTTGCTTACACCGACCGCGGAAAGGCTTTCAAGCGTTACAGCGATTACTACCTCTCAACAAACGGACAGACTTATTGGTCCGACACAAATCAACTGAGCGCCTATCTGCCGAATTATGCTCAGAAGGTTCGTGAGCAAATCGGAGGCGAGGAGTCGAGCCTTATCATTACCGAAATCTACGTTCCACGCACTGATCTCTCGGACTTCCTCGCTCACGCCGGAGAACTGTTGCGCTCGAACCGGACAATCGTCATCTACGGCACAGTGCGACTGATCGAAAAAGACGATGAGAGCTTTCTGGCGTGGGCCAAAGAACCTTATGCGTGCGTCATCTACAATCTCCTCACGCTGCACACACCGGCTGGAATCGAGGCGTCAGCGCGCTCCTTTCGCGGTTTGATTGATTTGGCTATCGCTCGCCGCGGAAGCTATTATCTAACTTACCATAAGTTCGCGAGACCCGAGCAGATCATGGCGTGCTACCCGCAGTTCAAGCAATTTCTCGATCTGAAAACAAAGTATGATCCGAGTGACCGTTTTCAAAGCGATTGGTATCGCTATTACCGGAAGCTTTTCGCGAGGTCGTAAATTCTCTGTTATGTTGAGCGAAGCGAAACAGCTCTGAATATTTCAGTTGGTTTGGACTCCAAGTACGAACTGAGATTGAAAGCCTGGCCTCGCGGACTTCGTCCGCTGCGTTGCAGCTTCGCTCCGCTCAGAATGACATACTAGGATGGCTTTTATGCCGCCGTTCGCCATTATCGCTTTGCTTTTAATTCTCGCTCGCGCAATTGCTGAACTTTGGTTGAGCCGACTGAACCAACGTCACGTGCGCGCGCATGCGAATGAGCTACCGCCTGGTTTGCACGGAATCATTGATGAGGCGACGTATCGCCGTTCGGTTGACTACACACTGGCCAAGAGTCGCTTTGCAGATATCACCGACGTATTCGATGTCGTAGTGCTCATCGTACTGCTTTTCAGCGGCGTGTTGCCGTGGGCGTTTGGAAGGTTCACCGCGAGCTTCGGCAGATCCATCTGGGCGATGGCTGGTTTCCTCTTCTTTATAGGCATCGCGTTGAGCATGCTTGCATTGCCGTTTGCCTGGTACGCCCAATTCAAACTGGAAGAGAGATTCGGTTTCAACGCCACGACGATCAAGACGTGGGTGCTCGATCGTGTGAAAGGATTTCTGCTCGCGTTGCTGCTCGGCTACCCGTTGCTCGCGCTGGTCCTGAAAATCATAGAATGGACTGGCGCGACCTGGTGGCTCTGGGCTGCAGGGATTGTCGTCGCGTTTCAATTGCTCCTAATGCTGATCGCGCCGGCGGTCATCATGCCGCTCTTCAACAAATTCACGCCGCTACCGGAGGGAGCGTTACGCCAGCGCCTTTTCACACTGGCGCAACGCGCCGGTTTTCCCACACGCAGCATTGAGGTGATGGACGGCAGCAAACGATCGCGCCACTCCAATGCGTTCTTTACCGGGTTCGGACGTTTTCGAAAAATCGTCCTGTTCGACACACTAATCGCGCAGCTCAGCGAGCCGGAACTCGAATCTGTACTCGCGCATGAAATTGGCCATTACAAAAAGCGCCACGTAGTGAAATTGCTCGGATTTTCCATCGCTGGCGTGTTTGCAGCGTTCGCGGCGATCGCGTGGCTGGCGCGTCAGGAATGGTTCTATCGCGCATTTGGGTTCGAGTATCAGCCAAGCTTCGGCGTCGTGAATATCGCGCTCGCGATGCTGCTATTCGGGTTGCTGGTGGGGACGATCAGCTTCTGGCTTTCGCCGTTCTTTCACGCCTGGTCGCGCCGTTTCGAATATCAGGCGGATGCATTCGCGCGTGCGACAATGGGAGAGGCGCAGTCACTGATTCAAGCGCTGCGCAAATTGAATGAAAAAAATCTAAGCAATCTGATGCCACACCCGCTCTACAGCGGTTTCTATTATTCGCATCCGACATTAGTCCAACGGGAGCGCACGCTGTGTAGCAGTTGACAGACGCATGAATATTTCGCGGTATGTCAAGTGAACAAGATCGGCGCTCGCCGCGGCGAGCGCCGCTACAACGTGCGCTGTTGTAACATGTCGAGAATCATCGTTGTTGGCGCAGGGATTAACGGCGTCACCGCCGCAATCGAATTAAAGAAGCGCGGGCATGATGTCGTTCTCGTTGATCCCGGGCCGTTGCCGCATCCGCTTGCAGCATCAACCGACATTAGCAAAGCAGTTCGTGCCGCCTACGGCCCAGACGACGAGTACACCGAATTAGCCGAACGCTCGATCAAGATCTGGCGCGAATGGAACCAAGAATTCGGTACTCAGCTTTACCACGAAGTTGGCGTGATGTTCGTGCGCCAGCGGGAACTAAAGCCGGGCGATTTTGAGTATGAGAGTTTCAAAACGTTGGAACATCGCGGACACAAAATCGCGCGGATTAACTCAGCGCGATTCTGGAAACGTTTCCCGGCATGGAATCCGGAACTTTATCTGGATGGGGTTCTGGAGTTGGAGGCTGGCTACGCTGAAAGCGGTCGCGTTGTTGCAACATTAATTCGCCGCGCCAAATCGCTGGGCGTGCAATTGCGCGAAGGCAAGTTCGCCGCTTTGGATGAAAAGGGCCAACGCGTGAAGGGGATTGTGCTGGAAGATAAGGTCATTACGAGCGAAGCGAAGCGCAGTCGAGGAATCCCGCGGCACGATCCTAAGCTAACTCAGCGGGATCCCTCGACGGAGCCTGTCCTGAGCGAAGCCGAAGGGCTCGGGATGACGATCCTTGCCGCCGACACAGTGGTCATGGCCGTGGGCGCGTGGACGCCGTATCTGCTGCCTTTTACAAAAAAATTCTTTCGTGCCAGCGGCCAGCCCGTTTTTCACCTGCAGCCTCGGCAACCTGAACTGTTCGCGCCCGAATGTTTTCCGGTTTTCGGCGCAGACATTACAACCACCGGTTACTACGGATTTCCAATCAATCGCGATGGCGTGATGAAGATCGCAAATCACGGTCCGGGCCGCGAGATGTCGCCGGAATCTCCGAAACGCGCAGTCACTGCTGAGGATGAAAAGAATCTGCGTGAGTTTCTATCATTCACGTTCCCGTCGCTGGCAGACGCACCGATTGTTTGCTCTCGGGTCTGTGTGTATTGCGACAGTCACGATGGGAATTTTTGGATCGCACGCGATCCGGACCGCCGAGGATTAATAATTGCCGCGGGTGATTGTGGCCATGGATTTAAGTTTGCGCCGGTGCTCGGCGAAATCATCGCCGACGCCGTGGAAGGAAAACCGAATCCGATTCTGCAAAAATTTCGCTGGCGACCAGAGGTGCGCGCGGGAAGCGGGACAGATGTAGCGCGACACAATCCGGAACTATAGCGGCGGTCTGTGACCGCCGAGGGAGCATGCAGACGAACTCGAATTTCGGCGCTCACAGAGCGCCGCTACAGCAAAATTAGGCAGTTAGGAAATCGCCTTTCTCTGGGAGGCTGTCTCCCTCTTTGGCTGGCGTTTAATTAGAGTGATCTGCTTAATCCGCGCCGAGTCGGATGGACTCCAAGTCGCAACGTCGGGATCATCTTTAAAGGCGTTGTGGACGAGGCGTCGCTCGTAGGAATTCATCGGTTCAAGCTGAAGGGCACGGCCGGTGATGCGCACGCGGTCAGCCAATTCTCGCACTCGTTGCACAATGCGATCTTCGCGCATGGAGCGGTAGTGCTCGCAGTCGACGATGACTTTCTCAGCGTCTTTGTCTCTGGCTTGTAGCAGCCGATTAAGCAAAAACTGAATGGCTTCGAGCGTCTCGCCATTACGTCCGATGAGGCGCCGGCTTTCCTCGGTGTAAATTTGCAACGTCGGATTGCCGCCTTCATTCATGGTCTCCTCGATTTGCACAACGAAACCGAGATAACCGAGCATGGTGTCGAGCAGATCTTTCGGTGTCATCATCGCTTTCGTTTTCCGGCAGGCGCAACTTTTTCGAGAGTCGGCATCGGTTGTCGTCTGTTCTGATAAAATTGCAAAATGCTAAAAAGATTTTGTGCAGTGTAATATAATGCCAGAGCTGCGGCAAAATTGTAGCAGATAAATAGAAAGATCAGCGGCATGAACATGGCGATGCGCCGCTGCGTGGGGTCGCCCGTTTTTGGCGTCATCGCCATGAGCCAGACCTGCGTCGCAGCCATGCAGAGCGGAATGATATTAATCGGCCAACCAAGCAGCGGCAGATGCGCTACGGTATCCGGCTGAGAGAGATCTTTTACCCAAAGAAACTTCGCGTTCCGCAATTCCACAGCCTGGCCAAGCATTTTAAAAAGACCAAAGAAGATCGGAATTTGAATCATCATCGGCAAACAACCGCCGACCGGATTAATGCCGTACTGCTTGTAGAGCTTCATCACCTCCTGGTTCATCCGGGTTGGATCATCTTTGTATTTGTCGCGAAGCTCCTGGATTTTTGGCGAGAGCGCAGCCATCTGACGCATGGAGCGATTGGCTTTATTTTGGATTGGCCAAAGCGTTAGCTTGATGATCGTGGTGAGGGCTAAAATCGCGAGGCCATAGTCGTGCAGCCAACTGTGCAGTAGGTTCATGAAATTGAGCAGCAACTGGCAGACTATTTTGAACATCCCGAAGTCCATGACTTCGGCCTCATTGTGCGAGAGCTGCGCGAGACGATGATAAAGTTTCGGACCAGCGTAGATTTCGAAACGCGCGTTGTATGTTTGGCCGGGCTGTAACTGGAATCCCGGCATCCCAAGCGCCCCCTCAACGGCTAGTAGTTTTTGGTCCGGCGCGTAATCGATGTCGAAGCGTCGACCCCATACGCCGGTGGCCTTGGCAGTGAGCGGCGCCATTAAAGTGGTGAAAAATTGGTTGCTTACCGCAACCCATTCCGCGCCTGCGATGTTCTCCTGATAATAGGGCCGGGCAACGCGCTGCCCCAGACCGAGAAAGCCGCTACTGCTTCCGAACCAACCGACGTCAATTCCCTTCGCTCTGCCATCAATGCACCAGACCAAACGGGTGTACGAAGGATAGTCCTTCGGGTGAATTGGGGCCGCCGACCCAAGCGCGACAAAATAACCACCGCTTTGATATGGCTTGTCTCCTCTGTTCTCGAGGTCAACATCCATTTCGATCACATAGTTGTCCTTGTTCTCTGGAGATTTTTCGAAGAAGAACTTTTTCCGGATGACGACTTGCTCCGGGGTCGTGTTTTCAAATCGTACAGCAGAATCCGATTCTGGAGATGCGGTAAACTCAGCGAGCGTTGGCGAGGATGGTTGCTCGATGAGTGCACCAATCGGTGCACTCTTATCTGAATTCAAAATAACGGGCTGCCCTTTTTCCGCTACTTGCTTAAGCAAGACCGCTTCCTTAATTCCACCGCCGCGGTTTGTCAGACGCAGCTCGACGTCTGAATTGCGCAGCGTTTCGATCTTCTCGGTGAAGGTCGAAGCCGACTTGCCACTGCTTGGTGTAGCTTCGGCAACGGGAGTCGGCGAGGGCGCGAGAATTGCCGGAGTTGCCGTGGGGGAACTCTGTCCCGGCGCAACACCGACTGGAGCGGGTCTTAGCGGCGTTTGTTTTACCAGATAGATTTCCCAGACGACGAGTCCGACTACGCAAAGGGCGACGACAATCCAGGCAGTTCGATCCATAAGTCGTAAATCGCGCTCGCAACCTACTCAGCGCGCTTGGCCCCAACCCTAAATGGCGATCCTAAACGTTCCATGCTGGACGCCGGATTCTTCGGTTCCGGTACAGGGTCACAGCCGGAACCACCCCAAGGCTGGCATCGAGCGAGGCGCTTCAATCCGAGCCAGCTTCCGTGAAGAACGCCATGCCCCTCAACCGCTTCCAGAAAATATACCGAACAGGTCGGCGTAAATCGGCAGCCGGAATTAGGACCGCACAGCAAACGGAGGAACGGCGAGAGCGTCCACTGATAAATGCGAATCAAAAAACGAACCAGTCCGAGCATCAACGCAGAATAGAAGCGCGCTTCGCGAGACGCAACCATTCATGTTCCAGCGCACGATAGTTCGCGTCCGCGGCATCCCCTTTGGCAACGAGCACAATCCAAAAACCTTCTCGCAATTCGTGCTGGTGCTGGCGCACAATCTCGCGCAGACGGCGCCGAACGCGGTTGCGAGCAACTGCGCCGCCGATGCGACGTGAAGCAATAAAACCTGCGCGGCACGGGCTAGAATTCTCCACCGCCACCACATTGAGCACTAGAAGATTGCCGCGTCGGGTAAAGCCCTCTCGTTTCACGTGCTCGTATTCTGAGGCCTTCGTCAGGCGCCGGCTTTTTGGAAAGGAGAAAGAACCTGTTGGCGCCATGTCGTTTTCGATGCTCCTACCAAGAGGAAGCGCCACTTTCAGAAGTGGCGTAAGCGTACAACAGAAGTCTTCCCCCGGAGGCGACCGGAGGAAGACTTCTCAAGAAAAAGGACTGCCCCAGACTTTACTGGCTGGGCGGTGACTGGGCCGGAGATTCACTTGTTGCGGCGGAAGATTCAGGTGGTTGTCGCCGGACTGCTTACTCCGGTCGCTGCGGGCGGCGGAGTGGTGGGCCTCGGAGTTGCCGCCGGTTCGGTTGTCTCGGTCTTGTGCTCGCACGCCGCGAGGAGTGCGGCACTGGCCAGAATGCAGATGTATTTTTTCATAGTGCTAGTTCGAAACGGGACACTGCTGTAATGAAATAACCGGAGCAAGGCAGTTTTCGGACGGATTGCGATTATTTTGAGCGCCATGTGCTTGGCACGCGTTTGTTTAGAGCGGAGGCTCGTATTTGAGACCATGCGCTTCGGCTACTGCATGGCAAGTGAGCCGCCCATCCCGGGTATTGATGCCACCAATCAGCGCTGGTTGCTTTTCGCATGCGCCTTCCAGGCCGAGACCTGCGAGTAATTCCACATAGCGATAGGTCACATTGGTAAGGGCCTGTGTAGCGGTGCGCGCGTACGCTGCGGGCATGTTTGCCACGCAATAATGCGTGACGCTTTCCTCCACGTAAACCGGATCGAGGTGTGTCGTTGGTCGCGATGTTTCCGCGCAGCCACCCTGGTCAATGGAGATATCTACGAGCACGCTGCCACGTTTCATTTTGCGTAACATCGCGCGCGTAATCAGCTTTGGCGCTTTCGCTCCCGGCAATAGCACTGCGCCAATCAGCAGGTCGCAACTGGGCATCAACTCCATCAAATTCGCTTCGCTCGAATACAGCGTGTGCAAATTGTCCATCGCCAGATCGAGAAAGCGCAAGCGTTCGACATCGATATCGAGAATCGTTACGTCCGCGCCCAGACCTTTTGCCATTCGCATGGCGTTCACACCCGAGGTCCCGCCGCCAACGACGACGACGCTTCCCGGTAAAACTCCCGGCACTCCTCCAAGCAGCACTCCGCTGCCACCATTGTACTTCGCCAGAAAATATGCGCCCATCACCACCGACATCCGCCCCGCGATCTCGCTCATCGGTTCGAGCAACGGCAGGCGGTTGTTTACCTGAATCGTTTCGTACGCAATCCCGGTCACGCCAGATTTCAGCAACGCTTCCGTTAATTCTCTGCTCGCGGCCAGATGCAGATACGTGAAGAGAATCTGGCCGTGGCGCAAAAGCAAGAACTCCGCCTTGAGCGGTTCCTTTACCTTCACAATCATGTCGGCTCGCGCGAAGACCTCTTTCGCTGTATCAGCGATCTCTGCACCGGCTTTGACGTATTCTTCATCGGCATAACCGGAGCCGATTCCGGCATTTTTTTCCACGAGCACCGAATGACCATGCCGGATCAGCTGATTCGCAGCCGACGGCAGCAGGGCGACGCGCTGCTCCTGTTCCTTAATTTCTTTCGGGACGCCGATGACCATATGAAAAGTGAGAAGTGATTAGTGAGAAGTGAGCCGTAGAATCAAGCTAAATCACTTCTCAAGTCTCGCCTTCCGCTTCTCATATCAATTCAATGAGGGATCGTCGGGTGCCGCCGCGAGCATTTTGTACCATGGTCCCAAGCTGCGCATAATCTCGAACCAGAGGTTTGGGAGGCGATCAATCTTGAGCTGCGAAGGATTGGCTTTTTGAAGCAGCCACGCTTTCTGCTTCACCTCGGTTTCGAGCTGACCCGCTCCCCAGCCTGCATAACCGACAAACGCACAAATTGTAACCAGCTTTTTCTCTCCAGCCGCGGCGGTGGGTGATTCCAAAGCAACGTTGTGACTAAATTTAACTCCATCGCCCTTCTTCCATTCAAACGCGGCAAACATCAGTTGACCTTTTCCAACTGGCCCGCCAAGGAACACAGGCACGTCCGCGAGGCCCGCCGGTGGTGTTTCCGTCACCAGATCGGCCACTTGTCTGTCGAGCGGACGATTGATAATCACCCCCAGGGCACCTTCGTTCGGGTCATGCTGGGAAATGAAAAGCACGGTGCGGCGGAAATTTGGATCGAGCATGTTGGGATGTGCGACCAGCAACGAACCGGCAAGGCTGCCCGAGGATGGTTCGTCATCCAAGTTACGCATATGAAACTAGAAACCGCGGCGCACGCTCGTGCAACCGCGTCTCGCCTGCGCTTTTCGCCGCCACGCCTCCTGTTCTAACTTATTTGTTGATTTCTTTCGACGATTGATTTCTTGTGTTTGACATATCGTGACAATCGTGGAAACGGGTCAAAATTTTTTTGCATAAAGTTGTTGCCATCGGCTCGAAGCTCGTTTAGTAGCCTCGAAGTTTTTGACGATTGTTCTGGGGGGAACAGCCGCCCTTCACGCCCATCGGGTGTGGGGGGCGGTAATTTTTTGATGGCGAAAGTCCGGTCTCTTACACTTGCTCAATAGAGTTTGGCCGACAGAAAACGCCCAACCCTCAACGTCCAATGTCGAAATCAGCAGTCGCGAGCCGAATATCATGGCCACTTGCTTTTACACTGATCGCGCTGTTCATCGCCGCGGTCGTGTTGATCATTTTTTTGCGCCTGGAAAGCTGGCCAGCGCGCACGGCACGGCAAAGCGCCGGCGAACTCGAGAGACTGGGAAAGGATGTGCGCGCTGCGTTCTTGGACGTCGCGCACTTGCAGCCACGCATTACCATCAACAACCGCGTCTACATGGAACAAACTACGCCCGTAAGCGAGTTGGTCGTCCTATCAAGACGCATCGAAGTCGAACACGAACTGCTCCATACCTGGGTCGGCAGCTCGAAGCGCGTGAAATTACACGGCACTTTCAACGCCAAAGCCGGATTCGATCTGCAACAGGATCTCTCGATCGATATTCGCCCTGACGAAATTGTTGTTCAGCTTCCACATGCTCAAATTCTCGGTGTTGAGCAGGAGCAGGTAGACGTCCTCGAATTTGAAAATGGTCTGTGGAACCGAATTTCGGGGCAGGATCTTCAAAGCGAATTGTCGATCCTGCCCCAGCTAGCCTCAAAAAAAGCGGCAGAAAGCGGCTTGCCCGCTGAAGCAGAGCGTACACTGCAGCGACAACTCGGCGAACGAATTCATCCGTCGCTGCCATTGCATTTGGTTTTCAAAGACGGAAAGAAACGTGAATAGTGCCGAGTGCTCAGTGAACGGTGACCAGCGCTCGATCGGGACACGCACTCTTGACAGCCAATCGCCGATCACTGGTCACTGATCACCTGCCGTTGTTCATCCGATGCCGTCAAAGAATCGCTTATTTCTCCTGAGCGGACTGGTCGTGCTCGTGGTGGTTTTAGCGATCGCATTTGCGCCATTTGCCGTTTCCAATGGCATTCGCTTGTGGATCTCGTGGGCTGCAAAGCAGGAAGGCTTCATCGCTACCATCGACCAAATCGATGCGTCATTTCTCCGTCCGGTTGTAATTCGGCAGCTTCACCTGAAAAGCATGCGTGAGAATGCGCTTCGCGTCGATCTAACTGCCACGGACGCGAGCGTTGGTTTGAACTTCAAACACATCCTCCTGCACATGGGCGGCCGCATCATTCACAGCCTTTCCATTCGGGAATTGCGTGTGGAGGTGCACCGCACCAACCCGAACATGCGAGCCATAACCCGGCGCGGCTGGGCGGCGCTGCAGCGATTGCTGCCAGAAGATCTGACCATCGCCAACTCAGAGATGCGCGTTGAGAACGGCCCCACATTAATCCTGTTGCGACGCGGCATTTTGTCCGCAAGCGAGACCGAAGCCGGCCGGTTTAGTGCTGCCGAGATCATGATTGCGTCGCCGTGGTTGCGCCAAACTTTTTCGCAATTGCGCGGCGCAACTCACTGGGAAGCCAATCGTCTGACACTCGGCGGACTCACCTTGAGCCGCGGTCTCGACCTGCAGTCCGCCACAGCGGACTTCTCGCGTTTGGGCAAACAAGCTGTGGGAGTGCAGTTCGACGTTGACGTTTTTGGCGGAAAAATTCGCGGGAACATTTCACATGAATGGCGCTCTCAGCATTCCAACTGGAAAATTGCAGGCGGCGCGAGTGACATTTCCATGGGACAAACCTCTGACGCATTCGGGTTCGCCGACCGAGTTAGTGGTTTGCTTCAT
>Ga0307277_10000474_pt1 | contig 14847 bp, 16 predicted proteins | sample ER_DNA_116_FD_194473 | JGI IMG/M metagenome (GOLD analysis project Ga0307277, IMG submission 194473) | Bulk soil microbial communities from the East River watershed near Crested Butte, Colorado, United States - ER_DNA_116 | ecosystem: Environmental > Terrestrial > Soil > Floodplain | place...
GCCGGTGCGCTCCGCCTCCGTCGCCAGACGCCAGTGCTCGACCAGCTCCTCGCCCTCGAAGAGGCCGAGCACGGTCTGGGTGTTGCCGACGTCTACGGCCAGCAACATCGCGGCGCGGGTCTAGGAGATGTCGTCTTCGCCGGTGAGCGTCTCGCCGAGCTTCTCGGCGAGAGCCTCGGGAGTGAGCGCGGGGCCTTCGCCCTCGACGCGCAGCTCCTCGATGGTCACGTCGCTGGACGTGTAGACCTCGGCACGCGGAATCATTCGCGTGGGCCTGTTCTTGTCCCAGACCCAGACATCGTCCATGGTCAGGTGGAAGAACGGATAGCTCGTCTGCGGAAGCACCCGCAGCTCGTGCTTGTTGCAGAGATACGTCGAATCCTGAGTGACGACGCAGTAGCGGAAGAGCCCGAAGACCGCGCCGTATTCCTTCTTCAGCCTGAGCTCGAGCTCGGCCTCGTATTCGTCGAGTTCATCGAGGTTGGACACATCCTCATTCTACCTGGGTGGCCAATACGTCCCGGATCCGCCGCCCGTCGGGGAGCGCGAGGTCAGGCGCCAGCTCGTGGAGCGGCTCGAGGACGAAGCGGCGCTCGGCGAGGCGCGGGTGCGGAACCGTCAGGCCGGGCTCGTCGATCACCTCGTCCCCGTAGAGGAGCAGGTCGAGGTCGATCGTCCGTGGGCCCCAGCGCTGCTCTCGGGAACGGTCGCGGCCCAGCTCCCGCTCGATCTCCAGCAGCTGCCCGAGGAGGGCGCTCGCGCCGAGCTCGGTCTCGAGCTCCGCAACCGCGTTCACGAAGCGCGGCTGCTCAGTGACACCAACCGGATCGGTCTCGCGGAAGGAGGAGACCAGGAGCGCGCCGAGCTCCGCCAGCCGCTCGATGGCAGCACGAATGTTCTCCTCCCGGTCGCCGAGGTTGGCGCCGAGCCCGATGTAGGCGACGGTCACGCCGCCTCTTGTACCGCGCGTGCGGCTGCTACGCGAGCTTCTTGACTGTCAGCTTGTAGCTACCGCTCTTGAAGAGCCAGGCCATGACCTGGAAGTAGTACGTGCCCGTGGAGCCGGCGGTGAACCGGATGACCTCGTCCCCTGAGCCGATCCTCCGGCTCGCCTTCACGATCTTGCCTGGCCGCCAGATCTCCTTCGAGCCTGGCTTCCAGACGAAGAGGTCGTAGTCCCTGTGCGCCGGTACAACGAGTGTGACCCGGTACTTGTGGCCCTTGAAGAGCTTCTTCTTCTTGACGTCGTTGACGTCTGCCGGCCAGGAGACCGAGCCGTTGACGGACGAACCCGAGAAGCTCTTGGCCCCGTTGACGTTCCCGTCGGTCATCGGGGTCGCGCTCGAGGTTCCCGCGGTGAGCGCGTTGAGTGCGTTGACCCGCCCGGTCGTCCGCGAGAAGGCGCCCATCTTCGTGCGCGGATGGCCCGTCTGATCCACGTACGACGGGATGTAGATCGTCCCGAGGCTGGGCGGCGTGTCGACCGAGTTCATGATCGCGTTCTTCAGTTCCGCGACCCTGTAGCTCGGATTCTGCGAAAGAACCAGCCCAGCGGCGCCGGCAACGTGAGGCGCGGCCATCGAGGTCCCGTCCCAGGTCTGCCACTTACTGCTCGGCAGGGAGCTCTCGATGTCGACTCCCGGGGCGGCGAGGTCGACGGAGTCGTGCCCCCAGTTCGTGAAGGCGCAGTCCGGCTTCGAGCCGAAGACGTCGTAGCACTCAGTCCCGTAGGCGTTCTCGTCTTGATCGTTGCTCGCGCTCACGGCGAGGATATTGCCGAGCGTGAATGAGGCGGGAAACGACGGCGAAATAGCGTCGACGTTGCCGTCGTTGTTGCGGTCCGCATAGAGGTACATGTCGTTGTCGAGCGCCTCGTTGCCCGCCGAGACAACCGCGAGGAGGCCCGAGTTGTGGATCGCGTTCCGTTCGGCGTTTGACCAGTCCGGGCCGCCGAAACTCATGTTCGCAATCCTCACGCTGTGGGCTTTCGCGTACGCCAGCGCGGCGATCTCGGCCGAGAGCAGAAGCTGCCCGCCGCTGTCGCGCGCGATCTTCAGCACCATGATCTTGCAGAAGGGGCAAACACCGACGATGCCGTCATTGTCATCGTCTCCGGCGATCGTGCCCGCCACGTGGGTGCCGTGGTTGTAACCGGAGAAGTGATTGGCAGATAGGAGCGTCTTGTCGTTGTTCGCGAAGTCCCACCCATTGATGTCGTCCTTTTTGCCGTTGTGGTCGTCGTCGACGCCGGGCAGGCAGCCGACACAGGTCTCGCCCGGGTTCTGCCAGAGTTGGCCCGAGAGGTCGGGGTGGCCGACGTCGACGCCCGTATCGATCACAGCGATAACTGTCGAAGGATCGCCTTTCGTAGTGAGCCAGGCGTCCGACGCGTCGATGTCTGCGTCATTACTTCCAACGTGAGCTACGGCAACGTGGTGAGGGACGCTGTTGGCGACGGGATGCGACTGGCCCGAGTTCTCGAGGGCCCATAGGTCGGAGAAGAGATCGGCCTGCGGCGTGCGCACATAGTTCGGCTCGGCGAAGGCGACGGAGGGATTCCGCTCGTAGCGCCGTACCGCCTGGCTCACGGAGAGGCCGGGAGCGAGCCTGACGACGTCGATACGCAGACTCGAGAAGCGCTGCGTCACGCGGGCCGGCACGCGCCCGTGGACGCGCGCTACCTCGGCACGCGAGATGTGCGCCCGGTAGCCGACGATCACCTGACCGGGAACGAAGTTGCCGCGGATGGCCGTGCCGTAGCTGCGCTCGGCTGGGCTCGGCCCCGCGCTCGCCCCGCTAGCGCCCGCGAGCACCGCGCATGCAAGCGCGGCAAACAGCAGTCCCCTGATCACGTAAGGCGTCCGCATTGACCCCGCCTCACCCTGCCACGACCGTCGGACGAAAACAATAGGCAGTTCGGGGGATCCTCAACTAGCGCCGAGTGCGCTCGACAGTCGCGGCAGTGTGCTCGGCGGGCGCCTCCAGCACGACCTCGGGCTTGCGCACGCGCACCCGCACGCGAGAAACGTCGAAGCGCTCGAGGATCTCGTCCGCGACCGCTGCCGCGAGCGCCTCGATCAGGTTGAAGCGCCGGCCCTCCGAGACGTCCTTGACGCAGGCCACCACCCTCGTGTAGTCGATCGTGTCCGCGAGCTGGTCGGTGCGGATGCCCGCATCGTGCGCGACGAGCAGGACGTCGAACAGGAAGCGCTGCCCGCGCTTCCTTTCCTCGGCGGTCGCGCCGTGGAAGCCCTGCAGCTCGAGGCCCTCGATCTCGATCAGGACCTCGCTCATACGGCGGTCTCCGTGACGGCCTGCGCCGCCCTGAGGGCCTCCACGTGCTCGCGCACGTCGTGGGCGCGGATGATGGTCGCGCCGCGCTCGTAGGCCATGACGGCGACGGCCACGCCCGCGGCCACCGGCCCCGTGACCGCCTCCGGATTGCCCATGACGCGGCCGAGGAAGCGCTTGCGGGAGGCGCCGACGAGCACGGGCCGGCCAAGAGCGACGATCTCGCCGAGCCGGTTGAGCAGCTCCAGGTTGTGGTCAACGGTCTTCCCGAACCCGATCCCCGGGTCGAGACAGATTCGGTCCTCGCGGATCCCGGCATCGGTCGCGAAGGCGAGGCGCTGGCCGAGGAAGGCCGCGACCTCCGAGACGACGTCGTCGTAGCGGGGATCGTTCTGCATCGTCCGCGGCTCGCCGAGCATGTGCATGAGGCAGAGGTAGACGTCCGCGTCAGCCACCACGCCGGCCAGGTCGGGATCCCCGCGGAGAGCGGTGACGTCGTTGACCATGACGGCGCCGCACTCGATCGCTGTGCGGGCGACCTCGGACTTCGACGTGTCGATGGAGACCGGCTCGCCTCGAAGCGCGTGGAGGACGGGCTCGACGCGACGGAGCTCCTCCTCCAGCGACACGCCCTCCGATCCCGGACGGGTCGACTCGCCGCCGATGTCCACGATCGCGGCGCCTTCGGCGAGCATCCCGTAAGCCTCCGTGGCAGCCGCGTCGGGGCTGAGGAGCACGCCGCGGTCCGAGAACGAGTCGGGCGTCACGTTGACGACGCCCATCACGCTGGGGCGCTGCAGGAAGTCCTCCACAGGGGCTCGCACGGCCCCTCGTATCCTAAGGCGCGTAGTTCGCGCCCTGGGACGGCGCTGGGAAAGGAGCCAAGCGAGCGGCCGCGAGACAGTACTCAGTACGGCGAGCGGGCGCGAGCGCAGGATCCTGCCGCCATCGATGTCAGTCGGCGGGCCTAGCCGGGCTCCGCCCGGCGGGAGCCGCCGCCGGCCGGGGGCGAACTAGTTTGCGCCTTCGGGCTCGGGCGGAGGCTGCATCGTTGCGCCCGGAAGCGGGAAGGGCCGCGGCTTCGGGTCGGTGCGAGGCTTCTTCTCGGCCTCGCCCTCGGCCGGGGCGGCCTTCTCCTCGGGGAAGACGCTCTCGGCCGCCTCGCCGGCGAGCAGGCGCTCGAACTGATCCTTGTCGATCGTCTCGCGCTCGATGAGGAGCTTCGAGATCTGGTGCAGCTCGTCCATGTGCTCCTGGAGCACCTTGCGAGCGCGCTCGTGCGCCTCCTCGATCACGCGGCGGATCTCGTCGTCGATCTCGCGCGCGATCTCCTCGGAGTAGTCGGGCTCGGCGCCCATGTCGCGGCCGAGGAACGGCATGTCGTGATTGCGCCCGAGGACGCGCGGGCCGAGCTTCTCGCTCATGCCGTAGCGCATGATCATGTGCTTCGACGTCGAGGTGACCTTCTCGAGGTCGTTGGCGGCGCCAGTCGTCACCTCGTTGAAGACGAGCTCTTCGGCGGCGCGGCCTCCGAGCGTCATGGCCATCTGGTCCATGAGCGCGGACTTCGTCGTCAGGAACTTGTCCTCGGCTGGGAGCGCGATCGTGTAGCCAAGCGCTGCGCCGCGGCTGATGATCGAGATCTTGTGCACGGGGTCGCAGTTGGGCAGGTAGTGCCCGACGAGCGCGTGGCCCATCTCGTGGTAGGCGGTGACGTTCCGCTCGTGCTCGGAGAGGAGCCGCGTCTTCTTCTCCGGGCCGGCGATGACGCGCATGATCCCTTCCTCGAGCTCGTGCTCGCCGATGGTCTTCCTGCCGCGGCGGGCGGCGAGGAGGGCTGCCTCGTTGACGAGATTGGCGAGGTCGGCGCCGGTGAAGCCGGGCGTCCCCGCTGCGAGCGTGTCGAGCTCGATCGCCTGGTCGATCGGCTTCCCCTTCGTGTGCACCTCGAGAATCCTCTTGCGGCCGTTCCGATCGGGGCGGTCGACCACGATCTGCCGGTCGAAGCGACCGGGCCGGAGGAGCGCGGGGTCGAGGATGTCGGGCCTGTTGGTGGCGGCGATGAGGATGATGTTGTCCTTCATCTCGAAGCCGTCCATCTCGACGAGGAGCTGGTTCAGCGTCTGCTCACGCTCGTCGTGGCCACCGCCGAGCCCGGCGCCACGATGGCGGCCGACGGCGTCGATCTCGTCCATGAAGATGATGCAGGGGCTCGCCTGCTTGGCCTGCTCGAAGAGGTCGCGCACACGCGAGGCGCCGACGCCGACGAACATCTCGACGAAGTCGGAGCCCGAGATGGAGAAGAAGGGCACACCCGCCTCGCCGGCGACCGAGCGCGCAAGAAGGGTCTTACCCGTGCCCGGAGGACCGTAGAGCAGGACGCCCTTGGGGATGCGCGCGCCGAGCGCCTGAAACTTCTTGGGGTTCTCGAGGAACTCCTTGATCTCCTGGAGCTCCTCCACGGCCTCGTCCACGCCGGCCACGTCCTTGAACGTGATCTTGGGCGAGTCGGGCGCCATGCGCTTGGCGCGGCTCTTGCCGAAGCTCATCACCTTTGAGCCGCCGCCCTGCACCTGGTTCATGAGGAAGATCCAGAAGCCGAAGAAGAGGACGAACGGCAACAGGTAGGTGAGGATGTTCCACCAGGCCGAGTCTCCCGTCCCCTTCGAGTCGTACGTGATGCCGCGGCTGTCCAGCTCGTCCTCGAACTGGATCTGCGACTCGTCGGAGGGGTAGTTGACCTTGTACTTCTTGTCGTTCTTCAGGGTCGCCGTGATCGAGTGCGACTTGGGGTCGAAGACGACGTTGTCGACAGAGGAGGCCTCGCTCTGCACGAGATCCTTGAGCTGGCTGTAGGTGATCTTCTGCGTCTGGTCCGAGCGACCAGGCAGCAGCGTCTGCGAGGCCAAGTAGACCAGCAGGACGATGACTATGAGGGGGAAAAGTGCGCTACGGAAAAAGCGGCTCAAGGTCTGCCTCTATTCAACGAAAGGGTAGCAACCCCTATTCGGGGTTCCTACCTCCCTGGTTTCCTTTCGTCAGATCGTTTCCTCAGCTTGAGCGACGAGCTCGTCCCGCAACACGCCCACATAGGGGAGGTTGCGGTAGCGCTCGGCGAAGTCGAGGCCGTACCCGATGACGAACCGGTTCGGGATCTCGAACCCCACGTAGCGGCAATCCACGTCGTTCTCGCGCCGCTCTGGCTTCGTCAGGAGCGCGCAGACCTCGAGCGAGGCCGGCTCGCGCGCCTCCAGGTTCCGCAGGAGGTAGGACAGGGTGAGGCCCGAGTCGACGATGTCCTCGACCACGAGGACGTTTCGCCCCTCGATGGAGACGTCGAGGTCCTTGAGGATGCGGACGACGCCCGAGGAGTCCACCCCGGCGCCGTAGCTCGAGATGGCCATGAAATCGACCTCGCAGGGCACCTCGATCATGCGCATGAGGTCCGCCATGAAGAAGATCGCGCCCTTGAGCACGCCGATCAGGAGCAGGTCGCGACCGCGGTAGTCGTCCGTGATCGAGGCGCCCAGCTCCGCGACGCGGCCCTGGAGAGCGTGCTCGTCGACGAGCACTTCCTCGACCGCTGCCGAGAGCTCATTGACCTGGTTCAAGCCCGCTCGTCCTCCACCGCGCCCTCCCAGCCTGGAGCGGCTGCGATTCCCGGGACGCACACGACCTCGTCGCCCCGGACAACGAGCGGCCAGGCTTCACGCTCCGACCGCGGGACCTTGGCGTCGACGAAGAGGTCCTGGACCTTCACGTTTCTCGTCGCGAGGCGGTCGCCGGCGCGCCAGCTGCGCACATGGAGCCCCTCACGCTTCGGCCGCAAGGTCCAGCTGCCCCAGCGGACTTCTCGGTCCAGCCGCATCGGCGAGTGCTCGAGCCAGACGCTCTCGTACTCCCTCACCGCCACGCGGCCGGTGCCCAGGTCGACGCGCTTGGAGCCTTCACGAGAGGCGAGCAACTCTAACAGCGCAGCTTCCATCGGCCTAGGCATTCGTCCGCCCGGCTCGAGGGCGCGCAGGACGTTTTCCTCGGCGGCGGGATGGATTTGCCGGAGCGCCGGGACGATCTCCCGGCGAATCAGCCCGCGGACCGTGTCCGGGTTCGAGCTGTCGAGGCGGTACGGGAGGCCCTCCGCCTCGCAGTAAGCCTCGGTTTCCGCGCGCCAGACGGTGAGCAGAGGGCGCACCACCCCGTCGTCGCGCCGCACGCGGATCCCGGTCGTCGTCCCGCTCGTCGCCAAGCGGTAGAGGATCGTCTCCACCTGGTCGGACGCGGTGTGACCGGTGGCCCGCAGGCGATCTACAGCGACGGCGTAGCGAAGATCCCGGAGCTCGGCCTCGCTCGCTCCTAGGCTCGGAGGCGCCTCGGCGATCTCGGCGGCGAACTGCTCGCGACAGAAGCGGGCGTCCTGCTCGGACTCCTCCCCGCGGAGCTTATGGTTGACGTGGAACGCGCTTACGCGGTAGCCGAGGGCCCCAAGCGCATGCCAGAGGCAGGTCGAGTCCGGCCCACCGGAGACGAGACACACGACCTCCCCGCTCGCGGGGACAAGGTCGTGCCGACGGACGTGCTCTTCGATCCGCGCGCGCAGCGCAGCGCTCTCCATTGCGAAATTGTAAGTCGCGGCTAGAGCAGGGGACCGACATCGCAGCCTCGTTGGAGCAGGGCGGGTTGGGCCTGGACGAGCACGTCGTGCGCGAAGTTGGCGAGACCGTAGGCGCGATACATCCGCTCCCCGGCGTCTTCACCCTTGGCCTGCATGGTGACCGCCTCGCCGTACTCGCGGAACATGCCGTCCAGATACCTCTGCGCAGTTCGCAGGGAGTAGTCGTGCGGCTCGACGTGCGTCACGCGCTTAGCGGCGTCGAAGGCCTGCTGCGCGACTTCGTCGGCACCGGCGAGGCCGCTCTGGAAATCGGCCGTCATCGAGCCGAGCGCAGTGACGTCCACGCTCGCCGTTTGGATGAACTTCTGGTCCGTGGCGCCGCAGCTGTGCTCGTGTGACTGGGCGGCGCCGGAAGAGCAGCCGCTCGCGCACACGATGAACAGCGTTGCCGCAAGAACGCTGAGTCGCCGCAAGACGAACAGGACATCGGCGGAGGGCGCGGACTGCTCCATCACCCGAACAGGGAACCTTCGAGGGTCACGTAGTGTCTAAAGACACGCGTTCGGCGCATTCCTTGCCGCCGTCGTGCTCAGGAGCGGATCCTCGGGACCCCTAGCCAAAGATGAGCGAGCGGTACGCACCGACGCGGTGCATCCCAGTCGACTCATAGAGGCGGATAGCGACCGCGTTCTCCGGCCGGACGAAGAGACAGACGGCCGGCGTTGTCTCGAGCAGGAGGCGGCAAAGGTCGGCAAGGCCCTGCTTGGCATAGCCGTGGCCGCGAAGCTCCGGGTCGACCCACACCTGTTGCAGCTGGACGGCGTGCTCGGTCCACGCGGAGGCCTCGGCCTTGAAGAAGATCTTCCCGTCGTTCTCCCAGAGCCAGCTGCGGCTCTCCTCGATTTGCGTGCGCGTGCGCCACTCGAAGAGCGCGGGGTCACGAGCATAGGCGTCGATCCCGGCTTCCTCCAGGTACGCCGCCGCCGAGGTGCGCACGAGGAGCTCCAGATCTGCGTGCCGCGCGGGACGGAGACCGCTCTCGCCCGGCGGCGGCGGAGCTTCGAGGATGTAGACAGGCTGGCCGGGCCGGTCTTCGCGCACCGGGGGAAGATGCCCGCGAGCGGCCTCCCAGAGCTCGCCGACCGCGCCCTCCTCGCCGATCAGCATCCTCGGCCGGGTGCGCGCGGCCAGCTCGGCGAATGCCTGCGCGCCCTCCCCGGAGGGGACGACGTTGGCGCCGAGATGGCAGAGCGCCGTCAGGCGGTCTCCGTCGCGAAGCGCGGCGAAGCGGCCGAGCCCGCGCCTCGCCACGTCGGCCAGAAAGACCCGCTCGATCGGGTCCTCGTCACAAAAGGCCATCACCTCGTCGTAGGAAGGGCGCTTGACCAGGCGGGGCATGCCTGGTGACGATACGTAACGCCGGGCGCGCGCTGCGCGCGCTTGGCGTCTAATTACATCAGCACGTTAGGCTCCACGGCCGTGCCTATTCACGTGCGCGCGAACCCAGGGGAGTACGCCGAGGCCTGCCTCCTCCCGGGAGACCCGCTGCGCGCGAAGTATGTCGCCGAGACGTTCCTCGAGGACGCCCAGCAGCGGAACTGGGAGCGAGGAATGCTCGGCTACACCGGAACGTTCGAGGGCACGCCGGTTTCGGTGCAGGCGACGGGCATGGGCTGCCCCTCGGCGGCGATCGTGATCGAGGAGCTCGCGCAGCTCGGCGTCAAGCGGCTCCTCCGCATCGGCACCTGCGGCGGGCTCCAGCCCGAAATGAAGCTCGGCGATCTCGTAGTCGCGCTCTCGGCCGTGCCCGCGGACTCGACGGCCACCCACTACGTCGGCGGAGAGCCGCACGTTCCGACCGCCGATTGGGAGCTCATCCACGCGGCCGTCCACGCGGCCAAGGAGCTCGGGAAGCCGGTCCGGGTCGGCCCGATCGTCTCGAGCGACATCTTCTACGACCCGGATCCCGAGCGGGCTCAGCGCTGGTCCGACCGCGGGATCCTGGCCGTCGAGATGGAAGCAGCCGTTCTCTTCACGCTCGGCGCGCTGCGCAAGGTCAAGGCGGGTTGCCTCCTGACGGTCAGCGACGTCGTGGTCGAGGGCGAGTTCGTGCGGATCTCCGACGAGGAGATGAAGGCGGCAGTCGACCAGATGACCGAGCTCGCCCTCCAGACCGTCACCGCCGGCCACTAGTGGCCGCAGACGACGTCGTCTTCCTCGTCAATCCCGCCGCTGGGAACGGGGCCACCGGCCAACGGTGGGCGGAGCTTTCGCAGCAGGCGGCGGCGACCGGCCTGCGAGGAGACGTGCTGCTGAGCGAGGCGCCGGGGCATCTCGGCGAGCTGGCGCAGCGGGCTGTCTCGGACGGTGCCCGCAGGCTCGTCGTCGTAGGCGGCGACGGAACCGTCAACGAGGCCGTGAACGGCGTCCTCGCGGCGGGTGGTGCCCCCGTGGAGCTCGCCGTCGTGCCGCGCGGGACGGGTGACGACTTCGCGCGCTCGCTCGGGATCCCGACGCGTTCCGAGGAAGCCTTTCGTGTTGCCGCCACGGGCGCCCTGCGCACGATCGACGTCGGTCGGGCCCGCTATCAGGACTGGAACGGCTCACCCGGCGAGCGCTTCTTCGTCAACTTCGCCGGCGCCGGGATCAGCGGCGCGATCGCACGGCGCGGAGCTGCGACGTCACGCCGAATGGGCGCGAAGCCGGCTTATCTCTGGGCGACTGTGGCCGTCTTCCTGCGCTGGAGGAGCGTGCCCATGCAGGTGGAGCTGGACGAGTCCACGAGATCGGCGGTCCTCTACGAGGTGATCGTCGCCAACGGCGCCTACACGGGCGGCGGCATGCGCATCGCTCCGGATGCGGTCCCCGACGACGGGCAGTTCGACACGATTCTCATCGGAGACTTCACGAAGGCGGAGTTCGCCGTCACGTTCCCCAAGATCTACAGGGGAACGCACGTCGGCCACGCCAAGATCGACGTCGTGAGGGCACGAACCGTGGGTGTGAGCGCAGACGGCCCTCTGCCGGTCGTTCTCGACGGGGAGCAGCCGGGGACGACTCCCGCGCAGTTCGAGATCGTTCCCGGCGCACTACGGCTGCGCGTGCCCGGCTAGGTCGCTGCGGAGCCGCCGCCGGGGGTGGAACCCCGACCGCTTCCCCCGCCCAGGGAGCGGCCGGGGGCCGGCGAAGGCGTCTTCTCGGCGCTCGCCTTCTTGGTCGTCGCCGTCGACTTCTTCGCAGTGGGCTTCTTCCTCGTCTCGGAGCGCTTCGCGGTCGAGCTCGACTTCGTACCGGTGGCTCCCTCGACGCGGGCGAGCCTCTTCTCGAGGCGCTCGATCTGCTTGCGCAGGTCTTTGAGCTCGTCCGCGGCGGCCACGCCGAGCTGGCCCAACGTCTTGCGCGCGCTCGAATCGACCCTGCCCTTGGCCGACATGGCTTTTCCCAGGGCTTCCGTCACGCGTGGGTTGTGCGCGAGCTCGTCGAGCAGGCGGTTGACTGCCTTCTCCCCCCGGTCGGCGAGATTGCCCACGAATCCGCTGTCATCAGGTTTCTTTCCAGTCGGCATACAGCTCCTTCTCAGTCTTTTCCGGGACCTTACCGCGGCCAGCCCCAGGCTATGCGCGAATGACGACGGGCGTCCCCGGAAGAGCAGCGCGGTAGAGCAGGCGCAGCACGGGATTCTGGACCCGGATGCAGCCGTGACTCGCCGAACGGCCCACGGACGACGGGTCGTTCGTCCCGTGGATCGCGACGGGCCCGCCCTGCGCCCAGTCGGTGAGAGTGGGTGAGAAGGCGCTGATGCCGATGGCTCCCGGCCCGAATGATCCCGATGGATCGTCCGGCCGCAGGCGCTGGTTGACGTAATAGACGCCTGTCGGCGTCGGCGTCCCGTCCGCGCCGATCCCCGCCGTCGTCGTCAGCACTCGCTTGCCGTCGCGGAAGAGGGTCAGCCGGTGCCTGGAGAGGTCGATGTCGATTCGCGTCCGCACCGGATACAACCTCACTGCGGCGAGGTGGACGAACGCGCTCGAGCCATTGGGGCGGATCGGAAGCTGCACGTGGTAGCCGAGCGGCTCGCAGGAGGGCCCGAGGACAACGGAGACGACGCCGAACACGGTGCGCGCACCGTTGTGGTTCATGCGGCCGAACGTCCGGACCGCCTCGCCGCGCGGCGATGTCCGCGCCAGCACTCGGCCTTCGGCGTAGGCCGCATACGCGAGGCCCGGCCCGCCAAGGGCGCGCTCTCCTGGACACTCCTCCCCCACGACGACCCTGGCCTGGGCCAACGGTGCTGAGAAGGCGGCCGCCACGAGCAGCGACATCACAACGACTCGACGCACGGCGGGTGATGCTAGCGGCTCGCTCGAACGTCACGGCGAGTCGGCGGGCGCTACGAGCCTGAGCCCTCGCGCGAGGGCCACGTCGAGGTCGAGCGTGGGGCGAAGGCCGTGGACGTCGTGAAAACCGATGCCGTACGTATGACCGCCGACCGTCCAGATCAGGACGACGTGACGGGCGAACGCGCTTCCATCGTTGGTTCCCGGCGGGACATAGACCGCTCGCATTCGCCAACCCTTGATCGTCAGCGAACGGAGAGGACGAACCCGAGCGCCCGGATACCAGGCTGGACCGTTGACGACCTTCGCGTCGTTTCGAAGCGCTCGCGGCGAGGCAACGACGACGAGGTGCTGATCGTTGGTCTCGCTCGAGCCAACCACCCAACCCCGCCAGGTCTTCACGCAACCTCCCGCACCGCCGGAGCCGACGATGCCGAGTTGACACCCTCCGATGCCCCGAGTCGGGGTCAGCCCTTCAGGCACACGCGTCGGACAGGGAACCGGGTAACCGACTTCGTCGGCGGTGGCCTGACACTTCTCCAGAATGTCCGTCGAGGCTCGGACGAGGCGGGACCCTGATGGCTTCGGCGACGTCCCGGTCGCCGCCACCTCACCGCTGTCGGAACAGCCGCCGCCCAGCAGCGCCATCAGGGCCACGGCCAGGGCGAGCGTCCGCATTCCTCATCCTTCTACGTCCGTCAGGGCTCAGGAAGTTCCGCTTGCCCCCTCCCGGATCGGGCTGCGAGAGTTCCGGGCCCGTGGAGGGCTATCGCTTCGCTACCGATCTGACCGTGCGCTTCAGCGAGACCGACGCGCAAGCAATCGCGAACAACTCGGTCTACCTGAACTGGTTCGAGGTGGCCCGCATCGCCTACCTGGCCCGCTTCCCAGGCGGCTATCGCGGCCTGATCGAGAAGGGCGTCGAGGCCCTGACGATCGAGGCGCACGTCCGCTACCTGGCTCCGTGCGGCTTCGACGACCAGCTGCGGATCCACACGCGGGTCACGGACCTCCGCGGCGCGCGGTTTCGGTTCGAGTACGTGGTCGAGCGGACGAACGACCCGCACGCGAGGATCGCGGAGGGCTGGACCGCGCACGCCTGCGTGGACGCCACCACTCTGCGGCCGACGCGAATGCCGGCCTGGCTGGCCGAGGGCATCGCCGAGGCTGAAGCAGGCTCGAGTTAGGAGGGTTTGACGAAACATCGGCTGTGCCGCCGGAGGCGCGCTGGATCGCCCCGAGGCTGTAGCCGCCGGTCGCCCCCGTATCTGGAGTCGATACGAGGGCGCCTTGTCTATTTGAACGCGGATGCGTTGAAACGACCAGCGTGTCCCGGCGACGAGCGACGTTCCGCCAAACCCTCCTAGGGCTTGGTCGTCGTGCCCGTGGTGGTGCCCTTGGCGGTCGTCGTGCCGTGCGTGGTCGTGGCGACGGCCGTCGTCGTCGGCTGCGTCGCTCCGGGCCGCTCCTTCGTCCCCGCGCGCACCACCTTCGGTTCGGCGAGGTACGAGGAGTACCACGTCGTGTCGTAGAGCAGGTGACCCTGCTTGTCGTAGACGAGCCGGCGAACCGAGACCGATCGCGAGGGCTGGCCGTACTCCTCGATCACCTGATCGCCCACGTAGAGGTGGGGATCGAGGATCTTCTTGACCGTCGGCGGGCCGGTCTTCTTGAGCGGCGAGGCCTGCGACTCCACCCGCCTGTGCACGGGCGTGCCGAAGAGGCGCACCGTGAGCGAGGAGGAGCCGATGATCGTTTCGAGCAGGAGCCAGTGGCCCGTGTCGTTGACGAACTTCAGATCCGTGTCCGGGTAATTCACGGTCGCGTCCCGGCCGAGCGGATAGTGGTCGATGTAGAGCGCATGGTTGTGGCGCTCGGGGATCGGGAGGCCGGCCTCGTACGAGGCATTGAAGACGGTGGTCGAGACCTGGCAGACGCCGCCGCCGAGCCCGCTCTTCAGCTCCCCGTTGATGATCACGGGGGCTTCGAGGAAGCCCTTGGCAGCGTTGCGCTCGCCCGTCGTCTTGTTGAACGAGAAGGTCGAGCCCGGAGCGATGAGGTGGCGGTCGATCAGCGTGGCGACGAGCTGCACGTTGTGGATCCGGTTGGGATCGCCGCCGTAGAAGGTCGTGTAGCCGCCCACAAGGCCGGTAATGCCGAGTGCCTTCGCCCGCGTGGTCGAGAGCTCGGGCTCCGCAGAGACGACCACGAGCTGCGCCTCCCGGCGGGTCGTCGAGAGCGCGGCCGCGAGAAACGACTTCTGAGTCGCCACCAGGTCGAGGCGCTTCCCGTCGCGGGAAGGGATCATCGTCGCCCGGCCCGAGCTCGAGACTTCGAAGCCGACCTCGCGCGGCGCTCGTCCGACGCCCTTCGCGAGATTCGCGAAGTAGGCGCGAGCCGCCGGGCCGCCGATGCTGAGGCTCGTCTGTCCGTCCTGCGGAAGCTTGAGGAAGGTCGCGATCTGCTCGGGCGGGACGGACCAGTGCACGCCCTTGTAGACGAAGGTGACAGGCGCCGACAGGGCCGTGCGCACCTGGGCGGCCACCCTGGCCATGGCGGCCTGCGTCACGTCCGGAGGGTCGACGATGACGCGGAGGTCGACGGGAG
>Ga0307277_10000475_pt1 | contig 14837 bp, 14 predicted proteins | sample ER_DNA_116_FD_194473 | JGI IMG/M metagenome (GOLD analysis project Ga0307277, IMG submission 194473) | Bulk soil microbial communities from the East River watershed near Crested Butte, Colorado, United States - ER_DNA_116 | ecosystem: Environmental > Terrestrial > Soil > Floodplain | place...
CCATGGGCCGGCAGGACGAGGGTGAGAAGATCGTCGCCAGCAACCGGCGTGCGCGACACGATTACGAGCTGCTCGAGCACTTCGAGTGTGGCATCCAGCTCACGGGCGACGAGGTGAAGTCGCTCCGGGAGGGACGCGCCTCCTTGGTTGACTGTTACGGCCGCGTGCGAGGGAGCGAGGCGTGGCTCGAGGGCCTGCACATCCCGGCGTACGAGCAGGGAGACAAGCGCACGCATCAGCCGCTCCGACCGCGCAAGCTGCTCCTGCACCGGCGGGAGATCGATCAGATCGCTCGCGAGGTCAACGAGAAGGGCCTGTCCCTCGTCCCGCTCCGCATCTACTTCACGCACGGGATCGCGAAGGTGGAGGTCGCGCTGGCTCGCGGGAAGCGGAAGTACGAGAAGCGCCAGTCGATCGCGAAGCGCGAGGCGGAGCGCGAGATGGAGCGGGCGGCCGGCCGGCGACGCTAGCCGTCAGCCGAACACGTCGGCGAGCCAGTCGACGAGCGGTGTGACCTTCCGGAACTGCGCCGCGCAGAACGAGGGGAACGTGGAGGTCGTCGCTTCCGGCGGCAATGGCAGATCGCGACCCGCGTAGACACCGTCGCGGCGGAGCAGCGCGGCCCGAGGATGATCCGACGGGTAGCCGCTGGGCACGCGCTTGTAGCGCTCGCCGCCGATGTCGTATCCGGCTCGCTCCAGCTTGGTCACGACACGAGCGAGGTCCGTCCCCGTGCCGGCGTCGTCTACTGCCTCCCGGTATCGCTGGAGGTCGGGCTTGTCCAGCATGTGCTCCCCCCTCCCAAGGCGAGGGTTCGGGGGGTCAGTCGGAACCGGTAGCCATTCGGACCCTTCTTCTCACCGCCGCGCCAGAACCACAGGTCGAGGTGGTCCTTGTAGGGGCGCTTGTCCTTCGCGAAGCGGATGTCGCGGTTGATCCGCATCACCGACGCCCCGATCTTCGGCACCGCCTGCGTGTCGGGGGCGAACCGGCGAAGGAGTGGCCCGATCGCCTCGACGAAGGCCATGGCGGGCTCGAGGAGGTGCTCCTGATAGTCGTCGTAGTGGTCGTGGAACCACTCCTTGGAGTTGTTGCGCCCGAGATCCTTGAGGAACGTCGTCGTCGTGCCGAACCCTTCGAAGGCCACGGCGCGACTCTACGCCGCCCCACCGACACGGTCGCCCGTATACTTCGAAGGACAACTACATATGGGGGTGTACTGGTTTCGACTCGGACGGATAACCGTCTGGGTGAAGCGGGCCGTGATCCCGGATGTCACGTAAAACGCCGGACCAACACAAGCGCCAACGACGAGTTCGCGCTCGCTGCCTAGTCTCTAGGTAGCCGCCCGCCCCGTGTGCCTGCGGTCGGGGTACGGGCGTCATTGAGCAGGCTCACCGCGAGGGCTCCGCCTGGGGGCCACCGCGGGACATCGCACCCGGGCTGGCCGAGGGGCCTTCCGCCGGTGGAGACCCCGAGGTGAGATCCATACGCCGGCTGCGCCCGGAGAAGCCCCAGATGGTCGCCCGAGCACGCGGGTTCGAATCCCGCCACCTCCAAGAGCGTTGCAGGGCATGGAGTGTGGATGCAACGCTGTTGGAGGTGCCTAGTTGAGTTCCTCATAGCGGTCGATGATCTCCCTCGCCCACGCGAGCGCGTCCACAGCCCTGATGCCGGACGGCTGGGGCCGAACCCAAAGTTCCAGATTCTCGGGCGAGTTGTCATCGCGGATCCCGTTCTTGTGGTGAACGCTCTCGTCAGCGAACAACGTTCGACCGAGCCTCGCCTCCATCACGAGGATGTGTTCGAAGACGTATCCCTGGGTTCGTGCTCTCGGATGGTCTGGCATCCGAACCATGAGGTACCCGGCATGGTGCTTGGTCCGGCCGCCCTTCCAATTGTGGTTCGCTGATCCGACTTGGCCTCCACGCAACCAGCAAGCCCAGCACGCGCTCGCCTTGACCTGCTTCGGATCCCCGCAAGCGCACTGGTCTCGAGATCGGCAGGCCGGGCAGTCGTGGTGCTGACTGGACGGACGAAACCCGCGACCGCACATTCTGCACGTTCGCATGCGAAGGATGATCGCGCCCATTCCAAGGCCATGTCTGTGGCCTCTGTCACGGTCGAACAGACCTTCCTCAGCAGTGCAAGGACTTCGGTCTTCCCGGGGGTTAGCGTCTACGTATGGCGGATCTCGTGATCCGAGACTGGCACCTCGACCCGTACGACGGGGATCAGGCGCCACTCCATATCCATCACGCGGGCGAGGAAGCCTTCATCTGCCTCGACGGCCAGCTCGAGGTCTTCGTGGACGGCTCACGGGAGCGCGTCGCTCCAGGAGGGTTCTTCGTCGTGCCGCGCGGCTCTCCACACACCTTCGCCTCGCGAAGCGGCGCTCACGTCCTCGCCGTCATGAGCCCGGAGATCGCCGAGCTGATCGACGGCCTCCACGCGGATCTGTCCGCCGACGAGCTTTCGTCGCTCTGGAGCCGCTGCCGATCGTCGCTCGCCTAAGACGATCAGGCCACCGACAGTTCGCCGGCCATGCCGAGCGCGTGGTGGATGCTGCAGAAGTACTCGACGGTCCCTGTCTGCGGGAACGTGACCTTCACCTCTTGGGAAGCGCCCGGCTGGATGTTGATGTTCACGTTCATCGAGGTGATCGAGAAGTTGTGCTCCACGGACCCGTCGTTCTTGATCTCCAACGTGATGGACTGCCCGCCGGAGCCCTGCAGGATCGTTGGGTTGAAGAAGTAGCCGCTGCTGTCGTTGCTGGCTTCGATCTCGAACGTGGTCTTGCCGGTCGCGTCCTGCGTCCCGTGGTCGTTGGCCTGGTCCGAGCCGATCGTGATCTTGTTCGAGCCCGAGCTCGAACCGCTCGCCGGAGCCGCGGTCGAGCTGCTCGACGAGCACGCCGCAAGCATGATGAGCGCCACCGCGGCGACGCTGAGCAGGGTGAAGGTCCGTGTGCGCATGATCGCTCCCTCCGCTAGCCGGTTCGAGGTTCTACGGGCGGGGAAGGCGCCCGGTTCACGCCGGATGGATCGCCCCCGTGGCCACGACGTTGCCATCCGGGGTCGTGATCGTCAGGCGATCGTACCCGCTCAGATCGTCGCCCGTGACGATCCAACTGTGGGCTTCGCCATCGCTGAGCCGCAGCGGTGGCAGCGCCAACGCCCCGCCGTCCGCCCCGATCAACGTCGCGGTCGCGTCTCCGACGTAGTCGGGCGCCTTGACGAAGACGATCGCCCAGGAGCCCCACCCCTTGGATGCGTCTCCCTCGTAGACGAGCACCTGTCCCTCGAAGGACGAGTCACCCGTCGGGTGGAGTTGCCCCACGCTGAAATCCTTGCCACCCAGGACGTCGAGAAGGTGTGTGTAGCTGGTGGCGTCGGCGGTCGCGACCGAGGCCCGACGGGCCTGAGCGGCGCCGTACGCGAGTGAACCGGCGATGAGCACTATCACGGCGGCGGCCGCGACCGCTCGCCACGGCGAGCGTTCGCGGCGCCGCCGGGCCGCCGCGGCGAGCGGTCCGGCCTCGTGCCACTCCTCGTCGAGCGTGCGCAGGACGCGGTCCCGGAGGTCGGCGGGCGGCTCCTGATCGTGCACCGCGCGGGAGAGCGCGGCGACCCCGTCCTCGAGCTTCATCCGCTCCTCGCGACAGGTGCTGCACCCCCGGAGGTGCCGGCGAACCTCGAGGTCCTCGGGACCTTCGAGGGTGCCGAGCAGGTGCTCGGGGAGCAGCTCACAGACCTCGTCACACGTCATGGTCGGCGTCCTTCGCCATCTCGTCGCGCAAGCGGAGCAGCGCGGCGCGGATCCGCGTCTTCACGGTGCCCTGGGGGATGCCCTCGAGCGCGGCCACTTCGGCGGTCGTTCGGCCGCCGAAGTAGGCGAGCTCGAGGGCAGAGCGCTGTTCGGGGGATAGCGACGCCATCGCGCGGCGAGCGCGGGCGGACAGGTCCGTGAGCGCCGCGCGCTCGTCCGGGAGCGGTTCGGGGTCATCTTCGGGCTGGATCCCGATCGCCTGCAGCGAACGGGATTCCAGCACACGACGCCGCAGGCTGTCGATCGCCAACGACCGGGCGGTGAGCAAGACCCACGTCTCGAGCCGCCCGCGTTGCGGGTCGTATCGTTCTGCGGTGCGCCAGAGCTTCACGAAGGTGTCCTGCACCAGATCCTGAGCCGCCTGGGGGTTGCCCAGCATCACCACGCCGAGCCCGTAGATCCTCGACGCGAACCGGTCGAAGAGCGTGCCGGCAGCGCGCTCCTCGCGGGCGGCGAACTCCGCCATGAGCGCTGCATCGGATCCCGGGTCGTCGATCTTCACTCTCAGCACGGTACTCCGTGGGTGTACGGACGAGGAGGCAGAACGGTTCTCCCGGAGGCCGTCGGCGCCGGGCGGTAGCCTCCGGGCCTTGATGGCCTCCGTGACCCGATGACCTCGATGCCCGAGCCGGTCCACGTCTCGCGACGGCGGGCGCGGCAGCTCGCCGTGACGGGTCAGCTCCTCGACGCTCCCCGACCCGGGTCGATCGAGGAGGTCGTGCGACGCGTGGGCGAGGTGCAGATCGATCCCACCTCGGCGGTCGCCCGGACGGAGCAGCTCGTCCTGTTCAGCCGGCTCGGCCGGCGGTTCCGCGTCGCCGAGCTCGAACGGCTGCTCTGGGGCGAGCGCACGCTGTTCGAATACTGGGCGCACATCGTGCCGACGGCCGACCTCCCGATCCACCGCATCTCGATGCGGCGCTACCCCCACGGGACCTGGAAGCGCCGCGAGTACGTACGTCAGTGGCTCGAAGCCAACGACACCTTCGTCCGGTACGTGATCGGTGAGCTGCGACGGCGTGGTCCGCTCCGGGCGCGGGACCTGGAGAACCGGGCGGCCGAGGGCTGGCGCACCGGCGGTTGGAACGACGAGGGTCAGAACGTACCCATGCTGCTCGACATCCTGTGGCTCCAGGGTCGCGTGATGATCGTCGGCCGCGACGGCCAGCAACGGATCTGGGATCTGGCGTCACGGTCGCTCCCACGCGTTCCCGCCCGTCCGGCATCCGTGATCGCCGCCGACCTCGTCGACCGGCAGCTGCGAGCGCGCGGTCTGGAACGACTGGAACGGATCGGCTTCCTCTTCGACGGGCCGGTTCCGATGCGGGATACCGCGATCCGCCGGTACCTGCGCGACGGACTGATCGTGCCGATCGAGGTCGAGGGTCTCTCGGGTTGGTGGGTCGCACACCGCGATCTGTTGGACACGACGTTCCGTGGCCGAACGACGCTGCTCTCGCCCTTCGACGATCTGATCTCGGATCGGGAGCGCACCGAGCGCCTGTTCGACTTCCGGTTCCGCTTGGAGATCTACGTGCCGAAGGCGAAGCGCGAGTTCGGATACTTCGTCCTCCCGATCCTCCGCGGCGACCGACTGATCGGGCGGATCGACCCGCTCTACGACCGGAAGGCGGGCGTGCTGCGAGTCAACGCGGTCTACGCCGAGCCCGGCGCAACGCCATCGGACGGGCCGCCGGCGAAGCGCGCGATCGACGAGCTGGCCGCGTGGCTGGGTGCGGACGAGGTCGTATGGCCGGCGCTGCCCGCCGTGTGGCGGTAGGAGCGCGGGTTCCCGAGGCGAAGACGTCGCCGTCGCGGACCAGCAGAGCACGCGCTAGTGCGTGCCGGCGCTCGCGGCGTCAGGCACCATCCGGTCCCGCTCGAACCGGTCCGGTCCGAACGGCGCGATCAGTTCCGGTGTCCGGCCGGTGGCGACGAGTTCCGCCATCGTGCGGCCGAAGATCGGCGAGCCCTTGAACCCCCACGTCCCCATCCCGGCCATCAGGAAGAAGCGCGGGACCGGTGTCTCGCCGAGGATCGGCGACGAGTCGGGCGTCATGTCACACAGGCCCGCCCATTGCCGCATCGCGCGGGCCCGGCCCATGAACGGCAGGATCTGGATCGAGCGCTTGGCCGCTTCGGAGAGGAAATCGAACGTCGAGCGGGTCGAGTACGTGTTGTACGGGAGGATCTCGGCCCCGACCAGCAGCTCGCCGCGCGCGGTCTGCGAGATGTAGACGTACAGATCCATCGATGACACCAACCCGTCGAGCACGTGACGATAGGGCTCCGTCACGAACGCTTGGAGCGGGTGCGTGCTGATGGGGAGCTTCAGGCCGGCCATGTCGGCGACGATCGACGTCCAGCCAGCGACCGCGGAGACGACGGCGCCGGCCGACACCGGACCGCGGGAGGTCTCGATCCCGGTGCAGCCGTCGTCATCCATCGTGATCGCCGTGACGGGCGTGCCCTCGTGGATATGGACACCGAGGCGCGTCGCCGCCGACGCGTAGCCCCACACGACCGAATCGTGGCGCGCGATGGATCCGGGGGGGTGGTAGGACGCCCCGAGCACCGGCAGCGCGCCCCCTGCCGTGAGGTCGACGAGGGGGTTGATGTGCGCGATCTCCTCCGGCGTGACGACGTCCGTTTGCACACCGTAGGCGTGGTTCAGCAGGGACTTGTCCCGTTCGACCTCGAGCGAATCGGTGGTGTGGCAGAGATCCAGCTCGCCCTGCGTCGAGTACTGGACGTTGAAGTCGAGCTCCTGGCTGAGCGTGCGCCAGACCCCCAAGCTGGCCTTGTACATCGGCACGTTCTCGGGCGTGTTGTAGTTCGCGCGGACGACCTGCGTGTTCCGCCCCGACGCGCCGGCGCCGATGTAGCCGGCCTCGAAGACCGCGACGTCGTGGATCCCGTGACGCGACGCGAGGTTGTACGCGAGCGACAGCCCGTTCACGCCGCCCCCGATGATCACGACGTCGTACCGACGCTTCGGCTCGACCTGCCGGAGGAACACGCGCCGGCGGAAGATCCCGGTCATGAGGTGGGCACCGCCCACGGGCGCGCCTCGAGCGGTCCGGTGTGCCCCAAGGCCTTCGCCGCTCGATCGTGCAGATGATCCTCCCAGATCGACGGGACGAGGATGAGCACCCGGTCGTCACCGGCGACGACCTTGGCCGGGACGTGAACAACCTCGCCTTGCAGGAAACCGGCCTCGGGGAGCTCGAGCCCGGACAAGAGGCCGAAGCTCGCCCGCGCGTCGTCCCCCGCGATCGAGATCGCCGCCCATCCGTCGGCCGTGTCGATCACGAGGGCGTCGGGATCGAGCGCTGCGAGACGCGTCGCGACCTCCCGAGCGACCTCGTCGGTGACGGGTGGGGCGCAGAGCAACAGGAGCTCGTCGTCGGCGGCGCGGCACGCGAAGGCGCGTCCCGGAACGAGGAGCAGGTCGAGCGCGCCGGCCTCGGCCGAAGCCGTGACGACGCCGATCAGAGCGCGGGCGAGCTCAGGCATGAACCCGGGCCCCCTCGGGGTCATAGAAGGGTGTCGGCACGACGGCGGCGGATGACTCGCCGGCGAAGAGCTCGGCCGGGAACGAGCCGTCCAGCGCCCGGATCCAGCCGAGCGCGATCGTCGCGCCGGCGGCCTCGGAGCGCGCGCACGAGGTCACCCGTCCGACGACGCGGCCGCCGGCGAGGAGCGGGACCCCGCGCCGCGGCTCGCCGTCGATGCGGAGTCCCACCAGGTGGCGCTCGAGCGGCAGCGCTCCCATGCGCTCGAGTGCGGGCTTCCCGACGAACCCCGGCTTGTCCATCGCGACGGCCCACTCCAGGCCGAGCTTCGCCGGGTGGTCGTCGGGCAACGTGTCCTGTCCGAGATAGAGGTGACCTTTCTCCAGCCGAAGGGTGTCGAGGGCGCCCAGCCCGAAGGGCTGGGCGCCCTCGGGGCGGCCGGCCTCGAGCAACGCGTCATAGAGCTCGGGACCGCGCGAACGGTCGTGGTGGAGCTCGAACCCGACCTCGCCGACGAAGCCGACCCGGAGCGCGCGGCAGGGCACACCGGCCACAGTGATGTCGGCGTGCCGCATATGGGGGAGGCCCTCCGCGCTCACGTCATCGTCGGTCAGGCGTTCGAGGATCGTACGGGCGTCCGGGCCCGCGAGGAGGATCGCCCCGAGCTGGGCGGTCTGATCGAGCAGATGGACGTGGAGGTCCCAGCGGTCGATCCAGTCGCGGAGCCACGCCTCCATCGCCGGTGCGCCTCCGGAGGTCGAGCAGAGGTAGAAGCGGCCGCGGTCGAGGGCGGCGAGGAGACCGTCGTCGATCACGTAGCCGGCCTCATCGAGCGCGACGAGGTAGCGCGAGCGGCCGGGGGCCAGATCGCGAACGCGGACGGGGAACACCCAATCCATCAGCTCCGCGGCATCGCGCCCGGCGACTAGGAACTTCCCCAGGGTGCCGACATCGAGCAGCCCGGCCCGGTGTCGGACCGCGCCGATCTCCTGCTCGATGTCGCCGAAGGTCGTTGGTCGCGCCCACGAACCGCTCCGCTCCATGCGCGCGCCCAGGTCGAGATGGCGACCGTGGAGCGAGGTTCGCTGCTCGATCGACTCGTCGACCCCGGCGGCCAGATCCTCCAGCGGGAGCGGGCGCGCGGGCGGACGCGCCGTGGTGCGCGCGCCCGCGGTGGCGACCGCGTCCGCCCGCGCGCCCGCGAACGCAGCGAGGAGCCGCCCGCACACGGCCCCCTGACACGGGCCCATCGTCGCCGTCGTGTAGCGCTTGAGGATCTCCGACGAGCGCCAGCCTTCGTCCCACGCCTGTTCGAGGTCGTGGAGGCTCACGTCCTCGCATAGGCAGACGTAGCCGTCGCCCGCCACCGGGACCGCTGGCACGTCGCTCGAGGCTTCGCCCTGACCGTTCGCCGTCCGTCTGCCGCTCGCCTCGGCCTCCTCGAGCGAGCAGCCCGGGATCACGACCTCGCCGGCGCCGGCGACCTCCTGATCCGTGCCCATCCGGAGCAGTGCGTCGCGCGGCGCCCACCCGAGCGAGAGCACGAGCGTGTCGCACGTGATCCGCTCGCGGCCGCTCGGGGTCTCGATGATCACGGCGCGGACCCGGCCGCTCCCCTCCGCTGCGATGAGGGGTCCGTCGTGGATCAGAACCTCCATACCGGTGGTCCGGAGCGCCTCCGCCGAGGCGCGCCCCTCGTCCGTGGTCGCGACGACGACCGCGCGGCGGCCGGGCCCAACCTCATGCCGAACGCCCAGCAGCGCCGCGCCGCGCGAGAGGAAGACCCCCGGCAGGTCGTTCCCTGGGAAGACCGCGAGTGCTTCGACGGCGCCGGTCGCTGCGATCACGCGAGCGGCCTCGACGTGCAGAACCTCGCCGGGACCGACCACTGGGACGAACGGTCCCTCGTACACGCCGACCGCGGTGTGACGTTCGAGGATCCGTACGCCCGCCGCCGTCGCCTCCTGCGCGAGCGCCTCGATCCGTGCGAGCGCACGCGCGTCCCAGACCGTCGCCCCGAGCCGGCGTTCCTCGACGAGCATGACCCGGGATCCGGCGGCCGCGGCTTCCGCCGCGGCCGCCAACCCCGCGACCCCACCTCCGACGACCAACAGATCGACGTGCACGGCGCGCGCCGGCTTCGCGCCTGCCGGCCTGCCGGCCGGCAGGCGCCCGACCCCGGTCGCGCGGCGGATCATTCCCTCGGCGAGTCCCCACACGAACCGAGGACGGATGAAGGTCTTCGAGTAGAAGCCCACGGGCAGGAAGCGGTGCAGCCGGTCCGCCACGTGAAGCAGGTCGTGCTCGGCTGAGGGCCATCCCGACTCGCGGAGGACGACCTGGCCGTCCCGTGCGTCCGTGGTGCAGGCGCGCACCCCCGGGTCGCCGTCGACGTTCAGTGAACAGTTCGGACAATCGCCCGTCATGCAGAAGAGGCCCCGCCGCCGGTGGTACTTCAGCGAGCGCGTGAAGGTTCGGACGCCTGCGCGGTACAGGGCGGAGGCAACGGTGTCGCCCGGCTCGACGGCGACCCGTCGTCCCTCGAACCGAAGGGCGTCACCCACCGGACGGGATCACGTCCGGATCGATCCGGTTCGTCACGGTGTCGCGTGTGAGGCTCACCCACCGCCGGCACCCGAAGGCGTGGAACCACCGCTCGCGCTGCGGTCCCGGCGCGTTCCGACGGAGGTAGACCCGCGCGAAGTCATCGACATCCTCCGCGGGGAGCGCGCGGAGCTCTCCGCCGAACGTGAACTCCTCCAAGGGACGGGGACCGCACCGTGGGCAGGGGACCATCAGGCTCATCGGCGCGCCCGCTTGCGGTCGCGAAGGATCTGGTGCGCCGCGTTGTAGCCGGGAGCTCCGGTCACGCCGCCACCCGGGTGGACCCCGGCCCCGCAGAGGTAGAGCCCTTCGACCGGGGTCCGGTAGTCCGACCAGCCGGGGACCGGCCGCATGAAGAAGAGCTGCTGGATGTTGAGGTCACCGTGGAAGATGTTGCCCTCGGTGAGGCCGAAGGTGCGTTCGAGGTCCAGCGGCGTCAGCACCTGGATCGCTTCGATCGATCCGGGAACGTTCGGCGCGTACCGGCCGACGATGTCGATCACGCGCTTCCCGAAGAGCTCGCGATGGTCGTCCCAGGTTCCGGCGCGCAACCGGTACGGGACGTACTGCACGAAGCACGTCATGATGTGCTTCCCCGCGGGGGCGAGCGTCGGGTCCACGTTCGACGCAACCACGCAATCCACCCAGAGCTGCTCGGGGATGTCGCCCCATTTCGCGATGTCGTACATGCGCTCCGCAGCCTCGAGCGTCGGTACGAGCGTCGCGAACGACCGGCGGTTGAGGTCGGCGTCGGCGGGCATCCCGTTCCATCGCGGCGCTTCGGTGAGGACCATGTTCACCTTCGCGCACGGCCCGTCCATCTTGATCGCCTCGACCGAACCTCGGAACCCGTCGGGCAGATCCGTCGGCTCCATGAGGGTCAAGAAGGTTCGTTTGGGATCGGCGTTGGACACGACGGTCTCCGCGGTCAGCTCGGTCCCGTCTTCCAGGACGACGCCACGCGCGCGGTCATCCGTCGTGATGATCCTGGCGACGGGCGCCTCGACCCGGAGCTCCGCGCCTGCCTCCCGCGCCGCCGCCGCCATCGCTTGGGTGATCGAGCCCATGCCGCCGATCACGTGGCCGAACCAGCCCTGGACGTCGTCGTCCCCGCCCGTGAGGAGGTGGAACAGGAGCCCGATCGCCGTGCCGGGCCGGTAGGGAGGGGCGTGCATCCCATACACGTTGTTCGCGAGGAACATCCGCTTGATCGTCTCGGATTCGAAATGACGATCCAGGAAGTCACCGAGCGAACCCGTCAGGAACTCGACCAGGTCGGTGATCTCGTCCCCCCGGATCTTCTTGACGCGTCCGTAGACCCGCCGCCCCTCCTTGATCCTCGCCCATCCGCGCGCATGAACGTCCGGTGGCGCTTCGAGGAAGAAGGGTTGGAGGTAGCGAGCCAGCTCCTTCAGCCGACGGTCGATGCGATCGAACGTGCGCGCGTCGGCGGCGTTCACGAGTGCCCATTCCGCGACGGTCCGCTCGTGGTCCGTCCACCACGGCAACACCGTGCCGTCCTCGAACGCCGCCTGGAGCCCCGGCTCGCAGGGGACCATCCGCAACCCGTGCCGCTCCAGATCGAGGTCCCGGATCACTTCGGGCCTCAGCATCGAGGCGATGTAGGACGCGGTCGACGCTCGGCAACCCGGCGCGATCTCCTCGGTGACGCAGGCGCCCCCGAGGAGATCGCGCCGTTCCAGCACGACGGTCTTCATCCCCGCCCGAGCAAGGTAGAACGAGGCGGTCAGGCCGTTGTGGCCACCGCCGACCACGATGGCGTCGTAGCGGCTCTCGCTCATGCGATCGGGTGTCCGAAGGACCCATGCGCGGACGCGCGGCACGGTACGCGACCCGCGTGGAGGGGGTCAACGCGAGGCGGTGACCCGATGTCAGAGGGTGAGCGACGGGGGCGGGATGCCGGGATCGACATCCTGGCCCGTGTAGATCGTGTCCCCGAAGCCGGACGTGTCTCCGAGCCGATCGAGCCACGTGGATGCGAAGACGCCGGAGAATTCGGGATCGTCCAGCAGATCCTGTTCAATCGCGTTGCGAGGAACGTACGGTCCGAGGTTCTGCCGGTACGTGAGGTGCCTCAGGTGCGCCGCCACGTCGTCGAGCGATGCGCCGGCGTCACGCAGCCCCGGGACGTTCATGTACACCTCGCTCGGCCACACGTTCTGCACGACCGAGACGGGGCCGGCGCCGAACGCTTCTTCGATCGAGCGCGTCAGCTGGATCGGGTCGAGGCGGACGCCGTTCACCGCGTCGGGCAGTGGGCATTGGCCGTGGTCCGCGGTGACGATCAAGACGTACTCGCCGGGATACCGAGCCTCGAGGTCCTCGACCAACCGCCCGAGCTGCTCGTCGACCGTTCGCAGCATCAGGCCTTCCCATTCGGAGTACATGTTGTAGATGTGCCCGGTGTAGTCCGGGGACTTGTACGTGGTGTAGAGGAGCGACGGACCGCCGACCCCGATCGGCTCGGAGTCGAGCGTCGCGACGAGCAGGTCGTGCTGGTACTCCACGACCGGAGGGCTGCAGCAGGGCGACTGCCCGCCCTTCGGGTCGAACTGCCGGTCCCACCCGGGTGCGGTGAGGGTCGCCCCCCTCGCGGCGAAGTCCGTCTGATGGGTCTCGAAAACATCGAGTCCGGGGGTCGCCGCGGGGAGCCGGAAGAGCTGCGGGTTGTGCGGGGCCCAGCTCCCCGGCGTCTCGTCCCAGTACACGCCGACCGGCTTCTGGTCCGCACCCCGGTTAGGTCCGCCGAAGCCGATCATGCCCATGTGCCAGATCTGATAGCCGACCTGCCCGACCCACGCGCGGTTCCCGGTCGCGTCGGAGTACAGGTCGGCGAGCGTGGGCTCGAGGATGTCCGACGGATCGGCGGCGCCCGGTTCCCCGTACGCCTTGCGGGAGCCGCCGGCATCGGCCCGGATGTTGTGACCGGTGATCCCATGCGTTGCGGGGAACGTTCCCGTGCCGATCGTCGCGTGCGCACAGGCCGTGATCGCGGGGAAGGAACCGGTCAGCGCGTTGCGGTAGTTGGCGCCCTGGCCCATGAGCTTCTTCAGGTTCGGCCAATCGTTGGGCCAATGCCGCAGGACGTTCCATCCACCGCCGTCGAAGACGTACGTAACGACGATCTTCGGTGGACGTCCGGTCGTTGCGAGACCGGGAAGCACCCTGCCGTCGCGATCGTCCGGCCACCCGTCGAACCCGATGAGGTGGGCGGTCGTCGGCGCGAGATCGGCCAGCGAGACCCGCTCGGCCGAGTCGGACCGCCGCACGATGCCGGGGCCGTAAACGACGAGCGGGATCCGCTCCAGGTACATCCAGACCGCGGCGTGGCTCGTCCGGGGGTCCAGCGGAACGAGCGAGAGCGACTCCGAGGCGTAGTTCGCGCTGTTGAACGGTGAGATCAGGAGCTGGAGGTCCCCGGAGCGCCCTGGATGGTAGGCCCGCCGAACGAGCTCCATGTACTCGGCGCCCAGATCTCGCGCGGCCGCCTCCTGGATCGCTCCGGCATCGGGACGGGTCAGCGTGGCCGCAGCGCGCCCCAGGGCAGCGCCGCCGGCGACCCACGCGAGCCCGCCGAGCCCGGTCCAAACCAGGAACCGACGGCGCGACGGATCATGATCGTCGCCCAGATAGCCGTGCCCGGCGGCCCACCGGATCAGCAGCAGTCCGACGAGCCACACGGCGACCCCAGCGGCGATGCCCGTGACGAGGCTCCCGAGCGCGACGACGACTGCGGCCACGGCTCCGCCGAGGAGGGCGAAGGCGATGAGGGAACGAGGGAACCGAGGCGTGGCCACGAACGACTATCGTGGCAGAAGACGCCGCGAGGGACGACGGTGCGCGGGTTGCGTTCTCGTGTCGAACATCAGGTCCGCTTGCGTGGGAGGTCGAGGAACGGCAGCGGAACCACGGTCGCGCCGACCTTGCCGCGTTCGCCCTCCACGCTGTACTCGACCGATACCCGTGAGCCGAGCTTCTCGTGCGCCGTGTCGAGGGAACCGAAGCCGACCATCTTCTTGATCGTGGTCCCCCAGGTGATCGAGGTCGCGCGGCCGATCTGCCGTCCTTCGCGGTAGACCGGGACCGGCGTCCGGTCGACGAACGGCGAGATCATCGCGGCGAGGCCGTGCTTCGCGAACATCGCCTCGATCCCGGCCCAGTCCAGTTCCAACCCGACGAGGCGCCGCGCCGGACCACCCGCCCCGCGCTCGGCCACGAGCGTTCGCTTGCCCGTGAACTCCGCTTCCTTCCCGAACTCCACGAGACGTCCCAGACCGATCTCGAACGGGGAGTAGTTCTGTTCCGGGCTGATCGCGTGGCGGGCGCTCGTGTACTCGGCGTCGATCAGGATCAATCCGGCTTCCACCCGGGCCACATCGAGCGCCCGGATCCCGGCGGGGAAGATCCCGTACGCCTCGCCCGCGTCGAACAGGCGGTCCCAGACGGTGAGCGCTCCCGCGACCGGGATCCATAGCTCGTACCCGCGGTCGCCGGTATAGCCGGTGCGGGTCACACTGACATCGACACCCGCGATCGAGGTCCGGCAGTGACGGAAGTAGCGCACGTCGGTCCAGTCCTCACCGGTCGCGGCCTCGAGCACGTCCCTGCTGAGCTTCCCCTGCAGCGCGAGCGCTCCCAGATCCTCGGTGACGTCGGCGATGTCCACGTCCAGCGAGGTCGCGTTCAGCAGGAACCATCGGTAGCACGGATCCGCGGAGGTCACGCGGTACTCGTCCGCCGCCAGGCGTGTCACCGTGCCGTCGTCGAGGACCTTCCCGTCCTCGTCGCACCACGGCGTGTACAAGACCTGGTCGACCTGGAGCTTCGAGATGTCTCGCGTGACGATCCGATCCAGCAGCCTGCCGGCGT
>Ga0307277_10000476_pt1 | contig 14835 bp, 16 predicted proteins | sample ER_DNA_116_FD_194473 | JGI IMG/M metagenome (GOLD analysis project Ga0307277, IMG submission 194473) | Bulk soil microbial communities from the East River watershed near Crested Butte, Colorado, United States - ER_DNA_116 | ecosystem: Environmental > Terrestrial > Soil > Floodplain | place...
CCGATGGGATCATCGCGATCAAGATGCGCGACGACGACGAGCTCGTTTCCGTCCAGCATTCGACGGGGGACGACGATCTCCTGATGGTCTCGCGCCTCGGCCAGGCGATCCGGTTCAGCGAGAAGCAGGCCCGGCCGATGGGGCGGGACACCGGCGGCGTCAAGGGGATGAGTCTGCGAAAGGGTGACGAGGTGATCTCGGCAGATGTCATCGGCGCAAACGAGGGCGACCTCCTGGTCCTGACCGAGAACGGGTACGGCAAGCGGACGAAGCTGGGCGACTACCCGCGCAAGGGCCGCGGCGGTCTCGGGGTCAAGACCGCTCAGCTCGTGGAGGGCAAGGGCCGGCTCATCGGTGCCCGGGTTGTCCGCGACGGCTACCAGGTGATGCTGATCTCGACCGGGGGCACCGTGATCAAGATGGCCGTGGACGACATCAAGCGCTCCGGCCGCTCCACCCAGGGCGTGATCGTGATGCGGTTCAAGTCCGCCGACGAGCGCGTCACAGCGCTGGCTCCGGTGGTCGAGTCGGACGAGGCCGTAGTCGAGACAGAAGTGACCGAAGAGGCTTCGGAAGTAGCCTCTCTGCCCTCAGATGGGTAGGTTCTGGTAGAACCGCACGGATTTTGCAATAGTTTTCTACCACGGCTCTTTCCAAACTGGAGCCGGGGCGCTATATGTTCAAAGCAGGAAACCCGCAGGCAAGGAGAGGTGACATGCCGTACAGCAAGAACGTCGAGCTCCTCGAACCGATCGACCTCTCCGAACATCTCGACAAGGTCGAGCTCTATCTCGGCCAGGTTTGCCAGATTGCCGGCATCTCGAAGATGCAGCTGGACTACTGGACGAACAAGGCGCAGATCCCGACCAAGGGCAAGAAGCAGCGGATCTACGACATCGACGCCCTCGAGACCGTGATGCTGATCAAGCAGGCGAAGGACAAGGGTCTCAATCTCGGCGCCGCGATCGACGCCGCCCGGCGGTTCAGGGAAGCCGGCGCGACGCCGGGCTCACTGAGCTAATGATCTAGATCACTTGGCCTCCTGCCGGCCCTCCCGCCGGCGGCGGTCCGGCCCGCTTAACGTGAGCTAATGATCTGGATCACTTGGCGTCACGAATCGCCGCTGCGGCTTGCTCCGGGGCGAGCGAGTTGACGTAGATGCCCGCGCCGAGCTCGATACCGGCGAACACCGTTAGTCGCGGCAGTACCTCGAGGTGCCAGTGACCGTCGTCGTGCAGCCAGGCGTTCACGGGCGCTGGGCCCTCGAGTGCGTGCAGCCGCCGTAGCGCTTCCGCCACCAGTCCGAGCGCGGGCGCGAGCAGGTCGCTCTCGAAGGCGGTCCCCTCGACGTGCTCACGGGGCGCGACCAAGAGCTCGTAGGGCAGACGGCCGCCGTAGGCGGCGAGGAGGACCAGCCCCTCGCGCTCGACGATCAGCCGCTCGCCCGACGCGAGCTCCGCTTCCAGGTGCCGGCACATGGAGCATTCGCCGCCGGCCCGCTCGGCCAGAACCGCCGGCGGCGCCTCCTCGAACCACGCCAGCTGGGTATGGCTGTGGGGAAGGCTCGCGCCGGCCTCGCGCCCCTCGTTCAGGAGTGCATGCACGTACGGAAAGCCGGCGTCTCGCGCGACCCGGGACCGCTCGCGCCAGGCGACGGCTACCCCGGCGATCTCGTCGTCCCTCAACTCGGCGAACGAGCGGACGTGTCGCGGCGTCGAGACGACGACCTCGTGATGCTCGAAGACTGGGTACAGGTTCGGGACGACGCGCACGGTCCAGCCCGGCATGTCGCGGTCGCCGCCGCCCGGACGGATCGCGAACGTCTCAGGCGGCGTCCGCTCCTCCCGTCCCTCGCAGAACGGACACGAAATGAGCTCCTCCTCGGTCGGCAGGTCGAGATCCGCGCGGGCACTCGCCCCGGGCCGCTGCGCCCGCCCGGGCGCGACTACGACCCACTGCCGCGTAACCGGGTCTTGCCGGAGCTGCCCTTCGGTCAGCTCGACCCGTTCTTCTTCTCGAGGAACGGACTGAGCAGGTCGATCGGGGCCGGGAAGACGATCGTCGTCGCCTGCGAGGAGCCGAGCTCGAGCAGCGTTTGTAGATAGCGGAGCTGCAGCGCGATCGGATGGTCGGCGATCACCACCGCGGCATCCTTCAAGCGCTCGGAGGCCTGGAACTCGCCCTCGGCGTTGATCACCTTCGCGCGCCGTTCGCGCTCGGCCTCGGCCTGGCGCGCCATGGCGCGCTGCATCCCGGAGGGGATCTCGACGTCCTTGACCTCGACGATCGAGACCTTGATCCCCCACGGGGAAGTCGCCTCGTCGATGATCCCCTGCAAGATCGCGTTGATCTTCTCGCGCTCGGCGAGCAGCTCGTCGAGCTGGTGCTGGCCGAGCACCGATCGCAGCGTCGTCTGTGCGATCTGCGAGGTCGCGACCATGAAGTTCTCGACCTGGACGATCGCCGCCTTCGGCTCGATGATCCGGAAATACGCGACTGCGTTCACGCGCACCGGCACGTTGTCCTTCGTGATCACTTCCTGCGGCGGGATGTTGAGCGTGATCGTCCGCAAGTCGACCTTGACCATCCGGTCGACGATCGGGATCAGGATGAAGAGACCCGGCCCCTTCGGCTCCGGAAGCAGCCGGCCGAGCCGGAAGACGATGCCCCGCTCATACTCGCGCGCGACCTTGATCGCCGAGATCAGAAACAGGATCAGCAGGAAGAGGACGACGGCGACGATCACCAGCACGGCAGCAGTCATGGAAGTCCTTTCAACTGGGGATGACCGATCCTAAGAGACGGTGGCTGGGTCGGCCTGGTCGACCGGCTCGACGTCGAGGATGAGGTCGGGCTCGATGCCGTCGACACGCACCTTCTGGCCGCGCCTCAGGGACAGGCCCTCCGGCACCTTCGCCCGCCAGAGCTCGCCGCGGACGAAGACCTGGCCGTCGCCTCGGAACTCGCCGATCTCGCCGACGATCGTCTGTGGCCCGACGGAGACCGGCGAGCGGCGCACCTGGATCGCTTTCGTGATCGCGAAGGCCCAGGCGGAGCCGAGCACGATCGCGATCGAGACGACCAGCCAGACGTTCGCGTGGTAGGGCGCGGGCGCGTTGCGGAACAGCATCAGCGCCCCGATCACGAACGCGATCAGGCCGGACACCGTCAGGGCGCCGTGGCTCGTCACGTGCGCGTCGATCACGAGCAGCACGAGCCCGAGCACGAGCAGTGCGAGCCCGGCCCAGCTGATCGGTAGCACCGAGAAGCCGAAGAGCGCGGTCACGAGCGCAACGGCGCCGAGTGCGCCCGGTAAGACGACGCCGGGGTGGAAGATCTCGTAGCCGATCCCGGCGAGGCCGGCCAGGAACAGCAGCGTGATCAGGTTCGGATCGATCAGCGTGTTCAGGAGGCGGGTGAAGAAGTTTGGGCTCGCATAGGTGATCTGCGCGTTCGCCGTGTGAAGCTTGTAGTGGTTCGGGATCGTCACCCGACCGTCGATCTTCCGCAGCAGCGTCGGCAGGTCAGGTGCGAGCACGTCGATGACGTGGATCTGCAGCGCCTTCCGTTCGGTGATGTTCGACGCTTGCCGGACCGCTTTCTCCGCCCAGTCACCGTTACGGCCGTGGTTCTCCGCGAGCGAGCGCAGCTTCGCGGCGAAGTGGTTGATCACCTTGCGCCGCAGATCGGACCCGAGGTTGCCGCCGCTCTGGTCGATCGGTGTCGAGGAGCCGATGTTCGTGTCGGGCGCCATTGCCAGGACGTCCGCCGCTTCGGCGACGAAAACGCCTGCAGAGGCGGCCGCCCCGCCCTTCGGCGCGATGTACACGATCACCGGGATCTTCGACGCGAGCTCCTTCTTGTAGATCGACTCCATCGAGCTCGACAGGCCGCCGGGGGTGTCCAACACGATTACCGCGGCGTCGTAGTGGCCCTTTTCCGCGCGGTCGAGCTGATGGTTGACGTAGTCCTGCGTGACCGGGTTGATCTCGAGCGAGAAATGAATCGCGAGAACTCGGGGCTTCGAGGCCGCGTGGGCCGAGGCGGAGAGCGCGAGAGCCACGGCCAGCGAGCCGAAAAATGCCCGCAGAACGCGACTTCTCACGACTGTAAAGACTCTATCAACACGCCTCTTCCCGGCTTGCGCCCCGCGGAGGCCTCTGCCACTCTCGGAGGCGGGTCGCCCGCGCATGAAGCCGCTTCGTGCTGCACTTGTCCTCTTCTTCGCCGCGCCGGGGGTGGCGGTTGCGTCGCCCAACCTCGTCGCGCGCGACCTCCCTGCGCGGACCGGTGTCGTGGCGAAGGCGCCGACGGCATTCGATCTCGTCGGTCTGCACTGGCAGGGAGCGGGCGTCGTTCGGTTCCGCACCCAGGGCGCCGACGGTACGTGGAGCCCATGGCGCCTCTCGGCGCCGGAGTCGGACGACCTGCCGGACCGGAACACTGCCGAGGCGAGGCGGAATCGGGGCTGGCATCTCGGGAACCCGTTCTGGGTCGGACGCTCGGAGCGGATCCAGTACCGGCTCGGCCGCCACGTCAGACGGTTGCGAGCGTTCTTCGTTCGGAGCCCGCTTCTCGGCGGGACCCCGCAGCACGTGAAGCCGTTCACCGAGAACGCGCCGCCGATCATCACCCGGGCCGAGTGGGGCGCGAACGAGGCGATCCGCCGGAATCGGAAGAAGGGGCCCAAGGTCGCCGACAGCGTCCACTTCGCGATCGTCCATCACACCGCCGGCACCAACAGCTACTCGCGCTCGCAGTCCGCCGCGATCGTCCGTGGAATCGAGACCTACCACGTGCTCGGAAACGGATGGGACGACATCGGCTACAACTTTCTCGTCGACAAGTACGGCCAGGTCTTCGAGGGCCGCTACGGCGGGATGGAGAAGGCGATTGTCGGCGCTCACGCGATGGGCTTCAACTATGGCGCCGTCGGTGTATCGCTGCTTGGCAACTACAACGGCGCCGGGTTGACGCCTGCCGCGCGCGCTGCGCTCGTGAGCCTCTTGGCGTGGCGGCTCGACGTCGCCCACGTCGACGCGCTCTCGCGCGTGACCCGCGTCTCGGCGGGGAATCCAGAGTACGCCAAGGGAGCGGCCGTCGATCTGCGCGCGATCTCCGGTCACCGCGACACGTACAACACGAGCTGCCCGGGCAACAGCGTCTACGCGCAACTCGCGTCGATCACCCGTGCGGTGGCGGCGACGGGCGCGCCGAAGATCTACTCGCCGCTGATCCTGGGCGGTGTCGGCGGCAACGTCCGCTTCACGGCTCGGTTGTCGTCGGCGGTTCCCTGGACGGTCACCGTCACCGATTCGCTCGGGCGGATCGCCGCCTCCGGCACCGGCACGAGTACAGCCGTCGACTGGACGTGGGACGCAAGCCGCGCGGTCCCAGGCCGGTACACGTACACGATCGCGGCCGGCGGAGTGGGTACGGCCGCGGCGCGGCCGGTGCGGGGCGTGCTCGGCAATTCGCTGCCGCCGGTGGCGGTGACGCAGCTTCGCGTCGATCCCACCGTCGTCAGCCCGAACGGCGACGGAGTCGGGGACACCGCTCGCATCGTCTACTTCCTCAGCGCATCGGCGCCGATCACGTTGACGCTGGCGGACGCCACTGATCATCAGCTCACGACGCTCTTCAGCGGCATCGCCGCCCAGGGCTCGCACTCGTTTCTCTGGAAGGACGTCGGCATTCCCGACGGCCGTTACTCGATCACGATCTCGGCGACCCGTACGACCGGGAAGCGCGTGACGCGCAAGACGACGTTCTACGTGGACCGGACGCTTGCGCAGACGAAGCTGTCCGCGCCGGCGATCTCTCCGAACGGCGACGGACAGTTCGACGAGACAGCGCTCACGTTCCAGCTCACGGCGGCCGCGGCGGTTCGGGTGGAGCTTTGGCGTGCGCAGAAGCTTGTCGGCACACTCCTCACCCAGGCGTTGGGCGCCGGGCCCGGGCAGCTCTCCTGGAACGGACGTCTCGGCTCGAAGCTGGTTGCGGATGGGAGCTACGAGCTCGTCCTGAAGGTGAAGGACGCCGTCACCACGGTGACGGAGCGCCTTCCGGTCGTGGTCGATCGGACGCCGCCGCGCCTGCGGATCGCCTCGAGGGCGCGGCTGCAGTTCTGGACGAACGAGCCGGCGACGGTGACGGCGAGCTGGGGGGCCCGACGCGTGACGAAGCGCGTGCGGGCCGGCTATTTCAGGCTGCCGGTCCTGCGTGGCGCCAAGCATTTCACGTTGACCGCGACCGACACAGTCGGCAACAAGGCTGCTTCTTTACGCGTCTGACCAGGCGCCGTAGCGGCGCTCGAGCGCGGCCAGAAGCTCGACGAGCAACTCGACCCGATCGACGGGCTCTCCGATCTCGGCGAGCAGCGAGGTCGCCGGGATGCGGACGTCGACGGGAAGCTCGCCTGCGGTCGTGTTCGCGTTGATCCCGACCCCGAGCACGACCCGGCCTTCGCCCGCTTCGCCGAGGATGCCTGCGACCTTGCGCTCTCCGATCAGGACGTCGTTCGGGTGTTTCAAAGCGGATTCGAGCCCCGTGACGACGCGGATTGCATCGGCGCACGCCTTCGCGCCGACGACGGTCAGCTCGGGGAAGCGCGCCGCGTCGAGCGCCGGGCGTAGCTGAACGGAGCAGAGCACACTGGTGCCGGGCGCGGCTTCCCAGTGACGGCCGAGGCGGCCCCGACCTTCCGTTTGCTCGTCCGCGACGGCGACGGCACCCTCGGGGTCGCCCGGCGCCAGAAGGCGCTGGGTCGACGGGCAGCTCTCGACGAACGTGTACTCCTGCCCGAAGCGACCACGGAGGCGCGGAAACACGGCCTCGCGCGTCGGTGTGTCGTTCATGCGCATCTACACTACGGCCGCCGTGCAACCCTCCCTGCGCAAGCGCCGTCAGATTCCGCAGACACCGCGGTCCGAGCGGCCGCTTGTCTACGAGAGGCTAAGCGATGCGATCCTGGTCAAGCGAGCGAAAGACGGCGACAAGCGGGCGCTCGAGGCGCTCTGCGAGCGCCATGCGGCGAAGGTCGAGCGCCTTGCCGGCCATCTGCTCGCCGATCCCGAGGACGCGCGCGACGCCTCCCAGGAGGCGCTCGCCAAGCTCTGCGTCCGGATCGCCCAGTTCCGCGGCGAGTCGCAGTTCTCGACCTGGCTCCACCGGCTCGTGGTCAACACCTGCCGGGACGTCGCCTCGCGCCAGCGGGTGCGGCGGTGGGAGCCTCTGCACGAGGACGAGCGCGTCGCCGAGGACGCCGATCCGGCACGTGAGGCCGGTCTCGCCGAGCTCCGCTCGGAGCTCAATGCCGGTCTCGCCGGAATCTCCCCCGATCAGGCCAAGGTCGTCGTGCTGAAGGACGCGCTCGACTTCTCCTTCGCGGAGATCGCCGAGGCCGTCGACATGCCGGTCGGGACGGCGAAGTGCTACGCGCATCGCGCGCGTGCGGGGTTGCGCACACGGCTGAAGCGCGACGTGGCGTGACGGTTGCGCCACCACTCGACCGCGCCGCAATCGAGGCGATCTTGCCGCACCGCGAGCCGTTCCTCCTGATCGACGAGGTGCTCGAGCTCGAGCCCGGTGAGCGCGTGGTCGCGCGTAAGCAGGTGCGCGAGGACGAGTGGTACCTCCGTGGGCACTTCCCCGGCAGGCCGGTGATGCCCGGGGTCCTGATCGTCGAGGCGATGGCGCAGACGGGAGCCGTGGCGGTGCTCTCCGAGGAGGAGAACCGGGGCCGAATCGCCCTCTTCGCGGGCATCGACGACACCCGCTTCAAGCGGATCGTCGAGCCTGGCGACGAGCTTATGCTCGAATGCACGCTCGAGCAGGTGCGGGGCCCGATCGGGAAGGGCAGGGCTCGGGCGACCGTCGACGGGCAGCTCGCCGCCCGCGGAACGCTCACGTTTGCCGTGGAGCGCTCGTGATTGGCACCGCGAACGGCGCGATCTCGATCACGGGTATCGGTGCCTACGCGCCCGACCGCGTGGTCACGAACGACGACCTCTCGCAGATGATGGACACCTCCGACGAGTGGATCGTCGAGCGCACCGGCATCCGCGAGCGCCGCGTCGCGGCCGACGATCAGGCTCTCTCCGACCTGGCGCTGCCGGCGGCTCGCCAGGCGCTCGAGCAGGCAGGGGTCAATGCGGGGACGATCGACCTCGTCGTGGTCGCGACCGTCACGCCCGACATGGCCTTTCCGTCAGCCGGCGCGATCATCGCGGACGAGCTCGGCGCGCCGGATGCGGCCGCCTACGACCTTTCGGCGGGCTGCACCGGCTTCATGTACGCAGTCGCCCAGGGATACGGGATGCTCGCCGCCGGTCTGGCACGGAACGTGCTGGTCGTCGGGGGGGACGTCCTTTCCCGGATCCTCGACTGGAGCGACCGGGGCACCGCCGTTCTCTTCGGAGACGGAGCCGGCGCTGTCGTCCTGCAGCGTGTCTCGGAGGGTGGCTTTCTCGGCTTCGAGCTGGGCGCCGACGGCTCGGGCGGGCCGCAGCTCTTCCTCCCGGCGGGCGGGTCGCGGGCTCCCGCGACTGCCGAGACGGTCGCCGAGCGAAAGCACTTCGTGCAGATGAACGGTCGCGAAGTCTTCAAGTTCGCGACCCGCGTGCTCGTCACCTCGGCGGAGAAGGTGCTCGCTGAGTGCGGCAAGACCGTCGAGGACGTCGACGTCTACATTCCGCACCAGGCAAACGTTCGGATTATCGACCACGCCGCCGAAAAACTCGGGATACCACGAGAAAAGGTCGTGATCAACGTCGAGCGCTACGGCAACACCTCATCAGGGTCGATTCCGCTTGCGCTCGCGGACGCGCAAGCCGACGGGCGGTTGCAGGACGGCGCGCTCGTGCTGATGACGGGGATGGGTGCAGGCCTCACGTGGGGCTCGGGTTTGATCGAATGGACGGCGAACGGGAGGACTTCGTGACCGGCACCAAGACCAAAATCGCCTTTTGCTTCCCAGGTCAGGGCTCGCTCGAGGCGGGAATGGGCCGCGAGATCGCGGAGGCGTTCCCGGAGGCGATGGAGGTTTACCGGGTCGGTAGCGAAGCCTCCGGTCTCGATCTACAGCACCTTTGCTTCGAGGGGCACGAGGACGAGCTCGTCGACACCGCTGTTCAGCAGCCGGCGCTCGTGGCGACGAGCCTCGCTGTTTTGGCGGCGCTGAAGGCGCGCGGAATCGAGCCCGACTACGTCGTCGGCCATTCCGTCGGTGAGTTCGCGGCGCTTGCCGCCGCAAATGCGCTCTCGACCGAGGAGGCGCTGGAGCTCGTGCGCGAGCGCGGGCTCGCGATGGCGGAGGCCGCGCGCGAGCGGCCCGGGTCAATGGCGGCGATCCTCGGGCTGGACGACCCGGTCGTCGAGCGGCTCTGCCGCCAGATCTTCGGTGTCTGGCCCGCGAACTACAACTGCCCTGGTCAGGTCGTGGTCTCGGGCGAGAACCCGGCTGTCGACGAGTGTTGCGATCAGGCGGTCGACGAGGGAGCGAGGCGGGCGGTCAAGCTTCGCGTCTCGGGTGCCTTCCACAGTCCGCTCGTCGCCCATGCGGCGGAACGATTGAAGCCCGCCGTCGACCGGATCAAGTTCAACGATCCGACGGCTCCGTTCATGTCGACGGTGACCGCGAAGATCGAGCCCGCCCATCGCATGGCCGGCCTCCTCGTCGAGCAGCTGACCGCTCCCGTCAAGTTCACCCAGGCGGCGAGCGAGCTGGCGCGCGAGGGCGTCAAGACGTTCGTCGAAGTCGGGCCCGGCAACGTGCTGTCCGGTTTACTGCGACGGATCGACAAGACCGCCAAGGCGATCCCGGTCAACAACCTGGCCGGTTTGGCCAAGCTCGAGGACGAGCTCGCCACGACCTAGCGCGTGGCCGAGTTTGCGTCGCTAGAGGGGAAGAACGCGCTTGTCACGGGCGGCTCGCGCGGGATCGGGCGCGCGATTGCACTTGAGCTCGCGCGCGCCGGCGCGGCCGTCGCCGTCGGCTACCGCTCGGGCAAGGACGAGGCCGAGACGGTGGCCGAAGAGGCGGGCGGCCGTGCGGTTCAGGCCGACGTCTCGAACGCAGAAGAAGCCGCCCGCGTCGTCGCGGATGCCGGCGACCTCGACATCCTCGTCAACAACGCAGGGCTGACTCGCGACGGCTTGCTTGCGCGGATGCCTGACGAAGACTGGCGCGACGTGATCGAGACCAACCTGTCGTCCGTCTTCTACACCTGCCGTGCGGCGGCGCGCCCGATGATGAAGCGGCGCAGCGGTGCAATCGTCAACGTCTCGAGCGTCGTCGGCCTCCACGGCAACCCCGGGCAGACGAACTACGCGGCGTCGAAGGCCGGGATCATCGGCTTTACGAAGGCGCTCGCGCGTGAGCTCGGCGGTCGCGGTGTCCGCGCAAACGTGGTCGCTCCCGGGTACATCACCTCCAGGCTGACCGACGAGATCTCGGAGGAGATGCGCGCTCTGATGCTCCAGAACACGCCGCTCGGGCGGCTCGGCGATCCGGAGAACGTGGCCGGAGCAGTACGCTTCCTCTGCTCCGACGAGGCCGCTTTCATCACAGGGGAGGTGCTGCTCGTCGACGGCGGGCTGGGAATGTGAGTACCAACGCTTCGCTCAACGGACGCCGCCGCGTGGTGATCACGGGCCTCGGCCTGGTCTCTCCGCTTGGAAACGACGTCGAATCGTCGTGGCAGGCTCTCGTGGACGGCGAGTCGGGGGCAGCCGAGATAACCGCGTTCGACCATACGGATTACGGCGTCCATTTCGCGTGCGAGCTCAAGGAGTTCGATCCGACGACCTGGATCGACCGCAAGCGCGCGAGGCGGATGGACCGGTTTGCGCAGATGATCCTCGCGAGCGCGCGCCAGGCCGAGGCGGACTCGGGCGTGACCATCGCGGGCCGCGAGGAGCGGGTCGGCGCCTCGATCGCGACTGGAATCGGCGGGCTCAAGTCGTTCCAGGACTGCTACGACGTCTTGAAGGAACGAGGGCCCGACCGCGTGAACCCGTTCTCGATCCCCTCGATCATCCCGAACATGGGCGCCGGCTGGGTGTCGATCGAGCTCGGCACGAAAGGCCCGCTGTTGTCGGAGTGCACGGCCTGCGCGGCGTCGAACATGGCGATCGGGGACGCGGTCGACGCGATCCGGCTCGGCCGGGCGGACGTCATGTTCGCCGGCGGCACGGAAGCGCCGATCACTCCCGTCGGGATCGCGGGGTTCGACGCGATGCGGGCCCTGTCGCGGCGAAACGACGATCCGAAGGCTGCCTCGCGCCCGTTCGACGCCGAACGCGATGGGCTCGTGATGGGCGAGGCAGCCGCGGTGCTGGTGCTCGAGGAGCTCGAACAGGCGCAGGAGCGCGGCGCGAAGATTTACGGCGAGCTCGTCGGCTACGGAGTCTCCTCCGACGCGGCCCACATGACCGAGCCGGACCCGACCGGCGAGAACCCGGCGCGGGCGATGCGGATGGCGCTCGCGGACGGAGGAGTCGATCCGAGCGAGGTCGGCTACGTCAACGCGCACGCGACGTCGACGCCCCTCGGCGACGCGAGCGAGACGAAGGTGATCAAGAAAGCGCTCGGCGAGGAGAATGCGGCCAAGATCGGGGTCTCCTCGACGAAGGGCGCGACGGGGCACTGCTTCGGCGCTGCCGGGGCCGTCGAGGCCGTCTTCACCGTGCTCGCCGTCGAGCAGGGCGTGCTGCCGCCGACGATCAACTACGAGCAGCAGGATCCGGAGTGCGACCTCGACTACATCCCGAATGAGTCGCGGCCGGTCGACATCACCGTCGGCGTTTCGAACTCGTTCGGCTTCGGCGGGCACAACGCCTGCATCGTGGTTCGCAAGTTCGAGGCCTGAACGTCCCTTTCGAGCTAGGCCGGGGTCTGACCCCAGCCGTGGCCGTTGCCGCGGGGTCGCGGCCGCCCAAGGGCTCGACTCCACCCTGCGGTCGCGGGCACCAACGTCCAAACCGGCATGTCCGGGGTCTGACCCCGGCCGCGGCCGAATGCGACGATTCGCTGACGCATGTGTGACGATCGCCTCGCGGGCCGGCTATTGCCGCTTCAGCAGTGCGTACCTTGCGGCTATGGCAAGACGCCTACGCATTCAGGCGCACGGCGCGACCTACCACGTAACCGCAAACGCCACTTACGGCCGCAGGCTCTTCGCCGAGAACGACGATCGCCGTTGGTTCGAGTATCGCCTCGACGACGTCGTGCGGCGATACGAGTGGTCCTGCATGGCGCACTGCCTACTGGGAACCCACTACCACCTGTTACTGACGACCCCGGAGGCAAACCTTGCCGCGGGAATGCAACGGCTCAACGGGATGCACGCGCGGGCGATCAACGACCGGCATGAGCAGTTTGGCAGCCTCTTCCGGGATCGGTACCACACCCAGCTCGTCGAGGGAGAAGGACACTTCCTTGGCCTGGTTCGGTACATCGCCCTCAATCCGGTCCGCGCCGGCCTTTGCAGAGATCCCGCCGATTGGCGATGGAGCAGCTACCCCGCCGCGATCGGCTGGGCGGCGCCGCAGCCCTTCCTCGATCTGGGGAAGGTGCTGGAGATGTTCGCGAAGGACCCTGCTGCCGCGCGTTTGCGACTGCAGTCGTTTGTGGAAGACGGGCTCACCATGTCCGTTTCGGGCCCGTTGCGGGTCTGACCCCGGCCGAGGCCTTGCGGTGGGGCTACCCGCGTGTCGCTGCGTGGCCGGGGTCTTCGGGGTGGTGGCCCATAAGGGCCACGGCCGAGGTCTGACCCCGGACTCGGCCGTTCCGGTCACCTACTAGGGATCTGACGATCGCGCCTAAGGGGACGGCGCGTTGCTCAGCCCGGCGAGCACGAGTCGCCGGCTTCGGCGACTCCCGGCAGCTTGCCGAGAATCTCGGCGATCGACTCGACCTCGTCGCGCGCGAAGTGCTCTTCGAACAGCCCGCAGATGGAAGCGACGTGGGAGCTCGACGCCGCCTGGAGCTTCTCGCGTCCCGCATCCGTTAGCTGCGCGTAGGTGACGCGGAGGTCCGTCTCGCAGGTCGCCCGCTCGACGAGCCCGGAATCCTCGAGCCCCTCGAGCAGACGCGTAATGCCCGACGGCGTCAGCATCAAGCTGCGCGCGAGCTCGACCCGCTTCAGGCGACCGCCGTCGGCGCGGGACAGCACGAGCAGCGCCTCGTAGTCGTTGATCGTCAGGCCGTGCTCGGCCTGGAGCTCGGCGCTCAGCAACCTCGTGGTCGTGACGTAGGCGCGGAGAAGCCTCGTCCACGCACGGACGGCCGGTTGGATTTCTTGCTCTGTCAACATTTGCGTCATCAAGGAATACCCGCTAACTTGTTTGCGTACTCAATAGTACATGACGCAACGAAAGGAGCCAAGAGCGCAATGAGCACCATGACGATCGCCCCGGCCGGTACCTGGAGCCTCGACCCAGTTCATTCACGAGTCGACTTCGAGGTCGGCTACCTCGCTGGCACGTTCAAGGGTGAGTTCCACGACATCGGCGCAGATCTGTCTGTGGACGGCGACCGTGCGTCGCTCGCGGGCACCGCAAAGGTTTCCAGCGTGGACGTGAAGGACGAGAACCTCTCCGCCCACCTCCAGTCACCGGACTTCTTCGACGCAGAGCGGTATCCGGAGCTCGGGTTCACGGCTCAGGGCATCCGCCTCGCCGGCGACGGCAGCGTTTCGGTCGACGGCGAGCTGACTATCAAGGGCGTCACGCAGCCGGTGAGGGTGACCGGAACCGTGACCGCGCCGATCACCGATCCCTTCGGCAACGAGCGGATCGGCCTCAATCTGACCACGAGCATCGACCGCACGGCCTTCGGGGTCGAGTGGAACAATCCACTCCCGAGCGGCGAGCCGTCGCTTGCGAACGACGTCACCATCCTCGCCGAGCTGCAGTTCGTCCAGCCGGGAGGCGAAACGAGCTAGTGACCCGGATCCTGGGCATCTCCGGCAGTCTCCGCCGCCACTCGCACAACACGAATCTGTTGCGCGCCGCGGCCGAGGCTGCCGGCCCAGACGTCGAGCTCGTGCTCTACGACGGTCTCAAGGAGATTCCGCCGTACGACGAGGACGACGACGTTCATCCTCGTCGGGCGAGCGTCGCGTGGCTGGGGTCGGCGATCGCCGACGCTGACGCGGTCCTCTTCTCGACACCCGAGTACAACTCTTCGATCCCCGGCCAGCTCAAGAACGCACTCGACTGGGTCTCTCGCCCGGTCGCAACGAATGCGCTCCGGAACAAGCCCGTCGCTGTCGTCGGGGCGAGCACCGGCGCCTTCGGTGCGGTCTGGGCCCAGGCCGAGTTGCGCAAGGTGCTGGCGGTGCTCGGCGCGCGGGTCCTGGACGTCGAGCTTCCCGTCTCGCATGCCCATACCCGCTTCGACGAAAGCGGGCTGACCGACGACGAGATCCGAGCCAGGCTGGCCGATGCGATCGAGGCACTGGCCGCCGAAGCTCGGCAGCGCGAGCACGCTGTTGCCATCGCCTGATGCGAGTCGACGCCTCCACGACAGCGATCACGTGGCTTCCGTTCGAAGCGCTCGACCGGATCCGCGCGGTTCCGCTCGAGCTTGCGATCGCCCACTACGACGAGCCTCCGCCCGAGGTCATTCCAGACCTCGACGCGCTCCGACAGCGAGATGCGTTCCGCGAGGCGAATGAGCTTCGCGCCTGGATCAAGACCGACGGTGGCGAGATCGCGGACTATGGCCAGACCGGCAGGAGCCTGATCGGCGAGGGACCTGAGCTCGAAGCGCAGCAGGTCTCCTTCGCCGCCGTCGAGTTTCCCGTGATCCAGCCCGAACCGGAGGTGGGT
>Ga0307277_10000478_pt1 | contig 14819 bp, 13 predicted proteins | sample ER_DNA_116_FD_194473 | JGI IMG/M metagenome (GOLD analysis project Ga0307277, IMG submission 194473) | Bulk soil microbial communities from the East River watershed near Crested Butte, Colorado, United States - ER_DNA_116 | ecosystem: Environmental > Terrestrial > Soil > Floodplain | place...
CGCCTCGAAGGCTGCGGTAGCATCCGAAGCCTCGGGCGCTTAGCTCAGGGGGAGAGCGCTTCCTTGACGCGGAAGAGGTCAGAGGTTCAAATCCTCTAGCGCCCACAGAGAGAACCGCAGGCATTCTTACGCGGTCGCGGGTCGTCATCGAGATCTCCACCTTGCCACGTACGTGCCAGCGATCTCGCGAATCGCGGCCGCCATCCGGTCGTGCTGTTGGCTCTCGAGCCTGCTCCGCTACCGCGACGGGCGAGGCGACGACTGGGCCGATCCATCGACTTCCTGACGATGTGGCCCGATGCGCGGCGGCCGGTCTGCGCGTACTTGGGGAGATCGGTGGAGAGGGTCGCCATAGACGGGTTCCAAGCCGCCCTGAACAGATCCACGTAGAACCCCCGTTTAGCCGTCTTGGTGACCAGGGGTCGAACACCTTGCCCCGAGAGGTTCAGGCCGATGCGGATGGCGAAGTCCGTCTAGTTGCACGTACTAGGCTCCGGCATCTCGACAAGCGGGGGTGAGGACATGAGCGAACGGATTCCTGAACCGCAGTTCCAACTAGCGAATGAACGGACGTATCTTGCGTGGCTTCGGACGGCGCTCGCACTCGTCGCCTCCGGCGTCGCAGCCGCACGGCTCCTGGCGGGGCAGTCGCTCCATTGGGCCTGGGAGACGGTTGGGGTCCTGCTGATCATGGCGGGTGTCGTGACCGCTGCCTTGGCACGGCGCCGATGGCGGGCGATGGACGCCGCGATCCGCGAAGGTGAACCCCTGCCGGCTCCAGGCATCGCCGTGATGATCGCGGGCGTCATCGTGATCTGCGGGCTCATCACCACCGCGCTCCTCCTCGGAACGACCCCAGGACACGTTCCATGATCTCGTGCGTACCTCGAGCAATCCTGCTGAAAGGTCTCATAGCCTGCACGGCGTCCTCGGATGAGGTCGATCGGATGTGTTTTGCGGCGTAAGGGCCCTTCTTAAGGAACCTCGTTCCTTCTGCCGTGCCGTAGGGGCTCGTGCCCTGGTTGATCGCGTCGGACACACGTGAGGCGGCCGGGACAGGACTACATTCCGAGGATCATGCCGCCTCGGGGGAGCCCCAGCACCCGACAGAAACAGCGTTCGACTTCCCTTTAGAGCGGGTAGCAACGCCGCGAGGAGTTCGGGATGCGGGACGACACGAGACGGGATCTGGCCTTCTGGGGTGTTGCTGGTTTGGCGCTTGCCCTCTTCGTCTGGATTTACGCCCAGGCCCCGAACGGAGAAGGAGATTTCGCGGACTCACCACCCTCTTTGGCTCCGTTCGCCGCCGATCAAGCTTCCTCATCTTCGCCAGCCCGTGAGATGCAGGCGCCCACCCCTTCACCGCCTCGTTCCAGTTCGTCCCCTCCGCGAAGCGTGACCCTGCCGCCGACTTTGGGGCGCGAGATCGCTGCGGAGCCACCGCGCCCGCTGCCTGCAACCGGCACACCGTCTGCATCCTCTCCCGCTGGTTCGTCCCCGAGCGTCGGCCCGTCGAGCCCGAAGCCCACCGTCTCCGCAAGTCCATCACTTCGTCCCAACGGCACCCTGAACCCCAACGGGTCCCTCGCGGTCAACTTCGAGGAAGCTGGCCTCGGGGCGAACCAGTCCATCAACTACGCGTTGCCAGCTGACGCGACGGCCACGTATGTGTGCGTGAAGACCGACGGCCACAAAGCCCAGACCAAGACCATGGCTGCCGGGCCTGTCAGTGCATCCGGCACCTTCAACTCGGGCAAGAACGGTGATGTGACCGCATCCCTAACGGTTTCGCCGCCGCCGTCGGATATCTCTTGTCCCCCGAAACAGATTCTCGAGCTGGCGTCGGTGTCATACACGAACGTGGTGCTTACAGACACGACGAACAGCGTCAGCATCAAAGTTGGCGACTTCTCGTCCGGATGTCTGTTGCCCAACGTGACGGGCGCGTGCTGAACGCATGGCAAGCACCTCCTCGTCCGTGCAGCACGACGGGTGCTCGCCCGTCCAGCTAGTCGAGATCGGGATGGTGGTGGTAGGGAAAGCCCTGGTCAGACGTCGATCACGATGCGCTGTTCGTGCCCGCCGCTCGCGTCCCAATCTCGGATCGCTTCGGCGGCCTTGATCAGGAGCGCCGCGCCGCCGACCAGCTCCAGCACCCGGATCAACGGATACCTGCGGAGGCCCGGGATCCGGAACAAGAGCGGAGCGGTGACGATGACGCCGGCGGCGAGATACCTCCGGAACAGGACGCCTGCGGGCGACCCCAGGAACGCCCGCGCCTGGTCGGCGGTGAGCTCGATCCGTTCTCCCACGGTCGCCATCGTCCCCCCCATACCCGCGCTGTCGGTCGAATATCCCACGGTTCAGCCCCACCCTCCCGGGTAGGAGAGAAATGTCCCGGCGACCGCTGGGACACCCCCGATGGAAGAGGAGGCGAACGCGTATGCAGACCGATCTCTGGACGTACGAGATCACCCTGCCCGAGATGCCCGACCTGACCAGGTTCGACGTTGAGGCGACGGACGGTTCGATCGGGCACGTGGATGAGGCGACGTACGACGTTGGTGCGTCGTACCTGGTCGTGGACACCGGACCCTGGATCTTCGGGAAGAAGGTTCTCCTTCCGGCGAGCGTGATCCAGCGCATCGACCTCGACGCCAAGAAGGTCCACCTGGGTCTCACCAAGGACCAGATCAAGTCGGCCCCGGAGTTCGATGAGAAGACGTATATGAGCCAGGAGTACCGGGACCGGATCGGTACGTACTACGGCACGATGGCCTAAACGGTCATCGACCTGTCGCGAGAGAGCCCGGGGCGGGAACGCCCCGGGCTCTTTTCGTTTCGTGGGACGGACCGCCCACTTCAAGTCCGATTTGGCGTAGCGTTCAACGGTCCGACGGGGGAGGGGATATGGCAAGGCTCTTTTCGATCAAGCCCGGGATCACGCTCCGGGGCCGGAAGTTCCTCGGGATCCGCGGTTGGAACGGCAAGCCCACGCACCCACCGCTGACCGACTTCCCGATCGTGTGCTACGTCGTTGCGGCGCTCTTCGATGTCGTTTCGTGGCTCGGGTGGTTCGGGGACGGTGGCCGTTTCACGTCGCGCGATCTCTTCCGCGCGGCGACCCTCGTCCTGCTCGTGGGCTTCGTCGTGTCCCTCGCGACCGCGACGACGGGGTTCTGGGATTGGTGGAAGGGGCTGCAACGCGATCGGCGGACCGGGATCATCGGACGAGCGGCGCACACGCAGGTGTGGCGCACGGCGAACTGGCACATGACCCTGATGCTGACGACGACGGGGGTGGTGATCATCGACCTGATCGTCCGATTCGGACAGCTCAACGCGTTGAAGTCGAGCGCCCTCGCCGCGATCCTGTCCGTGATCGCCGCGGCGATCGTCTCGTTCGGCGCGACCTACGGCGGTTCGCTGGTCTTCGACTACCAGTTCAACGTGGAGTCGATCAGCGGCTCGACCGTCTGGGACGAGACCGAGACCGACCAGTTCCCCGGCAGGAAAGCCAAGCCCTCGGGATGAGGGGGGCGCACCTGCGGCGAGAGGGATACGCTACGCCGCGAGCATGGCTGCGTACGCGACCCCCGAGGACGAGTGGCACGACTTCCTCAGCGGCACGCATCCGCACCTGCGGGACAAGAGCCCGCTCCGGCTGATCCCGTCGAAGCCACGGTGCAAGCTCTGCAAGGCGCCGTTCGGGTCGCCGGGCAGGTTCATCCTGGGGCGATACGGATACCAGCCATGGGTGAAGCAGCCGAAGATCTGTGGCCGCTGCTTCAAAGGACTGGGGGACCACGCCCAGATGTGTCCCGGCTCTCCTGAAAGTCAGGGGATCCGCGGCGGAGAGGTCGAGATCTCGATGCTGTTCGCCGATGTCCGGGGCTCGAGCAAGCTAGCGCGAGAGATGCCCGTGATCGATTTCACCCGGCTGATGAACCGTTTCTACCGCGAGTCGAGCAGGGTCCTGATCGATGGAGACGCGATCATCGAGAAGTTCGTGGGCGACGAGATCGTCGGGCTGTTCATCCCGTTCCTGGCCGGTCCGGAGCACGCCGCGCGCGCGGTCGAGACGGCGCAGGAGCTGCTCCGCGTCACGGGCCACGGCTCGCCCGACGGCCCGTGGGTCCCGCTGGGCGCGGGCGTGCACACCGGCACCGCGTTCGTCGGGATGGTCGGGTCGAACAACACGAGTGACTTCACAGCGCTGGGCGATCCGGTCAACATCGCGGCTCACCTGGCATCGCAGGGCGCGATCGGCGAGATCCTCGTCACGGACCAGGCCGCCGAAGCGGCCGGATTGAGCGCTGAAGGGCTCGAGCACCGGAACCTCTCCTTGAAGGGCCACCTCGTCGATGCGCTGGTCCTGTCGGCGGCTCCGCTGGCTCCAGCGGGGGGCTAGGTCGCGCGGCTGAAGGCGAGACGAAGGGCGTGAACGCTCTCGCGGGCATCCTCCGCGTCCGTCCGGGCGAGGGTCGCTTGGTCGGTTCGGTCGTCGGCTTGCTGTTCGTCGCATCCGCAGGTCTGACGATCGGTGAGAGCGGTGTCAACGCGTTGTTCTTCGAACGCATCGGCCCGGACGCGCTTCCGGTCATGTACCTCGCGCAGGGCGCGACCGGTCTCGTCGCGATGCTGGTGCTGACCGGCTCGCTCGCTCGGTTCGACCGGCGGCGCGCGTATGTGGTCATGCCGGCGATCCTCGCGGCCATCGTCGTGGTCGAGCGGGCGATCGTCGCGACCGACGTGGATTGGATCTACCGCGTGTTGTGGCTGACGATCGCCGTCGCGACGTTGGTGCAATCGGTGTACCTGTGGGGGGCGGCGGGCGCGGTGACCGACACACGACGCGCCAAGCGACTGTTCCCGTTGTTCGGCTCCGGCGCGATCCTCGGCTCGGTCGTCGGCGGTCTGCTCACCGGCCCGCTCGCCGCGACGATCGGTGTCGGCAACCTGCTGCTGGTCTGGGCCGCCTGTCTCGCTGGCGCCTGCTTCCTCGCTGCCGGCTTGCTGGGTGTGCGTCCGGGGGCACGCGTCGCGGGGCGCCGAGCCCGGCGACGCCCTTCGCCGTTCCGCGACATGACTGAGGGGCTGTCCTTCGTGCGCCGATCCCCGCTCCTGATGTGGATGACCGCAGCCGGCGTGTTGTTCTCGGTCCTGTTCTATTCGCTGTTCCTCCCGTTCGCCCAGGCATCGACGGCGCGGTACCCCGATCCGGACGCGCTGGCTGGGTTCCTCGGGGTCTTCGGCGCCGCCGTCACGATCGTCGCCTTCGTGATCTCGATCCTCTTCGCCAACCGGTTGCTCGCCTGGCTCGGCGCGGCGGCCGTGGTCCTCGTGCTGCCGGTCTTGTACGGAGGTTCGTTCGGGATCCTCCTCGCGAGCTCGGCGTTCGCGACCCTGGTCATATCGCGTGCGGTGGTGATGGTGTGGTTACAGGGTGTGGCCTCCCCGGCCTGGGAGACGTTGATCAACGTGGTGCCGGAGGCCCGCCGTGACCAGGTCCGCGCGTTCATCTCCGGCGGGCCGAGCCAGACGGGAACGGCGATCGCAGGCGTCCTAACGCTCGTCGGCCAGCAGGCGCTCTCCCCGAAGGCGCTCTCGGTCATCGGGCTCGCGGTCGCCGGCCTGACGATCTGGATGGCGTGGCGGATCCGTCGCTCATACACCGGCGCGCTCGTCGATGCCCTCCGAGCGGGACGTCCGAGCGTGTTCGGAGGCCGCCCGGTCCAGGGAACGCCCGTCGTGCTCGAGCTGGACGCGACGGCGATCGAGCTCGCGCTGGAGACATCGCACGACGCGGATCCACGGATCCGCCGACTCGGTGTCGAGCTGCTCTCGGCGGGCGACGACCCTCGGATCCGAGCCGAGCTCGAGGAGCGCGCGACGGACGAGGACGCGGTGGTCCGAGCGCTCGCGATCCGCGGACTCCTCGGGTCGGGGATGATCGACGGATCGGCCTTCGTGCGCGCGCTCGGCGACGAGGAGGCCGCCGTGCGGCTCGCAGCGGTCGAGGCGCTCGCGAACGGAGTGGCCGACCCACTCGTCGCGGATCGCTTGCAGGTGCTCGTGGCGGATCCGGACCCGATGGTTGCTGCAGCCTCGTGTGTGGCGCTCCTCCGCGGGCCTTCTCGTCCCGGCGCGGTGGAGAGCCTCCGTCGATCGCTCGCCGACGAGGAGACCGATGTGCGGCTCGCCGTCGTTCGCCGGCTCCGCTCCGCGAACGCGGATGATGCGGTCACGTTCCTCCGGCCGATGCTCGAGGATCCATCGTCGGCCGTGCGAACCGAAGCGCTCCGAACGCTCGCGTCGGCTGCTCCGGCGGCCGTGATCACCCCGGCACTGGGCGCGCTCGAGGGTCAGGACGCACCGCTGCGCGAGGCAGCCATCGACATCCTCGGCGACCTCGATCTCCACGACCACGCCGCAACGATCGAACAGCTGGCCCGAGCGCGAGCCTCGCTCGCGCATCAGGATCTGCTGCTCGCGGCGACGATCCCAGCGGACGGCACCGGAACGGAGCTCCTGCGGACGGCCGTGCTCGAGCGAGGTCGAACGCAAGCCGTCGTGGCGCTCAACGCGATCTCACTCGTGAGCCGCGACGGTCAAGCGATCCGGACGGCCCTCGACAACCTGCGCGGGACCGAGCCGAGTCAGCTCGCCAATGCGCTCGAGACGTTGGAGGCGACCGAACACCGGTCCCTCGCGACCCCGCTCCTGCCGTTGTGGGAGCAAGCCGCGAACATGACGGCTCCGCGCGAGGACTGGTTCGAGCTCGTGTCGAAGGACCCGGATCCACTCATCCGATCGTGCGCAGAGCTCGTCCGCACGAACGATCAGCCAGGAGGAGCCATGGGCCGTTCACGAACGACGATGTCCCCGATGGAACGCGTCCTCGCGCTCCGGACGATCCCCTTGTTCCAGGACCTGTCGACGGCCGACCTGCGCCGCCTCGCCGACCTCGCCGACGAGCGAACGTTCGCCGACGGCGAGGTGATCTCGTTCGAAGGCGAGATCGGTGACGAGCTGCACCTCGTGCTCGCGGGAACGGTCGCCGTCACCCGCGGTGGGACGGGGTCCGCTTCGAAGGTTGCGCAACGGGGACCGGGCGAGGTCGTCGGGGAGATGTCGATCATCACGCGCAAGCCGCGCGTCGCCTCGCTCATCGCCGAGGGCGACGTGCGGACGATCCGGATCGGTCGCCAAGAGTTCGAGAGCATGATCCGCGAGCGACCCGATGTGTCGCTCGCGATGATGCGCGTGCTGGCGGAGCGTCTGGGTGCGGAGACGCGAGTGCCGGGATGATCAGCTCTCGGCCGCTCGGTTGGTCGACCTGACCGCCCACCCGAGCCACGCGAGGAGGGGGATCACCGACATCGCCCCGAGGATCGCGAAGTAGAGCAGGATCTCCGCAGGGTGCTCGAGTTTCGCCGGCAACCACGACGTCAGACCGTTCATGAACGTCTGCATGGATGCGAGCATCGATGCCCTCCCGGGTCACGTCCGCGGGACATGGTACCCCCCTGAAGCACCCGCGACCGGCTCCCTCAGAGGTCTTGCTTCCGTTGACATCACCGTGCGAGACTTCGCGGGTCCGGGCCAAGCCTGGACCTGACGGCGGCACGACGCGGGCACGTGCCGCCGTCGCCTTTTCCGGGGCGTTGCTATCGTGACTGCCCTCCCGGGCGCGTAGCTCAGCGGGAGAGCGCTCGCCTCACACGCGAGAGGTCGCTGGTTCGATCCCAGCCGCGCCCACCCAGCTTCACGCCCGCCGCTGTTGATCCGAGGAGGGATCGCCGCATGTCGAGCACGACTACGAAGGTCGCGGCCCGCACCGAGGGGTTGCGCAAGGTCTATGGGGAAGGGGACGCGAGCGTCCAAGCGCTCCGAGGCATCACCCTGGCGTTCGGAGAGGCAGAGCTCACCGCGATCATGGGTCCATCCGGGTCCGGGAAGTCCACATTGCTCCATTGCCTCGCCGGGCTCGACACCCCGACCGACGGCAGCGTCTTCATCGGCGACGTCGACATCACGAAGCTCTCGGAACGCCAGCTCACGCAGCTGCGTCGGGACAAGATCGGGTTCGTCTTCCAGGCGTACAACCTGATCCCCACGCTGACCGCGAAGGAGAACATCACCCTTCCCCTGGATATCGCGGGCAGGGACGTCGACCAAGCCTGGTTCGACCTGGTGATCGACACCACCGGGCTCCGAGATCGTCTCTCCCACAAGCCGACCGAGCTTTCGGGCGGCCAACAGCAGCGTGTCGCGGGTGCGCGAGCCCTGGTGTCGCGACCCGAGATCGTCTTCGCGGATGAGCCGACCGGGAACCTCGATTCGCGCTCGAGCGAAGAGCTCTTGCGGTTCCTCCGCGGGGCTGTCACCGACCACGGACAGACGATCGTGATGGTGACGCACGACGCGAAGGCGGCAGGGTTCGCCGACCGCGTCGTCTTCCTGAGCGACGGGAACGCGGTCGACGAGATGCACGACCCGACCGCCGAGCGGATCCTGGATCGGTTGAAGTCCCTCGAGACCTGAGACATCGATGCTCCACGCGACGATCAAGAGCCTTCTGGCACGGAAGCTCCGCCTGGTCCTGACCGCGCTCGCGGTCGTGCTCGGTGTGGGCTTCACCGCAGGCACGTTCATCCTGACGGACACGGCGCTGAAGAGCTTCGACGATCTCTTCGGCAACGTGTACGCGGGAACGGCCGTCGTCGTGCAACCGCAGACGGCTTTCCAGCCGGGGGCCGCGGGTGACGGCAGCGGGACCACCGGTACGCCGATCCCCGCGAGCGTTCTGCCGGAGGTCCAGGGGGTCGACGGGGTCGCGGCCGCCGATGGATCCGTGTCGTCGATGCCCGTGCAGATCGTCGACCCGTCCACCGGCGACGTGATCCGGAACGGTGGCGCGCCCCAGTTCGGGAACTCGTGGGACCCCGACAGCACCCAACTCATGACGGTGGCCGGGACGGCCCCATCGGCCCCCGATCAGGTCGCCGTCGATGCAGCGACCGCCTCCGACCACGACCTGTCGGTCGGACAACGGGTCCGGATCATCACGCCGACCGGATCCGGTGAGTTCACGATCTCCGGCATCGTCAAGTTCGGAAGCTCGAACAGCTTCCTGGGCGCGACCCTCGCGATCTTCGACCTCCCTACGGCCCAGAAACTCTTCGATCGCCAAGGTGCGTTCGACTTCATCTACGTGAAGGGCGCCGACGGCGTCGATCCCGACCAGCTCGCCGCTCGGATCTCCGGCGTGCTGCCCAAGGGCTACGAAGCGATCACGGGCGCCTCCGCGGCCGCCCAGCAGCAGGAGCAGGTCAGCCAGGGCCTCGGGTTCCTCCGCACCGGTCTGCTGGTCTTCGGGTTCGTGGCGCTCTTCGTCGGCGCCTTCATCATCTTCAACACCTTCAACATCGTGGTCACCCAGCGGAGCCGCGAGCTGGCCCTGTTCCGGGCGCTTGGGGCAACCCGCCGACAGGTGCTGTCCTCCGTCTTGCTCGAGTCCACGATCGTGGGCCTGTTCGCGTCCCTCATCGGCGTGGTCGTCGGAGCCTTCCTGGCGGTCGGGCTCAAAGCGCTCATCGGAGCCATCGGCCTGAAGCTGCCGCCGACGGCGCTCGTGATCTCCCCGCGGACGATCATCGTTTCGCTCATCCTGGGCACCGGCATCACGGTCGCCGCGGCGATCGCACCTGCCCGCAGGGCCTCGCGGCTCGCCCCCATCGAGGCGCTCCGCGAAAGCGTGGCGCCGAGCGCCTCCATCCGCCGTCGCGTGATCTTCGGGTCGCTCGTCACCCTCGCCGGCGCGGTCGCCCTGTTCGCTGGGCTGTTCGGCGGCGTCTCGAACGCGGGCCTCGTGGTCGGGCTCGGGGCCGGGCTCACGTTCCTCGGGGTCGCGATGCTCTCCCCGTTGTTCGCACGGCCGCTCGCGGCGGCCATCGGCCGGCCGTTCCGCGGGAAGATCTCGGGCAAGCTGGGGAGCGAGAACGCGAACCGCAACCCGCGACGGACGGCCTCGACGGCCGCGGCGCTCATGATCGGGCTCGGGCTGGTCGCCTTCGTCGCCGTGTTCGCGGCGTCACTGAAGACGTCTGCGACGGCGACCCTGAGCAAGGTCCTTGCCGCCGACCTCACGCTGAACTCCGATCAGTTCTCCCCGTTCTCTCCGCAGCTCGCGAAGGATCTCGCGAAGAACCCCGAGTACTCGGTTGTCGCGCCGTTCCGGCAGGCGGAGGCGCACGTGGAGCAGTCGGACACCTTCGTTACCGCGATCGACCCGGCGACCGCCCCGCAAGTGATGAACGTCCAGATGGATCTTGGGTCCCTCGCCGGCCTGTCGGAGCCGAACACCGTGATCGTGTCGCGGACCGAGGCCGACGCGAAGGGGTTCACGCTCGGGAGCACGGTCAACATGAAGTTCGCGGCGACCGGCGTCCAACCGCTCCGCGTCGTCGGGACGTTCGAGACGAACGGCTTGTTGAACGACTACACGATCTCGCTGGCCACCTACGACGCCAACGTCGAGCAGGTGCTCGACCAGGCGGTGTTCGTCGACGTTGCCCCGGGGGTGCCGTTCGACAAGGCGAAGTCGGATCTCACGGCGTTCGTCGAGCAGAACTACCCGAGCGTCAACGTCAGCGATCAGGCCGAGTTCAAGCAGCAGCAGCTCGCCGCGATCGACCAGGTGTTCGCGATCGTCTACGTCCTGCTCCTGCTCTCGGTGATCATCTCGCTGTTCGGGATCGTGAACACGCTCGGGCTCTCGATCTACGAGCGGGTCCGAGAGTTGGGCTTGCTCCGAGCGGTCGGGATGAGCCGGCGCCAGGTGAAGCGCATGATCCGGGTCGAGGCTGTGATCATCGCGGTGCTCGGGGCCGTGCTGGGCCTCGCGATCGGGATCCTGTTCGGGTGGGCGATGCAGCAAGCGCTGAAGGATCTCGGGATCAACACGCTGACGATCCCGATGGGGGTGGTCGCGGCGATCTGGCCGGCGCGCCGCGCGGCGAAGCTCAACGTGCTCGAGGCCATCAGCTACGAGTGAGTGCGGCGCGCCGGCCGGCCCGAAGCCGTCGGCTATCCTCAAGCGCATGCCCCGCCTGACCCTGCCCGACGGCACCCAGCCGGAGCTCCCCGAGGGGGAGCCGGTCGGGAGCGTCCTCGGCCCGGAGGCGATCGCGGCGAAGGTGGACGGCGAGCTGAAGGATCTCTCCTTCGTGCCAGAGGGGGATGTCTCGGTCGAGCCGGTGGAATCGGCTTCCGACGACGGACTGGGCGTCCTTCGCCATTCGGCCGCGCACGTCCTCGCGCAGGCCGTCTGCAGGTTGTGGCCCGGAACGAAGTACGCGATCGGACCGGCGATCGCCGACGGCTTCTACTACGACCTCGCGATCCCGCTGCACGTGTCGGCCGACGACCTTCCGCGGATCGAGGAAGAGATGCGTGCGATCGTCGCCGAGGACCAACCGTTCCTCCGCGAGGAGGTGTCGCGCTCCGAAGCCCTCGCCCGGCTCCAGGATCAGGACTTCAAGCGGGAGATCATCGAAGACCTCGCCGGGGAGGAGGGCGAGGTCGGATCGGGAGAGACGGTCACCCTGTATCGCACCGGACTGTGGGTGGACCTCTGTCTCGGACCGCACGTTCCCTCCACCGGCCGGATCGGCGCGTTCACGTTGACGTCGCTCTCCGGTGCCTACTGGCGGGGAGACGAGAAGAAGGCGCAGCTCACGCGGATCTACGGCACGGCGTGGGCATCTCAGGACGACCTGGAGGCGCACCTGCACCGTCTCGAGGAAGCCGAGCGGCGCGACCACCGGCTGCTGGGTCGCCAGCTCGACCTCTTCTCGTCCCCCGAAGAGTTGGGTCCTGGGCTGTGGGTCTGGCATCCGCGCGGCGGCGTGTTCCGCAAGCAACTCGAGGACTGGGTGCGCGACCTGCATCTGGCGCGCGGGTACGACCTGGTCGTCACCCCCCATATCGCGCGATCCGTCCTGTGGGAGACCTCCGGCCACCTCGCGAAATATTCGGACAACATGTACCCACCGATGCAGACCGACACCGGCGACTACTACGTCAAGCCGATGAACTGCCCGTTCCACGTCCTCGTCTACAAGTCGCAGGTCAGGTCGTATCGCGACCTGCCGATGCGGCTGTCGGAGCTGGGCACGATCTACCGCCACGAGCGGCTGGGGACGCTGCACGGGCTGCTGCGCATCCGCGGCGGCACCCAGGACGACTCGCACATCATCTGCCGGCCCGACCAATTGGTGGACGAGATCCTGGCGGTGTTCGACCTGACGCTCGAGATCCACCGGACGTTCGGGTTCAGCGATCCCATCGTCAACCTGTCGACCCTCCCCGGGCAGACGATCCTCGAGCCCGAGATGGCGGCTCGCGCCACCGAGACGCTCGTGACCGCCCTGGAACGGTACGGCCTGCCGTACACGGAGGCCGAGGGCGAGGGCACCTTCTACGGCCCGAAGGTCGACTTCCACTTCCGGGACGCGATCGGACGGCTGTGGCAGCTCACGACCGTGCAATGCGACTTCGCGCTCCCGGAGCGGTTCCACATGGAGTACACGGGCGAGGACAACCAGCGTCACCGTCCGGTCATGATCCATCGCGCGATCCTCGGCACGCTCGAGCGGTTCAGCGCGGTGCTGATCGAGCATTACGGCGGGGCGTTCCCGCTGTGGCTGGCGCCCGAGCAGATCCGGTTCGTCCCGGTCGCCGACCGCCACGTCGAGCAGTGTCGGTCGCTCGCCGACCTGGCGCGTGCCGTCGGACTGCGCCCATCCGTCGACGAGGCGAAGGAGTCTGTCGGCAAGAAGATCCGGGCCGCGCAGCTGATGAAGGTCCCGTACGTGATCGTCGTGGGAGATCGCGACCTCGAGGCAGGCACCTTCACGGTCCGGGACCGGAACGGGACGGAGACCGCGGGGGTCCCGTTCGATGCCATCGTCGCCGCGCTCTCGGATGAGGCGACATCGCGCCGCCTCGAGCCGACCGAGTTCGCCGCGATCTGAGGCCGAGGGACCGAGGGTGATGGAACGGCTCTGGAGCCCGTGGCGGATGGAGTACATCCAGGCGAACAAGGACATCGTCGAAGACCGTTGCGTGTTCTGCGCACTGTTGGAAGAAGGCGATCCCGACGGAGAGAGGATCCTTCGTCGTGAGCAGCTCGTGTTCGTGGCGCTCGCGAAGTATCCCTACGCTCCCGGGCACCTCCTCGTCCTGCCCACGCGCCACGTCGCCGACATCGAGGAGCTGACCGACGACGAGCACGCCGCTATCGCCGGTCTCGTCCGGACCTCGGTCCACGTCGTGCGCGAAGCGTCCGAACCCCATGGGTTCAACATCGGCCTCAACCTCGGCCGGGCGGCGGGCGCCGGCATCCCGGAGCACCTCCATTGGCACGTCGTTCCTCGCTGGGGCGGGGATACCAACTTCATGCCGGTGATCGGGCAGACGCGGGTGATGCCCGAGCTCTTGGATGAGACGTTCGCGAAGCTTCGGCCGCTGTTCGAGAGGGACTGACGAGATGCGTTCGGGGTCGGTCGAGCTTCCGGACGGCGGCCTCCTTGCGTTCGATAACGACGGTGCCGGGCCGGACGTGGTCCTCCTGCACCCGGGTCTCTGGGATCGGCGGACGTGGGACCCGCAGATGACCACGTTCCCCGCGGCCGGGTTCCGCGTGACGCGATACGACGCGCGGGGCTACGGCGCGTCGACGCGCCCGGATGCACGGCCGTACTCGCACGTCCGCGATCTGGAGGCGCTGATGAACGCGCTCGACATCACATCGGCCGCGCTCGTCGGATGCTCGATGGGAGGTGGCATCGGGATCGACTTCGTGCTCGAGCACGCCGATCGCGTGTGGGCGTTGGTACCGGTGGCCGCGGGTCTCGGGGGGTTCGAGCCGCTCGAGGAGGAAGAGGATTGGTGGGCGGCCGCGACGGCGCCCGTCGACGAGGCGCTCGAAGCCGGCGATCTGGAGCGCGCGGAGGACGCGAGGCTCGCGATCTGGTCACCGCTGGGTGCCCATGATCAGGCGGGAGCGAGGATCCGCGAGCTCGCCTTCGAGAACATCCACGAGCTGACGATGGACGAGAGCGCGCACGAGGACCTGGATCCGCCCGCCGCCACGCGGCTCGGGGAGATCGATGTGCCGACGCTCGTGGTCGAGGCGGACCACGATCCGCCGTTCAGCCGCCGGGAGAGCCACCTGATCGCGACGGGGATCTTCGACGCGCAGCGGGTCACGATCGAGGACACGGATCACGTCGTGAACCTCCGACAGCCCGAGCGCTTCGACGAGGCGGTGCTCGCGTTCCTGACGGCCGTCCGGCCCCAGCCCTGAGTCGGTCGCCTAGCGCTTGTGCGCTTCCTCCCGGGACCGCTGGTACTCCTCGATCACCTTCGACGCGAGGTGGGAGGGCATCTCCTCGTAGTGGGAGAAGGTCATGGTGAACGCGCCGCGGCCCCCGGTCATCGAGCGGAGGTCGATCACGTACCGGGCGACCTCGGCCTGCGGGACCAACGCGTTGATCAGTTGTTTCCCGCCCCCGATCTGCTCCATCCCCTGGATCTTGCCTCGCTTGGCGTTCAGGTCGCCCATGATGTCCCCGGTGAAGCTCTCCGGAACCACGACCGAGAGCTGCACGATCGGCTCCAGCAGGACGACGCCCGCCTTCTCCACGGCCTCCTTGAGCGCGAGCGAGCCGGCGATCTGGAAGGCCATGTCGGATGAGTCGACCGTGTGGAACTTGCCGTCAACGAGCGTGACCTTGATGTCGACCATCGGG
>Ga0307277_10000479_pt1 | contig 14799 bp, 12 predicted proteins | sample ER_DNA_116_FD_194473 | JGI IMG/M metagenome (GOLD analysis project Ga0307277, IMG submission 194473) | Bulk soil microbial communities from the East River watershed near Crested Butte, Colorado, United States - ER_DNA_116 | ecosystem: Environmental > Terrestrial > Soil > Floodplain | place...
CTCTCGGCCGAAGCAAGAATGTCGTCGCCGCTCTTCGACGGATCACGGCCTTCCCCACCGGATTGGCCGTGGACACGGTCGTCCTGGCACGCGACATCCACGCCCAAGCGGCCGGCCGACGCGCGCACGCGGCAACCGCCCACCGTCGCGCCGCGGCCACGGCGCAGCGGGAGGACGAGGCCGCCGCCCAGCACGAGAGCGAGGCAGCGGCCCAGCGGGAAGGCACCGCGGCGGCGGAACGGCAACACGCGCTGCAGCAGGCCAGGATCGAGCGGCGCTATCTTCCCAGCTTCGACGAGGGCGACATCCTGCGACTCGGGGTCGTCACCCCGGCTGCTGAGACGCGATGGTTGGACGCCTACAGGTCGACGAGTTCCGAGACCGAGGTTCACTACCGATTGGAAGCCGCCTTCTGGCTGACGCCGCTTCCCGTCGACGGTCTGCTGACCCTGGTCTGTGCCTGGCCGGAGATCGGGCTGTCCGAGACCCAGACCGACATCATCCTTCCGGACCTGGCCGTCCGCGCCGCTGAGACGTTCTCTCTGTGGGACGTCGCTGAGGCTTCTGAAGCGTAACCTCAGAAAGGGCGAACGAGCTCCGCACTCGCCGCATGACCTCTGGCCCAGAATCCTTGTCGCTCTGTGCGTGGCGGGCCGTCAACGACCCGGTCCGTCGCGAATTGCGTCTCGCTCGCCTACCTGGCTAGTCGACGGCGGCTGTCACTGCGGGTCGTAGTGGTGCGCCGGCGGCGTGGAGGTGGCGGATGGCCTCGGCGTAGGAGCCGAACAGGCTGGCCTCGGCATAGGCCAGGTCGTGTTGCTGGCAGAAGGCGCGGATGAGGGGCTGGGCGTGGCGCAGGTTGGGTCGGGGCATGTTGGGGAACAGGTGATGCTCGATCTGGTAGTTCAGCCCGCCCAACCCCAGTCGACCAGCCGGCTGCCGGCCACGTTGCGGGAGGTCAGCACCTGGCGGCGCAGGAAGTCGAGCTGGTCGGCGTCGCTGAGGGTGGGCATGCCCTTCTGTTTGGGGGCAAACGAGCAGCCCAGGTACAGGCCGAACAGCCCCTGGTGGACCACCACGAACACCAGCGCCTGCAGCGGTGACAGCACCAGCGCCAGCGCCGTGACATACCCGGCGACATGGGCCACGAGCAACAGCCCTTCGACGGTGTTGGCCCGGCCCGAGCCCCGCAGGATGGCCTTGGTGCTGGCCAGATGCAGGTGGGCCGCTTCCAGCAGCAGCAGGGGGAAGAACAGCCAGGCCTGATGGCGGCCGATCAGCCGGACCAGCCCCTGTTTGGCGGTGGCCTGGTCGGTGGTGAAGGCCAGGGCGGTGATGCTGATGTCGGGGTCCAGGTCCTGGTGGTTGGGGTTGGTGTGGTGGCGGTTGTGCTTGGCCACCCACCACTCGAAACTCACCCCGACCAGCAGGTTGGCATGGATCAGGCCGACCTGGTCGTTGGCCCGCCGGGAGCGGAAGAGCTGCCGGTGGACGGCGTCATGGCCGATGAAGGCGAGCTGGGTGAACACCACCGCCAGATAGACGGCGATGAGCAGCTGCCACCACGACGCCCCGAGCATGGCGAACGCGACCCATCCGCCGGCCAGCAGGGCCAGGTTGAGACCGATCCTGGCCAGGTACCAGCCGCGCCGACGGTCCAGCAGGCCGGCCTGCTTGATCTGCCGGGAGAGCTGGGTGTACTCACTCCAGCGGCCCGTCGTTCGGGGCACCCGGGCCGTCGTCGGCGCTGGCTCTGGACTCATGGTAGGTGCTCGGTCCTCGCTTCGTTCCAGGTCAACTCGCCGGTCGCTCCGTCCCGGTTGCCCTCGCCGGTCAACCTGGACCTGCTGTTGGGGGTTGCCCTCCCGAGGCAGTCCGCGACGCGGTCCGCCGTGGGGTCGCGGGCGACCAGGCGGCCGACGCCGACCCAGGGATGCGGCGCATCACATTGAGGCGACGCAGGTTGGCGGCCTGCTGCAGCTGCTCGGCGAGGTGGTCGAGCAGGCTGGTGGCAGGGACCGCAGGCTCGGCCGCCAATCGTTCGATCAACCCCTCCACCAGCACGCGGGCGAGCCGCTCGACCTCAGGATCGACCGTCGCAACCGGCTGATCGGGCAGCACCCTCGGCGTACCACCAAGACGGGCCATACTCGAATCAACTCCTCGCGTCATCTGCTTCAGCCTTGACGCATCGCAGTGATGGTCCTGCGTCTCCGAGTGCGGCACTCGGCCGCTACGACTCCTCCAGGAAGCTGGCCAGGTCGCTGCGATGCCCTGTCGGCCATGGAGCCATCTACACCGGTCACTGCGCGGCGGGTGGTGGCGGGTCGCCGGCGGCCGAGGGATGATGCCGGTGGGCCTCGGCCTGGCCGGCCAGCTCCAGCTGCTCGGCCAGGACCGGGCTCACCGACCGCAGCACCAGCTCGCCGCCCTTGCGGCGGGTCCAGGCCGACACCCGGGCCAGGACCTCGACCCCGGCCGAGTCGATCAGGATCACGCCCCGCAGGTCCAACACGATGTGATGGTGGCCCTGGCCGACCAGGTAGCTCAGGTACTGCCACAACTGGCCAGCAGTCTCAGCGTCGATGTCGCCGCGCACGGTGACAACGGCGTCGCCCTCCGACGGGGTGGTGGCGGACTGCAGTAGTGGGGCCATCGCGGCCTCCTCCCTTGGCAGGCAGCTGGCCGAACCACCGGACCAGTCGCCGCGCGTGCCCAGTCGGGGAGCGCTCCACCGTGGCGGGTTACTGGGCGGCGACCGCCCGCACGTTGGTCGCCTGGGGGCCTTTCTGGCCCTGGGTGATGTCGAACTCGACGGCTTGGCCGTCCTGCAACGAGCCGCCGTCCTGGATGGCGCTGACGTGGACGAAGACGTCGTTGCCGGACTCAGGCTGGATGAAGCCGTAACCCTTGTTGGCGTTGAACCACTTCACGGTTCCAACAGTCATGCTGGATGTCCCTCCCTCCGTTGTCTCGGAGGTACCGATCACGCCGACGCCGGTTGGCGCTGGCGGCAAAGGGACAAGCTCGACTGTGAACTACCAAGTCAACCGTGAACCTGTGCTATCTCAAGCGTAGCGCGTGCGGCCATTGACCGCTACCAACCCGGATATCGGGGCATGCCGCCTCAGTCGGGCGATGGGGTGCTGTTGGCGCCCCGTCCTTGCGGGTCCACAGGCGCGTCAGCCGGTGGGCAGCGCGAACAGGCTGATAGCCATGAAGTGAGCGGCCACGCCGGCGATCACCAGCAAGTGGAAGACCTCGTGGTAGCCGAACACGGCCGGCACCGGGTCGGGGCGGCGCAGGGCGTACACGGCCGCCCCGGCCGAGTAGACCAGCCCGCCGGCCACGATCAGCAGCCCGCCGGCCACCCCGAGGCGGGCGAACAGCTGCGGCGTGGCCACCACCGCCACCCAGCCAAGGGCCAGATAGACGGTCCCGCCCAGCCACCTGGGCGCCGTCGTCCAGGCCAATTCGAGCACGATCCCGGCCAGGGCTCCGCCCCAGACGACGGCCAGCACGACCGTGCCCAGGGTGCCGTTCAGGACCAGCAGGCCGACCGGGGTGTAGGTGCCGGCGATGAGCAGGAAGATCATCGAATGGTCCAGCCGGCGCATGCGCCGTCGGGCCGGCGTGGTCCAGGTGACGCGGTGGTACAGGGCGCTGACCCCGAACAGGGCCGACACCGAGGCGGCATAGATCGCGGCCGCGACCGAGGCCCTGGTGGTGGCGGCGAGCAGGACCAGCAGGGTGCCGCTGACCAGGGAGACGAAGAAGGCGTACTGATGGAACACCCCGCGCAGCCGCGGCTTGACCCGAACCTCGGGATGGGCCGTGGTCGGCGTGGAGAGGACGCGAGGTGTGGCGGACTGCGTCAGACGATCAGCAGGCACAGGCCCTCCAGGGCTGGGGAGCAAGCGTAGCGGCCGTGGCGCCGAGGGGGAACCCGGATCATCCAACAGGACTCAGCGTGTTGTCTTGATGCGGTCCCGCAGTATGCTCCCACTGCCAACGTGGCCGCAGCCCGGCCGCCTGGTCGGCGACCTGTAGAGGCCAGCGGGCCGACGACGGGGTGGGTGGCTCGACCGCTGTGCGACGCCCAGCGTCAGGACCGCCATGTCGCAACTCAGCAGGGAAGCCGCCGACTTCAATTGGTTGGTCGGGAATCTCGCCAATCGCACCCCAGGAGTGGCCCATGCCATGGTGCTGTCGGCCGACGGCCTACCGGTCGCGGTCTCCGACCGCCTGGACCGGCCGCAGGCCGACCAACTCGCCGCGATCGCCTCGGGGCTGGCCAGCCTGACTCAGGGTGGCGCCCGGTGCATGGACGGCGGGCTGGTCAAACAGACGGTGGTCGAGATGCACCGGGGACTGCTGCTGGTCATGGCGATCAGTGACGGTTCCTGCCTGGCGGTGCTGGCCGGCTCCTCCTGCGACGTAGGGGTGGTCGTCTATGAGATGACCATGCTGGTCAGCCGCGCCGGGGATGTCCTCACTCCCAGCCTCCGGGTCGAGCTCCAAGCCGCCCTCCCGCCATGACCTATCGCTCGGCCTGAACCGTCCAGGTCACCTCTCACCTCCGGGCGGCGTCGTCAGCACCTGCTCGACCGACCAGCCCTTGCGGCACCGCTGCAGCAAGGTCCTGACCTGGATGCCCGTCCGCTGCGACCACTTCGCGACCGTGAGGGTCTCACCGTTCCAGGTGAGCAGCTCGCCGCGATGATGCCAGGGTGCGGCCGGGTCATCGCTGGGCGACCCGGAACGCGGCAAGTCCCCCGCCCGGTAGTACCGTCGCCGCTCGGGATCCTCACGCAGCGACAGGTCGGTCTCCCGCTCCAACGCGGCCCGGAACTCCTCGTCGCTGACCGGCCGTTCACGGGGAGAACTGTTGGGCCGGGGGCGTCGCTCGTCGGTCACCTCGGACCCTCCTCGACCTCGAACTCCAGACCGCCGCAGCGGTGGCCAGGCGTGCGGCCCCGCCCTGGCCGCCGTCGAGGAGGCGTAGCCAGCCGATCCAGCGGGAGGTGTCCTCCGGCGCGATCTGGCACCTTCCCGCAGTAGCTTCGGCGTCGGCTCTGACGGGAGGCCGCCGAGGAGGCGGGGTCGCCACGCGCGACGGCCACGGTTACCGTACTCCTCAAGACCAGGTCAACCGGGTACTGCACACTGTCATGCTCATCCACCTGCGGGGCGACCCGCGCCTTGATTGCGGCTCATCGTACCAAGCCGCCATGAGGATGGCGGTCGTGGCCAACTACGCCTCCCGCGCGTCGAGCAGGCCTGGGGTCGGGATCACCGCTGGGATTGCCCGGTGGCCGCGACGGCAACTTCGTTGGCCATGGCGGCCACGGCGAGCCGGACCGTCCGGTCGGCCGGCACGTCACGGCCGGGAATGACGACCAGGTAGCCGATCGGTTGCTGGCGAGCAACCAGGTCGAGGGCAACCCCCTCGAGCGGCAGGACCATGACGCCGTCCAGGACACGGTGATGCCCCGGGGGGATGCGGCCTTCACGATCCAGGTGGGTCAACGCCTCCAGATCGAGTGGCGGTCGGGTGTCACCGACGTCCACGATGACCGCGAAACCATCTGGGCCGCGGCGGAGGACGCTGACACGGCGGGCGTCCAGCAACCGCTGGAGGCCCTCGGCGGCGACCCGGTCGACGGCGCCGCCGGCCGCGGCGGTCTCGGTGACCCGGTGCAGGAGCCGGATGGCGTCGGCGTGCGCCTCGGCAACTGCTGCCGACCGGCGGCGAACCCGGCCCCCGATGCTGACCACGATGCCGGTGGCGAACAGCAAGGCCACGGTGATGACCTGGGCGAGGGTGTCGATGACCAGCGTGTGGTAGGGGGTGGTCAGGAAGTAGTCATAGGCCAGGGCGGCCGAGAGCGCGGCGACGATGCCGGCCGCTCGGCCGCCGATCGCGGCCGCGGCCACGACCACGAGCAGATAGAGGATGACGACGTTCTCCAGTCCGATGGTGCCCCGAAAGGGTTCGACGAGCAGCCCGATCAGCAGGCTGGCGACAAAGGCGCCCAGAGCCCACGTGACGCCTTCTCCGTCGAGGCTGGTTCGCCTGCGCAGCTGGGAGGTCATGGGGAGGACCGACGGTTGGACGACCGGGTGGCGGCCGTCTCGGCGCTGTTGGATGGGACGGGCCTGAGCCCACCGCGGCGGCGAAGCCGGTAGGGAACGAGCGTCACGTTGACGTTCTCGAGGTCGCCGAGGACCTTGGTCAGCTCGGCCGAGGTCTGGTCGTGGAGCACGCGGCGCCAGAAGCCGACAAAGCGCCGCCGGGGCACCAGCACGGTGACCTCGGTGTCGGGCCGGACCATCTCGGCCACCGTTTCCTCCACGGTGGCCGGCAGGTTGCGGTCCGGGGCGTCGACGATCTCCAGCGGAATGGGGATGTTGACCTTGGCCCAGAGGTGGGCCAGCTCCCGGGCGTGGTCGGGGTCGACCGCGACGTGCAGGGCGGTGACCGACAGCGGGTTGAGCTGGCGGGCGTACTGCAACGCGCCGATGGCCGCCTGGTCGAGGTCCTCCAGCAGGACGACGACCTCGTGGCGGGGCTTGGGTGGGGCGAGGCGCTGGGATGCCTCCACCTTGAGCTGGGTGATCTCGGAGCGGTAGGTGCGTTGGACCCGCTGCAGCAGCAGCACCAGGGCTGGGATGGCGAGACAGACCATCCAGGCGCCGTCGGCGAACTTGGTGATGGCGATCACGACCAGGACGACCAGGGTGATGAGGGCACCGGCGCCGTTGATCAGCAGGCCCTTGCGCCAGCCAGGCTCGCGCAGGCGCAGATGCCGGCGGGCCATGCCCGACTGGGACAGGGTGAACGAGGTGACCACCCCGATGGCGTACAGCGGGATCAGGTGGTGGGTGTCGGCCCGGAACGCGATCACCAGGAACACCGCCGCCGCCGACAGCACCAGGATGCCGTTGGAGTAGACCAGCCGGTGCCCGCGCTTGCGCAGCTGGCGGGGCAGGATGGCGTCGTCGGCGGCGAAGGAGGCCAGCAGCGGGAAGCTGGAGAACGAGGTGTTGGCCGCCAGGACCAGGATGAGCAGCGTCGCCACCTGGATGGCGATGAAGGCGGCCGGGTTGCCGAGCACGTGGCGGGCCAGCTGGGCGACCAGGGTGGGGTTGCCGTCGGTGAACGGGCGGGCGTCGAAGCGGGTGGCCAGGAAGGTGATGCCGATGAACAGGAACGCCATGATGGCGGCCATGCCGACCAGGGTGGTGCGGGCGTTGCGGGCCTGGGGCTGCTTGAAGGCCGAGACGCCGTTGGAGATCGCCTCCACGCCGGTCAGGGCGGTCACCCCGGCCGAGAAGGCGTGCAGGATGAGGAACAGCGACACCGGGACCAGCGCCGCCCCGAAGCCTTCCAGCTGCGGCGCCTCGGACGGCGCGTACTGGATGGGGCCCAGCCCACCGAACGCCCAGCGCCAGATCCCCCACACCACCACCACGGCCATGCCCAGCACGTACAGGTAGGTGGGGACGGCGAAGATCCGCCCCGACTCGCGCAGGCCGCGCAGGTTGCCCCAGGCCAGCAGGACCACGAACCCGACCGCGATCAGCACCCGCCACGGCTCCAGCACGCGGAAGGCCGAGGTGAGGGCGGCCGTGCCCGCCGAGACGCTCACCGCCACGGTCAGGATGTAGTCGATGATCAGGGCCGACCCGGCGATCGAGGCGACCAGCCCGCCGAAGTTGTCCCGGCTGACCACATAGGCCCCGCCCGAGGAGCTGTAGGTCTTGATGATCTGCCGGTAGGACAGGACCAGGATGCCGAGCAGCCCGGCGATGGCGACCGAGATCGGCAGGGCCAACCCGGTTGCGGCCGCCCCGGCGAACACCAGCACCAGCAGGATCTCCTCGGTGGCATAGGCCGTCGAGGAGATCGGGTCGGAGGAGAACACGGCCAGCGCGACCCGCTTGGTGATGCGCTGGTGGGCCAGCTGGGAGGTCCGGAGGGCCGGGCCGAGCAGGACCCGTTTGGCGCGGTACCCGAACGACTCATAGCGCCGCGACCGCTTCGGACGGGACGGCAGCGGACTTAGCGGGGCCTTGGGCTCAACGGACAAGGATGGCGCTCCTGGATGACGGCTGGACCCTTGGCCGGCCACCCTTGGGACATGGGACAAGGCATGGGACTCGGCCGCTACCCACTGTGTCGACCGGATGCAAAGGAATCGTTAAGGACCGGTGGCGTCCCGCAAAGAAGCCATCAAGAAGCCCCATACGGGCGGGCGTCCCCCCGGGACGACCCTATGCTCGGGGCATGGGTGCCAGGGTCCTGGTGGTTGACGACGAGCCGTCGATTGTCCGCGCGGTCGCCGCCAACCTGCGCGCACGTGGCTACGAGGCGCTCACCGCCGCCTCGGGCAAGGCCGCCCTGACCGTGATCGAGACCCAGCAACCCGACTGCATCGTGCTTGACCTGGGCCTGCCCGACGTCGGCGGCTTGGAGGTGCTTCGCCGCCTCCGCGCCTGGGCGACGACGCCGGTCGTGATCCTCACTGCCGTCGACGACGAGCGCAAGAAGGCCACGGCGCTGGACCTTGGCGCCGACGACTACGTCACCAAGCCGTTCGCCATGACCGAGCTGCTGGCCCGGATCCGCGGGGCGCTGCGGCATGGCCAGTCCCAGCGCCTCAACCGGCCGCGAACCATTGAGGTCGGCCCCGTCTGCATCGACCTTGATGCCGGCCTGGTCACCCGGTGGGGGCAGCCGGTGCGACTGACCCGCACCGAGTACCGACTGCTCGAGATCCTGGCCACCAACGAGGGCCGGTTGTGCACCAGCCGCTTTCTGTCCGAACGCCTCTGGGGGGCCGGGTCCGAGCAGAAGGGCCGATACCTTCGGGACCATATGGCGAGCCTTCGCCGCAAGCTCGACGACCCCTCCGTGCCCGAGTTGCTCGTTACCGAACCGGGCATGGGCTACCGCTTCGTCGTGCCGACCTGAGATCCAGGCAAGTGCCTACTGGTCGTGGCTGACGGCCGGCCCGGTGGTCGTGGCCAGGGCATGGGCGACGGTGGCCAGGGCGAGTCTGATGACCGGCGGCATCCAATGGTCCTGACGGAAGATCACCAGGAGACGACCAACGGGCTGCCGGTGCCGGACGAGCTGGAGGACGGCCCCTTGCTGGGGTCGCATCCACCGCACCACCGACCCTCTCGGCGGCCGACGCCGTCCGTCGAGGATGTGACCTTCGGCATCGAGCTGGGTGAGGCTGCCGACGTCGAGTGGCGCCTCGGGCTCGCCGATGTCGGCGACCACGACCTCGTTGTCTGGACCGCCACGCCGGATCACGACCCGGCGGGCGTCCAGGAGGGTGAGGATGCCTTCGGCGGCGAGATGGTCGCTGTTCTCGCCGGCGGCCGCCGCGCGGGTGATCGCGTTGAGGAGGCGGATCACGCCGGCTTGGGTGTCTGCTTCGACGGTCTGTCGCCGGCGGGCTCTCCCGGCGAGGCTTGCCACGAGGCCGGTGCCGAACAACAGCGCGACCGTGATCACCTGGGCGATCGAGTCGATCCTCAGCGAGTGGTAGGGAGTGGTCAGGAAGAAGTCATAGGAGAGGGCAGCCGAGAGCGCCGAGATGAGCCCGGCCGCCCGCCCACCGACCGCGGCGGTGACCACGACCACCAGGAGGTAGCCCAGCGCGACGTTCTCGAGTCCGACGGTGCTGCGGAACGGTTCGACCACGACGCCGATCAGCAGGCTGGCGACGAACCCGGCCGCGGCCCAGGCGACGCCTTCGCCATCGACCTCCTCGGTGAATCTGCTTGCCATGCTGTGCTCCCTCAGGGCTGATACCTGTAGCCCATGCCCAACTCGGTGAGCAGGTGGCGGGGGCGTGCAGGGTCGGGTTCCAGCTTGCGTCTGAGCTGGGCCATGTACTGGCGGAGGTAGTGGGTCTCTTCGACGTACTTCGGCCCCCAGATCGTCAGCAGCAGCTCCCGCTGGCTGACCAGCTTGCCTGGGTTCCTGATCAGCTGTTCGAGCAGTTGCCACTCGGTCGGTGTCAGGTGCAGATCGACCGGTGGGCGCTGGGCATCGGTGGCCGCGGCGCTGGTGACGCGATGGGCCTGCAGGTCGACCAGGTAGTTGCCGATCCGCACGCATGGCGTGTCGTCGCCGACCGGCACCCGGCGGGTGACCGCCCGCAGGCGAGCCAGCAGCTCGTCGATGTTGAAGGGCTTGGTGACGTAGTCGTCGGCGCCGGCGTCGAGGGCGTCGACCTTCGCGGCGCTCTGACTGCGCCCGGACAGGATGATGATCGGGGTCGCGGTCCAGCCCCGCAGCCCACGGATGACGTCGATGCCATCCATGTCGGGGAGCCCCAGGTCGAGCACGACGATGTCCGGCAGCGCCTTGGCGGCCGCGGCAAGCGCCTGCCGGCCGTCGGCGGCGGTCACGACGTCGTACGAGCGGGCGGCCAGGTTGATACGCAAGGCACGCAGGATCTGGGGTTCGTCGTCAACGACGAGCACTCGCGTCATGGTGCGGCCTGGCTGGGCGACGTCGGCAGCGACGGCGCCGGTGGGTGCTTCCCCGCGCGGGACAGGCTGACGATCATGGTGAGTCCCCCGCCTGGCGTCTCTTGGGGGGTCAGGCTTCCACCCATCGCTTCGGTCAGGCCGCGGGACAGGGCGAGTCCGAGCCCGACGCCGGTGGTGTTGTCGGTGTCGCCGAGGCGTTGGAAGGGAGCGAACATCTGGTCCCTGTGCGCGGGCGCGATGCCGGGCCCGTGGTCGACGACGTGAATCTCGAACCGGTCGCCCAGGGTGCTGGCGCTGAGGAGCGGCGGGCGACCGGCTGGGCTGTGTCGAAGGGCGTTGGCGATGAGGTTGGCGACGACTCGTTCCAGGAGGGCGGCGTCGGCCAGGCAGTCGGGAAGGTCCTCGGGGAGCCGGACGACGACGTCGTGGCCCCCGGGCCCGAGGTCGTCGAGGGCGAGCGGGACGATCTCATCGAGCGCCACCGGCCGGATGAACACGCTGAGCGCCCCTGCCTGCAGGCGGCTCAGGTCAAGCAGGTTCTCCACCAACCGGATCAGCCGGTCCAGGGACTCGTCGGCGGTGGCCAACAGCTCGTCGCGGTCGTGCGGTGTCCAGGTGACATCGCGGCTGCGGAGGCTGCCAACCGCGGCCTTGGCCGAGGCGAGCGGGCTGCGCAGGTCGTGGCTGACGGCGGCGAGCAGGGCGGTGCGCATGCGGTCGGCCTCGACCGCCCCCTGCGCCTGTTCGGCCTGCTGCGAGAGGTACTGGTGTTCCAGGGCCGTGGCCGCCTGCGCCGCGAACGCGCTCAGCACCCGGAGGTCCTCTGGACGGGGGGCGGGCCCGGTGGCGGCCAGGGTCACGGTGTCGCTGACCGGCACCTGCACGTCGGCCTCGCCGGGCGTGGACGGGGGGGCCTGCCCGACCGCGGCGGCGACCTGCCAGCCGGTGTCGTCGAGCTGGCCGGTCGGGCGTTCGAGCAGGCTCACCGTGGCCAGCCCGAACGTCTCCCGAAGCTGGTCGAGCAAGGCGGCCAGCGGGTTCGCGCCCTGCAGCACGCTGCCGGCCAGGGTGGCCAGCGTGGCCGCCTCCGCAGCCGCCCGGGCCGCCTCACGGGTTCGGCGGGCGGCCCGCTCCACGACGGCGCTGACGGCCGCGGCGACGACGACGAAGACCAGGAGCGCGAGCACGTTGTTCCGCTCGGCGATGGTGAAGGTGCCCACCGGCGGCGTGAAGTACCAGTTGAGCAGCAGGCTGGCGGCGACCGCGGCGGCCAGCGCCGGGTAGAAGCCGCCGACGAGGGCGACCCCGACCACGAGGAGCAGGTAGAGCAGGATCTCGCTCGACAGGTTCAGCCCGGCCTGCAGCCTCGTCAGGACCAGGGTGAGCAAGGGCAACCCGACGGCGGCGACCAGGGCGCCCTGGAGCCGGCGGCGCGCGGTGAGCCCGCTGCCCAGCAGCTTCGGCAGCCGAGGCCCATGATGGCCGCTGGCCTCCTGGTGGGTGACCATGTGCACGTCGATCGGTCCCGACAGCCGGGTGATGGTCGCGCCGATCCCCTCGCCGGCCAGGAAGGTCTCCAGCCGGCCGCGGCGGCTGGCGCCGAGGATGATCTGGGTGGCGTTCTTGGCCCGGGCGAACTCCAGCAGCGTCCGGGCGACGTCGTCGCCGACGACCTGGTGGTAGCTGCCACCGAGCGACTCGATGAGGGTTCGCTGGCGGGCCAGCTCGGCCGGGTCGGCGCCGGTCAGCTCGTCACTGCTGGCGGCGTGGACGGCCAGCAGCTGCGCCCCGGAGGTCCGGGCGGCGACCCGGGCCGCCCGGCGGATCAGCGTCTCGCCCTCCGGGCCACCGGTCAGCGCGACCACGATGCGCTCGCGTGCTTCCCATGGTTGCGTGATGCCGTGCTCGTTACGGTAGCGCTGCAGGCCCTCGTCCACCCGCTCGATGACCCACAGCAGCGCGAGCTCGCGGAGGGCGGTCAGGTTGCCGGTGCGGAAGTAGTTCGTCAGTGCGGCGTCGATCTTCTCGGCAGGGTAGATGTTGCCGTGCGCCATGCGGCGGCGCAGGGCCTCCGGGGTGATGTCGACCAGTTCGATCTGGGCGGCGCGGCGGACCACCTCGTCGGGGATCCTCTCGCGTTGCTTGACGCCGGTGATGCGCTCGACCACGTCGTTGAGCGACTCCAGGTGCTGGACGTTGACGGTGCTGATCACGGTGATGCCGGCGTCGAGCAGCTCCTCGACGTCCTGCCAGCGCTTGTCGTGCTTGGAGCCGGGGATGTTGCTGTGGGCGAGCTCGTCGACGAGCGCGACCTGCGGCCGGCGGGCGAGGACGGCGTCGAGGTCCAGCTCGGTGAAGGTCGCCCCGCGGTAGGTGATGGTGCGGCGCGGCACGACCTCGAGGCCGCGGAGCATCTCCTCGGTCTTCAGCCGACCGTAGGTCTCGACGTAGGCGACGACGACGTCGCTGCCGCGTGCCTTGCGCCGCTGCCCCTCGCCCAGCATGGAGTAGGTCTTGCCGGCCCCGGGGGCCATCCCGAGGTACACGCGCAGGGTCCCGCGGGTGGTCACGGTCAGGCGCCCAGGAGGTTGTGGACGACGAGGTCGACCAGCTTGATGCCAATGAACGGCGCGATGATGCCGCCGAACCCGTACAGCCACACGTTGCGGCGCAGGAGGGCGTTGGCGCCGACCGGGCGGTAGCGCACCCCGCGCAGGGCGAGGGGGACCAGCAGCGGGATGATCAGCGCGTTGAAGATCACCGCGCTCATGATCGCCGATTCCGGGGTGCCCAGCCGCATGATGTTGAGCTGGTCCAGCGGACCGGTGGGATCGCCGGCGACCGCGTAGGTGGCGGCGAACATCGCCGGCAGGATCGCGAAGTACTTGGCGACGTCGTTGGCGATCGAGAAGGTGGTCAGCGCGCCCCTGGTGATCAGCAGCTGCTTGCCGACCTCGACGATCTCGATCAGCTTGGTCGGGTTGGAGTCCAGGTCGATCATGTTCCCGGCCTCACGGGCGGCCTGGGTGCCGGTGTTCATTGTGACACCGACGTCGGCCTGGGCGAGGGCGGGCGCGTCGTTGGTCCCGTCGCCGGTCATCGCGACCATCCGCCCGTCGGCCTGCTGCTCCTTGATCAGCTCGAGCTTGGCCTCCGGGGTCGCCTCGGCGAGGAAGTCGTCCACGCCGGCCTCGTCGGCGATCGTCGCCGCGGTCAGCCGGTTGTCGCCGGTGATCATGATCGTCTTGATGCCCATGCGTCGCAGCTCGTCGAAGCGCTCGCCGATGCCGCCCTTGACGATGTCCTTGAGGTGCACCACGCCCAGCGCGCGGACGCCGTCGGCGACCACCAGTGGGGTGCCGCCGCTGCGGGCGATCCCCTCCACCAGCGGCGTCAGCTCGTCGGGGACGGTGCCGCCCTGCTCGGTGACCCACGCGACCACCGCGTCGGTGGCGCCCTTGCGGATGTGGCGGCCGTTCAGGTCCGCCCCCGACATGCGGGTGGTGGCGCTGAATGGGATGAACTCCGCCTTGCGGTCCAGCAGCTCCCGACCGCGCAGGCCGTACCGCTCCTTGGCCAGCACCACGATCGAGCGGCCCTCCGGCGTCTCATCCAACAGTGACGACAGCTGCGCCGCGTCGGCCAGCTCTTCGACCTGCACGCCAGGGAGGGGCAGGAGCTCGGTCGCCTGTCGGTTGCCGAAGGTGATGGTGCCGGTCTTGTCCAGGAGCAGCACGTCGACGTCGCCGGACGCCTCCACCGCCCGGCCGGACATGGCGAGCACGTTGCGGCGTACCAGCCGATCCATGCCGGCGATCCCGATGGCCGACAGCAGCGCCCCGATGGTGGTCGGGATGAGTGCCACCAGCAGCGCGATCAGCGTGGTCGTGGACGCGGCGGTCTGGGCGAACAGCGCGAACGGCCGCAGCGACACCACGATCACCAGGAACACCGCGGTCATCGCGGCCAGCAGGATGTTCAGGGCGATCTCGTTCGGGGTCTTGCGGCGGTCGGCGCCCTCGACCAGGGCGATCATGCGGTCGAGGAAGCTCTTGCCCGGCTCGGCGGTGATCTCCACCACGATCCGGTCCGACAGCACCTGGGTGCCGCCCGTGACCGCGCTGCGGTCGCCGCCCGCCTCGCGGATCACCGGCGCGGACTCACCGGTGATGGCCGACTCGTCGACCGAGGCGATGCCCTCGACGACCGTCCCGTCGCTGGGAATCATCTCGCCGGCCTCGACCACGACCACGTCCCCGCGACGGAGCTCGGCCGCGCGCCGCT
>Ga0307277_10000481_pt1 | contig 14788 bp, 14 predicted proteins | sample ER_DNA_116_FD_194473 | JGI IMG/M metagenome (GOLD analysis project Ga0307277, IMG submission 194473) | Bulk soil microbial communities from the East River watershed near Crested Butte, Colorado, United States - ER_DNA_116 | ecosystem: Environmental > Terrestrial > Soil > Floodplain | place...
ACCTTCATCATCAAGCTGGTCTCGGCGAACGCGCTGCTGCCGACTCTGGTCGCGCTGCCGCCGACCGGTGCGGAGCCGGTGAGCCTGGGGATGAAGCCGATCACCACGGCGCCGCATGGCCTGGCGTCTGCTGGTAGGTACTACATCTCCAAGTACACGGTCGACCGCTCGATCTCGATCCGGAAGAACCGGTTCTACAAGGCACTCGGGGCCGCCCCGATGCCCGGCAACGTGAACGGGTTCGACTACACGATCGGCGTCCAGCAGGACCAGGCGCTGCTGCTGACCAAGAAGGGCTCGCTCGACTGGCCGGCCGACGGCCTGCCGGCGACGGCATGGGGTCCGCTCTTCGCGCAGTACGGCACCAAGGGTCGCGCCCGCGTGTTCTCCACGTCGGTCGTCGACTACGCGACCATGAACACCTCGAAGGGCGTGTTCTCGAACCTCAACGCCCGCAAGGCGGTGGAGTACGGTCTCAACCGCAAGTCGCTGGTCAAGATCCGCGGCCCGCGGGCAGGCTACGCGCAGTGCTCGCTCCTGACCCCGGCGATCCCGGGTTACAAGAAGTGCACGGCGTACCCGCTGAACAAGCAGGACCTGAGCAAGGCCAGGAGCCTGGCGAGGGGCCATACCGGTCACATCAACTACTGGTACACGGCCTCGACCCTGGGAACGCTGATCCAGCGGCTCGGCGCATCGCAGCTGAACGCGATCGGCTTCACCAACATCGACACCAAGCCCTTCCAGAGCGGTCTGTTCACGGCGCTCGGCAAGAAGGGGAACGACTACGACTTCGCTCTGGTCGGCTGGTCCGCGGACTTCCCGGATCCGTACGACTACATCAACAAGCTCCTGTCGGGTAACACGATCCAGGACGTGCAGAACAACAACACGGCCTACTTCAACAACCCGACTGCGAACAAGCTGATGAACGCGGCCGCCAAGCTGCGTGGCGCGAAGCGCTACAGGACGTACGGCAACTTGGACAACATGATCATGACCAAGTACGCCCCGATTGCGGGGATCAACAACCGGAACGACCGCGAGTTCTTCTCCTCGCGCGTCGACACCAGGTCGGTCATTCAGTCCCCGATCTACGAGATCGACCTCGGCAAGATCGCTCTGAAGTAGTAGAGCGGAAGCCGAAGCAGCAATGAACGCAGGGCGCCGATCCGACAGCCGGGTCGGCGCCCTGCGTTGTATAAGCTCTCCGTCCACGGTGGGGGTGCGATGGTCCGGTACCTGATCAGGCGAGTCCTCTGGGCATGTGTTCTGTTCATCGTCGTCACGATGGTGACGTACGTGATTTTCTACCTCGTGCCGAACGACCTCGCCGCGAAGATCGCCGGCCAGGGGTCGAGCCAGGAAACGCGCGCACGGGCGATCCACTACCTGGGGCTCGACCGCCCGGTCTACGTGCAGTACGGGAAGTTCCTCTGGCGCCTGGTCAAGCCCGTCCCGGTGCACGCCGGAGGGGTGCCGGTCTTCGTGAGGCCGCAGGGAGACCTCGGCCGCTCGTTCGTCCGCGCGACCCCGGTGAACGACCTGATCAAGGCGGCGGCGCCGGTCACGGCCTCGCTCGTCTTCGGAGGGGTGATCCTCTGGTTGTTGATCGCGCTGCCGATCGGGATCCTCTCCGCGCTGCGGCCGCGTTCGACCTTAGACAGGACGTCGATGACGTTCGTCCTGATCGGGATCTCCGCTCATCCGATCTGGATCGGACTGATCTTCGCCTACGTCTTCGGGTTCAAGCTCGGCTGGTTCCCGATCTCCAACTACTGCGACTTCTTCAACGCGCAGGGCACCTGCGGCGGTCCCGTCCAGTGGGCGTACCACATGTTCCTGCCGTGGCTCACGTACGCAATCCTGTTCGCGGCTCTCTACGCCCGCATGATCCGGGCGAACGTGATGGATGCGATGACCGAGGACTACGTGCGAACCGCGCGGGCGAAAGGCGCGCCGGAAGCGCGGGTCCTGCGCTCGCACGTCCTTCGCAACGCCCTTCTGCCGGTCGTGACGATGCTCGGTATGGACATCGGCATCGGTCTCGGTGGCGCGATCTTCACCGAGACGATCTACAACCTGCCGGGGCTCGGAAAGCTGCTCCTACGCGCGATCGGCGAGACCGACCTGCCGATCGTGATGGGGGTGGTCGTCTTCGCCACCTTCGCGATCATCGTCTTCAACCTGCTGATCGATCTTCTCTACGCCTGGATCGACCCAAGGATTAGGCTGAGCTGATGCGGGTCGAGGCACCACCGCGGGAGGGCTGATGGCCCTCCTCGAAGTCAACGACCTGAAGACCTACTTCCAGACCGACGACGGCATCGTCAAAGCCGTCGACGGGGTCAGCTTCAGCGTCGACAAGGGGAAGACGCTTGGGATCGTCGGCGAGTCGGGCTCGGGAAAGAGCGTTACGTGCCTGACGATCATGGGCCTGAACTCGAAGAAGAACACGATCACGAGCGGCGAGGCGCTGTTCAACGGCGAGAATCTGCTGACTGCGGGCACGCGCCGCCTCCGTGAGATCCGCGGCAACGACATTGCGATGATCTTCCAGGACCCGATGACGTCGCTGAATCCCGTTCACTCGATCGGCACCCAGTTGATCGAGGCGGTTCAGCTGCACAAGGACGTCTCGAAGAAGACCGCGCGTGTGCGTGCCGTGGAGCTGCTGAAGGCCGTCGGCATTCCGCGAGCCGAGCGTCGGGCGGACGACTATCCGCACCAGTTCTCCGGCGGTATGCGCCAGCGCGTGATGATCGCGATGGCGCTCGTGAACGATCCCGATCTCCTGATCGCCGACGAGCCGACGACGGCGCTCGACGTGACGACACAGGCGCAGATCATGACGCTGATCAAGCGCCTCCAAGAGAATTTCGGGAGCGCGATCATCGTGATCACGCACGACCTCGGCGTGGTCGCAGAGTCTGCAGACGACGTGCTCGTCATGTACGCGGCGGAGGTCGCGGAGCAAGCGCCGGTCGAGAAGGTCTTCAGCCGACCCCACCACCCATACACCTGGGGCCTGCTCGGCTCGCTCCCGCGGCTCGACACCGACCTCGAGCGGCTCGTGCAGATTCCCGGCCAACCGCCGTCGCTTCTGCGCCCGCCCAGCGGCTGCCGCTTCCACCCCCGCTGCCCGTACGTGATGGACAAGTGCAAGCAAATCGATCCGCCGCTCACGCCGATCTCGGACGATCCGGCGCACCTCCAGGCGTGTCATCTGGACGAGGAGACCAAGGATCGGGAGGCCGCGAAGTTGCTCGAAGCGACCATGGCCCAGGCGAGCTAAAAGGTTTTCGTGGCCGAAGACCTGCTCGTCATTGAGGACGTCAAGAAGCACTTCCCGGTCACCCGCGGAATCATCTTCCAGAAGCAGGTGGGGGCTGTGAAAGCCGTGGACGGCGTCAGCTTCACGGTGAAGTCGGGGGAGACGCTCGGCATCGTCGGCGAGTCCGGGTGCGGCAAGTCCACACTGGCGCGCTGCATCATGCGGCTGTTCGACATCACCGACGGCAAGATCGTCTTCGACGGCCGCGACATCACGAAGCTCTCGCGCCCGAACATGCGCCCGATCAGGCGCGAGATGATGATGATCTTCCAGGATCCCTACGCGTCGCTGAACCCGCGCAAGCGGGTGGGCCAGATCGTCGGCGAGGCCCTGGAGGTGCACAAGCTCGGCACGGCCTCGGAGACCAAGCGGCGTGTGCAGGAGCTACTCGAGGTGGTCGGCCTCAACCCGGAGCACTACAACCGCTTCCCGCACGAGTTCTCCGGCGGGCAGCGCCAGCGGATCGGTGTAGCCCGCGCGCTCGCGATCAACCCGAAGCTGATCGTCTGCGACGAGCCGGTCTCGGCGCTCGACGTCTCGGTGCAGGCGCAGATCCTCAACCTGCTCGAGGACCTGCAGCAGGACTTCGGGCTGACGTACATCTTCATCGCGCACGACCTCAACGTCGTCCGCCACATTTCGGACCGCGTTCTCGTCATGTACCTCGGCAAGGTGGTCGAGCTCGCACCGAAGGTCGAGCTCTACGAGCAGCCGAAGCACCCCTATACCGGCGCGCTCCTCTCGGCCGTTCCGATCGCCGATCCCGTGCGCGGGCGGGCGCGCCAGCCGATCGTGCTCGAGGGCGACGTTCCGAGCCCGCTGAATCCTCCCAGCGCCTGCAATTTCCATCCGCGCTGCCCACGCTTCCAGGCGGGGCACTGCGACGTCGAGGATCCACCGCTCTACCCGTTCGGCGATGGCCACGTCGCCGCGTGCCATTACCCGCTCGAGCGCTGGCCCCTTGCGGCGGAAGACTTCAGGAAGCCGGGGGCCGCCGGCCCACCGGCGGAAACCTCGGCCGTTTCGTAGTGTGGCTTCCGGCCCTGCGCCGGTTCGTCCTGCTGGTCGGCGTGGTCGGCGTGGGGACGTTGGTCGTGTCGGTCCTCTTCGGGCTGCTGCTCGGCTCCTCGCTGCCGCGGTCGATCGCCCTCGGGTACTACCTGGTGGGCTGCTTCCTGCTCCTCGCGGGCTTCTTCTTCGGCAATCGGGGGCCGGTCCGGCCCCGTGGGGACGCCGACACGGGCGGAATCTTCTTTCGCCCGGGCCGGCGCGTGCGCTGGGCGACGAGAGAAGAACACGAGGACGCGATCAATTACTCGGCGGTCTACGTCGTTCTCGGATTCGTGCTCATCTGCCTCGGCATCGCGTCCGATAACCGTCATACGTTGTTCTAGAGGCTCCGAAAGGCTCCGCTAGGAATTCCCCTAGAAGTACCTAACCGTCGTCGGTAGTTTTCGTCACACTCAGTGATGGTGAGACGCTCTCAAGAATGTGAACGTGTACGTGCTTCGATCTCGGTCGCGCTCGACGGCGAGTTGTCCGAGTTCGAGTCGATGCACCTGAGCGCGCACCTCCAGGACTGCGCCAGCTGCAGAGAGTTCGAGGCAGCTGCGCAGATCTCGACTGCGGCGCTCCGCTCGGCTCCGCTCGAGCCGCTGAGCCGGCCGGTCGCGGTCCCCTCCAGGCGCAGGCTCGCCTTGCCTGTGCGCGTGCCGACGGCGGCCGCTGCTGCAGTCCTGATGGTGGCCTTCGGCGGGGTGTTCGAGTCGCTGCACGGGGGCATCGCGATTCGCGGCTCCGAGCCGTCCGCGAGCGCAGTCGACAGCCGCATCGACACTCGGGCGATCACGAAACGGCAGCAGCAGGCAAACCTCGACCAGTTGCTCGTTCGCCGCGCTCTCTACCAGTCGAATCTGATCGCGCGTCACCCGGGTTTCCAGGCCCCGTAACGTTCTTCACGCGCCGCGAGACGGCTATGGTGAGTCTCGTGGCGATGCCATCCCTCATCACGTCGTACGTCTGAAGCCTGGATCACGCCGACCGGGTGTCGGCCATGTTGAAGGCGTATGAGGAGTCGAACCTGCCGCGCCAGCCGAAACGGCGCCGGCTTGGGTGGTTACGTGACCGCTTGAGGCCCAACGGAGAGGTCGAGACCGCCGGGCCGGCCAACCCCCCTCGGCCAGTGGTGGGCATCGCAGACGCCAATCCCCGCCTTCGGTAAACTGCGGGCGCTGGTGGGGCGCCTCCGAGGTCGCCCGGTTCCGATCCTCGAGGAGACGCATGCCTGAGCAGCAGAACGTTGGCAAGGTGATCGAAATCAGGGGCGTCGTCATCGACGCTCTCTTCACTGACAACCTGCCCGAGATCAATACTGCACTCGAGATCGGCCTGCCGTCCGAGGACGGCAAGGACGGCGTGCTGATCGCGGAGGTGCAGCAGCACCTCGGCGACGACCGCGTCCGTGCGGTCGCAATGGACTCGACCGACGGGATTCCGCGCGGCGTCGACGTGATCGATACCGGTGCGCCGATCTCGGTGCCGGTGGGCAAGCCGACCCTCGGCCGGATCTTCAACGTGCTCGGCGAGCCGATCGATACAGACGAGCCGGTCGAGGCCGGCGAGCGCTGGCCGATCCATCGCGACCCGCCTGGGTTCGAGGCGCTCCAGCCGACGACGGAGGTCTTCGAGACCGGCCTGAAGGTGGTCGACCTGATCGCACCGTTCATCAAGGGCGGCAAGGTCGGGCTCTTCGGCGGTGCCGGCCTCGGCAAGACGGTGCTGATCCAGGAGCTGATTCGGAACGTCGCCCGCGAGCACAAGGGCAACTCGGTCTTCGCCGGCGTGGGTGAACGCACCCGCGAAGGGAACGACCTCTACCTCGAGATGCAGGAATCCGGCGTGCTCAAGGACACGGCGCTCGTCTTCGGCCAGATGAACGAGCCGCCCGGCGCGCGTCTTCGTGTGGGTCTGACCGGCCTGACCATGGCCGAGTACTTCCGCGACCAGGGCGCCGACGTGCTGCTCTTCATCGACAACATCTTCCGCTTCGTCCAGGCGGGCTCCGAGGTTTCTGCACTGCTCGGACGGATGCCGAGCGCGGTCGGCTACCAGCCGACGCTGGCGACCGAAATGGGCCAGTTGCAGGAGCGCATCACCTCGACTCGCGCGGGCTCGGTCACCTCGGTCCAGGCGATCTACGTGCCTGCCGACGACCTCACCGATCCGGCGCCGGCCAACACTTTCGCTCACCTCGACGCCTTCATCACGCTCGATCGGTCGATCTCGGAGAAGGGGATCTATCCTGCCATCGACCCGCTTGGCTCGAGCTCCCGCGCGCTGCAGCCGGGGATCGTCTCGGACGAGCACTATCGAACGACGACCCGGGTGCAGGAGGTGCTCCAGCGCTACAAGGAGCTGCAGGACATCATCGCCATCCTCGGCATCGACGAGCTCTCGGACGAGGACCGGCTGATCGTCCAGCGCGCGCGAAAGATCGAGCGGTTCCTCTCGCAGCCGATGTTCGTCGCCGAGGTCTTCACGGGCCAACCGGGCAAGTACGTGAAGCTCGAGGACACGATCCGCGGCTTCACCGAGATCCTCGACGGCAAGCACGACGATCTGCCCGAGCAGGCGTTCTACATGGTCGGCACGATCGACGACGCGGTTGCCAAGGCGCGCGAGCAGGGTGGTGAGCCCGAAGAGCAGCAGGCCGAGGAGCCGGAGGCGGAGGCGGAGGCGGAGCAGGCCGAAGAGCCCGAGGCCGTCCCCGCATAGTCACGTAGCGTCCCTTGGCAGACGGCGCTCGCACCCTCTCGATCTCGCTGACCACGCCCGACGGCGCGGTCTTCGAGGACGAGGCCGAGATGGTGATCGTTCCGGGCGCCGCGGGCGAGATCGGCGTTCTCGCGCGGCACGCACCGCTGATCGCGCTTCTCCAGGCGGGCTCGACACGCGTGTACAAGAACCGGGCGGCGGGGGAAGTGCAGGAGTTCGCGACCGGTCCGGGTTTCTTCACGGTCGAGCAGGATCGTGCGCTGGCTCTCGTCGACACGGCCGTCGACGTGCGCGAGATCGACCCGGCGGCCGCCGAGGAGCAGCTCGAGCAGGCGAGAGGCGAGCTCGAGCGAATCGAGCGCGGCGAGTCCGAGGCCGACCGCTGGCAGGTCGAGCAGCGGATCAGGGCGGCGGAAAACCAGCTGGCCGCGGCGGGCCGCTAGCCGATGAAAGCCTTTGCGCCCGGGATCTACCCTCGCTCGGAGAAGCTCGTCCAGGCGACCCGCGACCTCGATCGGGGGCGCACCTCCGAGGAGGCTGTCGACGAGCAGGTCGAGCGCGATCTCGCCGAGCTCGTGGCCGTCCAGCAGCAGGCGGGCCTCGACCTGCTGACCGACGGAATGCTGCGATGGCAGGACCTCTTCCGGCCGCTCCTCGACGCGAGCGCGGGGCTGGAGACCGGGCCGCTGACCCGCTTCCTCGACACGAACACCTTCTATCGCGCGCCGCATGCCACGACGGCGACGCCGACGCTTGGCGGGCCGCTCGACGAGCGGTACATCGCACCTTTGCCCGGGCCCAGGCTCGTGACGCTCCCATCGCCGTTCGCTCTTTCGCAGGGGACGGGCGTGCCGCCCCTGACCATCGGCGAAAACGTCCTCAAGCCGGTGGTCGAGGCGCTCGATGCTGAGCTCGTCGTGCTCGCGGAGCCGTTCTTCGGCCGTGAGGAGGCAACCTCGCCGGCCGAGCTCGAGGAGCCGCTTGCCGCCCTCGCCGGCGGGCCGAGCCTCGCATTGCAGCTGACGTTTTGCGACGCTCGTAAGCCACTCGAGCAGGGTCTCGCCGAGCTGCCGGTGGACGCGATCGGGATCGATTTCTACGGGACGCATGTCTCGGACGTGCCCAAGGGCTTCGGCAAGCTGCTGCTGGCCGGGGTCGTCGATGCCCGCAGCTCGACGATCGAAGATCCTCGCGAGCTCGCCCAGTTCGCCGAGCGCCTCCGCAACGAGCGGGAGATCGAACAGATCGCGCTCGTGCCGAACGGCGACCTCCAGTTCGTCTCGGAGCGGATTGCCCGCGAGAAGCTGCTGCGTTTGGGCCAGGTGAAGACGGCTACCGTAGAGGTGGCCGCCTGACCATGAAGCTCCTGACCCACGAGATCGGTTCGCTGGCGAAGCCGCCCTGGCTCGTGAAGACCTCTGCCGGGACACCGCTAGACGACGGCGACGTCGAGCACGCTCGTAGCTGGGGCGACAAACTTGGCGTCGACGGCCACGAAGAGCTGGTCGAGACGCTCCAGCGAGGGAGCCCTGACAAGGCTGAGCTCGGGCGCTGGGCGAGCCGCTACGCGCTCCGACTGCTCGAGAGCGCAGGTATCGAGGTCGTCTACGACGGCGAGCAGCAGCGCACCGAGATGTATGCCTGGGCGGTCGAGCACTCGAACGGCTTCCAGCCGCGCGGAACCGTGCGTAGCTTCGACAACAAGTACTACTCCAAGGCCGCCGTCGTTGCGGAGCCTTCGTTGCGCGAGCCGTACCACAACGACGAGTTCGCTTTCCTTCAGTCGGCAGCGAACCACGACCTGAAGATTCCGGTGACGGGCGCCTACACAATCGCCGTCTGGTCGTACGACGAGCACTTCGCGCCGCAGAGCGGCCGTATCGGCGCGGGGCACGGGCGCGGCGAGGAGCTGGCAGCCCGCAGGGAGTTCGCAAACGACCTCGCGAGGAACGTAATCCGGCCGAACCTCGAGTCGCTGATCGAGCTCGGCGCGAAGTGGATTCAGATCGACGAGCCGGGCGCCTCGACCGAGGCCGACGAGCTCGACATCTTCGTCGAGAGCTTCAACGAGAGCGTCGAGGGCCTGGACTGTTTCTTCTCGACCCACCTCTGCTTTTCGGACTACGACCTCTTCTTCCCGGCCATCGAGCAGATGCACGGCTGCAAGCAGTTCTGCGTCGGCTTCGCGAACTACGACAGCCGCGAGCTGGGCACGTCGGGAGCCGACCGTCCCGGGTACGAGGTGATCTCGAAGTTCCGCGACCTGCCCTACGAGCCGATCCTGGGCCTCGGGGTCCTCGATATCCACACGGACTTCGTCGAGCCGCCCGAGCTCGTCCGCGACCGGATCCTCTACGCGTCCGAGGTCTTCGGCGATCCCGAACGGATCCACGTCTGCCCCGACTGCGGTCTACGCACACGGAGCTGGGAGGTGGCCTACGAGAAGCTGAAGCACATGGTCGAGGGGACCAAGTTGGCGGAGGATGCGCTGGCTACCGCAGGAGCTGCCACGTAGTCGCCGAAGCCTGGGCTATCCTCGGGTCGCGGTAGGCGCCTTTCGTGGCGCCTTTGCACGTCTAGAGACTTATGCGAACGACACTGAAGAGAGGTATCGGGCGAGGGGCCGACCTGAACGGGAACGGCCACGCCGTGCTGCCGCCGGGGGTGCTAACGCCGATCGCCCGGTATCGGCAACCTCCGCGGCAAGATCGTGGCATCGGGCGCCGGCTTGCCGGCTTTTTCTTCTGGGTGCTCGTGCTCGTGGCGATGGTTGCGAGCGGCGCGGCCGGCGGGCTCTACCTCTACGGCCACGATTTCGCCTCGGCGACCGCGCCCCATTCACGGGCGATGAAGCGGGCCGCGAAGCGCCTCGACTATGCCGCGCCCGGCAAGCCGGCGGTCGCGCTCGTCCTGGGCACGGACCACCGCTTCGTCGACGGTAAGGACCCCGGACGTTCGGACACGATGATGCTGATCCGGAGCGACCCGTCGACTCACACCGTGTCGATGCTTTCGTTCCCACGCGATCTCCGGGTCGAGATCCACTGTCCCGGACGCGGCTCCTTCGTGGACAAGATCAACACTGCCTATCCCACCTGTGGGCCGAGCGGTCCGCTCGAGACGCTGAAGGCGCTCACGCACATCCCGATCAACTACCTGATCAGCGTCAACTTCGTCGGCTTCGTCCAGGTCGTCAACAAGCTCGGCGGCGTCTACATGGATGTCGACCGGCGTTACTTGAACAGACACACGGGGCCATCCGGCTTCGCCGCGATCAATCTCCAGGCCGGCTACCAGCGGCTGAATGGCAAACAGGCGCTCGACTTCGTCCGCTACCGCCATACGGACAACGACCTTTTCCGGGTCGCGCGTCAGCAGATGTTCGTCCGCGCCGCGAAGGAACAGCTGGCGCGGTACTCGAGGTTTCACGTCTCGAGCCTTCTCGGGGCGATCAAGAAGAACGTCGAGGTCGGCCGCTCCGGGGGCAAGGGAGTCGATCTCTCGACGATGGTCAACTACGCGCTGTTCTTCCACGGCCTGCCCGGCGGCCACTTCGTCCAGGTGCGGATCCAGGGCCTCGAAGGCATGTCCGACCTATCGACGGCGCCGCAGAACATCACCAATGCGGTGCAGGAGTTCATGAACCCCGATCCGGCGGCGCCGGAAAGGGCGAACGCCGCCGCGCTGAACGAGAAGTACAGGCCGAAGGTTCATGGGATCAATCCCAAGACCGTCTTCGTAACCGTCTTGAACGGCAACGGCGTCACAGGCTCGGCGGCAATCACGGGGACGCAGCTGCACGAGCGGGGTTACCAGATCTTGCAACCGCCGGATCCGCTTCCCGGCGACTCGCCCGACGGCTGGCATCACACGCGAACCCGAGTCTTCTACGACGCGACCCAGAAGAACGCCAAGGCGGCAGCGAAGCAGGTCGCAAAGCTCTTCACGGACTCTTCCACCGGGCCGATGACACCCAGGTTCCAGCCGTACGCGAACGGCGCGGAGCTCGTCGTTGTGGTCGGGCAAAGCTATGACGGCTCCCTGGCCGGGACGAACCCGAGCGCTCCGCCGCCGCGCCACCAGGCGCCGCACACGAACCGCGAGCCCAGCGTTTCGCGACCGCTGATGCAGGCGATCCGGCGCAAGCTCCCGTTCCGTGTCGAATACCCGAGCGTGATCGACCGGAGCTCCCGGGTCGACCCGGAGCCGCCGAACCCGCGCGTCTACACGGTCCACGGGCATAAGATGGCGCGCCTCGTCTTCACGACGGGCTCGCCGGGCGAGTACTGGGGAATCCAGGAGACGAGCTGGGGCCGGGCGCCGGCTCTGTCGGAGAAGAACTTCATCCGCCACTTCGGCCACCGCACGTTCGAGTTCTTCTACTCTGGATCGCACCTGCACATGGTGGTGCTGATGGAGAACGGCGCCACCTACTGGGTCGTAAATACGCTCGACGACGCCCTCTCGAACGAGACGATGATCGCGATCGCCCGCGGGCTTCGGCCTCTAAGGTGAGGCCCGTGAACGGGCGCGGCAAGGAGCCGATCGCGATCTTCGGTGCCGGTTGGGTCGGCCTCGTCACCGGCGCGTGCTTCGCGGAGCTCGGGCACGAGGTGGTCGTTCGCGACGTCGTTCCGCAAAAGATCGATCGGCTGAAGTCGGGAGAGGTGCCGTTCTTCGAGCCCGGTCTTGGGGAGCTGCTGGAGCGAAACGCCGGACGGCTGGCCTTCACGCTGGACGCGGCCGAGGCGGCGTCCGCAGCGGAGCTCGTCTTCGTCTGCGTGGACACGCCGCCGACCTACTCAGGGGACGCCGACCTCTCGCGAGTGTGGACCGTGATCGACGAGTTGCCGCAGCTGGAACGCCGCACGATCCTCGTGATGAAGAGCACCGTTCCTGTCGGCACGGGGGAGAAGGTGCGAGCGGCGCTCGAAACCCGCGGCCTCAGTCACATCGGCTACGTCTCGAACCCGGAGTTCCTCGCCGAGGGAGGCGCCGTCAAGGATTTTCTGCATCCGGACCGCGTCGTGGTCGGCTCGTTCGCCGAGGCGGACGGTGACCGCGTGGCGTCCCTCTACCGGCAGCTGGACGCGCCGATCGTCCGTGCGGATGTGGCCTCGGCGGAGATGACCAAGTTGGCTGCCAACGCGTTCCTGGCGACCCGAATCAGCTTCATCAACGAGATCGCGAACGTCTGCGAGGTCACCGGCGCGGATGTCGAAAAGGTCGCGGAAGGGGTTGGCCTCGACCACCGGCTCGGTCCGCATTTCCTCCGTGCGGGGATTGGCTATGGCGGCTCGTGTTTCCCAAAAGACACGAATGCGCTGAAGCAGCTCGCCTCGAACTCGGGCTACCACTTCCAGCTTCTGTCGGCTGTGATCGAGGTCAACGAGCTGCAGAAGCGGCGTGTGATCAACAAGCTCCAGAAGTACCTCGGTCGTCTCCGCGGCAAGCGGATCGCGCTCCTGGGGCTGGCGTTCAAGCCGAACACGGACGACATGCGCGAGGCGCCGTCGCTTGTGCTGGCGTCAAGGTTGCTCGCCGAAGGCGCAGAGGTGCGCGCGTACGACCCGGTGGCGAAGCCGGGCGATCCCGTCGGCGGTGTTTCGCTCTCGGAGTCCGTGCTCGACGCGGTGAGCGGCGCCGACGCGGCCGTGATCGTGACGGATTGGGAGGAGTTCCGATCGCTCGCCTCGGACGAGGTCCGCACGGCGATGCGGCGTCCACTGATCATCGACGGACGCAATCTGCTCGATCCCGATGCGACGCACGCCGCGGGCTTCGACTACGAGGGGATCGGCCGAGCTTCCTCGCCGCTCGCCGCCCTGCCCGAGGTCGAAGAACGCGACACAGAGCTCGCTGAGTAGACCGATGGAGGCGATCATCCTGGCGGGCGGAAAGGCCGAGCGGCTCGGCGACGCCGCCGGAGGCTTGCCGAAGCCGCTCGTCCTCGTCGCCGGCCGTCCCCTCGTGGCCTGGCAGATCGGGCTCCTCGCACGTGCCGGGGTCGAGCGCGTGATCATCAGCTGCAGCGCCGACACCGGCGAAGGATTCCTGGCCGCGCTGAACGGCGTCGGCCCCGATGTCGCGATCGCCGAGGAGCCGGAACGGCTCGGGCGGGGTGGGGGAATTCGCTTCGCCGCGGCGGAGCGGCGGGAGACGGGCGACGTCCTCGCGCTGAACGGCGACGAGCTGCTCGACGTGGATTTCGCGAGCTTGCTCGCACACCACCGCTCGACCGGAGCCGCGGCAACGATCACTGTGGCGCAGCCGAAGTCGCCCTTCGGTGTCGTCGAGCTCGACGGTGACCGGGTCACCGGCTTCGCCGAAGGCGGCACGATCGAGTGCTGGGTCAGCTGCGGCGTCTACGTCCTCGGCGCCGAGGCGCTTGCGCGGTTTCCCGAACGTGGCGACCACGAGAAGGCCGCCTTTCCCGAGCTCGCCTCGGAGGGAAAGCTCGGCGCCTTCCGCCACTCCGGGCTGTGGCTGACCATCAACACCCCCAAAGATCTCCGTCGTGCCGAGGAGCACCTCGGAGCACATCCGGAATGGCTACGAGCCTGAGGCCGGTGCCGGCGTCCGCGGTGATCGACCGTAGGCGTTTGAGTCTGAGGCGAGCGTCGGCATAGGATCGCCCAACCGTGGAGAGGCCCTTGTCCTCCCCTAATCTCGACAGCCTCGATCGCTTCTCGTTCCAGTCGGAAAAGGTGGAGAAGCCGTGGGGGCACGAGTTGATCTGGGCTAAGACGGACGCCTACGCGGGCAAGCTCCTGTTCGTCCGCGCGGGGGAGGCGATCAGTCTCCAATTCCATCGGGAGAAGGACGAGAGCTGGTACGTGCTCGAGGGCCGTGCCGAGCTCCAGCTCGGCGAGGCCGGCCAGGCGGTGCTCTCGAGGGAAGTTGTCGGCCCCGGCGTGGCCTTCCGGTTCGAACCGGGCACGGTCCATCGGATTCGGGCGGTCGCCGACACGACGATCCTCGAGGTCTCGACGCCGCAGCTCGACGACGTGGTGCGACTCGAGGACGAATATGGGCGCGAGGGGACTCGGCAACCTTGACACATCTCTGTTAAGGTTCTGCCGATGGAACCACTGACCGTCGGCCAAGCCGCCGCAGCGACCGGCTGGTCGCCCCGGATGCTGCGCTACCTCGAGCGCGCCGGGCTCGTCGTACCATCGCGAAACCCGAGCGGCTACCGGCAGTACGGCCTGCTCGAGCTCAACCAGCTCCGTTCGCTCGCCGAGCTTCGAAGCCGCTTCGGCGTCGGCATCGACGAGCTCGCCTTCACGGTTCGGCTGCAGCAGCAGCCGGCGCTGCAGGCGGCCGTCGAGACCTGGCTCGCGGGAACGCGGTTGTCCGCACTCGACTGGGAGCAGCGCAAGCACGAGCGCCTGCTCGTCGCCTAAGCCCAACGACGGAAGGACCGAATGGCCACCACGAAGCGTCACGACGTAAAAGATCTCTCGCTCGCACCCAGCGGTGTCGCTCGAATCGCGTGGGCCGACCGGCACATGCCCGTGCTCGCCGCGATTCGCGATCGATTCGAAACCGAGCAGCCGCTCGCGGGCTACCGCGTCGCTGCCTGCCTGCACGTGACCAGCGAGACCGCGAACCTGATGCGGACGCTCAAGGCCGGCGGCGCAGACATCGTCCTCTGCGCTTCGAATCCGCTCTCGACAC
>Ga0307277_10000482_pt1 | contig 14779 bp, 11 predicted proteins | sample ER_DNA_116_FD_194473 | JGI IMG/M metagenome (GOLD analysis project Ga0307277, IMG submission 194473) | Bulk soil microbial communities from the East River watershed near Crested Butte, Colorado, United States - ER_DNA_116 | ecosystem: Environmental > Terrestrial > Soil > Floodplain | place...
CGGAATCTTCCGGCAAGACCACGCTCGCGCTGCATTGCCTGGCGGAGGCGCAGAAGAAGGGCGGCATCTGCGCCTTCATCGACGCCGAACATGCGCTCGATCCGATCTATGCGCGCAAGCTCGGCGTCAATGTCGATGATCTCCTCATTTCCCAACCCGATGCAGGCGAGCAGGCGCTGGAGATCGCCGACACGCTGGTGCGCTCGGGCGCGGTCGACGTGCTCGTCATCGATTCGGTCGCCGCGCTCGTGCCGCGCGCCGAGCTCGAAGGCGAGATGGGCGACAGCCAGCCTGGCCTGCAGGCGCGGCTGATGAGCCAGGCGCTGCGCAAGCTTACCGCCTCGATCAACCGCTCCAACACGATGGTGATCTTCATCAACCAGATCCGCATGAAGATCGGCGTCATGTACGGCTCGCCGGAGACCACGACTGGCGGGCATGCGCTGAAATTCTACGCCTCCGTGCGCCTCGACATCCGCAGGATCGGCGCGATCAAGGAGCGCGACGAGGTCGTCGGCAACCAGACGCGCGTCAAGGTGGTCAAGAACAAGCTCGCGCCGCCGTTCAAGCAGGTCGAGTTCGACATCATGTACGGCGAAGGCGTGTCGAAGAGCGGCGAGCTGATCGATCTCGGCGTGAAAGCGGGTGTGGTCGAAAAGTCGGGCACCTGGTTCTCCTATGACAGCCAGCGCATCGGCCAAGGGCGCGAGAACGCCAAGGCCTTCCTCAAGGCCAACCCCGACATCGCCGCCAAGATCGAGACCGCGATCCGGCAAAACGCCGGCCTCATCGCCGAGCGAATCCTCGCCGGCGAGGAGGGGGAGAGCGAGGACGCGGCGGAATAAACGCGAGCCACCGATCTCGGGTTTACCCGAGATCGGCACTTATGAGTTCTGGGGTTTACCCGAGTGAGTTCTCGGGTTTACCCGAGATCGGCAGTTAAGAGATCTCGGGGTTTACCCGAGATCGGAAGTTATGAGGTCTCGGGTTTACCCGGATCCCAGTTAACACTGCCCGTCGGCGAAGGCCGACGTGGGCGGAGCTCCCCCGACCGTCATTGCCGGCAGCGGCAATCCGTCCCTTTGCGAAAGTTGTTGCGTTCGCGTCTCGCGAAGCGGACGGACCCGCGGGCGAAGACCCCCGCGGGTGACGGGCGGAGTGTTTTTCGCCCTCATGCTGAGGAGCCGCGCCTAGCACGTTCGTGGAGTCTTCAACGCGCACTGTGGGCGCGGCGTCTCGAAGCATGAGGGCGTGGAGCGCCGCGCGCTTTGAGACAACTGTCCGCACGTTTAGGTGGCCGCCTTCGTCCTTCGAGACACTCCCCCCCGGCCTCCCCCGGCTGAGAGCCGGCGTCGGCCGGGGTCGTTCCTCAGGACGAGGACGGTCTCGTTTCACGCGGCAGCCGTTTGCGCGCTTCGGCAATCACCCGCGGCAGCGCGTCCTCGTTCGCCGGCGCCATCAGGTGAACCCCGGCAACGCCGGGAATCGCCGCCAATTCCTCGATCAGCTCGACCGCGATGCGCTCGCCCTCGGCGGCGGGATCGGTTGCGTGCTCGAGCCGGCCGATCAAGCTCTCCGGAATGATCGTCCCATAGAGCCGCTGCTCCATCCAGCGCGCCGATTTCGCCGAGCGCAGCGGCGCAATGCCGATGAGGAGAAAGAGGTCCTGCGTCGCGACGTGCTCGGCAAGGCGCGCGGCGAAGCGGCGCACGATGCCCGGATCCATGCAGAACTGGGTCTGCACGAACTCCGCGCCGGCGGCGGCCTTGGCCGCGAGCTTGTCGGGCCGCCAGGCGGGCGGCGGATCGATCGGCACGTCGGCGGCGCCGAGAAAGAACGGCGCGCGGCCCGTCACCTTGCGTCCGGAGGGAAGCTCGCCTTTGTCGCGCAGGTCGCGCGCGATTGCGGTCAGCGTGACCGAATCGACGTCGAACACCGCCTTGGTCTGCGGCTGGTCGCCGGCCTTGGGATCGTCGCCGGTAAGGCACAGGATGTTGCGCACGCCGCAGGCAGCCGCGCCCATCAGATCGGCCTGCAGCGCCAGCCGGTTGCGGTCGCGGCAGGTGAATTGGAGGATTGGCTCGATCCCTTCGCGGGCGATGAGACACGCCGCGATCGGCGCGGACAGATGCGCGCGGGCGCCGGCGCCATCGGTGACGTTGACCGCGTCCGCGAGGCCGGCGAGCGGCTGCGCCTTGCGCAGCAAATCCTCGGCCTCGCAGGCGACCGGCGGCGTGATCTCGGCGGTGATGGCGAACTGCCGCGCCCGCAGCAGCGTTTCCAGGCGCGAAGCCGGTTGCCGCGGCGCTGGGGTCATTAGCCTTTCCGGGTGTTGGGCGCGGGCCGCGAAAGCGGCACGATGCGTGGCGCAAGAAGTCGCCTATATAAGCGATCAATGCCGCGGCGGTAAATGCCACAAGGCGTTCTAGTAGTGTGCAGTTGCGGGTCAAATATCGGCGCGATTGACCTCACTGCAACGTGCTTTCTAGACAGGCCGGAGAGCCACGGCTAAAAGCACGCCAATCCCAGGGACGTTGGCAGGACTAGCGAAAGTCGTTTGGCAATGAGCGGCGTCAACGAGATCAGGTCGAAGTTTCTCGACTATTTTGCCGGCAACGGCCACACGGTGGTGCCGTCCTCGCCGCTCGTGCCGCGCAACGATCCCACGCTGATGTTTACCAATGCCGGCATGGTGCAGTTCAAGAACGTCTTCACCGGCCTCGAGAAGCGTCCTTATTCGCGCGCGGTGACCGCGCAAAAATGCGTGCGCGCCGGCGGCAAGCACAACGATCTCGACAATGTGGGCTACACCGCGCGCCATCACACCTTTTTCGAGATGCTCGGCAATTTCTCGTTCGGCGATTACTTCAAGGACGTCGCCATCGAGCATGCCTGGAACTTGGTCACCAAGGAGTTCGGCCTGCCGGTCGACCGCCTAATGGTCACCGTGTTCATCGAGGACGACCAGGCGTTCGATTTGTGGAAGAAGATCGCAGGGCTCCCCGAGTCCAAGATCGTGCGCATCGCTGGCGCCGACAATTTCTGGCAGATGGGCGAGTTCGGCCCCTGCGGCCCGTGCTCGGAAATCTTCTACGATCATGGCGAGCACATCCCGGGCGGTCCGCCCGGCTCGTCCGAGGCCGAGGGCGACCGCTTCATCGAGATCTGGAACCTGGTGTTCATGCAGTTCGAGCAACTGCCGGGCGGCAAGCGCGTCGACTTGCCGAGACCGTCGATCGACACCGGCATGGGCCTCGAGCGCATCGCCGCGGTGCTGCAAGGCACCCACGACAATTACAAGATCGATTTGTTCGGCGCGATCATCTCCTACGTCGCCGATCTGACCGACGTCGAGCCGGAAGGCCCGCGCGCGGTGTCGCATCGCGTCATCGCCGATCACCTGCGCGCGTCCTCTTTCCTCATCGCCGACGGCGTGCTGCCCTCGAACGAAGGCCGCGGCTACGTGCTCCGTCGCATCATGCGCCGCGCCATGCGCCATGCGCAGCAGCTTGGCGCGGAAGAGCCGTTGATGTGGCGCCTCGTGCCCACGCTCACCCGCGAGATGGGCCAGGCGTATCCGGAGCTCTCCCGCGCCGAGCCGCTCATCACCGAGACGCTCAAGCTCGAAGAGACGCGGTTTCGCAAGACCTTGGAGCGCGGGCTTGCGTTGCTCGAGGAGGGCAGCAAGGGGCTTGCGCGCGGCGCAAAGTTTTCCGGCGAGGCCGCGTTCACGCTCTACGACACGTACGGCTTTCCCCTCGACCTGACGCAGGATGCGCTCAAACCGCGCGGCATCGCCGTCGACACGGAGGGCTTCGACGCGGCCATGGAACGCCAGCGCGAGAAGGCGCGTGCGTCTTGGGCGGGCTCCGGCGATGCCGCCACCGAGGCGGTCTGGTTTGCCTTGCGCGAGAGGGCCGGCGCCACCGAGTTCCTCGGCTACGAGACGGAAATCGCCGAGGGCGTCGTCGCCGCGCTGGTCAAGGACGGCAAGGAGGTCGATACCTTGCGCGCGGGCGAGAGCGGCGTCGTCGTCCTCAACCAGACGCCGTTCTACGGCGAGGCGGGCGGGCAGGTCGGCGACACCGGCATCATGGCCGGCGAAGGCATGCGTTTTTCCGTAATTGATACGCAGCGCAAGGCGGGCGACCTGCTCGTCCATTCCGGACGGGTGGAGAAAGGCACGCTCAAGGTCGGCGCCGCGCTCACGCTCGAGGTCGATCACGCCCGGCGCAGCGCCATCCGCCGAAACCATTCCGCCACGCACATTCTGCACGAGGCGCTGCGTCAGGTGCTCGGCGATCACGTCGCGCAGAAGGGCTCGCTGGTCGCGCCCGACCGGCTGCGCTTCGACTTCTCGCATCCTAAGCCGATGACCGGCGAGGAGCTCGAGCGGGTGGAGGATATTGCCAACGACATCGTGCTGCAGAACTCGCCGGTGACGACGCGGCTGATGGCGGTTGACGAAGCGATTGCGTCAGGGGCGCGTGCCTTGTTCGGCGAGAAATACGGCGACGAGGTGCGGGTCGTCGCCATGGGCGAGGGCGGCGGCAACACCATGGGCTGGTCGGTCGAGCTCTGCGGCGGTACGCACGTCAAGCGCACCGGCGACGTCGGCATTATCGGCGCGCTCGCCGACAGCGCGGTCGCAGCCGGCGTGCGCCGGATCGAGGCGCTCACCGGCACCACCGCGCGCAAGAACGCGCGGCACCTTGGCGAGCTTGCCAAGACGGCGGCGGCGGAGCTCAAAGCCCCGCTCGAGGAAATGCCGCAGCGGCTCGCGCAGGTGCTGGACGAACGGCGCCGGCTCGAACGCGAGCTGTCCGAGGCGAAGAAGAAGCTCGCCATGGGCGGCGCCGGCGCGCAAGGCGCCGACGGCGTGCGCGTTGTCGGCGACGTCAAGCTTTTGGCGCGCGCGGTCGAAGGCATCGATCTCAAGGACCTGCGCAGCCTCGCCGACGAGGGCAAGAAGCGGCTCGGCTCGGGCGTCGTCGCCATCGTCGGCGTCACCGAGGAGGGCAAGGCCGGCGTCGTGGTCGGCGTCACGTCCGACTTGACCGGCCGCTTCTCCGCCATCGACCTGGCGCGCAAAGGGGCCGAGGCGCTCGGCGGCAAAGGCGGCGGGGGGCGGGCGGACATGGCGCAGGCCGGCGGGCCCGACGGCTCCAAAGCGGAGGCGGCGCTCAAAGCGATCGAAGGCGCGCTCGCCGGTTCGTAGACGCGCTGCCGCGCGTCACGATTCTTTGTTCAGAGTGTAGGTGGGCAAAATCGCGTACGCGCCGTGCCCACCTCACAATGTTCGCAGCGATTTTACCCACCCTATCTGTCACGATCCCTTGCGCAGGAACACGTAGTCCGCCGCGTAGGGCGCGCTGTAGAGCGCGCCGGCTTGGTCGCAGGCGCCGGCGTGGACGCCGCCGTGCGTGTTGATCCGCTGCACCGTCGTGATGCCGGCGAGCGTCCCGCTGCCGCGATGCCCCGTCACCTCGAGCTTGAGCCAGGGAATGTCGCCGGCGCTCTGGCCCGGTGCGTTGGCAACCGCCTTTGCCGTCACCGCGCTGCCGTCGACGTGCTCCCAGTTGGGCCCGGCATAGTGGCGTCCGACGGTTTTGCCGTCGAGCAGCAAGGTTGCAATCGGTTCGCGGAACGCCCACGCGAGCTTGCCGTCATTGCCGGGCTTGCACTCGTAGACCTGCGCGCCCTCGGCATGAAGGGTAACGACCGCGCTCTCGCCCGGCGCCGCAAGCGCCGGCGGGACCTGCGCCAATGCCGCGTTCGGGTGCGCCGCGGCGACGATGATGGCGAGGAGAAATAGCGAGATGCGCATGGATGTGCTCCTCCCTTGCCAGCGGGCTACGCCATCGCCCGCTTGAGGTTCTCGTCGACCTTGTCGAGGAAGCCGGTGGTGGAGAGCCATTTCTGATCGGAGCCCACCAGCAGCGCGAGGTCCTTGGTCATGAAACCCGACTCGACCGTCGCGACGGTCACCTGCTCCAAGGTGGCGGCGAACTTCGCAAGCTTGGCATCCTGGTCGAGCTTGGCGCGATGGGCGAGTCCGCGCGTCCAGGCGAAGATCGAGGCGACGGAATTGGTGGAGGTCTGCTCGCCTTTTTGGTGCTGGCGGTAGTGCCGCGTCACCGTGCCGTGCGCCGCCTCCGCTTCGACCACCTTGCCGTCCGGCGTCATCAGCACCGAGGTCATCAGCCCAAGCGAGCCGTAGCCCTGCGCCACGGTATCGGATTGCACGTCGCCGTCGTAATTCTTGCAGGCCCAGACGTAGCCGCCCGACCATTTCAACGCCGCCGCCACCATGTCGTCGATCAGCCGGTGCTCGTAGAAAATGCCCTTCTTCTCGAACTCGGCCTTGAACTCGGCGTCGTAGATTTCCTGGAAGATGTCCTTGAAGCGCCCGTCGTAGACCTTGACGATGGTGTTCTTGGTCGAGAGATAGACCGGGTAGTTGCGGTTGAGGCCGTAGTTGAACGAGGCGCGGGCAAAGTCGCGGATCGAGTCGTCGAGATTGTACATCGCCATGGTGATCCCGCTGCCGGGGAAGCGGAACACCTCGCGCTCGATCTTGGTGCCGTCGTCGCCCACGAACGAGAGCGACAGCTTGCCCTTGCCGGGCACGCGGAAATCGGTGGCGCGATACTGGTCGCCGTAGGCGTGGCGGCCGATGATGATCGGCTTGGTCCAGCCTGGCACCAGCCGCGGCACGTTCTTGCAGAGGATGGGCTCGCGGAAGATGACGCCGCCGAGAATGTTGCGGATCGTGCCGTTGGGCGAGCGGTACATCTCCTTGAGGCCGAATTCCTTCACCCGCGCCTCGTCGGGGGTGATGGTGGCGCATTTGACGCCGACGCCGACCTTCTTCACCGCCTCTGCCGCCTCGACGGTGATGCGGTCGCGCGTCTCGTCGCGCTTCTGCATGCCGAGGTCGTAATAGAGGAGCTCAACGTCGAGGTAGGGATGGATCAGCTTCTCCTTGATGAGATGCCAGATGATGCGGGTCATCTCGTCGCCGTCCATCTCGACGACCGGATTCTTCACTGCGATCTTCGCCATGGCGGCCGGGCCCTTGCCTATATCTTTGCGTGCGCGGGTGTATGCAGAACGAGGGCGGAGTGCCCTCGGGCAGGCGCCTTATGGCGCGCCCCGCCGCCTGCTGCAAGGCTAAAACACGAGGCGATTTGCGCTTGGATGTATGAAGGTAATTCATGCGTCATCCACGTCTTCCTTCGCGGTGACCGCGAAGACGTGGATGGCCGGACATAAGCGCGTTCACGTGCGTCTTCCGACGCGCCATGCCCGGCCATGACGAATGAATGATTGACATCGTTGGTATAAGACAAGTCTTTGTAGTTGAGAGCATCCGCCCCCACGCAGATCGATGGCGCGGGCGGGCGTGCGCGCGCAACGGCGGTGGCTGGCGTGACGAAAATACCGGCATGGCGAGAGATCAAGGGGGCCTATGGCCGCGGCCGCCGCGCGCTCCGGCAGGCAATGCTCGAGCCGCTTCTCGTCGGCCGGCCGGTTCTGCGCGACGTGGTGATGCGCGCGCTTTCCGCGCGCGGGCACCTGGTGCTGTGCGAGCTCGGCGACGTGCGTTTCTTCGTTGATCCGAGCGACCGCGTGGTCGGCGCTTGGCTGATGTGGCACGGCGGCTGGCAGCGCCGCGAGATCGACACCGCGGTCGAGGTCTTGTCGGCAGCGCGCCGGCTGCGGCCCGACGGGGTGTTCCTCGACATCGGCGCGCATATCGGCACGCACACGGTCTATGCGCTGCGCACCGGCCGCTTCGCGCGCGCCATCGCGTTCGAGCCCGAGCCGCGCAACGCCCAACTGCTCGCCAAGAATCTCGAGATCAACGGGCTCGCCCATGCCACGGTGATCGTGGCAAAGGCGGCTGGCGCGGCGGCGGGGAGCGCGGAGTTGCATCTCCACCCGCGTAACACTGGGGCGCATGCCATCGGCGAGCCGCCGTCGGTCGACGGAACCGCTCGCCTCCTCGTGCCGGTGGTGCGGGTCGATGACGAGCTCGAGCGCCTCGGCGTGGCGCTCGAGGACGTCGCTCTCGCCTGGATTGATGTCGAGGGTTACGAGCCGCAGGTGCTCGACGGGCTCGCAAACCTCACGGCGCGTTCGGTGCCCATCAGCTTCGAATTCACACCGCAGCGTTACAGCGCCGAGAGCAAAGCGCGGCTCGTTGCGCGCCTGGCGCAGCATTACACCACCGTGCACAGCCTCGGCCGGCGGGAGGGGAGCGCGCCGATATCCACGCTTGCTGCGCGCGAGCACACCGATGATGTGCTGGTGTACTAAGCATGCCCGGCGCGGGAACCGACAAAACGAAGACCTGGATCGACGCGGGCGGCCCGATCATCATTCTGGTCGAGCCGCAACTCGGCGAGAACATCGGCGCGGCCGCGCGCGTGATGGCCAATTTCGCGCTGAGGCGGCTGCGCCTGGTCAAGCCGCGCGACGGCTGGCCCAATATGCAGGCGCGGCGCGCGGCCTCCGGCGCCGATCGCGTTCTCGAGGAGGCCGAGGTCTACGACACGCTGGAGGCGGCGATCGCCGACTGCACGCTTGTGTTGGCGACGACCGCGCGCGCCCATGACCAAGCCAAGCCGGTGATCTCCCCGGACGCGGCGGCCGCCTTGCTGGCGCCGCGTGTCGCTGCCGGCGAGAGCGTGGCGGTGATATTCGGGCGCGAGCGCTACGGCCTCGAAAACGACGAGGTGGCGCTCGCCGACCGCATCGTCACCTTTCCCGTCAATCCGGCGTTCGCCTCGCTCAATCTCGCCCAAGCGGTCGCGGTGGTCGCCTACGAATGGTTCAAGCTCGGCAGCGCCGGCGCGCTGCCTTTCGCCATGCCGCAAAAATCGCCGCCCGCCGGCAAGCACCAGGTGCAAGCGTTCTTCGCCCATCTCGAGCGCCAGCTCGATGTGATCGAATATTTCCGTCCGCTCGAGAAGCGCGCGACCATGCTGGTCAATCTGCGCAACATCTTCGCGCGCATGCAGCCCACCCAACAGGACATACAGACGTTGCACGGCATCGTCGACGCGCTGAGCGAAGGCCGCAAGGGACCGGCGCGCGGTGGGGTGCTCGATGGTGAGGAAGCCACCGCGCTGCGCGCGCTTCTCGCCGAGCACGGGCAAGGCGGCGCGGCGCCCTCGCTCGGTCCGGTGCGCGGGCTTTCGCGGCTCCTTCGCCGCAACCCGACCGACGCCGAGCGCGCGCTGTGGCACGCGCTCACCAACGACCGCCGGTTCGCGGGAAAGGGCATCAAGCGGCAGGTGCCGGTCGGGCCGCACATCACCGACTTCGTCTCGTTCCCGCTGCGGCTGGTGATCGAGCTCGTCCCCGCGCAGGAAAGCAAGATCGCGGCGAAGGCGCGCGGCGAGCGGCGCGCGTGGTTGATCGAGCGTGGCTATCGCGTGCTCGACATCGCGGCGGATGCGGTCGAGGCGGGGCTGCAGGTGGTGCTCGACGACTTGGCGCGAGCGATCGCCGAGGATCAGTAGCGCGCGTTGAGCGAAGCGCCGTCAGCTCTTCAGTGCTTTGATTGCCGCCGCGGCGCCTGCGCGCAAGAAGCCCATGTCGCTGCCCACCGCGAGGAAGCGCACGCCGCGCTTGGCGAGCGCGGATGCGCGCTCGGCCGAGTGGCAATAGGCGCCCATGACCTTGCCGGCCTTGTGCGCCGCTCCCATGATGCGGTCGAGCTCGCGGTCGACCTGCAACGACATCGGGTCGACGTCGGCGCCGTTGCTCAGCGCGATCGAGAGGTCGGCCGGCCCGAGGAAAAGCGCGTCGATGCCGGGCGTCGCCGCGATCGCCTCGACGTTGTCGAGCGCGGTTTTGGTCTCGATCATGGCGAAGGTGACGGTGAGCGCGTTGGCCTCGCGCAAATAAACCTTCTGATCCGCCATGTTGGCGAGCGTGGTGGCGCGGTGCGGGCCCCAGCTGCGCTCCCCCAAGGGCGGAAATTTCGCGAACGAGACATAGGCGCGCGCGTCCGCGGGCGTGTTGATCATCGGCGCGATGATGCCCTCGGCGCCGAAATCGAGCGCACGGCTGGCGGTTGCAAATTGGCCGACGGGAATGCGCACCATCGCCGCGGCGCCGCCCTGGCGCACCTGGGCGATGCCGGCGACCAGCGTGGCGATGTCCCACAGTCCGTGCTGCGCGTCGAGCGTGACCGCGGGAAAGCCTTCGCGCCCGACGAGCTCGGCGACGATCGGCGCGGGCAGTCCACACCAGCCGCTGTAAACGGTCTCGCCGGCCTTGAGCCGGCCGGCGAGCGAGAACGCGGTTGCAGTGGTCATGAGATCGTCCCTTGCTGCGAGCGGGCGTGCCGACCGAGGATGTCGCGCATCATGCAGGAACCGTCAGCGGCCGGCTTTGATCTCCAGGACCGCCTTCGCCATAAGCTCGCTCATGGTGCGGCGAATCTGGTGATCGGAGTCCGTGATGCCCTTCTCGTCAAAGTCCTTGCGAATCCTGCGGAACACGTCGTCATCGCCCGGCTCCTCGAAATCCGCGAGGACGATCGCCTTGGCATACTCGTCGGCCTCGGCCCCGGAGAGCCCGAGCTTTTGTGCCGCCCACAGGCCCAGCATCTTATTGCGCCGCGCATTCGCCTTGAAACGCAACTCCTCGTCGACCGCAAATTGCTTCTCGAAGCCTTCCTCGCGCTTGTCGAATGTGGTCATCGCATCCTCGCTCATCGGCAGCGGCCGCTCTCGCACCGATATTTCGGTCGGGCGGCGCGCCGCGTCGCATTGGGTGGTTTGCACAATCGAGGTGGAACCACCGTGCGCGCCCTTGCATAGCGGGACACGATCGTCAAGGCAACCGATGGCGAATCGATTCGCCGCGGTGGAACGTTCGCAATAAAGCGATTCACCGCGATTGTGCTGCGCAGCCCGATCGGCTAGCTTGCCGCCGTGGACGCGCACCGCAATGTCCACGTTTGGTCGAGTCGCCACGCGCGCTGCGACTCGAACCGGAGCCACGGCATCCAGATGGACATAAACAAACCACGGTACACGCCGATGAGCCGTCGTCGCCGCATCTATGAAGGCAAGGCCAAGGTTCTCTACGAGGGACCCGAGCCGGGAACGCTGATCCAGCACTTCAAGGACGATGCAACCGCCTTCAATGCGAAGAAGCACGACGTCATCGAGGGCAAGGGCGTCCTCAACAACCGCATCTCCGAATACGTGTTCCAGCATTTGAACGACATCGGCGTTCCGACTCACTTCATCCGCCGGCTCAATATGCGCGAGCAGTTGATCCGCGAGGTCGAGATCATTCCGCTCGAAGTCGTCGTGCGCAACGTCGCGGCGGGGTCGCTGTCGCAACGGCTCGGGCTGGAGGAGGGCACGCAGCTGCCGCGCTCCATCATCGAGTTTTATTACAAGAACGATCAGCTCGGCGACCCGATGGTCTCCGAGGAGCACATCACCGCGTTCGGCTGGGCCGCCCCGCAGGAGATCGACGACATCATGGCGCTCGCCATCCGCGTTAACGATTTCCTCTCCGGGCTGTTCCTCGGGGTCGGCATCCGTCTGGTCGACTTCAAGATGGAGACCGGCCGGCTGTGGGAGAACGATCTCATGCGGATCGTGGTTGCGGACGAGCTGTCCCCCGATTCCTGCCGGCTGTGGGACATCAAGTCGAACGAGAAGCTCGACAAGGACCGTTTCCGCCGCGATCTCGGCGGCTTGGTGGAAGCCTATACCGAGGTCGCCAAGCGCCTCGGCATCATGAGCGAGGGCGAGCGGCCGCGCGGCCTCGGGCCGGTCCTGGTCAAGGGGTGATCACCCGCCGTCGACAGGCCTGCCCGTCGGCGCAGGCAGGGCAGCGTTGCCCGCGTCTTCGACTTGCGGCTTGAGCGGATCGCACGATATCCATACGCGCAGGATCAGCGATGAAGGCGCGCGTCACCGTCACCCTCAAGTCCGGCATCCTCGATCCCCAGGGCAAGGCGATCGAGGGCGCGCTCAAGTCGCTCGGCATCGCCGGCGTGGCGAGCGTGCGGCAGGGCAAGGTGTTCGACATCGAGATCGAGGGCCGCGACCGCAAGGCGGCGCAGGCCGCGCTCGAGCAGGCGGCCGACAAGCTCCTCGCCAATACCTTGATCGAGAATTACCAGGTCGAGCTCAAATGATCGCGTTGCGCGCCGAGGTCGAGCCGCTCGCGGCGCAAGCCGCGCGCGGGCGCGCGCTCCAATGAAGTCGGCGGTCGTCGTCTTTCCCGGCATCAATCGCGAATGCGACATGGCGCGCGCGCTCCGCCTCTCCAGCGGCCGCGAACCGGCGATGGTCTGGCATGCCGACACTGCCTTGCCCGGCGAGACCGACCTCGTCGTGGTGCCGGGTGGCTTCTCCTACGGCGACTATCTGCGCTGCGGGGCAATTGCCGCGCGCGCGCCGATCATGGACGCCGTGCGCGCCCACGCCAGGCGCGGCGGTCTCGTGCTCGGGGTGTGCAACGGCTTCCAGATTTTGTGCGAAGCCGGACTCCTTCCCGGCGTGCTGATGCGCAATACGGCGATGAAGTTCATCTGCCGCGACGTCTATCTGCGCATCGAGCGCTCTGACACGCCGTTTACCCGCGGCTACAATGCGGGCCAGGTGATCCGTGTGCCGGTCGCTCACGGCGAGGGCAATTACATCGCCGATGAAGCGACCATCGCGCGGCTCGAAGGCGAGGGCAGGGTGCTGTTCCGCTACGCCGATCCCGATGGCGCGCTCGACCCGGCCTGGAACGTCAACGGCGCAACCAATGCCATCGCCGGCGTGCTCAACGCGGGCGGCAACGTGCTCGGCCTGATGCCGCATCCGGAGAACCACGTCGAAGCTGCGCTCGGTCCGACCGACGGGCGCGGCCTGTTCGCCGGCCTGGTCGACCATTTCAAACAAGCGGCATGAGTCGAGCCGCAACATCTCAAAAGCCTTCGGCCAAAAAGCCCTCGGCGCGCGCGCCCAAGAAACCATTGGCGCCGAAGACCAAGCGACGGTCGAAGGCTGCCAAGCGTGCGAAGATCAGCCCCGACCTCATTGCGGCGCATGGCCTGACGGCGGAGGAATACCAGCGCATTCTCGCCCTCGTGGGCCGGGAGCCGTCCATCACCGAGCTGGGGATTTTCTCGGCGATGTGGAACGAGCATTGCTCGTACAAGTCCTCGAAAATCCATTTGCGCATGCTGCCGACGAAAGCGCCGTGGGTCATCCAGGGACCTGGCGAGAACGCCGGCGTGATCGATATCGGCGACGGGCTCGCCGTCGTGTTCAAGATGGAAAGCCACAACCATCCGAGCTACATCGAGCCCTATCAAGGCGCGGCGACCGGGGTCGGCGGCATCTTGCGCGATGTCTTCACCATGGGCGCGCGGCCCATCGCCTGCCTCGACGCGCTCTCGTTCGGCGCGCCGACGCATCCACAGACGCGGCATCTCCTCGGCGGCGTGGTCTCCGGCATCGGCGGCTACGGCAATTCCTTCGGCGTGCCGACCGTGGGCGGCTCCGTGCGGTTCCACACCCGCTACGACGGCAACTGTCTCGTCAATGCGATGGCGGTCGGCCTCGCGCCACGGGACAAGATCTTCTACGCCGCCGCCTCCGGCGTCGGCATGCCGATCGTCTATCTCGGCTCCAAGACCGGCCGCGACGGCATCCACGGCGCCACCATGGCCTCGGCCGAGTTCGGCGCGGGCACCGAGGAAAAGCGTCCCACCGTCCAGGTCGGCGATCCGTTCGCGGAGAAACTGCTGCTCGAGGCCTGCCTCGAGATCATGGCAAAGGACTGCGTGATCGCCATTCAGGACATGGGCGCGGCCGGGCTCACCTGCTCCGCGGTCGAGATGGGCGCCAAGGGCGATCTCGGCGTCACGCTCGACCTCGACGTCGTGCCCTGCCGCGAGAGCGGCATGAGCGCCTACGAGATGATGCTGTCGGAGAGCCAGGAGCGCATGCTCATGGTCCTCAAGCCGGAGAAAGAGCGCGAGGCCGAGGCGATCTTTAGGAAGTGGGGCCTCGATTTTGCGGTGATCGGCAAGACCACGCCGACCAAGCGCTTCGTCGTGCGCCACGCCGGCAAGGTTATGGCCGACCTGCCGATCAAAGAATTGGGCGACGAGGCGCCGGTCTACGACCGGCCGCATGTCGAGTCGCCGAAGAAGCCGGTTCTGACGGCAGCCGATGTGGCACCGCCGGTTGCGACCGCAGATGCGCTGCTGCGGCTGATCGGCTCACCCGATCTGTGCTCGCGGCGCTGGGTGTGGGAGCAGTACGACCACGTGATCCTCGGCAATACCGTGCAGCGGCCCGGCGGCGACGCTGCGGTGGTGCGCATCAACGACGGGCCGAAGGCGCTCGCGCTCACGACCGACGTGACGCCGCGCTATTGCGAGGCTGATCCGTTCGAAGGCGGCAAGCAAGCCGTGGCCGAGGCTTGGCGCAATCTCACGGCGGTGGGGGCGCGACCGCTGGCGCTGACGGACAATCTCAATTTCGGCAATCCCGAGCGGCCGGAGATCATGGGCCAGCTCGTCGGCGCCATCCACGGCATCGCCGATGCCTGCGAGGCGCTGGAGTTTCCCGTCGTGTCGGGCAATGTCTCGCTCTACAACGAGACCAACGGCCGCGCGATTCTGCCGACACCGACCATCGGCGGCGTGGGCCTGCTCGAGGACTTCACCAAATCAGCGAGCCTCGCCTTCAAACGGGAGAACGAGTCCATTTTGCTCTTCGGCGAGACCGCGGGCTGG
>Ga0307277_10000483_pt1 | contig 14759 bp, 12 predicted proteins | sample ER_DNA_116_FD_194473 | JGI IMG/M metagenome (GOLD analysis project Ga0307277, IMG submission 194473) | Bulk soil microbial communities from the East River watershed near Crested Butte, Colorado, United States - ER_DNA_116 | ecosystem: Environmental > Terrestrial > Soil > Floodplain | place...
ACCCGCTCCGATGACGACGCGAACTGAGATCACGATCGGTCTGCTCGCGCTGGCGTTGATCGGCGGCTCCGCTTGCGGTGGGGCGGCGTCTAGCGGACCCTCGGGCGCTACCAACGCGCCACCTGATCCGCGGGCGCAACCAATCCCCTCGACGATCCAGCGCGACGACGCAATCGCGATTGTCCGACGCTTGGACCAGCAGGTAGGGCGGATCGACCGGATCGACGCGAAGCTCCTCACGCTCGATGAATACGTGCGCGTAGCCGGACCGATTCGCGCGCATCCGGGCGATCCCTCCGCAACTCCCATGACCGGAACAACGGGGATCATCGGCGACCCCGCGAAGCGTTACCTCTGGGCCGTCGCGGTTTCGGGCGAGGTGTGGCCGAACATGCGAATGCCCATCTCGTTCGGTCATCCACTCACGACGAGCCCGACGCCGTACCCGTCCTATCGCTGGGGAATCTTTTTGGTCGAAGCGGTACCCGCTCGGCTCTTCGGCGTCGGCGACGCCGGGATCGCCGAGGCCTGGCCTTCGGTGTTCGACAAGCTGCCGAACCATCCAATCACGACGTATGTCCCGCCGAGCCCGACGCCTCGCCTCACCGCGATTGCGACCAAGATCCAACAACCGGAAGCGACGACAGCGGTGATGAGGGCGACAGCGGAGGTGCGGCGGATCGATCGCATCGAAGCCAAGCTCATGACATGGCGTGAGTACGTGGCGAGTGGCGATCCGGGCGCGCAAAAGCCATCGGCCATTGACGACAGCGCGCCGGTCTGGATCATCGCCGTCTCCGGAGAGATCGTCCCCCAGTTCGGCCGCGGGGCAACGTTCACCTGGGGGGTCTTCACAATCGATGCAATGAGTGGCGGCATCGAGTCGCTCAGTGCACGAAGCGATGGCGTCTGGCCAACCTTCTTCGACGCGCTTCCCGATTACCCGGCCGCCGCGCGCTAGCGCCAGCGGGTCAGGATCACCTCACGTTGGAATAGCCGCGTCGCGACCCAGACGGCGCCGGCCGCGATCGCCGCGAGGACGACACCGACTGCCTTCCAAGCAGGGTTGTCGCGGGTCCGAATCCGGTCTCCCGCTCGGTGAGGCGACGGCCGCCGTCTTGCACCTGTCTCATGAAACAACTCAAGGCGGTGCGTCGTGAAAGACAAGACAACGACCGATGGGCTCCCTACCGATCAAAAAAAGTCGAGCTCGAGCACGAGCCACAGCGGTAGCAAGAGCACGAGCCACAGCCAAAGCAAGAGCAAGAGTCAGAGCCAGTCGAAGCACTAGCCGGCTCAGCGCCAGCGGGTCAGGATCACCTCGCGCTGGAACACTCGCGCCGCAAACCAAAGTGACCCTGCGGCGATGAGCGCAAGGATGACGCCGATCCCGAGCGCTAGCTCGGGACCGAGCACGACGACTCCGGCCAGCTGACCGAAGAGCAGTCCTAGAACCGGCACGATCAAGACGGCGGAGATCTGCTGCGCGGTCCGCGGGTCGTTCACCCGCGATGAGAGCACGACGATGAGCGCCACTCCGATCAGTGCGAGCAGCGGGGTGTCTACGAGGACGGCGAGGATCCAGCCCGGCGTCACGATGAGCGCACGCACACGGTCGGTCACCGCGAACGCGAGGACGCCAGCGACGAACAGGGCCGCGGACGCGACCGTTATGCCGAGCGCTGGGATGAGCGCGCTGAGCATCTTCCCGAGCAGCAGCTCCCAAGTCCGGATCGGCGTGGCCAGAACGGGTTCCAGAGTGCGCTCGCGCTTCTCACCGACGATCGCGTACGAGGCGAGGACCGACGGAATGAAGATCGGAAGAAGCAGGAAGAGCGTGGAGAACTGCTTCCCGACCAGCGCTTGCCCGACCTCGAGGACCGAGAGGCCGGCGAATTCGGGCGGGAGCGGTGTCGATGGGAGACCTATGTCGCGAGACACCTTGCCAACTACGAAGAACGCAAGGAGCGCGAACGCGGTGATGAGTGGCGGAAGGATGAGCGTCGCCAGGAGCAGGGTGGGTTGCAGCCGCAGCTCGAGCCACTCCTTCTCGAGGACGATCAGTGCCTTCTTCAGGCGCGACCTCCGACGAGCCGCAGGTAGACATCCTCAAGTGAGTGCTGAAGACGCTCGACATAGCGGATCCGCGCGCCGGCCGCCCGAAGCGCATCCACGATGTCGGGATTCCGTGACTCCGGATCGTCGAGCTGCACCGTGAGGGTGTCGCCCTCAGCGCGGGCCTCGCGCACGAACGCGAGCGAGCGCACGACCGCCACGTAGCGCGCCGCATCGCCCACAACACGCACGACCGTCCCGGCGCCGAACAACCCCGCACGTAGCTCGCGGGGCGACCCCATTCGAAGAAGCCGCCGCTGGAAGATCCCGATGCTGTCGCAGAGCTCGTCGGCCTCGGGCAGGTTGTGCGTGGTGAGGAAGATCGTGCGGCCCTCCGCCTTCAATCCCTTCACGAACTGGCGCACGGTGCGCGCCGCTTCGGGGTCGAGGGCGGCGGTCGGCTCATCCAGAAACACGACGCTGGGCTCGTGCAACAAGGCACGAGCGATCGCGAGCTTCTGGCGCATGCCTTTGGAGAACGTGCCGACGGGCTCGTCGCGGCGATCCCAGAGCTCGAGGAGGTGGAGGTATCGCTCGACCTGAGCGTCGGCTCGCGCCGGCTCGAGGTCGTACAGCCGCGCGAAATACCGCAGGTTCTGTCGCGCCGACAACCGGTCGTAAAGGCCGGGCTGCTCGGTCAGGATCCCGACCGAACCGCGGAGCGCCGTGTCGTCGACACCGAGTGCGTGTCCCGCGACGACCGCGTCGCCGTCCGTCGGTGCGATGAGCGCGGCGAGCATCCGGACGGTCGTGGTCTTCCCCGCCCCGTTCGGCCCGAGGAAGCCGAAGACGGTTCCGGCTTCGATGGTCAACGAAAGGCCGTCGACAGCGACCCGGCCGTCGAACGTGCGCGTCAGTCCATGCGTCTCGATCGCGTGAGCCACGCTTCAACAGGAAGATAGCTTTACGATGCCGCGACGTGATGCAGTGGTCGGCGCGTGAGGCGAACAAATAGCCACACGAGATGAGACGGTGCGGTCGCTCGGCGATCGCACCGTCGATCTCCTCATTGTCGGCGGCGGGATCATCGGGGCGGGCATCGCGCGCGACGCGGCCCTTCGGGGCCTCAAGGTCGCGCTCGTCGAGCAGGCCGACTTCGGCTCCGGCACCACATCCCGACCGACCCGACTGATCCACGGCGGGCTTCGTTACCTCGAGCTCTTCGACTTCGCGCTCGTTCGTAGCGACATGCGCGAGCGCGAGATCCTCCTACGGATCGCGCCCCACCTCGTCTTCCCGCTCGCGTTCCTCTTGCCGCTATATCGGCCGACCTTCTTCTACCAGCTGAAGCTGCGCATCGGGATGCAGCTCTACGACGTCCTCTCGCTCGACAAGACCCTGCCGAGACGGCAGCACCTTGACCGGGCCGCGACGCTCGCCGCCGAGCCGTCGCTCGAGCCGGACGGTCTGGCCGGCGCGTGGCGCTTCTACGACGCGCAGGTACCGCTCGTCGAGCGGCTGGTCGTGGAGAACCTCGTCGACGCAGCGGAACGCGGTGCGGTCGTCCTGAACCACGCGCGGCTGATCGATTTCCTTCGCGACGGCGATCGCGTTCTCGGAGCGCGGGTGCACGACGCCATCGCCGGACGAAATGTGGAGATCCGCGCTCGATTCACTGTCGTGGCGACGGGGCCGTGGCTGGATCGGACGATCGCGCCACTGCGCAAGCGGTCCGATCCGCTGCTCCGCCTCACGAAAGGCGTCCACATCGTGACGCGCCGCGCTGTGCAGCAGGCGCACGTCCTCTTCGCGAAGAGCGACGGGCGCCTCTTCTTCGTCGTGCCCTGGCTCGACGCGACGATCGTCGGCACGACCGACACCGACTACACCGGCGACCCAGGAAACGTCGTGGCGAGCGAGGAGGACGTCCGCTATCTCCAGAACGAAGCGCGTCGCGCGTTTCCGAGCGCGCCGTTCGACGAGATCCACTTCACCTGGGCCGGCGTTCGCGCACTCGTCCGCGAGGAGGGCGTCAGCGAGGGCCAGGTGTCACGCAAACACGCGCTCTTCGACCACGCCAAGCGCGAAGGCGTCGAGGGGCTTCTCTCCGTCGTCGGCGGGAAGATCACCGCCTACCGGGCGATCGCCGAAGAGGTCGTCGACGCGGTGAGCCGGAGGCTCGCTCACGCGGAGCGCTCGCGGACCGCAGACGGACCGCTACCCGGCGCGCGGCCGGCGGACCTCGCGGCCCGGCCCGGCGATCTCGCCATGGAGGCGACGACGCGGGCGCACCTTACGTCGATCTATGGAAGCCGCGCGCGGGAAGTCCTCGACCTCGCGCGGGCCGATCCCTCGCTCGCGTCGCCGCTGTGCCCGCATCACCGCGGCATCGAGGCGGAGGTCGTCCACGCGGTGCAGAACGAATGGGCCCAGAGCCTCGGGGACGTCCTGCTGCGCCGCAACGCGCTTGGCCTCTCCTCATGCCAGGCGCTCGACTGCGTCGAACGCGTGGCGGACCGCATGGGTGCGGTGCTCGGCTGGGATCAGGACCGCCGCCACAAGGAGGTAGAGGCCTACCGGCGCGAGGTCGAGCCGATGCGCCGCTTCAGCACGGAGTGACGGCGGTCCTCGCGCTCGATCAGGGGACGACCGGTTCGACCGCGATCGTCTTCGACGAGGCGGGTGCGATCCGAGGAAGCGCCGATCGCGAGATCCGGCAGTCGTATCCCGCGTCAGGGCATGTCGAGCACGACCCCGACGAGATCTTCGCGACGACAGTCGCCGTTGGTCGCGAGGCCCTCACGCGCGCCGGCCTCGCGGCCGCCGACCTTTCCGCGATCGGCATCACCAACCAGCGCGAGACGACTGTCGTGTGGGAACGCAAAACCGGCCGTCCCATCCACTCGGCGGTCGTCTGGCAGAGCCGGGCCAGCGCCGCGATCTGCGAGCGGCTCCGCGCTGAGGGTCACGAGAAACTGGTGCGCGAGCGCACCGGGCTCGTGATCGACGCGTACTTCTCCGGCACGAAAATACGGTGGATCCTCGACCAGGTGCCGGGCGCACAGAAGCGCGCCGAGGCCGGCGAGCTCGCCTGCGGGACGATCGACACGTGGCTCATCTGGAATCTCACCGGCGGCCACACCCATGCGACCGATGTCTCGAACGCGTCGCGAACCATGGTGTTCGACATCCATCGCGGAGCCTGGGACGACGAGCTCCTTGGGCTGCTCGACATTCCAAGGTCGATGATGGCGGCGCCGGTGCGGTCGAGCGGGATCGTGGGTGAGGCCGGCGCGCGACACTTCGGCGCGCCGATATCGATCGCTGGGATCGCAGGCGACCAGCAGGCCGCGTTGTTCGGACAGACTTGCTTCGCACTCGGCGAGGCGAAGAACACGTATGGGACCGGCTGCTTCCTTCTCGTCAATACCGGTGACCGCGCCGCTTCGGCGAGCGGCGGTCTTCTCACGACGGTGGCATGGGACATCGGCGCCGGCCTCCGCTACGCGCTCGAGGGAAGCGCGTTCATCACCGGGGCGGCGGTGCAGTGGCTTCGCGACGGTCTCGGCATCATCAAGACCCCCGCCGAGACCGAGGCGCTTGCGGCGAGCCTCTCCGGCAATGACAACGTCTACCTCGTTCCGGCGTTCACCGGACTCGGCGCGCCGCACTGGGACATGTACGCGCGCGGCCTGCTGATCGGGATCGAGCGCGGTACCTCGCGCGCGCACCTCGCTCGTGCGACGCTCGAGAGCATCGCGTACCAGACGCGCGATCTCATCGAGGCGATGCGCGGAGCCGGTCAACGCATCGACGTGCTTCGCGTCGACGGTGGCGGGACCGCGAACCGGTTCCTCATGCAGTTCCAGGCGGATATCGCCGGAATCCCGGTCGAGGTCGCGGCGATCCAAGAGACGACGGCGCTCGGCGCGGCATTTCTCGCGGGACTCGCGACCGGCGTGTGGAAAACGGCGGACGATCTGCGCCGTCGGCGGACCGTCGCCGCGCGCTACGAGCCGCGCGTGTCGGCGGACGAGCGCGACGCCCTCTACGCGGGATGGTTACGCGCGGTCGAACGATCGCGTGGGTGGGCGCAGCCCTAGGACTTCGGCACGCGCTCAGGGAAGTCCGACATGATGCCGTCGACTCCCCAGTCGCCGAAGAGCGCGATCTCGCGCGGCTCATTCACCGTCCACACATTCACCTTGACGCCGGTGGCGTGTCCCGCTTTCACGAGCTCCGGCGTCGCGTACGCGCGGTTCGGGTGCAGCGCCCAGAGACGCATGCCGCGCGCGCTTTCCATCAGCGACGACCGATCGGGCGAGTCCGCGAAGAGGAACGCGCGACGCACCGCGGGTCCAGCCACGCGGCATCCCTCGAGAGCGGCCCACCAGAAGCTCGAGACGTAGACGTCGGGATCTCGTCGTTCGGCGAGCAGCCTCCCAACGTGGGCGCCCGTCTCCTGGGCAGCCTTCTCGCTCATGTCGCTCTTGAGCTCGACGTTCACGCCCATCTTGCCGCGGCAGAAATCGAGGACTTCCTCGAGCGTCAGCTTCGTGTCCGGCCCAGGTCGGTCATGCGTGATCAGGAGCCGACCATCGTCGGCGAGCCACACGTCCGTCTCGACCTCGTCGCATCCGAGCGCGACCGCCTTGGCGAACGACTCGATCGTGTTGTCGGGCGCATGCCCCTTGGCCCCGCGATGGCCGATCCGGCGCATCGCTCTAGCGTCCCACATCCCGGCGCCGCATAGCGACGAGGGCGAGAACCGTTCCGGCTGTTCCGATCGCGATGAGCGTCGCGAGACCGCTCCAGTCGTCCTTCGACATGGGCGTTCCGTACAACGCGTAGAGCGAGATGTTGTTCACCCAGTCCGGCCACTGGAAGAGCGGACCGAACTGCTGCGCGAAGTAGCCGACGACGGCGAGCGCGCCGAGAATGACCACCGCGATGCGCGGGCGCCAGCCCACGAGCGCGTGGCCGATGCCGGAGAACGCGTAGGCGACCGGAAGCACCGCCGCCGAGGCGAAGATGAAGCGCCCTCCGGGCAGGCTGATCCCGGTCGAGGCTGCGGTGAGGTACACGGCAAGGGAGCTCACGGCGACGACGACCGCGCACGCGATGACGACCGCTGCGATGCGTTCCACGACCACGCGCGCACGTGAAACCGGAGCGCTCAGGATCGTCTCGAGCCTGCCCTCAGCGTCATCGGCTGCCCAGCCGTTCACCTGGACTGCGACGAAGAGCGAGATGAGCAGCAGAAGCGTCGAGAACCAGATCACTCCGACGAAGTCCGCGTATGCATTGATGCCGGCGCGCTCGAAGTACGCGCGAAGCATGGGGATATCCGAGTTTCCGAACGCGTCGACCATGGTCTTCGCGATCGACGTGAGGAAACCGGCGAGCAGCGCAAGGCCGAGTGCCCACGCGACGATCCAGACACGCTGCTGATCGACGATGGCGAGGACCGGCGCACGGAGCAGCGGGTCTCCGGCCGGCCGCCATTCCACCCGCGACTTGCGAGGGGCTCCGCGAAGGAGCGGGCCACCGAGGTCGCGGCGAACGAAAGCGACGACAGCGATGCCGACAAGCACGACCGCGCCGACCGCCAACGCGGCTGTTGCGGGAATATCGAGCGAGCCGCCACGTAGAAGAGGTGCGCTCCGCTCGAAGAGGTAGAAGGGCGACAGCCAACGAACCGCCCCGAGATCTACACCGGATCGCGCGGCCGCGTTCAGCATGAACAGCGCGAGCACGACGATCCCGGCGACGCCGGTCGCGCCTCGCCTCGTCGTCACCAGCTGCGCCACAACGAGCGCGAAGGCGAACACAAAGAGCGTGAGGATCCACATCGCGAGACCCTCGAGAGCGAGCGGGCCGATGGAAAGGGGCTCATTGCCGCTCACCGCGCCGAGGTCGGTCGCCGCAAGCATCACGGCGACCGAGACCGCGGCCACCGCCGCGAACCCGACGAGACGCGCCGCGATGAGACGCATCCGCGAGGCGCCCGTCGAAAGCCAGAGCTCGACCAGTCCGCGCTCTTCATCGCCCCGCCCTGCACCGGTGCCGGCGAGAAGCGCCCAGAAGACGTAGACGAGCACGGCCGAGCCGAACCACCGCCACGTCAGGTAGCCCGCCATCGTGTCCAGCTGGGCCGGGGCCGGAAGGAGATAGGTGAGCTGCCGCGCGAGAAGCTCCATCTGCTGCGCGAAGACGGCCCTCGCGGTGGGAGTGTCGCCGGCGATCTGCGCGAACCCGACCGCGTTGATGAGCCCGCCGGCGGCTACCACGAGAGCGGTCGCGAGGAAACCGGTGCGGTGCGATCGGAGCGCGAGGCGAAGAAGGGTCATCTATAAAAGCCGAGGAAGATCTCCTCGAGGGAAGGTTCGCGGCTCTCGAACTTGGTGACGTGGGCGCTCGCGAGGGCGGCGAGCAGCGGCTCGAACTCACCGCGGAACATCCCGGTCACGCGGTGATCTTCGACCGCTAACTGATCGAATCCGGGAATCGCGCGTATGCGCTCGACCGGCGGGGTTCCGGCGAACACGATCTCGACGCGGTGCGCCCGCATGCCGGCGAGCTGGTCGAGCTGTCCCACCGTCGCGAGATGGCCTTCCCGCACGATCCCGACGCGGTCGCAGACGTGCTCGACCTCGGAGAGAACGTGCGACGAGATGAAGATCGTCGCCCCGCGAGCGCGCGCGTCGCGCACGAGCCCGTAGAACTCCTGCTGGTGGAGCGGATCGAGACCGCTCGTCGGCTCATCGAGGATGAGGAGGGCCGGCTTGGGCGCGAAGGCGAGCAGCAGCGCGAGCTTCTGTTTGTTGCCGTGCGAGTACTCGCGGTATTTGCGGCCGAGATCGAGATCGAGACGCTTCGCCACCGCCTCGACCTCACTGTCGGTCACGTCCCCGCGAAGGCCCGCGACGTAGGCCACGATCTCGGACCCTCGCCAGCCGCCGAATTGCGGCAGCTCTCCGGGGACGTATCCGATCTTGTGCTTGAGCGCGACGGCGTCGCGGTCCGCGTCGAGCCCGAGGATCGTCGCGGATCCTCTCGTCGCGTGGATCAGGCCCATGAGCAGCTTGATCGTGGTCGTCTTCCCCGCCCCGTTCGGGCCGAGATAGCCGAACACCTCGCCCTCCTCGACGGTGAGGTCCAGGTCGAAGATGCCGTGGCCGGCCCCGTAATCCTTGGTGAGTCCCTTGGTTTGGATAGCCGTCGTCACTTCCCTCTCCTCCCGCGCCGTCGGCAAACCACGACCGCCTATACGTACGTCTCCGTCCGGACCCAGCGCAGCCGCCCGCCCGCGCCGACCGCGACCGTCACGAACGTCGCCCCGCCGAGGGCGTGCTCGTCGAACAGCTTCAGCCGCCGAGGCCGCAGACGATAGAAACGGTACGCGTCGAGGTCGCTGCTGTAGCCGCTGAAGCGGTCCGCGTAGAGCCGCTCCGCCATGCGAGCGGCCTGCCCACGGAGTTCCCGCGCTGTGCCGAAGAGCTGGATACCGTGATCGGCACGGCCCCAGGTCTGTGTCGAGCGGTACACCGCGACGGCGGCCGACGGATTCGCTCGGATGTTGCGCGAATGGCGCGCCTCGGGCGCGGACAGCCATACGATCTCGAACGCCGGACTCCAGGCGAAGTAGGCCGTGTTCACGTGCGCGCGCTCGCCCGCCGAAACGGATGCGATGGCGCAGAGCTTCGATTGGTCCAGCAAGCGCCGTGTCATCGCGGCGAGGCGGGTGCTCGAAGGATGCTTCGCGATTCGCCGCACCGGCATCGGCACATCATGCGCTCAGGCGACTACGCTTCTCGCGATGTCGGACCGGTTCGTCACGCGGGGTTTTGTCGGGCACCGCGAACCGGCCGGGACCACGCAGGCCAACCGGATCCCGCCAGGTCAGCACCTGGTCAAAGACTTTCCGGTGCTCTCGGCCGGTCCGACGCCGCGCACGCCGCTTGCGTCGTGGTCGTTCAAAATCGAGGGGCTCGTCAAGGAGCCCATCTCGTGGGGATGGGAAGACTTCAAGAAGCTGTCCTCGCAGGATTTCACGAAGGACATCTCATGCGTGACCAAATGGACGAAGCTCGACACGCATTGGCGAGGCGTGAGCGTCGACATCCTGCTCGAGCACGTCGAGCTCGACCGGCGCGCCGGGTTCGTGACCGCTTTCTCCGACGGCGGATACACCACGAACATCCCACTTCCCGACCTCATCAACGGTCAGGCGTTCGTCGCGTACGAATACGAGGCCAAGCCGCTGGCGCCCGAACACGGCGGGCCCGCGCGCCTCGTGGTGCCGCATCTGTACTTCTGGAAGAGCGCGAAGTGGGTGCGCGGCCTGCGCGTGATGGATCGTGACGAGCCGGGCTTCTGGGAATCTCTCGGGTACAACAACCACGGTGACCCGTGGAAAGAAGAGCGGTATACCGGCGACTAGCCAATGAAACGTCCTCTCGCGTGGCAGATCGCCACGGTCAAAAGTCTCCGAGTCGAAACACCCGAGGTGAAGACACTCACGCTCGGCCTCCCGGAGTGGACCGCGCACCGGCCCGGGCAGCACTACGACGTCCGCCTCACCGCCGAGGACGGCTACTCGGCGCAGCGCAGTTACTCCGTCGCGTCCGAGCCGGAGCGTCGCGGGGAGATCGACATCACCGTCGAGCGGATCGCGGACGGCGAAGTGTCCCCATTCCTCGACGACACGGTCGTCGTCGGCGATCGGTTCGAGGTGCGTGGCCCGATCGGCGGGTATTTCGTCTGGGATCGGTCGATCGGCGGCCCGCTGCTGCTGGTGGCGGGTGGATCCGGGGTCGTACCGCTGATGGCGATGCTCCGGCATCGCGCGGCCGCGGGCCTGAAGGATCCCGCGCGGGTCCTCTACAGCGCACGCACCTACGACCAGATCATCTACGCAGACGAGCTCGAGAAGCTCGCGCGAAGCGACGGCCTGGCGATCTCGTACACGCTGACGCGTAGCCAGCCCGCGGGCTGGAAGGGCTACGCGCGGCGGATCGACGATGCGATGCTGAAGGACGTGAGTGGACCGCTCGGTCCCGGCGCCCTCGCCTTCATCTGCGGCCCGACCGCGCTGGTCGAGGTGGCCGCGGATGGACTCGAGCGTGTCGGCCTGCCCGCCGAACGCATCAAGACCGAGCGCTTCGGGCCGAGCGGCGCGTGACCACAGCGAAGGACGAAGACCTCGTGCTGGACGGAAACGCAGTGGCCGGGACGCTCTCGGAGATCTACGGCGACGACATGACCACGGTCCTCGCCGAATGCGGAAGCTGCGGACAGGTCGATCACATCGGCGGGCTCATCGCGTACGTCCACGCGCCGGGAATCGTGCTCCGCTGCACCGCGTGCTCCACGGTGATGCTGCGGATCGTCCAGACGCCGAAGGGCACCTTCGTGGACGTACGCGCAAAGCGCATCCCGCAACCACCGGCTGGCTGACGTTTAGGATCTCGCGGGGGAGCGGGAAATTGGAATCTCGGTCCGAGCGCCGTCTGGTCACCTGTGTGTTCATCGACATCGTCGGCTCGACGGACCTGGGGCAACGCCTCGGTCCCGAGCGGATGCAGCGCACCCTGAGCGAAGCCTTCTCCGAGCTGAGCCGGCTCGCCGCGGCAGAAGGCGGAACGGTCGAGAAATACATCGGCGACGAGGTCTTCGTTCTGTTCGGCGCTCCGATCGCGCACTCTGACGACGTCCTGCGCGCGCTTCGCGGCGCAGAAGCTTCTGTTCGTTGGGCGAGGTTACGTCCTGAGACGAGCCTGCGGATCGGCATCGAAACCGGCGAGGCGCTCGTCGATCTGCAAGCGATCGACGATCGGCAGCGTATGGCCGTGGGGACGTGCGTGAACGTCGCGGCGAGGCTCCAAGCCCACGCCGGTCCGGGTGAGATCGTTGTCGGTCCGGTCTGTCGCGCGGCGGCGGCCAGCTTCGCGGACTTCGTCGACCTCGGTCCTCTCGAGCTCAAGGGCCTCGGCAAGGTGCGAGCCGCGCGACTAGCCGGTCTTGTGGATACCGGAGCGCTGACGCTGCCATTCGTCGGACGAGAGGCGGAGCTCACTCGTCTGCGCGCCCAGTTCGAGCGGACGAAGTCGGGTCGGGCCACCCTCGCCCTGATCAGCGGCGAGCCGGGCATCGGGAAAAGCCGACTCGCCGATGAGTTCACCCGATCGGCTGGGATGGACGCAATCGTTCTCCGTGCACGCTTTCGACCTGGCACCGAGCTCGGGACATCGCCGCTGGCCGAGCTCGTGGCCGGCATGCCAGTCGGGGCCTTGCCGGCCGGAGTCGCTCACAGCGCAGGCCTCATCTCGGACCCGCGCCTGATCGTGCTCCCGCTGATCGACCGGCGAAACGAGATCTTCGTCGCGTGGCGCGACTACTTGGCGGTGATGGCTCGCGCGCGGCCGGTCGTCATCGTGCTGGACGACATCCAATGGGCGGAAACCGAGTTCGTGCGGCTCCTCGACCGGCTGACTTTCGGAAGTGACACCCCGCTGATGGTCCTCGCGACCGCCCGACCCGAATTCCCGGCGATGACTGCCCTCCGCCCGGGCGAGGATCATCTCGTTCTCGAGCTTGGTCGCCTCGACGAGGAAGCCGCAGGCGCGCTTGCCCGCTTCGCAGGGGAGCGCGAGACCGCGCGAGTGCAACGCGCGGCTGGTCATCCTCTCTTCATCGTCGAGCTGGTGCGGGCTCGCAGCGCGCTCGCGAGCGACGTTCCCGTCAACGTGCAGGCCGCGATCGGCGCGCGGCTCGACGAGCTTGGCCCCGCGGAGCGGGATCTTCTTCAGCGAGCCGCCGTCGTTGGCGAGAGCTTCACAGTGCGCGACGCCGCCTTGCTCGCGGAACGTGACCCCGCCGAGGTCGCGGGCATGCTGGGCCGCCTAGCCCATCTTCGCCACGTCGACGCGGTCGATGGCGCGTTCCGGTTTCATCACTCGCTCGTGCGTGACGTCGCGTACGGCCGGCTGCCGATCGCGATGCGCATGCGGCTTCACGCGCGCTTCGCGCGCGAAGGCCTCGGGGCCGACCAGGTAGGGGCGCTCGCCTACCACTGGTGGGAAGCTCTCGGTCCGGACGATGCCGAATGGGTGTGGGAGGGAGACCACGAGGTTCCCGCGATGCGCGTCGAGGCCCTGCGCGCGCATCTTGCCGCCGGCAAGGAGCTTGCCGAGCGGTTCTCCTCTGACCGCGCCTTCGAGATCTTCGAGCATGCCCTCAAGCTCGCGCCGGGCCCACGTGACGAGGCCGAGGTCGAGGAGGCGTTCGCGGGCGCGCTCGCGCGCAACGCCAAAGGTGACGACGCGACCCAGCACCGCTTTCGGGCCATCGAGCTCTATCGATCGGCTGGCGCGCGCATCCCGCCACGGTTGTACGCCGACACGCTCGATCTGGCCGTCTTCAACTGGGGTTACTTCCAGCACCTCCCGTCGCCGGACCGCATGCTCGCGCTCATGGAGGAGGGCACGGCCGCGGCACGCGCCGAAAACGACGCAATCACGCTCGTGCGTCTTCTGGGACAGCGCGGCTACTTTACGAACGACCCGACCGTTCTGCGTGAGATCGACCCGATCCTCGAGGAGGTCGCGGACAAGAGACCGTTCGGTGACGCCCTTTGGCGGCTCGGGCTGGTCCACCTCACGGCGAACGACGACTGCGCGCGCGCCCTCACAACCTTCGACCTCGCGTTCGACCTCGCGCGGCAGGGCGCACGCTTTAACGAGCCCGAGGCGCTCGCCTGGCATGTCATCGCCCTTTTCCACGTCGGCGACCTGGCGCGAGCGGAGGCCTCGGCGGACCGCTTGCTCGAGATCAGCGCGACGAAGGCCGCGCACACGCGGCAACACGCCCTCGGGACGAAGGCGCTGGTCCGCTTCGGGCGAGGCGACTGGTCCGCGGTCCAAGAAATTGGCAGGGAGATCCGCGCGCTCGTCGAGGGAAACGCAGACGCTAGCTGGTGCCTCATGGGGGCGAACGCGATCGGCTACGAGGCGATCACCGAGCTTCTCCGAAGAGACCCACCGTCATCGAATGCCGCGGAGCTCGTCGAGCGCATGCTCCCCGAAGCCCCGGCCACGCGTGCTGCTGTCCTGCTCCTCCCATCTGTTCTTGCCGGCGCGACCGCCAAGGAGGATGACGCGCGTCGCTCGTACGCGCGAGAAACGATCCTCTGGGAGCGGCAGTCCGCCTGGGACGTCGCCGGAGTCAATCTGGTCCTCGCCCAAGTCGCCACGGAACGGTGGAACGAGGCCGAGGCCGAGTTGCCGCGAATCGATCGCCTCGCGGAGAAAGGTGCGGGCTTCGCCGCGGCTCTCGCAGCCGCGATCCGCGAGGAGATCGCGGAGGCCCGCGGGGGCCTGCACCCGAAACACGAGCAGCTCCACCGCCTCGGCTATCACGGCATCAGCGAGTTGCTCTCGTATCGAGTCCGCGAGTCCGGGAGGATGACCGGCAGCGCACGATAACCTCGAGACATGATCTTCCGGGGTCGCGGCGATCGGGTCGAGCCTCCGCCGGAGCGGCGCCAGCTTCGTCGAATACCGCGCGTCCTCGGCTCGTCGTTCCGCCTCGTGTGGGAAGCGGCGCCCGGGCGATTCCTTGCGAGCCTCGCGCCGCAGATCGTGACGGCGATCACAACGGGCGCGCAGCTCGTGATCACGAGAGACCTCATCGCGGCGGTTCTC
>Ga0307277_10000484_pt1 | contig 14758 bp, 15 predicted proteins | sample ER_DNA_116_FD_194473 | JGI IMG/M metagenome (GOLD analysis project Ga0307277, IMG submission 194473) | Bulk soil microbial communities from the East River watershed near Crested Butte, Colorado, United States - ER_DNA_116 | ecosystem: Environmental > Terrestrial > Soil > Floodplain | place...
TTGCGGCGGCAGGACTCAAGGAGGTCGTTGCTTGTGGTGACGGCATACATCCTCATCCAGACCGAGGTCGGCAAGGCCGCCCAGGTCGCCAAGGAGATCGCCGAGATCAAGGGCGTCCAGCAGGCTGAGGACGTCACCGGCCCCTACGACGTGATCGTCCGCGCCGAGGCCCGCAATGTCGACGACCTGGGCAAGCTGGTGGTCGCGAGGGTCCAGGCCGTCGATGGCATCACCCGCACCCTCACCTGCCCGGTGGTGCATCTCTAGCGGCGTTCCACCAGCCAGTCGACCGCCCGGGTGAGGGTGTCGAGGTCGGCCGGCTCGATCGCCGGGAACATGGCGACGCGGAGCTGGTTGCGGCCCAGCTTGCGGTAGGGCTCGGTGTCGACGATCCCGTTGGCCCGCAGGGCCCGGGTGACGGCGCCGGCGTCGACCGCCGGGTCGAGGTCGATGGTGGCCACGGTGTGGCTGCGCATGGCCGGGTCGGTCACGAACGGGTTGGCGTAGCCGCAGGTCTCGGCCCAGCCGTAGACGATGCCGGCCGACTCGTCGCAGCGCTTGGTCGCCCAGGCCAGGCCGCCCTGCTCGTTCAGCCACTCCACCTGCTCGGCGAGCAGGAACAGGGTGGCCAGGGCGGGGGTGTTGAGGGTCTGGTCGAGCCGGGACCGCTCCAGGGCCAGCCCGAGGTCGAGCATGGCCGGGATGGGCCGCCCGGAGGCGGCGATCCGCCCCACCCGCTCGATGGCCGCCGGGGACAGGCAGGCCAGCCACAGGCCGCCGTCGGCGGCGAACGACTTCTGGGGGGCGAAGTAGTAGGCGTCGAACTGGCCCGGGTCGACGGGCAGCCCGCCCGCCCCCGAGGTGGCGTCGACGCAGACCAGGCCGGCGGCCCCGGCCGGCCGGCGCACCTCCATGGCCACCCCGGTCGAGGTCTCGTTGTGGGTCAGGGCGTACAGGTCGACGCCCGGGTCGGGACGCGGCTCGGGGTGGCTGCCGAACGGGCTGGCGATCACCTGGGGGTCCTCCAGGTGCGGGGCGGCGCTGGCGGCGGCGGCGAACTTGGCCGAGAACTCGCCGAACACCAGGTGCTGGCTGCGCCGCTCGATCAGGGAGAAGGTGGCCAGGTCCCAGAACAGGGTCGAGCCGCCGTTGCCGAGGGCGACCTCGTGGCCGTCGGGCAGGTCGAACAGCTCGGCCAGCCCGGCCCGGATGCGGGCCACCACCGCCCGCACCGGGGCCTGGCGGTGGCTGGTGCCGAGGAAGGTGGGGGCGGCCGCGGCCAGGGCGGCCACCGCCTCCTGCCGGACCTTGGACGGGCCGCTGCCGAAACGGCCGTCGCCGGGGCGCAGGTGATCCGGGAGGATCGGGGTGGTCTCGGTCATGCGGCCACTCTATCCTCGCTCGACAAGCCATATCCCTGACGGAGGCAAGCCAGTGCCGAGGATCTCCCGCCGCGTCGCCGCCATCGCCGAGTCGGCCACCCTGGCCATCGACGCCAAGGCCAAGGGGCTCAAGGCGGCCGGGGAGGACGTGATCGGCTTCGGCGCCGGCGAGCCCGACTTCCCCACCCCACCCCACATCGTCGAGGCGGCCGTGGCCGCCTGCCACGAGCCCCGGTTCCACCACTACACTCCCGGGCCCGGCCTGCCCGAGCTGCGGGCGGCGATCGCGGCCAAGACGGCCCGCGACTCAGGTCTGCGCATCGAGCCGAGCCAGGTCCTGGTCACCAACGGCGGCAAGCACGCCCTGTTCGAGGCGTTCACCGCCCTGCTCGACCCCGGCGACGAGGTCCTGCTGCCCTCGCCCTACTGGGTCACCTACCCCGAGGCGATCTCGCTGACCGGCGCCGAGCCGGTGATCGTGGAGACCGACAAGGCGACCGGCTTCCGGGTCGGGGTCGAGCAGCTGGAGGCGGCAACCACCGGCCGGACCAAGCTGCTGGTGTTCGTCTCCCCCTCCAACCCGACCGGCGCCGTCTACCCCAGGGAGGAGGTGGAGGCGATCGGCCGCTGGGCGGCCGGCCGCGGGCTGTGGGTGCTGACCGACGAGATCTACGAGCACCTCGTCTACGGGACGGCCGAGTTCTCCTCCATGCCGGTGGAGGTGCCGGAGCTGGCCGACCGTTGCGTGGTCGTCAACGGGGTGGCCAAGACCTACGCCATGACCGGCTGGCGGGTCGGCTGGATGCTCGGCCCGCCCGACGTGGTCGGGGCGGCCATCAACCTCCAGAGCCACGCCACCTCGAACGTGGCCAACGTCTCCCAGGCGGCCGCCCTGGCCGCGGTCTCCGGCGACCTGGTGGCGGTGGACGAGATGCGGGCCGCCTTCGACCGGCGGCGCCGCAGGATGGTGGAGCTGCTGCGGGCCATCCCCGGGGTCAGCTGCGTCGAGCCCGAGGGCGCCTTCTACTGCTTCCCGTCGCTGGAGGGGGTGCTGGGCCGGGAGCTGCGCGGCCGGCGCCCGGCCACCAGCATGGAGCTGGCCGACCTGATCCTGGAGGAGGCCAAGGTGGCGATCGTGCCCGGTGAGGCCTTCGGCGCCCCCGGGTACGCCCGCCTGTCGTACGCCCTGGGCGACGACGACCTGGTCGAGGGGGTCACCCGGATCGCCAAGCTGCTGGCCGAGTCACGCTCCGGCTAGGACCCCGGGGCCAGCTCGATCTCGACCACGGCCACGGGCTCGTCCGGCCCGTCGCCGCTGACCACGGTCAGGGTGAGGGTCCGGGCCTCGGGCGGAGGGGCCGGCCGGAAGCCGAGCTGGCTGACGCGGAGCAGGCGGCCGCCGCCGGTGGCCATGCCGGTCTGCTCGTAGTCGGTGCCGGCGTCGTCGCTGACCCGCCAGCCCAGCAGCACCTCCGGCGGCCCCTCTTGCGGCCCCTCGCCCACGATGGCGTAGCGCAGGTCCAGCCAGCCCGACCAGATCTCCAGCGAGATCAGCACGATCCGCAGGCCCGGGCCGGAGTAGACCTCGCGGGCCAGCGGCACCACCCGGACCAGCTCGGCCGGCTCGTCCTGGTAGGCGCCGGGCCCGCCGGTCACCATGGCCGCGGCCGCCTGCTGGCCGAGCCGGACCTGCCCGAGCGACACCTGCTCGGGGAAGCCCTGGCCGGCGTAGCTGGCCTGCACCTGGACCACCTGCTGGCGGACCCGGTCGAGGCCGGCGCCCAGCTTGATGAGCACCTGGGCGGCCACGCCCTCGCCCTCGCGGATCACCCCGAGCAGGATGTGCTCGGTGCCGATGTAGTTGTGGCCCAGCTGGATGGCTTCGCGCAGCGACAGCTCCAGGACCTTCTTGGCCCTGGGAGTGAAGGGGATGTGGCCGGTGGGCGCGCTCTTGCCCTGGCCGACGATCTCCTTCACCTCGGCCCGGACGGCCTCCAGCGAGATGTCGAGCCCGGTCAGGGCCCTGGCGGCCACGCCCTGTTCCTCGTGGACCAGCCCGAGCAGGATGTGCTCGGTGCCGATGTAGTTGTGGTTGAGGAGCCGGGCCTCCTCCTGGGCGAGCACGACCACCCGCCGGGCCCGGTCGGTGAAGCGCTCGAACATCGGTACCGCCTTCCCCGCGCGATCTCCGGAGAAGGGTACCTCCTCGGGGCTCAGCGCCTGCGCGCGGCGTGGCGCTCGGTGGCCAGGTCGACCAGGCGGGCCACCAGGTCGGGGTAGGCCAGGCCGGAGGCGGCCCAGAGCATGGGGAACATGCTCTTGGGGGTGAACCCGGGGATGGTGTTGACCTCGTTGAGCAGGACCCGGCCGGTGGCCTCCTCGTAGAAGCAGTCGACCCGGGCGAAGCCCTCGCAGTCCAGGGCCTGGAAGGCGTGCAGGGACAGCTCGCGCACGCGGTCCCTGACCCCGGCGGGGACCGGGGCCGGGATCTCCAGCTTCAGCGCGTCGTCCAGGTACTTGGCCTCGAAGTCGTAGAACTCGTGGCCGGGGACGACCTCGCCGACCACGCTGGCCTCGGGGGCGTCGTTGCCCAGGACGCCGCATTCCAGCTCGCGGGCGACGATGCCCTGCTCGACCAGGGCCTTGGTGTCGTGGGCGAAGGCGGTGGCCAGCCCCTCGGCCAGCCCGTCGGGGGTCTTGACCTTGGAGATGCCGATGGAGGAGCCGAGCCGGGCCGGCTTGGTGAACACCGGGTAGGCGAGGCGCCCGCCCACCTCGGCGGCCACCCGGTCCGGGTCGGCCCGCCAGTCGCGCTCGGGCACGACCAGGTACGGCGCCTGGGGCAGGCCGGCCTGGGCCAGCACCACCTTGGCCATGGCCTTGTCCATGGCCAGGGCGGAGGCGAGCACGCCGCTGCCGACGTACGGCAGGTCGGCCAGCTCGAACAGGCCCTGCACGGTGCCGTCCTCGCCGAAGGGGCCGTGCAGGATCGGGAATACCACGTCCACCGGGCCCGCCCCGGCGTCGGCGAGGCCGTGCTCGGGCCGCACCGCCACCTCGGTCCCGGCCGGGTCGACCTCGGGCAGGGCGCCGTCGGAGGCGGTCAGCTCCAGCGGCGACCGGTCGGGCAGCAGCCAGGCCCCGTCGCGGGTGATGGCGATCGGCACCACCTCGAAGCGGTCGGGGTCCAGCGCCTCCATGACCGAGCGGGCCGACACCACCGACACCTGGTGCTCGGCCGAGCGGCCGCCGTACAGGATGGCCAGGCGGGTCCTTGGCACGATCTACACCACCTCCAGGGCTCGGGTGAAGTCCTCGGCCAGGTCGGCCCCGTCCTCCAGGCCGACCGAGACACGCACCATGCCCTCGCCGATCCCGGCCGCGGCCAGGGCGTCGGGGGCGAACTGGCGGTGGGTCGTGGACGCCGGGTGGGAGACCAGCGTCTCGGTCGACCCCAGGGACGCGGCCAGCTTGGCGATCCGGGTGGCCTCGATGAAGCGGCGGCCGGCCGCCCGGCCGCCCTCGAGGTCGAAGCTGAGCATCCCCGGGTCGCCGTCCAGCAGCTTGGCGGCGAGCTGGGCCGTGGGGTGGCCGGGCAGGCCGGGCCAGTGGACGCGGGCCACCTTGGGGTGGGCGTCCAGCAGCTCGGCCAGCCGGCGGGCGTTGGCGCCGTGGGCCCGCATGCGCAGGGGCAGGGTCTTGACCCCGCGCAGGACCAGCCAGGCGGCGAACGGGTCGGGGGAGGCGCCGAGCTCGATCATGGCCCGCCAGGCGGCGTCGTGGCGCTCCGGCTCGGCGAACAGGGCCAGGCCCCCGACCACGTCGCTGTGGCCGCCCAGGTACTTGGTTGCCGAGTGGACCACCACCGCCGCCCCGTGCTCGACCGGCCGGCAGAGAAACGGCGAAGCCACCGTGTTGTCCACCACCAGGGGCACCCCGGCGGCGGCGCCGACCTCGGCCAGGGCGGGCAGGTCGGCCACGGTCAGGGTCGGGTTGGCGACCGTCTCGGCGTAGATGGCCATGGTGGTCGGGCGCAGGGCGGCCCGGACGGCGTCCGGGTCGCCGGCGTCGACGAAGTCGACCGCGATGCCGAAGCGGGGGGCGGTGTGGGCCAGCAGCGAATGGGTCCCGCCGTACAGGTCGCGCTGGGCGACCACGTGGTCGCCGGCCCCGGCCAGCGACAGCAGCACGGTGGCGATGGCGCCCATGCCCGAGGCGGTGGCCAGCCCCTCGGCCGCGCCCTCGAGGTTGGCCACGGTCGCCTCCAGGGCGGCCGTGGTCGGGTTCTCGTAGCGGGTGTAGACGTAGCCCTCGCGGGGCTGCTGGAGGGTGTGGGCGTAGTGCTCGGCGTCGTCGAAGACGAAGGTGGAGGTCTGCCAGATGGGGGTGGCCAGGGGCGGCTCGGCCGGCAAGGGCAGGCGGCCGGCGTGGATTGCGCGGGTGGCGAAGCCGTCAGCCATCGGAGCTCCCTTCGCTCTGGTCGGCCGGCAGGGTATCAACGGCGGCCTTGGCGCGGGCCAGGACGCGGGCCCGGAAGCGGTTGCCCTGGGCGGCGCCGCGGACACCGCGGACCAACCGCACGCTGCCGTCGCGGGCGACCAGCCGGGTGCGCCGGCCCGACACCTCCACCGCCGACAGCTCCTCGTAGCGGTAGCGGCGGGCCCCGCCGAGCCCGTGCAGCACCACCGCCTCGTCGTCCAGCTCGGCGGCCAGGACCCGCGCCCGCAGCCAGGCGACAACCAGGCTGACCACGCCCAGGACGGCCCAGAGCAGGCTGGCCACCGACAACGACGCGGCCGTGGCCGGGCTCGAATCGGAGACGGCCAGGGAGCCGGCGAGCAGCGCCGAGGCCAGGGCGAGCTCGACCAGCCCGCTGACCAGCGCGTGGGTCACGCCCCCGGGCTGGAACCGTTCGGTCATGCCGGGCTGGCCGCCTGGCCCTGGTACCAGTCGGGCGGCCGCCAGCCCTCCCTGATCTCGGCGACCAGGCCGGCGATGGCCTCCATCACCTTGTCCTTGGCCTGGTTGATCTCGGTCAGGGAGGCGTCGGGGGCGAGGCCGAGGTCGATCGGCGGCCCGGCCCGCTCGACCACCCGGATGCCGCGCCGGAACGGCCCCATCTTGCCCCGGGTGAACAGCAGGTGGGCGCCCCACTGGCCGACCGGCACGACCGGCGCCCCGGTGAGGGCGGCCAGGCGGGCGACCCCGCTCTTGGCCGCCATCGGGGTGAAGTCGGGGTTGCGGGTGGTGGTGCCCTCCGGGTAGATGGCCACCGCGGCCCCGTCGCGCATGGCGGCCACGGCGTCGACCAGGGCCTGGCCGGCGTCGCGGGTCTCGCGGTACACCGGGATCTGCCCGGCCCCGCGCAGGATCGCCCCCAGCACCGGGTTGCGGTACAGCTCCGACTTGGCCAGGAACCGGACCTGGCGGCCGGCCGCGTCGATGAAGGTGCCGAGGCACAGCGGGTCGAAGTAGGAGATGTGGTTGGCGGCGATGATCAGCGGGCCCTGCTCGGGGATGTTGAGCAGACCCTGGCAGTCGAGCCGGACCCAGAAGCGGATCACCGGCGGCACGACAACCTTGGCCAGGGTGTAGACGGGGTAGCGGCCAGCCATGCTCGGCGCATAGTACCGTTGCCGGCGATGCCTGTTCCCCTCGTCCCCGTGAAGGCCCTGGCCGAGGCCAAGGGCCGCCTCGCCCCCGAGGTCGGACCGCTCCAGCGGCGCCTGCTCGCCATCGCCATGTTCGAGGACGTCATCGCGGCCATCCAGTCGGTCCCGGCGCTCGAGGCCCCGGTGGTCGTCTCCCCCGACCGTGAGGTGTGGCGGCGGGCCGACGCCCTGGGCTGCCGGGTGGTCGAGGAGCCGCCGGGGGCCGGCGACCTGAACGGCGCCCTGGCCGCGGCCGCGGGCGGTGTGGCCGACGGGTCACCGTTGCTGGTGGTGGCGGCCGACCTGCCGCTGGCGTCGGCGGCCGGCCTGGAACGGGTGCTGGCGGCGGCCGGGGCGCCGGTGGCGGTGGTCCCCAGCCACGACGGCGGCGGCACCAACGTGCTCGCCTGGCGCGACCCGGCGTCCTTCGCGCCCAGCTTCGGTCCCGACTCGGCCGAGCGCCATCTGGCCGTGCCCGGCGCCGTCCGGGTCGACGAGCCGGGCCTGGCCCTCGACGTCGACACCGTGGAGGACCTCCGCCGGGTGGCCGGCCGCCTCGACCCCGCGCTGGTGACCGCCCGGCGGCTCAAGGATCTCGATATGCTCCGGCCGCTGACCGGATCGACCGAGGAGGCGTGATGCTGCAGGGCACCGTGAAGAGCTTCGACCCCGAGACCCGTTCGGCGGTCGTGCTCACCGACGCCCGCGTCGAGTACGACGTGCCCCCGGAGGCGTTCGGGCGCTCGGGGCTGCGCAAGCTCACCCTCGGCCAGCGGGTGAAGTTCCGGGTCGAGGGCGAGGGCGAGGGCGCCCGGGTCACCTACGTGAACATCCTCACCCTGCCCGACCCGGCCTGATCCCAGGAACGGACGAGGCCCCGCCGCGGCGGGGCCTCGTCGCTGCTGCCGGTGCTGCTACTTCTTCTTGCCGCCCTTGGCCTTGCTGCGCGAGCTGGTGGCCTTGGCGGTGCTCTTGGCGCCGCTGTTGCGCGACGCGGTCGCCCTGGTGGTGCTGGCCCTGGACGCCGAGGCCCTGCTGCCGCTGGCCCTGGAGCTGCTGGCCCTGGAGCTGCTGGCCCTGGAGCTGCTGGACGCCTTGGCGGTGCTGGCCTTGGCGGTCGACTTGGGCGGCGTGAGCTTGGGCGCGGTTGCCTTGCCGGCCACGACGTCCTTGAAGCCCTGCCCGGCACGGAACCGCGGGACCTTGGTCGCCTTCACCTTGACCGGGTCGCCGCTGCGTGGGTTGCGGGCGGTACGGGCCTTGCGGTCCTGCCGCTCGAAGGTGCCGAAGCCGACCAGGGCAACACGCTCGCCCTTCTTCACGGCGACCTGGGTGTGCTGGATCAGGCTGCCCAGCACCTTGTCGACGTCGGTGCGCGCGACCTGCGTGTGCTTCTGGATCGCGTCGACGAGTTCCTTGCGGTTCAAGGGCGCCTCCTTGCCCAAGGGGAATTCCCCGTCGGGACCGGACCCCCATGAGCCCCGTCCCCCTTCGGGCGTGCATCGTAAAGACGCGGCTATCAAAGGTCAACAACCATCGATACTCAATCCATTGCGGCACAACGGCATCATCGGCTCGCGTCTGGAACGGCGGAGCCGTCGCCTTGTCGGGCAACGGTTTTGCCGGAGGACGGTGGTCTCGCCGGAATGCTAGGCATTTGTCCAGTGCTGGTGCGGACCTTGTCACCCTGGACGGCGTGTGGAATCCTGGCCGTACCATTGAAGGGCTCAAGTATCGGGGGCCGGCGATGACGGTGAAGACCGGGACCGAAGCGCCGGCCCGAGACGTCTGGGAACTGCTCATCGAGCTGTCGATGTCGCGCATGCGCGAGCGGTTCCTCACCACGGTCACCGAGCTCGGCCTCTCCTTCCCGCAGGCCCATGCCCTCAAGGTGCTGCGCCCCGGGCACCCGATCGCCATGCGGGAGCTGGCCGACGGGCTCCACTGCGACCCCTCGAACATCACCGGGATCGCCGACCGCCTCGGCGACCGCGGCCTGGTCGAGCGCGGGTCGGCGCCGGGTGACCGGCGCGTCAAGATCCTGACGCTCACCGAGGAGGGCGCCGCCCTGCGAATGCGCCTGCTCGACCGGTTGTCCGAGCCACCAGCGGGCCTGGGCAGGCTCACGGTCGGCGAGCAGCGCCAGCTGCGCGACCTCCTGCGCCGAGCCCTGCTCGACTGACCGACCGGCGAATCTGCCGGTCGGAGTCTCTTGACCGTCGGCCGACGGCCGACTCCTTGCCGTTGGTCTCAGCGAGAGGACCACCCTGATGGATGTCCTGATCGGCGTCGCCTGGCCCTATGCCTCCGGGCCGCGCCACCTCGGCCACCTGGCCGGGGCCTACCTGCCTGCCGACGTCGCCGCCCGCTACCACCGGCTGGCCGGCGACCGGGTCCTGCTGGTCTCCGGTTCCGACCAGCACGGCACCCCGATCACGGTCGCGGCCGAGCGGGCCGGCCTGTCGCCGGCGGCGCTGGCCGACCGCGAGCACGAGCGCATCGCGGCCGGCTTCGCCCGCGCCGGCATCTCCTTCGACCACTACACCAGGACGGCGACCCGCCGGCACCACGCGGTCACCCAGGACCTGTTCACCCGCCTGCACCGGGGCGGGCTGGTGACCGAGGCGACCCAGCCGGCCGCCTTCTGCGCGCGCGAGGGCCGCTCCCTGCCCGACCGCTACGTGGAGGGCGCCTGCCCGTCCTGCGGCGCCGCCGACGCCCGCGGCGACCAGTGCGACACCTGCGGCCGCACCCTCGACCCCGAGGAGCTGGGCGCGCCCCGCTGCCGGCGCTGCGGCGGGCCGGCCGAGCTGCGGCCGCTGCGCCAGCTGTTCCTCCGCCTCGACCTGCTCCAGCCCGCCGTCGGACGCTACCTGGACGGCCACCGGGCCGGCTGGCGGCCGTTCGTCGGCGCCGAGGCCCGCGGCTGGCTGGCGGCCGGCCTGCGCCCGCGGGCCATCACCCGCGACCTGGACTGGGGCGTGCCCGTGCCCCTGCCCGGCTGGGACGACCGCCGGCTGTACGTGTGGTTCGACGCCGTCATCGGCTACCTGTCGGCGTCGGTGGAGTGGGCCGAGCTGCACGGCGACCCCGACGCCTGGCGGTGCTGGTGGCAGGGGTCGGCGGCCCGCCACCGCTACTTCGTCGGCAAGGACAACATCTGGTTCCACACCGTGTGGTGGCCGGCCATCCTGCTGGGCGCCGACCAGGACCTGCGCCCGCCCGACGAGGTGGTGGCCAACCATCACCTGACCCTGTCCGGCGGCAAGCTGTCGGCCAGCCGGGGCCAGGCGCCCACGATCGACGAGGGCATCGACCGGGTCGGGCTCGACCCGCTACGCCATGCCCTGTGCGCCCTCGGGCCGGAGACGGCCGACGTCGAGCTGGCCTGGGACAAGGTCGCCGAGCTGACCGCCAGCGGCCTGCTCGGCGCCGTCGCCGGGCCGCCCCACCGGGTGGCGACCCTGCTGTGGCGCCGCTTCGGCGGCCGGCCGGACCCGGCGGCCCTGGCCGGCGCCGGGGCCGAGCGGGCCGAGGCCGCCGCCGCCCTGGCCGAGGTCGGGGCCGCCATCGACCGGGCCGAGCTGCGCCGCGCCCTCCAGGCGGTGCACGCCCTGGGCCGCACGGTCAACCGCCGCCTGGCCGTCACCGAGCCCTGGCGCCTCCCCGACGCCGACGCCCACCGGGAGCTGACCCGCCTGCTGCCGTTGCTGGACGCCGTGGGCGTGGCCGCCTGGCCGTTCGTCCCCGGCACCGCCGGCCGCGTCCGCGCCCTGCTCGGCCGCCCCCCGACCCCGGCCCGCTGGGCCCTCGACCCGGAGCCGCCGGGAGTCCCGGCCCCGCCCGAGCCGCCGTTGCGTCGCTAGCGCGACAGCCGTGGACCGGCGGTCGGGCGCAGCCACAGCGACGTCCGGGTCGGCGCCACCGTCTGGTCGACCACCGCGCGCAGCTCGGCGTCGAGCGCGTCCAGGTCGACCTGCTCGCGCAGCCGGGTCGCGAACGCCTCCACGGTGCGGGCGGCGTCGTAGCGGCGCCGGTTGAAGCGGCGGTCGACCAGGCCCTGGACCCGCCGCCGGACCGGCTGGAACCCGGCCGCCGCGGCCAGGGTGGCCGCGGCCACGCCCAGGGTGCCCGACCCGTGGGCCAGGCGGCTGGCGGCGGGCACGATGACCAGGTAGGGCAGCACCAGCAGGCCGGTCACCAGCGCGTAGGTCACGGTCCGGGAGACCAGCCGGTCCAGCTCCCACAACCGGTAGCGCAGCACCGCCACGGCCACCGACACCGGCACGCACAGCAACGCCAGCGGTGTCGCGGCGGCGGCGACGTTCGCCCCTCCCGGCTTGGGCAGGAGCACGAACACGGCCACCGCGGCGCCGGCGGCGACCCAGCGCAGCTGTTGGCGCTCGGTCCCCCGGGCCGCCCGGAACCGCAGCACCACGCAGGCCAGCGCGGCCAGCAGGCTGACCGCGTGCAACGCCAGTCCGCTGGAGGCGACCACCCTGGCGGCCGTGCCGGCCGTCCCGGGCAGCCCCAGCGGGTTCTCGAAGGGGACCGGCGTGTCGCTGGTCGACCCCGGGATCAGCAGGGCGCCGACCACGAACATGACCGGGCCGGCCACGGCCGTCACCGCCACCAGCCGCCAGCGGCGCGAACGCAGCCGCCCGTCCGGCAGCAGCAGGGCCGGCAGGGTGATGCCGAGGGCGATGGCCGGCGCCCAGATGGTCACCTGGGCCATGGCGTTCAGCTGGGCGACGAGCGGCAGCGGGCGCTGCTCCCGGACCAGCTGGTCGACCCAGGGGCCCAGGGGGATGATCAGGCTCCAGGTCAGCCCGGAGGCGGCGTACAGCCAGCCGATCGGGTTGGCCGGCCGCCGCAGGGCCAGCACCAGCCCGACGGTGGCGTAGCCGAGCGGGAAGGCCAGCGCGAACGCGGCCCCCTGGGCCAGCAGCCCGGCGGTGAGGGGACGGGCCACCAGCAGGGCCACCCCAGGCCGGCGGCGCAGCAGCCGATGGTGGCCAGCCACAGCGCCCAGGCGAGCACGGTCCTGGCCGGCGGCTGCTCCACTGCTCCGTCCTCGACGCGTTCGGGTCTGGTCCGCCCCGACCATGCCAGGGCCCCGGTACGGGATCGTTACGATCGACCCCGACCCCTTGGCGTGGACGCCGCGGGCCGGGGAGAATGCGGCCTGGAGACGGAAGGAGCCTGCATTGCGTATCGAGTCGTCGGTCACCTCCCTGTCATGGATCCCGCTGGGGGCGATGGAAGGCGCCGGGACCGAGCTGGCGTTCCGCCTCGGCATCGCCCACTACGACCCGCCACCGCCCGAGGTCATGGAGGACCTGGAGGCGCTCAAGGCCGCCGACCGCTTCCGGTTCGCCAACGACCTGCGGGCCTGGATCGAGGTCGACGACAACGGCCGCATCGCCGACTACGGCCACGCCGGCGGCGGCCAGATCGGCAGCACCACCCTGCGCCTGGGCGCGCGCGACCTGACCTTCGCGGCCATGCCGTTCCCGGACCTGCGCCCCAAGCCGGAGATCGGCGACGGCTGGGTCCGGTTCATGCAGACGGCCGGCGGCCGCACCGGCGCCCCGGCGCCGCGGCGCATCCGCCGGCCGCCGTTCGTCCAGTGGATCGCCCCGGCCGCCTGGTCGACCCTGGCCCTGACCATCCACAGCGACGGCCGGGCCAACTACGAGGTCGTCGGGGCCAGCCCCTTCCCCAGGCACTGGATCTACGACCACGACGGCAAGCTGGTCGCCAAGACGGGCCGGATCGACTTCGACCGCTGGTTCCGGGAGACCGAGATGCAGCGCACCCCGTGGGGCGACGAGGACTCGCCGGCGCTGGTCGTGGCCGCCGAGACGGCCCTGGAGCGGCGGCTGTCGGTGGCCATCATCGACGGCAAGCCCTCGTTCCGGCGCCTGGAGGCGGGCGAGACCCTGGTCGAGCAGGACGACACCGGCACCGACGTCTACCTGCTCTTCGACGGCGTGCTCATGGTCGAGATCGACGGCAAGTCGGTGACCGAGCTGGGCCCGGGGGCGGTGGTCGGCGAGATGGCCCTGCTCGAGGGGGGCCGGCGCACGGCCACCCTGCGGGCGGTCACCCCCTGCCGGATCGCCGTGGTCGGCGGCGAGCAGCTCGACCGGGACGCCCTCGCGGAGGTTGCCCGGGGCCGCCGCGAGCCGGACGGCTGACCATGGCCGCGGCCGTCCCCCGGCGGGCGACACTGCGGGTCGGGGTCTGGGGCTTCCACCTGGTCCTGCCCCTGCTGGGGTTGTGGCTGCTGCTGGCCCAGCCCCACTTCGACGTCATGCTGGAGCACCACGTCGGGCACTTCGCGCTGGTGGTGGCCGTGGCCGCCGTGAACGTGGCCCTCGGCGTGCGCATGAGCGAGGTGTCGCGCAACCGGGGCGACGCCCGCCTGTTCCTGGTGTCGCTGGTCTTCCTGTCCAGCGCCGGCTTCCTGCTGCTCCACGCCCTGGCCACGCCTCAGGTGATTCTCTACGGACGCAACGCCGGGTTCGCCATCGCCACCCCGATCGGCCTGCTGCTGGCGGCCGTGTTCGCCGTCCTGTCCTCGCTCGACTGGACCCCCGACCGGGCCGACGCCGTGCTGCGCCGCCAGGCCCTGCTCCGGGGCGGCCTGGCCGTGCTGATGATCGCCTGGGCGGTCGTGTCGCTGTTCGGGCTGCCGCCGCTGGACGCCCCCCTGCCCGAGGAGGCCACCCGGGGCCCGCTGACGGTCATCGCCGTCGCCGGGGTCGCCCTGTATACCCTGGCCGCGGCCCGCTACTGGCTGCTGTACCGGCGCCGGCCCTCGGTGATCCTGATCGCCGTCCTCACCGCCTTCGCGCTGCTGGCCGAGGCCATGGTGGCGGTCGCCCTGGCCCGCAACTGGCACGCCTCCTGGTGGGAGTGGCACCTGCTGATGGCGTTCGCCTTCGCCTTCGTCTACTACAGCGCCCACGTGCAGTACGCCCGCGAGGGCTCCTGGTCCAGCCTGTTCCGGGGCATCTACCTCCAGGAGACGATCCAGCAGATCCGCCGCGAGCACGGCGCCGCCCTGGAGGCGCTGGTCGAGGCCATGCAGCAGCCGCAGGGCAACGGCGCCCGGCCGGTCGGCCGGGTGGTGGCCGACCTGGCCGACCGCTTCGACCTGACCGAGGGCCAGGCCCAGGTGCTGGAGCAGGCGGCCGAGGCGCTGCTGGCCGAGCGCGAGCAGATCCAGCGCCTGCGCGCCCTGGTCGCCGTGGGGGCCGAGGCGCGGGTGATCATGGACGAGCGCCAGCTGCTGGAGCGCGGGGTCGAGCTGACCGCCCGGGCGCTGCGGCCCGACGTGCTGCGGGTCGGGCTGGTCGAGGGCGAGCAGCTCGTGTTCCCGTCCTCGATGCGGGCCGAGGGCTGGGCCGACGCGCTCGACGACGAGCGGCCGGCCGGCGGCGGCGACGACCCGGCGGCGGCCTCGCTGACGTCGCTGGAGCCGGTCGAGGAGACCGAGGGCCCCGGGGGGCGGCTGGTCCTGCCGCTGACGGTCAAGGACCGCCCGGCCGGGGTCCTGGACGTGCGCCGGGCCGAGGGGTCCTTCGCCGAGCGGGACCGGTGGCTGCTCCAGGCCCTGGCCAGCCAGCTGTCCATCGGGCTGGAGAACGCCCGGCTGTACCGCCAGCTCGACGGGCTGTTCCGCCAGTACATGTCGCCCGACGTGGCCACCGCCCTGCT
>Ga0307277_10000485_pt1 | contig 14706 bp, 19 predicted proteins | sample ER_DNA_116_FD_194473 | JGI IMG/M metagenome (GOLD analysis project Ga0307277, IMG submission 194473) | Bulk soil microbial communities from the East River watershed near Crested Butte, Colorado, United States - ER_DNA_116 | ecosystem: Environmental > Terrestrial > Soil > Floodplain | place...
TTCGGGCTCGAGGTTGCATTCCTGCACCCCGATGCGGTGCACGGGGTTCTGGCCGAGCTGGTGGCGAATGGCTAACGGGGAGCGCGTAGTGGTCGAGATCGCCTTCGACGGTGGCCAGATCATGGGGGCGCGCCTGACGAGCGCGTCCGCGGACGAGCTCGAGCAGGCGCTTGCGGCCCGGAACGACGGGGCGCTGACGCTCGACGCCGACGATGGGCGCTACACGATCCCGCTCGCGCGGGTCGTGTACGTGAAGCGGTTCACGCGGGAGGCCAGGCTCGGCTTCTCCAGCGCCTCCTAGGCACAGAGTTACGAGTTAGCCACCGCGGGGCATCCCCACATACGATGACGAATGAAGCCGCCGGCACGGCCGCGCTGAGCCGCGGTGCCTCGTCACAGGAGCTGAAGCGACTCGTCGAACGGGGCCAGCAGGGAGATCGGGAGGCTCTCGAGGAGCTCTACCTCCTCCACTTCGACCGCATCTACAGCTATTTGCACATGAGCGTCGGGAACCGCCACGACGCCGAGGACCTGACGACGCAGGTGTTCGTGAAGATGCTCGAGTCGATCGGCAAGTTCCGCTGGCGCTCGGCGCCGTTCTCGGCCTGGCTGTTCCGGATCGCGCACAACCTGGCCATGGATCACTTTCGCGCCAACAAGCGCTGGCAGCCCGAGGAGGAGGTGCCGGAGCCCGACCCCGGCGAAGGCAGCGCAGCCGAGGAGGAGGCGCTCCAGTCGATCGGCCGGCAGAGCATGCTCCAGTTGATCGAGAAGCTCTCGCACGAGCAACAGCAGGTGCTGACGCTGAAATTCGTCTTCAACTTCTCGAACGCCGAGGCCGCGACGATCCTCGACAAGACCGAGGGTGCGATCAAGTCGCTCCAGCACCGCGCGCTGGCCTCGTTGCACCGACAGCTCGACAAGAGCTAGGCCGCGGTGGCCCTCTCGGTCGGCATCGTCGGCCTGCCCAACTCCGGCAAGACGACGCTCTTCAGGGCGCTTACCCGAACGGGCTCGACCGTGCCCGGCAAGGAGAACGTGGGCATGGCGACGATTCCCGACGAGCGGCTCGCGCCTGTGGCTGCGGTCGAGCACGCGAAGAAGATCACGCCCGCCGCCGTGCGCGTCGTGGATGTGCCCGGCACCGGGGCGCAGCTGCTCGGGAATCTCCGCCAGGTGGACGCGCTGCTCGTCGTGCTCGACGGATGGTCGGGCATGCGGGCTCCCGAGGACGATCTCGTCACCCTTCGCCTCGAGCTGCTGATCGCCGACCGAGATCACGTCGAGCGGCGGCTCGAACGCGTCCGCAAGCAGGCGAAGTCAGGAGACCCGCAGCTGCGCGCCGAGCTGGAGCAGCTTGAGGCGCTCCTTGCTCACCTGGAGGCGGAGCGGCCGCTCTACGAGTGGCCCGGCGAGCTGCCTGCGGGGCTCGAGCCACTGACGACCAAGCCGCTGATCGAGGTGCGCAACGGCCCGGGCGGTCTCGATGCCAAGCTCGAGGTCGAGCTCTCGGAGTTGCCCGAGGAGGAGGCCGCGGCGTTCCGCGAAGGCGCGCCGGGCGCGGTGGGCGAGATCGCGCGGCGGCTGTACGAGGCGGTCGATCTGATCTCGTTCTTCACTGCAGCCGAGAACGAGACACGCGCCTGGCCGTTGCGGCGAGGGCAGACGGCACTCGACGCCGCGGCCACGATTCACACCGACATCGCACGCGGATTCATCCGCTGCGAGGTCATCCGTTGGAACGACCTCGTGGAAGCGGGCGCTCGTGCCGAGGTCGTGAAGCGGGGCCGGCAGCGCCTCGAGGGCAAGGACTACGTGGTCGAGGACGGCGACGTGCTGAACATCCGCTTCAACGTCTAGAAGGGGAGGCCGCGGCAGCAGAGCTCCCGCGGCCTCTCGGATCAGCAGCAGCTACCGGTGCTGCAACAGTCGCCGTCGCAATCGCAGCCGCAACAGGCCATGCCGGCTCCTTTCATCGATAGTCGTCGATGCAGGGACGGTAGCTGATACATTGATGAACGTCAATGAAGAAGCTTCGCGTCCTCGAGCAACCGTGCTGTGCACCCGGCGCGCCGCCGTTGCCCAAGCAATCGGCCCGGGCGCTCGCGGAGCGTTTCAAGGCGCTGGCCGATCCCACTCGGGTGTCGATCGTCAATCGCATCGCCGGCGCCGGCGAGATTTGCACCTGTCAGCTCACTGCCCCGCTTGGTCTCTCACAACCCACCGTCTCGCATCACGTCCGCGTGCTGAAGGAGGCCGGCCTGATCGAGGTGGCGCGCAAGCGCGGCACCTGGACGTTCTACCGGCTCGTCCCCGAGGCGATGGAGCAACTCGCTTTCGCGATCGGCGGCGGCCCGGCGGCGGAGGGCGCACTCCTTACTCCTGAGCGGACCGTCGCCTGATGACGCTCGTCGGACCTGGCGTTATGTAAATAGTCCGAACGGCCCATTGCGTTCGGCCCGAGAGAGGTCGAAGGTAAAGCATGGACCGAAGCGTGGTGCTCGTCTGGATCGTCGTCCTGTTCGTCCTCGAGGTCAATCACCTCAAATGGATCTGGTGGATGTACTGGGACTGCCGCCGCTGTGGGCGGAAGAACAGCGAGTGCCGTGCGTGCGGTCGCAGCTGGCTGATGATGCTGTAGCTGCGCCCGTTGGTCCGGGGCGTAACGCCCCGGACCCGAGCGGCTAATGATCTAGATCACAAGGGGTTGGCTACCACCAAGCTCCGCGTGATCGGCCGCCGGCGGCGCCCATGAAGAAGCTGATCACGAAGAGAAGTGCGGCGACGATGGCCAGGATGAACAGCCAGTGAACGGTGAACCCGACGCCGAACAGGATGATCGCCAGAATCGCAAGTAGGACGAGAAGAAGCACGGTCAGACCTCCTTTCTTGTACGGGCACAACGGGAAAGGAGCGACATCGGTTGCGCCGTGAAGTTGTTTACCCGGCTGAAATCAGGACAATTCCGGCCAGCGTGAGCGCGATTCCGAGCTCCTGGGAGCGGTGGACGCGTTCATGGAGGACCGCCCGCGCAAGCAGCACCGTGACGACGGGATAGAGCGACGCGAGGATCGACACGACGCTCACAAGGCCTTTGGTAGACGAGGCTGCGAAGAAGACGTTGCCGCCCGTGTCGAGGATCCCGATCGAAGCGAGCGCCGGCAGGTCGGCTCGCCGCGCCCGTGGAGGCCGAAGCACGAGCCAAGACGTGGCGATGAGCGTCGTCGAGGTGAGGCGGAAGATGAACGCGGCCCAGAGGAAGTCTCCCTGGCTCGCCGCGTGCATCGGGATGTAGTAGCCGCCGAACGCGAGCATGGCGATCGCGGCCCAGCCGACACCTGCGGCCACGCGGGCCGCTTGGGGATTTCGTTCGAACGAGGCGAGCACCACTCCGACCAGCGCGGCGGCGAAGCCGAGCTCCTGGTAGCTGCTCGGGTTGTCGCCACGCGCGAGTCCCCAGATCACCGGGATGGCGGCACCGGCGCCGGCGATCGGAGCGACGATGCTGAGCGCGCCGGCTGCCATCCCGCGGTAGAACGCGATCAGGCCCACCGTTCCGAAGACGGACGCGACGCATGCCCACAACACCTCCGACCCCGGGGGTCCCTGCCCGCGAATCGCGACCCAGGTCCCGAGCAACGCCCCGCCGATCGGCTGCGCGACGATCAGGACGGCCACCGGCCGGAGCGACCGGCTCTTGAGACCGCCGAGGAAGTCTCCGATCCCCCACGACACGGCGGCCGCCAATGCGAGCGCCGCTGCGACCACTTACGAGCTCGTCCCGGAAGGAGTCACTGGTAGTAACACTGCCAACCGGGATCGGCAGACGCCCCGGCAGGCCGGGGCGCAGCGTCCTACTCGACCGGCCGAGTGGCCGCGACCGCGTCGAGCTGGTTTGCGTGATAGAGCACCGCTGCCTCCGCAGTCCGGGCCGCCCGCAGGTCGTGGTGGACGGCGACTGCATGGAGGAGCTCGGCGCGGACCTCCGTTTCGAGCGCTGCGGCGCGTTCCTCGATCAGCCGCAATCCCAGATGAACATGGCCGAGCAGCCGGCCCTCATCCGTCTGCCGAAAGCTCGGCGCGGGGCCGAGCTCGCGGGCTCGGCCGATGTCGTGGAGCAACGAAGCCGCGAGCAAGAGATCCGTTCGCAGGCGGGGATGTAGCTGCGCGGTTTCGCGGCAGACCGTCGCGACGCCGACCGTGTGCTCGAGCAGGCCGCCCGCGTAGCCGTGATGGCCGTCTGGCGCCGCCGGCAGCGAGCGCAGCGAGGCGCGGAGGGCGTCATCGGCGAGCAGGCGTCCGACCGTTGCTTTCAGGCCGGGGTGCGCGATCTCGCCGGCGAGGAACTCGAGGAAGCCGTCGAGCTCCTCGGCGTCGCGCCGCAGCGCCGGGGTGAGGGTCGCCGGGTCGGCCTCCGGCGCGGCTTCGAGCGAGCGCACCTCGAGCTGTAACCGGTCGCGGAACTTTTCGACACGTCCGAGCACACGCACGGCATCGCCTTCGGCAAAGCGGCCGTCGAGCAGGTCGACGTCGTTCCAGACGCGGGCCTCGATCCGACCGCTCGCGTCGACGAGCTCGAGTGCCAGATAGGAGGAGCCGTTGCGCGTGCGCAGCCGCTGCTTGCGCGCGACTGCGTAGGTGCCCTCGACGACGCGTTCCTCGGCCAGCTGCGCGATCGCGTTCACGCCGGGAGTCTAGGTCCTGAAGCGGCTGGTAGCGTCCCCGCGCGATGGCTCGAGTTCGGCCGTTCCGGGCCCTTCGCTACTCCCCCGCGGCGGGCCCGCTGGAGCGGCTCGTGGCGCCGCCGTACGACGTGATCTCGCCCGAGGAGCGCGCGCATTATCTGGCGCTCGACCCGCGCAACGTAGTGCACCTGACCCTGCCGGATTCGGAGGATCAAGCTGTACGGAGCCTCCGCGAATGGGAGGCCGACCGAGTGCTGGACGGTGAGGCCGAGCCGGCTGTCTGGGCGCTCTCGCAGACGTATACAGGGCCTGACGGGGTCGAGCGGACGCGGAATGGGCTGGTTGTCGCCCTGCGACTGGAGCCCTACGAGAACCACGTGGTTCTCCCCCATGAGCGCACTCACGCCGGGCCGAAGGAAGGCCGCCTGCGGCTCCTGCGCGCGACCCGGACCCAACTCGAGCCGATCTTCCTGCTTCACGACGGCGACCCGATCGAGCTGCCGCATCGGGAACCCGACCTGGCGGTGGGCGGCGACCGCCTCTGGCGTCTCGAAGACGATCCCGGTGAGCGGTTCGCGGACGCGCAGCTGCTGATCGCCGACGGCCACCACCGCTACGAGACTTCCCTCGCGTTCCACGAGGAGGACGGCAGCGAGGCGAGCGCCTGGATGATGGTCGTGGTCGTCTCGACCGGCGAGGAGGGGCTGACGATCTTCCCCACCCATCGGCTCGCCGAATCGCTCAACGGCGTGCGCGGGACGCCGATCGACGAGCCCGGCGATGAGCTGCCCGGAGTGGTTCTCTATCGCGGAGGCGGCTATGAGCTCCTCGAGGGCGACGGGCTCGACGTGGAGGTCGTCGACGCGCTCTCGCCGCGGGGTGTCACCTATACGCCGCAGCGCGGCGAGGCCGTCGCGGCCGTCGACCGCGGCGAGGCCGAAGCGGCGTTCCTGCTCCGCCCGACGCCGATCGACGACGTGTTCACGCGCGCGCGCGAGGGGCGCGTGCTGCCGCAGAAGACGACCTACTTCTTTCCCAAGCTCACCTCCGGCCTGCTCTTTCAACCGCTTGACTGACTGGCTGGCGACGTGCCGCGCCGCCGTCGAAGACGTGCGTGGCGTGCTCGTCGACCTGCCGACCCGTGTCGAGCGTGAGCCCGTAGTCGGAGCCGGCAAGGGCGGTGACGACACCGTCGCGATCGATGCCGCCGCCGAGGAGGCGATCGTCCGCCGGCTCGAAAGCACCGGCGCGGATTTCACGCTGATCTCCGAGGAGCTGGGCGAGCGCACGTTCGGCTCCGGCGGCTCGACGCACGTCGTCGTCGACCCGATCGACGGGTCGCTGAACGCGAAGCGCGGGATTCCCTTCTTCGCGCTTTCGATCGCGGTGGCGGAGGGCGCGACGATGGACGACGTCCACTTCGGCTACGTCTACGACTTCGGCACCGCTGAGGAGTGGACGGCGACGCGCGGCGGTGGGGCCTTCCTCGGCGATGAGGCGCTCGGCTCGGTCAAGCCGAAGGACGAGATCGAGATCCTGTCGTTCGAGGCGACGCTGACCTCGTCGGTGGCCGAAAAGGCGGCGCAGATGGTCGGGATCGCGTACCGCCTGCGGATCATGGGGTCGCTTGCGCTCTCGCTCTGCCACCTCGCCGCGGGTCGAGTCGACGCGGTCTGCTCGTTGAAGGGGGCGCGCTCGGTCGACATCGCCGCCGCGCAGTTGCTCGTGCGCGAATGCGGGCTCGCGATCGAACTTCCCGAAGCGCCGCCGTTCGCGCAAGCGCCGCTCGACACTGAGGGGCGTTCACGCGTCGTCGCGGCGGGCACACCGGAGCTGTGCCAGAAGCTGTTCACGGCGCTCAGCTAAGACCGATTCGGATCGGTTGTTCCGGCTGGAACTACGACCATTGGCGGAACGGCGTCTTCTATCCGCCGCGCTGCCCGCAGCGGGAGTGGCTCGAGTACTACGCACGGCACTTCGACACGGTCGAGGTGAACGCGACCTTCTACCGTCTGCCGCGCCGCGACGTCGTGACGCGCTGGGTGCAGGTGAGCCCACCGGGTTTCCTCTTCGCCGTGAAGATGAGCCGCTACATCACGCACATCAAGCGGTTGCTCGATCTTGGCTCCGGCGTGCGGACGTTCTACGACCGGATCGAGCCGCTCGTGCGCTCGCCGAAAATGGGGCCGGTGCTGTGGCAGCTGCCGGCGACGTTCCGCCGCGACGACGAGCGGCTGGCCAACGCCGTGGCGAAGCTGCCGCCGGGGCGCCATTGCTTCGAGTTTCGCCACGAGAGCTGGTTCGTGCCCGAGGTCTATGAGCTGCTCCGCTCGGGAGGAGTTGCGCTGGTGATCGGCAACGATCCGCGGCGTCCCTTCCAGACACACGAGCTGACCGCGGACTGGACGTTCATCCGATTCCACTCCGGCTCCCGTGGCCTGCGTGGGAACTACTCGGAGTCGGAGCTCGAGGAGTGGGCGCAGCGGATCGACGAGTGGCGCCGCGACCACGATGTCTTCGCGTACTTCAACAACGATTGGGAAGGGTTTGCCATTCGGAACGGGCTCTGGCTGAAGGAGCGGCTCGGCGTGTGAGCGGGCGCAGGAACGCCTGACGGCGCTGATGCTCGGGAAAAGGGTGTCCCCGAGCGAAGCAGACTTCCCGCCGAAGCGGTTCCGCCGCTTGAGCGTACGCCGTCAGGCCGAAACGAACGGATGCCGTGGCGTAACCGCGGGTAAGAAATGTGTGACTTTCTGTCCACACCGTACGTGCGCGACAGTTCGTGAGGACAGTCCTCAGACGAACTGCCACCAGCGTCCAGGGTGAGAACAGGCAGGTAGGCTCAGGCGGATGGAGGCGTCCCGCGACGAGATCCTGAAGGCGCTCGAGCAGGTCATCGACCCCGAGCTGCGGCGGCCGGTCACCGAGCTCGACATGGTGCGCGAAGTCCAGATCGACGGCGGCGACGTCGCCGTGACGATCGCGCTCACCGTCGCCGGCTGCCCGCTGCGGTCGAGCTTCGAGCAACAAGTCGCCGAAGCGCTCGCACCGGTTGCCGGCGTCGAACGCGTCTCGCTCGACTTCGACGTCATGTCACCGGAGGAGAAGGCGGCGCTGAGCACGAAGCTTCGTGGCGGCGTCACCGAGCGCACGAAGGGCATCTCGCTCGATCGCTCGACGCGCGTGATCGCGGTCGCCAGCGGCAAGGGCGGCGTCGGCAAGTCGTCGCTGACGGTCAATCTCGCCGCCGCCTTTGCTGCGCAGGGACAACGCGTCGGAATCCTCGACGCCGACGTTTACGGCCACTCGATCCCGCATCTGCTCGGGATCCGCCAGCGCCCCGTCGTCGTCGACCGGATGATCGTGCCGCCGGTCAAACATCTGGGCGGACCACATCCTGATGGCGACACCGCCGGCGGAATCGCCGTGAAACTGATGTCGATCGGCTTCTTCCTCGAGGACAACTCGCCGGTGATGTGGCGGGGCCCGATGCTGCACCGCGCGCTGGAGCAGTTCCTCTCGGACGTCCACTGGGGCGAGCTCGACACCCTCGTCGTCGACATGCCGCCGGGCACCGGCGACGTCTCGATCTCCCTCGGCCAGCTCCTGCCACGTGCGGAGGCCGTGATCGTGACCACGCCACAGCCGCTGGCGCAGGAGATCGCCGCGCGCGCGGCGCTGATGGCGCAGAAGACGAACATGCGCCTGGTCGGGGTGGTCGAGAACATGAGCGGCGAGGTCTTCGGCTCGGGCGGCGGCCAGGAGCTCGCGGACGACCTTCACGTCCCGCTGCTCGGGACCGTGCCGCTCGACCCGGCGCTCCGCGAGTCCGGCGATGCGGGCGAGCCGCTCGTGATCGCGAGCCCGGAGACGCCGGCCGCAGCCGCGATCTCGGCCGTCGCCGAGGCAATCGCCGAGACGCGCCGGGAGCAGGGCGTCGGCTTCGTGAAGGCGCTGCCGGTCCTCTCCTGATCAACGTCCCCGGCAAGCTCCGTGGCCTCGGCTTTTCGGCCGAGGACGCCGAGACGCTCGCCGACCATTTCCTCGACGCCGAGAAGCGCGGCCGCACCGGTCATGGCCTCTCGCGCGTCGACTGGCTCGGGACGTTGCCGGATCTCGACCCTTCGGCGCGGCCGGAGGTCGAGATCGCCGAGGGCGGGTACGAGCGCTGGGACGGCCGCGGCGCGCTGGGCTACCTGACGCTCGCCGCGATCGTGGAGGCGCAGCTTGCCGATCCGCCGGAGCGGGCGCGCGTGATCGTTGCCGCGAACTGCTTCCCGACCGGGATGCTCGGCTACTGGGTCCGCAAGCTGGCCCAGGGCGGGTTTGTCGCGGCGCTGACCGCGACCTCCCCGGCGCGGCTCGGCTCTCCCGCGGGTGGGCCGAAACTCGCAGGCACGAATCCGCTCGCGATCGCGGTTCCGAGCTCGGATGGCAGGCCGATCGTCGCCGACGTTTCGATGGGTGCCGTCACCTACGGGGACGTCCTCACCGGCGCAGCCGCGCCGGACGAGCTCGTCCCGTTCGGCGGCGAGCAGGCGCACAAGGCGTTCGCGCTCGCCTTGGGGCTGCAGCTGCTCGTCGACTCCCTGACCGGCGCTGACGGCTACGGCGCCGTGCTGTTACTCGCGCGGCCGGAGGGCGATCCGGTGCCGGCTCTCCGGGCGCTAGCCGCCGGCGTCCGGCTCCCCGGCGACCAACGCTGAGGCGTCCTTGCGATGCCGATCGAAGGCCGTGCCGCCTTTGCCGACGCGGCCGTCTAACCCCGGCCGAAGGTGAGTCGGCTTTTATGAACGAGGCTCCAAGGTTGCGACAAAGCGAGGGTCGTCGCGGATCGAGTCGAAGTCCGAATCCGTCTTGGCGTAGTCGCGCGTCTGCTCGGGCTCGAGCTCGACGGCGCGCTGGAAGTGCTGGATCGCGCGCTCCTTGTCGCCGACGCGAGCCTCGAGGCAGGCGGCGTTGAAGTGGCCCTGCCACGCATCTGGATGTTGCTCGAGCAAAGTTCCCATGAGTTCCCGCGCCTTCTCCAGCTCGCCCTTGTCGGCGTAAGCGTTCGCAGCGAAGACTTCTTCCCAGAGCGACTGCTCGAAGACGACGCCCGGCTTTGCTCCCACCGCAAGGACTGCCGTGCCGTCTTCGGCGGCGACCGCACCGCGCTTCGTGTTTGGCCGCACGAAGACAATCGTCCCGGCGGGCGCATCGACCTCCTCCTCCCCGAGCGTGAACATGGCACGGCCGCGCAGGACGACGTACATCTCCTGGTGGTTGTCGCGCTCGGAGTGCTCCTCGATCACGCGCCGGCCGGCGTCCCCGGTGTAGGCGTTCGTGCCGAAGGCCGTGATCCCGAAGCGGCGACGAACGGGCCGCCAGACGAACTCGCCGCCGGGGTTTTTGATCGGCAGCTCCTCGAGCTCGTCGATGTGCGCGACCTCGTAGCCCTCGCTCACGAGAGCTCCCTCAGCTCTCCCAGGACAACCGGATCGATCTCTGCAACTCCGTCCACGCGTTCCTCCAGGTTGACGTTACCCGCCCACCGGTTGAACGCGTCCTCGAGCTCTCCCTCGTAGCCGAGCTTGGCCAGCCGGTCGCGCAGCTCCCTCGCGAGCGTCTCGTCGACAGCCAGCCATTCGTCTCGCGGCGTCTCGCCGAACAGTGCCTCGTGGAGGCGATAGAGGCGGCGGAGCTCCTCCAGCGGCCGCTCGTGATCCTCGACCCGCAGCTCGACGACAGTGTCCGAGAGCTTGCCGTAGCCGCCGTCCTGCTCGACGACGAGGAGCGCCGCCGACTGCTGGCCGCGCCGGTCGCCCCCCGCGGCCTGCGCCGCGTCGAGACAGGCAAGGAGCCGCTCCGGCAGGGGGCCGCTGGACGACCCAAAGGTCTCGGCGATCGCGTCGACCGTCTCGGCTGAGACGAGGATGTTGCCCTGCGCCGCGTAGCAAGGGCCTGTTCGGCCGCCCGCCCACTCCATGCACTCGGCGCCGGTGAAGCTCGCGCCGCGGCCCTCGCTGTCGACCACGCCGAGCTGGCGGTGATCGCGGCCCTCGTCCGCCGAGGTCAGCCGCTCGACGACGTCTTCGGCCGAGAGCCCCTCTCGCAGGAGGTTCAGGCCGTCGGGGCCGTAGCGAGGGTTGGCGTAGGCCTGGGTGGCGATCGCTCCGACCTGAGGCTCGGCCCAGGGAACGACCGAGCCGACGGCGAGGAACTTCGATTGGGTTGCGACGCCCCACTGGCCGGCGTCGAGATCGCAGGCCGCGATCGAATAGGTGGAGACAAGCTCAGCCATAGGTCAGCTCGCGGAGGTCGAGCTCGAGCAGCTCGGCGTGGTTCTCAGGAACGAGCACGCTCGCCACCTCGGGGCGTTTCAGCGCGGCAAGGATCGCCTCGACCGAGTCGGCGCGGACGACGACCGGCGTTCCTTCGGCGTGTGCGGTGCGCAGCCTCGCATCGTCGGACACATCGTCGAGCACGAACGCTTCGTCGAGCGGGACGAGCGGGTCGCCCTGGACGGCGAGCTCGGGGACCCGCCTGCCTGTGGCGCCGAACCAGCGCTCTCTCAAACGGTGATCGTCTCCCCCGGCTCCAGCGCGAGGATCTCGACGCCGGGCGCGTGCTGTCTGAGCTCGTCCGGAGTGCCTTTGAGCAACGGGAAGGTTCCGTAATGGCATGGGATGCACCGCTTCGTCCCGAGGAGCTCGAGCGCGACCCCGGCCTCACGAGGATCCATCGTGAAGTGTCCGCCGATCGGTAGCACGGCGATGTCAGGGGCGTAGATCCGGCCGATCAGCTCCATGTCGCCGAAGACGCACGTGTCGCCTGCGAAGTAGAGCTTCGTCCCGTTTTCGAGCTCGACCACGATCCCGGTCGCCTCGCCGAGGTAGTCGCCGTCGTCGCTCGAGCTCGAATGGAAGGCGTTCGTCAGGGTGAACTTGATCCCGTCGACGTCGACCGTGCCGCCCTTGTTCGGCCCCGGCATCTCGCCGACCTCGGCTCCCTGCTCGCCGAGCCAGCTTTTCAGCTCGATGATGGCCACGATCTCGGCCGAGAACTCCTTGGCGATGTCCACGACGCTGCCGACGTGGTCGGAGTGGCCGTGCGTGACGGCGATGATGTCCGCCCGCTCAGGCTTCTTTTCGCCGTCGGGGCACTTCGGGTTATCCAGCCACGGATCGACGTAGATCCGCTTCCCGTTGGGACTGTCGACCCGGAAGCTCGCATGGCCGAGCCAGGTAACCGAAACGTCAGGCATTCAACCTCCTCCTTGAATTCGCGAGCGTAACGGGAGGAGATATGCGCCGTCCGGCGAACGCGTAACCATCTCCGGCCGACTCTCCCCGATCGCCCTGGTTCTCGCTGCGGCGTTGGCCGACCACTTCGGTGCGCATGCGCTTGCTTTCGACGCGCTGCTCCTCGCCGTGCCGGTAACGGCGATCGCCGGGCTGCGCAGCGTCGCCGACCGCCTCGACGGCAAGGCCGAGCCGACGCACGCCTACGGGTGGGCGCTCGTCCTCGCGTTCCTGCTCGTTGCGACCGCCGCCCGAGCGCCGTCGGTCGGCGACCCCTCCGTCCCGGCCGTGGCGCGCTCGGCGCTGATCGCCTGCGTCGCCGTCTTCTGCCTGCAGGCCCTCGCCGCGCTCGCGAGCGAGCTGAGGGACAGTCCCTAGAAGGGAAGGGCGCCGGCGGCTTGCTTCGCGACGTGGATCAGCGGCTCCACGGCGATGAACGAGGCGACCGTGACGCCGAGAGCCAAGAGAACCGACGTCTGAAGCATGGCGTCGCGCGGTGGGGAGCCGCCGGCGACGGGGCTCGGCGTCAGCTGCAGCTCGGTGGCCGGCCGCATGTACATCGCCCGGACGACGGCGAGGTAGTAGTAGAGGCTGACCGCCGTCGCGACGACGCCGACGATCACGAGCCACGTCCAGCCGTGCCTGTACGCGGCGGAGAAGGCGTAGAACTTGCCGACGAAGCCGCCCGTCGGCGGCAGGCCGGCAAAGCCGAACATGAACGTGCACATAGCGACCCCGAGCGCCGGCCGTTCCCAGCCCATCCCGGCGAGGTTGTCGAGCGTCACCGGCGCTGCGAGCTCTCGCTCACGCGCGGCGACCACCGCGAAGGCTCCGATGGACATCGCCGAGTACGGGATCAGGTAGTAGAGGAGCGCCCGGGCGCCGATCGCGTTGTCGGCGGCGATCGGAATCAACATGAAGCCGGCGTGGGAGATCGAGGAATAGGCGAGCATCCGCTTGACGCTGCGCTGAACCAGGGCGGCGAGATTTCCGATCAGCAGCGAGGCGCAGGCGATCGCGGCGAGCGCGATCGTCCAGAGGTGGGCTTCCTGCGGGAATGCCGTTCGCAGGACGCGCAGCGTCAGGACGAGCGCCGCCGTCTTGGTCGCCGCGGCCATGAAGCCGGTGACCGGTGTCGGCGCGCCCTCGTAGACGTCGGGCGTCCACATGTGGAACGGCGCGGCGGAGGCCTTGAAGCCGAGGCCCACGATGATCATCGCCAGACCGGCCACGAGCAGCGCGTCGCCTGACAGATGCTGTGCCCCGATTGCCGCGGAGATCCGGTTGAAGGCGAGCTCCCCCGTGGCGCCGTAGACCAGGGCCGACCCGAACAGCAACACCGCCGACCCGAAGCCGCCGATGATCAGATACTTGAGGCCGGCCTCCAGCGATCCCTCGAGCTCGCGGTCGATCGCGCAGAGGATGTACAGCGAGATCGAGAACCACTCCAGGCCCAGGAACAGCGTCATCAGGTTGTTCGCCGAGACGAGGAAGCACATGCCGGCGCCGGCCGCCGTCAGGAGGGCGTAGTACTCGGCGATGTGCTCGTCCCGCATCCGCCTCACGTAGGAGACGCCGACGGTGAGCAGGCCCGAGCCCGCAATGATCACCTGCGCCAGTGCGCCGAACCGGTCGCGGCGGACCGAGTCAGCGATCACGCTGTGGACGTCAGGCGTGTGGACGTAGATGACGATCGCGTATACGAGCGCGCCGGCGAAGCCGAGCCCGGCGGCGAGGGCGCCGAAGTCGCGGCGGTTCTCCCGCGGCAGCAGGACCGCGCCCATCAGTGCGAAGCCCATGGCGCCGAGCAGGATCAGCTCCGGAGCAAGGGCGAACCAGTCGACGTGGGGTTGTGGGATCACGGAGATGAGACCGCGACGGTGGACGGAGGAGTCGGCGGACGCGTCAGCGCGAGCTGATCTGCGATCGCGTTCGCTGCGCGGTCATCGGCGAACGATCGCTCGGTGATCGCAGCCGGCCAAACCGACAGCGCGAGCAGGCACGCCAGCAGCGGCACGATCGCCCCGAGCTCGCCCGGTCGCAGATCCAGCGCCTCGGGAGTCACGGCAGGCCCCGGGTTGCGGTGCAACACCGCCGAGATCAGCCGCAGCATGTACATCGCCGCCAGCACGATCGCGACGGCGCCGACGACGGAATAGCCCCAGCCGCGGGTGAAGACGCCGGCGAGGATCGCGAACTCGCCTGCGAACGCCGATGAGCCCGGTACCGCCAGGCCGATGATCCCGGTCGTCATCAGCACTGTCGCCAGGATCGGCCGTCCCCGCGCGAAGCCCCCGACCCGCGCGAACTCGCCGGTCGTCGCGCGCCGCTCGATCCCGCCGGCGAGCAAGAACAGCGCCGCGGTGATCAGGCCGTGGTTGACCATCTGCAGCACGGCGCCGTTCAGGCCGAGATCGTTGACCGCGAAGACGCCGAAAGTAATCAGCCCGATCTGCGCCAAGGACGAGTAGGCGATCACGCCCCGGATGTCCGGCGCGCGGAACGCCAGCAGCGACCCGTAGACGAGCCCGACCGCTGCCAGAACGAGGATCAACGTCCGGAAGTCCTTCGTCGGCTCCGGGAACTTCGTGATCGCGATCCGGATGAAGCCGTAGATCGCGGCCTTCGAGACGACCCCGCTCAGCACGGCCGACACCTCCGGCGGCGACTCGCGATATGCGTCCGGGAGCCACCCGTGCAGCGGAAACAGCGGCGCCTTGACCGCGAACGCGGCCACG
>Ga0307277_10000486_pt1 | contig 14695 bp, 11 predicted proteins | sample ER_DNA_116_FD_194473 | JGI IMG/M metagenome (GOLD analysis project Ga0307277, IMG submission 194473) | Bulk soil microbial communities from the East River watershed near Crested Butte, Colorado, United States - ER_DNA_116 | ecosystem: Environmental > Terrestrial > Soil > Floodplain | place...
CACCCAGCAGCAGCAGGGCCAGCAGCAGCAGCAGCAGCAGCAGGCACAGGCACCACAGGGGCAGGAGCAGCAGGTCGAGCCCGTGGAGGCAAAAAAGCCGAAACCGCGGCCGAGAAAGAAGCCCGCCCCCAAGGCCAAGCCGGCATCCGCTGAAACGCCTGCCGCGTAAGAACGACTAAGCAGAATGCTCATCCTCGTCCCGATCGCGTTCGCGGCGGGCGTCATCACCGCGTTCACGCCCTGCATCCTCCCGGTGCTCCCGATCGTGCTCGCCGGTGGAGCAGGAGCGGGAAGCCGACGGCCGTATGCGATCGCCGCCGGCCTCATCACGACGTTCACCGCCTTCCTGCTCGCCGGCGCGTGGCTGTGGGGCCTGATCGGCATCAGTGCAAAGCACCAGATCCAGATCGGGGCGGCCCTGTTGCTCGCGCTCGCGCTGACACTGATCGTGCCGAAGGTGGGCGAGCTCGTAGAACGACCTTTTCGCTTCGCCACTCGCCGGCGCGCCGGTGATCTCGGCGGAGGCTTCTTCCTTGGCGCGAGCCTCGGGCTCGTCTTCATCCCGTGTGGCGGGCCGGTGCTCGCAACACTGACGGCGAACGCAGCGACAGATCGCGTCGGCGGGTGGATCGTCGCGATCGCGTTTGCGTACGCCGCCGGCGCGGCGCTGCCACTGTTCGCGATCGCCCACGGTAGTCGGGGCCTGGCGGCGCGGTTCCGCCACCACGCACAGGCTGTTCGGATCGCGGGCGGTGTGCTGATGGCCGCCGCAGCCATCGTCATCTATCAGGGCTGGGCAGAGAGCCTCCAGACCAGGGTGCCCGGTTACGCGCAGTGGGTGCAGGACGCCGTCGAGGGCAACTCGGCATCGAAGGCTCGGCTCGACCGACTGGGAGGGAAGACCAAGACGGTCTTCGCTCCCCGCGGAGGGCAGCTGGCATCACAGCTCGGCAAGGTGCCGTTGAAGGACTACGGCGGCGCACCCGATGTCCACGACATCTCGGCGTGGATCAACTCGCGCCCGCTCAGCCTCACCGACCTCCGCGGCAAGGTGGTGCTCGTCGACTTCTGGACCTACTCGTGCATCAATTGCCTACGCACGCTTCCGTATTTGAAGGCGTGGGATGCGCGCTACCGCTCGAAGGGCCTCGTCATCCTCGGCGTGCACACACCCGAGTTCGCATTCGAGCACGATCTGGGCAACGTACGCGCCGCTGTCAAGCGTCTCGGCATCGGCTACCCGGTTGCCCTCGACAACGACTACGGAACCTGGAAGGCGTACTCGAACAACTACTGGCCCGCGGATTACCTCGTCGATCAGGCGGGACGCGTACGCGACGTCCACTTCGGTGAAGGGGACTATGCAAAGACGGAGCAGGACATCCGTCTCTTGCTCGAGGCCGGCAACGCCGGCCGGCTGCCGCAGGCCGGGTCTGATACGGACCGCACGCCACTGGAAATCAGGACGCCCGAGTCATATCTCGGGTACCTGCGCATCGGCAACTACATGGGCTCGCCTCTGAGAACGGACCGCGAGGCCACGTACCGCTTCCCGGCGTCGCTGACTCAGGACTCATTCGCATACGCCGGAATCTGGAAGGTCGCAGGAGAGCGAATCGTCGCCGGGGACAATGCGCGCCTCCGCCTGAACTTCACGGCGCGCACGGTGCACCTCGTGCTGACCGGTAAAGGCTTCGTGACGGTCAAGTTGAACGGCAAGCAGGAGCGGACTGTGCGGATCGACGGCGACAGGCTGTACACGCTCGTCACGCAGGCGAGCGCGTCGGACGGCCTGCTCGAGCTGGGCTTCACGCCCGGCCTGGCGGCTTACGCTTTTACGTTCGGCTAGCGGTACTAGGGCTGCTCGGACGGACCACGCTCTGGTCCTCCGTTGCCGCGCTCGCGCTCGCGAAGGAAGCGCGTCAGCTCGGCCGCCAGTGATTCGCCTGAAGGGATGTCCTCCTCGTCTTCCAGCAGCTCGGCGCGCTGCTCCAGCTCCTCGACGTACGCCGAGGTCTCCTCGTCGGAGGAAACCGCCTCGCTCACCTGTTCGCTATAGCGCTCCGAGGCCTCCTCCAGCTCGGCCGTGTCGACCTGCGTCCCGAGGACGTCGCCCAGTCGTTGGCAGAGCGCCAGCGCGGCGCGAGGGCTCGGCGCGAGCGACACGTAGTGAGGGACCGCGGCCCAGAGGCTGACCGACGGAATGCTCGACCGGCTGAACGCGTCGTGAAGCACACCCACGATGCCCGTCGGGCCTTCGTAGCGCGAGCGCTGCAGGCCCAGACGCTCGATCAGTTCCTGATCGGTCGCCCCACCAGTCACCGGCGACGGTCTGGTGTGCGGCACGTCGGCGAGCAACGATCCGAGCGTGATCATCATTTCGACACCGAGCTCGCGTGCAAGCTCCGCAATCATGTCGGTGAACGTCTGCCAGCGCAGATTCGGCTCGATCCCTAGCAGCAAGACCGCGTCGCGATCGGCACCCGGAATCGGCGCGTGGTAGAAGGCGTTCTCCGGCCATTCGATGTGCCGCGTCTGACCGTCGACCAGCGAGACGTGAGGGCGGGTCGCCTGGAAGTCGAAGAAGTTCTCGGGCTCGATATCGGCGAACCGGTCCGCCTCCCAGATCTTGGCGAGGTATCCGCCCGCGAGCGAGGCACCCTGGCCGCCGTCGTTCCAGCCGCGAAATGCCGCGATCAGAACCGGCTCGCGCAGGCTCGGTCGGGTGACGATGCGAAGTTCGTCAGTGATCGGCGAAGTCTACGTTCGGCCGGAAGAACAGCGTCGCAAGGGCGACCGTGCCCACCCAGACGGTGGCCGCCAGAAAGACGTGCAGCAGCACCAGCCCCCACGGCAGGTGTGTGCGCCACTGCAGCTCCCCCAGCCCCATCTGGGCGAGGAGAACCACGAAGACTGCAGCACCGAACGTGAAGAGCCGCGGCGCGCGATCACGGCGCGCGGCGAGGTAGCCGAGGCTGAAGATGAAGGTCAGCAGGAAGATCCCCACGATCGACGCGTGGACGTAGACGATCGGCTCCAGGCGTCCCAGTCGGTCGATCTTGTCGGCCGCGCCCCCACCGGAGTGCGGGCCGGACGCGGTCGCGAGCGCTCCGCTGACGATGAGCACGAAGCCCGCGCTCACGAACGCGAGTCCCAGGCGGCGCAGCTCCGGAGGTACGAGCGGCTCGACTCTGCCCACCACCGCTGCACGCACCTCGAGGACGAGAACCGTCGCGCCCGCGAGCAGTGCGATCGACAGCAACAAATGAATCATCACGATCGGCCAGCGCAGATCGGTCGCGATCGCAAGGAGACCGATCGGCGCCTGCGCGAGGGTTCCAAGAAACACGGCAAGTGCAATGCGCCGAACCAAGAGCGGGAGCCCGGGCACGCGCCGCACCGCGAGCCAGGCGAGCAGCGTCACGACGATCGTCACGCCGCCGACGAGGCGGTTGCCGAACTCGACGAATGCGTGCGCGTCCTTCGCCGGCAGCGGATGCCCCGCTTCGCAGCCCGGCCACGCCCGGCAGCCGAGGCCGGAGTCGGTGAGGCGCACCGCTGCCCCGGTGCCGATGATGAGCCACAGCGCACCGAGTTGCACGAGCACGAGTGGATAGATCTGCGCAGGAGTGAGAACGAGCGCCCGAAGCCGAGCGAGCGCCGTGGGCTGGGCGTGCACGGCTTCGAGTCTATTCAGAGGGGATCGAGAATCGCCGGGTAGCCGTCCGCGCCGTCAAACGGTGTCGGGCGTGAGCCGAGGAAGAGCGGGCGATCGGCAGCGTTTAGGAGCACGGGCATCATGTCCGGCCCGCGCAGGTGTCCGAGGATCCCCTCGGCGCAGGTCGACTCTCCGAACTCGGTCACGCGGTCTGCGCGCACTCCCGGGCCGGAGACGACGAAGGGAACCGGATCGCCGGAGTGGATCACGTCCGGCGACGCGGGCGTGGCGTGATCCCCGGTGACGCAGACGATCGCGCGGTCCGTCGGCAACTCGCCGAGTGCGCCGTCGAGGGTCTCGATCATCTCCTGCTTCTGCCGAGGGTCCTTCGTGTGCCCCGCGGCGTCCGCGCTCTTGACGTGGCAGAAGACGAACGTGTCTCCCGCGTCGAGCCGGTCATGGGCAAGCGCGACCCGCCCACGCAGGTCCGCGGCCGCGTCGGCGGTCTCGGGTTCCTCGCGCTCGGCAAGGCCGACGGCGAGCGCAAGACCTCGCAGGAATGCCGAGCTCGCGATGAAAGTTCCGCGTAGACCGTGCCGTTGCTCGAACGTCGGGACCTTGCGCGGCCTGCCCCACCACTTCAGCGTGATCACATTGAAGCGCTCGCCTTCCAGGCGTCGCATGACTTCGCGGCTCCACTCCTCCGCTGCATGAGCCGTTCGCTCCGCCTCGGGAACGAGCGCCTGCGGGCGCAACACCGGATGACGGTCGCGGAAGAAGGCGTCGCTGTCGGTCACGCGCTCATCGGCGCCTCCGGCGACGCGCAGAATCGCCTCACCCCGCCAGACGTGGGCCAGTGAGAAGGTCAGGCCGTCGATCGTGATCCCGTCGCACAGTTCGACGAGTCGCTCCGCTTCCTCCGCATCACGGTCAGGATCCGGTCGCCCGGTGAGCCACCAACCATCTTCACGGCGCTCGGCCGGCCGGAGCGCGGCGTATGCAAAGACGTGCTCAGCGCTCACGTCCTGTCCGCGACCGAGAGCCTCGAAGACGCCGCGGCCCGGGAACTCGTCGGGCCGGTAGCCGAACATCGACCAATGGGCGACCTCGCTGGAAGGCGCTCGCCCCGGGCCGATCGCATACAGAACACCGGTCGAACCGGAAGCACAGAGCCGATCGAGATTAGGAGTCTTCGCCGCCTCCAGCCCACTGCGCCCGCCGAGCGACTCGTGTGCGCGGTCGGCTAGCCCATCGAGCAGGAGGACGACGATCGGGTGCATTCAGGCCGAGACGCGCTCGAGCGACCGGATCACGCGTGCCACTCCGGGCGGGACCAGCGCCTCCCATTCGCCGCCGGAGCGCAGCGCCGCCCGAACGTCGCCGCCGGAGATCTCTTTGTCGACGCCCTCGTCGAGCACCACGACGTCGTAACCGGCCTCACGCATCCGCTCGAGCTTCGTCCCGCCCCACTTCGAGAACAGTCGCAGGTATTGCGTGACGCCCGCCGGCACGTACGCGGGCCAAAGCTCGGGCTCGTTGACCGGGAACGGGATCACGTGGGCGCGGATGCCCTCGTCCTCGGCGACAGCCTCGATCATCAGCAGCCGCTCGACGTACGTGAACGGATTCGACTCGGGCAGGTGGCGCAGCGGATCGCTCGGCTCCTCCTTGATGCGCTGCGGATCGGGATTCGTGATCCCGACGAACACCTCCTCGGATTGCGCGGCCGCCCCGCGGAGGTATTCGAGGTGTCCGTTGTGGAAGGGCTGGAACCGCCCGTGAATCATCCCGACGCTCACTCGACGAAAACGCCGGCGCCCTCCTCCACGCGGCCGATCCTGCGAAGGAAGAGCCTGCGCGCCGCGAACTCCGCCTCGAGCGCGGCGCCCTGCTCCGCCGGAAGCGAGACCAGCAGGCCTCCTGCGGTCTGCGGGTCGTAGCCGAGCGCGGCGAGCGTGTCGGAGACGCCGTTGATCGTCACATGCGCTGCAGCGAAGTCGCGGTTGCGAGGATCGCCGCTCGTCCGCACGCCTTTGCGCGCGACGTCCAGGGCGCCGTCGATGGCCGGGAACCGCTCCGACTCGAGGCGAATGCAAACGCCGCTTCGGTCCGCGACTTCGTGGGCGTGCCCGAACAGCCCGAAGCCGGTGACGTCCGTGACTGCGTTGGGTTCGAGCGGGCGCAGCACCTCGGCCGCATCCTTGTTCAAGGTGCGCATCCAGCGAACGGCACGCTCGAGCTGCATGTCGCCGGCGTTGCCCTGCTTGTAGCCGGTCATGATCAGTCCGGTACCGAGCGGCTTGGTCAGGAAGAGCGCGTCGCCGGGGCGTGCGCCGTTCTTCGGCCAGATTCCGTCGGGATGCACCATGCCGACGACCGCGAGGCCGTACTTGGGCTCCGCATCGCGAATCGTGTGACCCCCTGCCAGCAGTCCGCCGGCAGCGCGCACCTGCGCGTCCGCAGCGGCAAAGATCTCCGCGAGCATCTCGACCGGCAACTCTTCGGGGAACGCAGCAATCGAGAGCGCCAACAACGGAGTTCCTCCCATTGCGAACACGTCGTTGAGCGCATTCGTCGCGGCGATCGCCCCGTAGTCGCCCGGATCGTCAACGACCGGCGGGAAGAAGTCGAGCGTGAAGATGAGCGCGCGCTCGTCGTCCAACCGGTACACGGCGGCGTCGTCGGCGGGCGCCAGGCCGACAAGGAGGTTCTCGGCCTCCACGGGAACGAAGCCGGCGAGCAGCTGCTCGAGGCGGGCCGCCGAATATTTCGCGGCACACCCTCCGCACGAGGCGAGGTCTGTCAGTTTGACGCGCCCTGTTTCGGTGTCCAAAGCAGCCCTCCCGAGGGTTGAACGGCGAAATGTAGGGGTCTGTGAGCCTTTCGTCTACAGACTGCGGTCGGTTCACCCTTGTTACGACCTGATGACCCCTTCTATTCCCGCCTGCCGAGAGGATTAGCCACGGGGGAACCATTGTGGTTCCCCCGTGGCGTTCAGGGGAGAGGAGGAGCCTTTCGGTTCCCCCGCGCCCCAGTTCTGCACGGTCGGCGTGGCACCTTCCGACTTGAAAGGATGGCTGCGTGGACAGGGCGGCGCTAGTCACAGGTGGCTCTTCTGGTATCGGCTTCGCGATCGCGAGCATGCTGCGCGAGAACGGGTTCGCCCTGACACTCGCCGCCAGGACACAGGCGAAGGTCGATGCAGCCGCCGGGACGCTCGGGGCTCATGCCGTCGTCGCCGACGTCGCGAAGGACGCGGACTGCCGCCGCCTTGTCGACGAGCATCGCAAGCAACACGGCCGGCTCGACGTGCTCGTGAACTCCGCCGGCGTCGGGATCGCCGGCCCCGTCGACGAGCTCGAGACGAAGCACATCGACCTGCAGCTGAACGTCAATCTGCGGGGAACGATTCTGGTGACTGCCGCCGCGCTTCCGCTGTTGCGAGAAGCACGCGGTCTGATCGTGAACATCGCGTCGATTGCCGGGACGGGCCCCGCCGGACAGCTGTCGGTCTACGGGGCGAGCAAGGCGGGGGTGATCAACTTCACGGGCTCCCTCGGCCGCAACGAGGAGAAGCACGGCGTCCGCGCGACCGCGCTCAGCCCGGGCTTCGTGGACACGCCGATGACTTCGTGGGCCCCGGTCCCGCCGGAGCGCATGATTCGCCCGGAAGACTGCGCCGAAGTCGTGCAGGCGCTACTTCGGCTCAGCCCCTATGCGCGACTCCCCCATGTCGTGATCGAGCGCGTGGACTCGGCAGAGCTCGGCGCCTAGAGCTCGCCAGGCGTGCGAATGATCTTCCACACCAGATAGAGCCCGAGCGCGAACGCGCAACAGAATCCGGCGAAAGCCAGCCAGCGCAGATCGTGCACACGCGCCAGGAGCGCCGACGAAACCAGCAGCGCCGCGACGATCACTGAACTCCCCACGCGGTTCGCCGTCGAGCGCATGACGCGCTCGAGCGCCTCGAGGTCCGTGGGCACGATGCCCACCTTGAACGTACCGGTCTCGAGCCGGTTGACCAGCTGGCCGACACGGCGCGGCATGCGGCCGAGCGGCTCGAGCTGTGTGTACAGCCACGAGAAGAGCTGATTCGGCTCCAACCGCCGCTCGGTTTCGGCGAGCATCACCTCGAGCGAGTCCTCCTCCATCAGCGCGATCGGGTCGAGCTCCGGGTAGAGCCTCCGCGCAATCGAATCGGCCTGGGCGAGGGTCTTTCCCACTAATGCGAATGTCGTCGGCAAGCCGATCCCGTGCTCGAAGGAGATCCGCTGCAGGTCGGTGAGCGCTTCGCCCGCGCGGATCCTCGCGAGCGGACGACCGTGATAACGCGGCAGCTTCCGTCTGATGTCCTGCTGGAAGCCCGGCTCGTCGGAGCCGAAGCTGGTGCGTGAGAGCCCGATGATCAGATCGGCGACGTCGTCCGCGCGGTTCTGGGCGATGGCGAGGAGCAGCAGGGCGAGGTTCCGGCGCGTGTCGTCGTCGAGCCGGCCGAGCAGCCCGAAGTCGACGAGCGCGAGTCGACCGTCCGTGGTGAGCAGAACGTTGCCGCGGTGCGGATCGGCGTGGTACACGCCTTCGACAGTCACTTGATAGACGTAGGCGCGGAAGAACTGACGCGCTAGCTCCTCCGCGCGCTCCCGTGCGAGCCCGTGATCTGCATCGACCTTCTGCCCGTGAATCCGTTCGAGCACGAGCACCTTCTCGGTCACGTATGGGCGAATGACCTCGGGGACGACGAGATCCTCGTACTGGCTGAGCACGCGGCCGATGATCTCCGTGTTGTTCGCCTCCTCGACGAAGTCGAGCTCGGCGCGGAGGTGTGCTTCGAGTTCGTCAGCGAGCGCACGGGATTGCAAGAGCTGCGCCCGCTCCGAGTGCCGCTCGAACAGCTCCGCGGTCGACCGCAGGAGCGCGAGGTCGAGCTCGATCTGCTCCTCGATCCGCGGTCTCCGTACCTTGACGATCACTTCTCGGCCGCTGCTCAGCAGCGCCGTGTGCACCTGCGCGATCGACGCCGTCGCCACGGGCTCGGGGTCGACGCGAACGAAGACGTCGGCGGAGAGCTCCTCAGCGATCACGCGCTCGATTTCCGGGAACGGCACCGGCGGGACGTGGTCGACGAGCTTCTCGAGCTCGTCGATATAGACGTCCGGAAGCAGGTCGGGGCGCGAGGAGAGAAGCTGCCCGAGCTTGATGTACGTCGTGCCGAGCTGCTCGAGCGCCTGGCGGAACTCGCGGGCGCCCTCGCGCGTCGCGGGGCGGCCACCCCACACGCCGAGCTCGCGCAGCACGCGCAGCAACCCCGTCTTCCTGGCGACCCGCCCTACGTACAGCGCGCGCTTCCAACGCTCTCTCCTGACGCCCATCCGGGCGATATCTCCCGCTGCTCAGGCTTGGAAACGCGCCGGCTTCACGCGCTGCCGCGCGAGGAAGCTGTCCACCGCTTCGCGGTGGACGCGCAGGACCCGGCCGACGCGCACCGCATCGAGTCGACCGTCGTGGATCAGCCGCCTGATCGTCTCAGGGTGCACGCCGAGCTGATCCGCCACCTCGCGTACGCTGACGAGCCCGGGATCTCCGCCTGCAGAGGACACTCCTCGAGAAGACTTGCAGGTTCCACGGTCAGGCGCATGAGCCGTTCGAGCCAGTGCCGAGGACCGGAGGCCCCAGCGGCTCGGCGCGCTTGCTCCGAAACGGCTCGTCCAGCAGCCACTGTCAGCCGCCGGCACTACTCAGCGCACGGCGGCGAGCAAAGCGCGCAGGGTTCACGCTAGATCTCGTTGCCGTCGTGCGACCCGTCGGGCCACAAGCTCAGCGCCGGCAGCAACGCGGCTCCGATGAGGACTGCGAAAACTGCGAAATAGATCAGTCGAGCTCTGGACATGGAGTCACCTCCTTTCGACAGCTGGGTTAGAAGCGGACGTCTTGCAGCGCGTCGGCGGCCTGGCGGTAGAGCCGGGCGGCAGTCCGATCGTCACCGCGGCGAGTGGCAAGGTCACCCTGTGCGACCCACGCCGATGCACGGTGGCTCCCGGATGAGAGCTGGTCGTACGCGCGCTCGCCGGCCTGGAACGCCACGTCGGCCTCGTCGAGCCGATCCTGCTCGAGCAAGGAACGGCCCAGCACGAGTTGGGCGTTGCCGATCTCACCAATCTCGTCAACGCGGTCCCCGAGCAGCTCGAGGGCGTACCGCGCCTGCTCCTCGGCCCGCGTGACGTCGCCGGTGCGCAGGTGAACCTGGGCGATGCCGTTGACCGCATGTGCGGCCTCCGCGTCGTTTCCGACCTCGAGGGCGATGCGAACAGCATCCTTGAGGAGGTCCACGGCCTCCTCGGGATGACCGAGGAGGAAGTTGATCCCGCCAAGGTTGTTGAGCAGGCGACCGAGGTTGGTTCGATCCGAAAGCTCTTCGTACGCGGCCTTCGCCCGCTCGGCGTATGAGCGTGCGAGGACCCAGTGCCCCTCGCGGTCGGCGATGATCGACGCCTGGAAATAGACGTCGGCGGCCGTGCGCTTGTCGCTCAGGCCTTCGGCCAGCTCGAGTGCGCGTTCGACGTCCTCTCGCGCAGCCTCGAGATCGCGGCGCCGGCGATAGCAGCGCGAGCGCCAGGCGAGAATGCTCGAGCGCAGCTGATCTGACGGAATCTCCGAGCGCTCGGCCAGCTTGAGCGCCTCGTCGAACAGGCCGATTGCCGTCTGGATGCTGTTGAGCTTGTAGCGGGCGACGCCCAGCCGGAACACCACGTCGGCACGTTCCACATCCGAGAAAGAAGCGCCCTCGGAGAGCGCGCGGGCTCGTTCGAGCAATTCGATCGCCTCGCGGACCTCCCCGCGGCGCATCCGCACGGTCGCCTCACCGGCGAGCGCGCGTGACTCGAGCTCCTGCATGCCGGTGGCCAGCACGGCAGCGCGGATGCTCTCGAACTCCTCCAGCGCCTCGTCGTTGCGGCGCGCCTCGAGCAGGGCATCCGCACGCGCAAGCGCCGCATCGACACGGCCGCGCTCGTCGGCCGAGACGCCGTTCGCCAGAAAGCCTGCGTCGACGCCGAGCCGCTGCGCGAGCCAATCGATCGTCTCGCGCGTGGGTCGGGTCTTGCCGCGCTCGATCTGGCTCACGTACTCCTTGGAAAACCGATCGCCCGCGAGGTCCGTCTGGGTCATCGAGGCGGCGACTCGGAGTTGCCGCAAGCGTTCGCCGAGTCTCAGCCCGGCTTGAGCGGCAGAGGCTCGCTGTTCCTCACGGATAGCGGTCGAGTCAGACACGTACGGTTAAGTAGACGACATGCTTCACAAAACTTCAACCTGTCCTTTCGGGCATCCCCCAAAAAGGTCATGCTAGGGCCAAAAACCTGTCAAGCAAGCCTAACGCAAATCACTTGACCGAGCTACTTGACATGCCCAGAGAAGCCTCCTACAGTGAGGCCATCTTGCATCCGGGCCAGACGCCAGGTTCGGCTGCAGGAGGCGCTTCACCAGGTGGGATCCGAAAGGGGCGTGGCTGGGCCGCAGAGCCAAGTCCCGGGGAGACCGCCACACAGGGCGGAGTCGCCTACAGGAATCGACCCCCGGAGCCGCAGCCGGGGGTCTTCCTCTTTTTCAGGGCTCGTTGGCCAGGGCGCCGACGACCGACTCCGCCGCGCCCTCGCGGCGGGGCAGTTGGCGAACCGTCAGGACGGAGATGATCGCGCCCATCAGGACGAGCGCGGCCCCGAGGTGGACCGCTCGGTGATAGCCGCCCACGAACTGGTCTCGCCACAGCGGACTCGTCGGCAGGACGCTGACGCTCGTGGCCACCAGCGCGCCCATGATCGCGATCCCGAGCGAGCCGCCGACCTGGCGCATGCTGTTGATCACAGCGGAGCCCACACCAGCCTTGTCCACCGGAACGGAGCCCATCGCCGCGGCCGTCGTCGGTGCCATCGTGACCGCCATGCCGAAACCACCGACGAGCAGCCCCGGCAGGATGTTCCAGAAGGACGAGTTGGCGTCGAGCGTCCCGAAGAGCAGCAGCGAGACCGCGAGCATCGTCATGCCGGCCCCCATCAGCCAACGCGCGCCGATTCGGTCGGAGAATCTGCCGGCGATCGGAGCGACCAGGATGATCAGCACGGTCATCGGGAGGAACGTCGCGCCGGTCTCGATCGCGCTGTAGCCGAGGACGCGCTGTAGCAAGAGCGAGTTGTAGAAGAAGATGCCGAACATCGCGAGCCCGACGAAGAGCATCGCGGCGTTGGCGCCGGCGAAGGTCGGATTCCGGAACAGCGAGAGGTCGAGCATCGGCAGGCGCTGGCGCAGCTCGAGCAGCACGAAGGCGGCCAAGGCCAGCACCGCGATTGCGAACAGCGCCAGCACACGTGTCGAGGTCCACGCGTGATCGTTCGTCTCGATGAGTCCGTAGGTGAGGGCGAAGAGACCCGCCCCCGAGGTGACCAGTCCGGGTAAGTCGAGGCGCTGCTCTTTCGACGTGTCCTTCGTCTCGTCGATGAAGAGTCGAGCCGCGATCACGCCGAGCACGCCGACCGGAATGTTGATGAAGAAGATCCAGCTCCAGTTGACCTTCTCCGTCAGAAGGCCGCCGACGATCGGGCCGATCGCGAGGGCGAGCGCCGAAACGCCTGCCCAGATGCCGATCGCGGTGCCTCGCTGGCGCGGTGGGAAGGTCGCGGTGATGATCGACAGCGTCGCGGGATTCATCAACGCGGCGCCGATGCCCTGCACCGTGCGTGCTGCGATGAGCGACCCCGCGCCGCCGGCGAGACCGCACCACAGCGACGCGCCGGTAAAGACCACGAGGCCCGCGATGAAGATCGCCCGGCGACCGAGCAGGTCGGCGAGCTTCCCGCCGGTGAGAAGCAGCACTCCGAACGTAAGGGCGTAGGCGTTCACGACCCATTCGAGCTCCGAGATTCCGATGCCGAGGTCCTGCTGGATCGACGGCAGTGCCACGTTCACGACCGTGTTGTCGAGCATGATCATGAAGAGCCCGACCGCGACCGCAACGAGCGTCCACCACTTTCGGTTCTCGGGCGTGAAGAGCCGAGCGCGCATCCTTGAGAGGTTAGAGCACGCTCCCCGTCCTACGTCGGGCGGCTACCCGTACGCTTCGCGCGTGTCCGACTTCATCTGGAGCCCGACGCCGGAGGACGTCGAGAGCGCGAACGTGACCAGGCTCGCGCGCCGCCTCGGCGTCGAGCGGTACGGAGACCTGCACCACATCTCGGTCGAGGAGCCCGAGCGCTTCTGGCCGGCTGTGATCGAGGATCTCGGCCTCGAGTTCTCCGAGCCCTGGGAGCGTGTCCTGGACACGTCTCGCGGCAACGAGTGGGCCACCTGGTTCAGGGGCGGCAAGCTGAATCTCGCCTGGAACTGTGTCCACAGGTGGGCCGCGGGCGAGCTCGCCGAGGCGGAGGCCGCGATCTGGCAGGGCGAAGACGGCGCTCGTCTCTCTCTGACCTGGCGCGAGCTTTCCGACGAGGTCTTCCGCCTCGCCGAAGGGCTCGCGTCGATCGGCATCGGCGAAGGCGATGCGGTCGGGATCTACCTGCCGATGTCTCCTCAGGTCGCGATCGCCTCGCACGCCTGCGCGCACCTGGGCGCCGTTCAGGTCCCGATCTTCTCCGGCTTCGCCGCTCCGGCGATCGCCGCGCGGCTCGCCGATGCGAAGGCCAAGGCGTTGATCACGGCCGACGGGTCGCTTCGGCGCGGACAGCTGGTGACGATGAAGCAGATCGCAGACGAGGCGCTCGAGTCTGCGGCGACGGTCACGCACACGGTCGTGTGGCGGCGTCTCGGGCTCGAGGACGTGCCGATGACACTCGGGCGCGATCGCTTCTGGGACGAGCTCGTCGACAACACGTCCGGAGATCTGACCCCGAGGCAGGTCGATTCCGAACATCCCTACCTCCTCGCATACACATCAGGGACGACCGGAAAGCCGAAGGGCGCACTCCACGTCCAGGGCGGCTTCCTCGTCTCGATCGCGCGCGAGGTTGCGTACCAGACGAACGTCAAGCCCGGAGACCGCATTCACTTCGCCACGGACATGGGTTGGATCATGGGCCCGTGGACGGTGGTCGGCGGTGGCGCGTGCGGAGCGACCGTGGTGTACGCGGAAGGAGCACCGGATTTTCCGGCCGACCGCATCTGGAAGCTGATCGAGTCCGAGCGCGTGACGATGCTCGGCGTTTCCCCGACGCTCGTACGCGCGTTGATCCCTAAAGGCGACCCGCAAACCGACATGTCCACCTTGAAGGCGATCTGCACGACCGGCGAGCCGTGGAACCGCGATCCGTACCACTGGTTGTTCGACAAGGTCGGCGGCGGCAACACGCCGATCGTGAACTGCTCCGGCGGCACGGAGGTCGGAGCGTGCTTCCTCACAACCTGCGTGACCGAGCCCGTGAAGCCGGTCGCGCTCGGCTTCCCTGCGCTGGGACAGGACATGGACGTGTTCGGCCCGGACGGTACATCGTTGCGCGGCGAAGTCGGCGAGCTCGTCTGCAAACGACCGTGGCCGGGAATGACGCGCGGCGTCTGGGGCGACAACGAGCGCTATCTCGACGCGTACTGGAGACGCTTTCCCGGAGTCTGGACGCACGGGGACTGGGCTTCGGTCGACGAGGACGGCTACTGGTTCCTGCACGGACGCTCAGACGACACGCTCAACATTGCCGGCAAGAGGATCGGGCCGGCGGAGCTCGAGTCCGCGGCAGTCTCGCACAGCGCAGTCGCCGAAGCGGCTGCAATCGGGATCCCGCACGACGTGAAGGGAGAGGTTGCGTGGATCTTCTGCGTGCTCAAACCGGGCAACGACGCGACCCCGGACCGCGCGCTCGAGATTTCGTCCGCCGTGACCGACGAGCTCGGGAAGGCCTTCAGGCCGGAGCGGATCGTCTTCGTGTCGGCGCTGCCGAAGACTCGCAGCGCGAAGGTCGTTCGGCGGGCCGTGCGCGCGCGCGTGCTGGGCAAAGAGCCCGGCGATCTCTCTTCGGTCGAGAACCCGGAAGCGCTCGACGAAATCGCCGAAGCCGTAGG
>Ga0307277_10000487_pt1 | contig 14690 bp, 14 predicted proteins | sample ER_DNA_116_FD_194473 | JGI IMG/M metagenome (GOLD analysis project Ga0307277, IMG submission 194473) | Bulk soil microbial communities from the East River watershed near Crested Butte, Colorado, United States - ER_DNA_116 | ecosystem: Environmental > Terrestrial > Soil > Floodplain | place...
GTGCGCGTCATCGCGGCGGACGCGTTCCTGATCGCCGCCGCTGCGGTGGGCGGGTGGGCCGCGCGGCTTTGGTCTTCTTCGGATATGGGCACAGGTCGCTGACCGGACAGATGGGACATTTCGGCGTCGGGGTGCAGATGCGGCGGCCATGGAGCACCAGATTCCACGTCGCCTTGACCCAGTCCTTCTTCGGGTAGAGCGAGCGCAGCTCCTGCTCGATGCCGTCGGCCCCCTTCCGCGTGAAGCCGAGCCGGGTTGCGACGCGCTCGACGTGGCGGTCGACGGCGACCGCAGGCACCCCGAAAGCGTTCCCGAGGACGATCGATGCGGTCTTGCGACCGACGCCGCGGAGCCGGACCAGCGACTCCATGTCGCCGGGAACCTCGCCCCCGAACTCCGCCAGGAGCTGCTCCGAGGATCCGCGGATCGCCTTCGCCTTCATACGGAAGAAGCCGGTCGCGTGGACGTCGCGCTCGAGCTCCTCGACGGGCACCTTCAGGTAGTCGGCGGGGCCGCGGTACTTCACGAAGAGCGAACGCGTCACCTGGTTGATGTGCTCGTCCTGCGCCTGGGCGGCAAGGATCGTCGCGATGAGAAGCTGGAACGGATTCGCGAACTCGAGGGTCGGCCCCCAGTCCGGGTTGGCCTTGGCCAGGCGCGTCAGGACCATCCGCGCACGGCGGCGTCGCGCGACGGGATCTTCGCGGCCCGCGCGCGCGCGTCGCGCGACCAGCGCCTTAGGCCCGCGGGGCACAGCGGCACCAATCCGGTCGCCAGCCACCTGGCGCGACCCGGCCGATCGGTCCGGCGCGGTCCGGGCGGAAGTACAGCCATTCATCGCCGTCGTCGACCTGGACGAGGATGACCGTCCCGTCTGGCGACCACGTGTAGTCGAGGAAGTGCTTCGCGGAGTCGTACAGCTCGCGGCGCTGTCCGCCGTTCGGATCGATGACGCTGAGCCAGTGATGGTGCGGCTGCGCGTTGATGATCGAGTACGCGAGGACCGGTGCGGTCGGCGACCACCGCAGGTCCGCGACGTGGTGGATCGCCCCTGTCTTTCCGATCACCCACAGCTTCGGCGGCGCGCCGGGCACCGGCTCCTGGGTGTAGACGATCTGCTCCGCGTCGAGGATCGGGCCCTTCTCGATCGCGGCATAGGCCATGAGCTTCCCATCCGCCGAGAACTGCGGACCGCCGATGAGACCCATTCCCTTTGGCGCGATGTTGGTCGAGTACCGCGTGAGCTCGGCCAACGTCACGAGCATCTGCGTTGGGAACTCCTTCGGTCGTGCCGACGCGAGCGCGCGCAGATCGGCGAGCGCGATCGCCCCCGAGACGTGCGCGTATCCAAGGTGGGTCCCATCGGGCGTGAAGGCGGGATGCGTTCCGGGACCGACGACCATGTCGGTCGCCGTGCTCACCTCATAAAGGTGGACGTCGCCCACCGCGCCCGCGAGCGATCCGCCGGCCGCGGCCGTACCGCCGGAGATCACCTCGCCATAGGTGAGATAGCGGCCGTCCGGTGACCAGGCGTAGCCGTCAAGAAAGGTGTCGGGCCTACTGAGCCGCAACGGCGCGCTGCCGGACCGAAGGAGGAACAGCGAGCTCCCGCCCTCACCAGGCACCGCACGCTCGGCAGCTGTAAGGGCGCCGTCCGGCGAAACGCGCCCGCCGAGGTATCCGCCGCCCTCAGCGCCGTCGGTCGTGACCGCCGCCCGAGCGCTGCCGTCTGAACTGGCCGTCCAGAGGTCGACGCCACCCTTACTGAAGAGGACCCGCCCCGATGGAAGGCCCGGCGGCGCACCGTCCGGAGGCGCCGTCGAGACCGGCGTCGGGCGCGAGGTCTGCGGGGGCTGCGCGGAGCACGCCACGACGATGAACAGGAGCGCGACCAGCCCGGTAGCGCGGCGCAGCGGCACCCTCCGAGCCTACAAGGGTGGTCTTTGGTCTTCGTTGACGCACGGGGCGCTCGACCCCAGACTCACTCGATCACGCGGCTATCGGCGCAGGGAGGCGGCCCGCCAGGGTCGAGGCCATTATCCGATCAGACCGCTAGGGAGGGTTTGCATGCAGAGACGATGGATATCCGCCGCCGCGGCCATCACCGCTCTCGCGCTCGTCATGGGCGCGTGTGGCGGTGCGGGTACGGGCGGTACCACTGGTGCGTCGACGGCCAAGACGATCAAGATCATCTCGAGCCTGCCCATGACCGGGGCGTCGCGCACACAGACCGTCGAGATCGTGAACTCGATCAAGATGGCGATCGACGAGACGAAGATCACGAACGTCACCGTCCAGTACGACGCCCTTGACGACGCCACGGCGGCGAAGGGCTCGTGGGACGCGGCGCAGGAAGCGGAGAACGCCCGCAAGGCCATCAACGACAAGTCGGTCGTGGCCTACATCGGGACGTACAACTCCGGTGCTGCGAAGGTCTCGATCCCGCTCCTCAACCAGGCGGGCATGGTCATGGTCTCGCCGGCCAACACGTACCCGGGTCTGACCAAGGGTCCTGAGAAGGGCGCCGAGGCGGACGAGCCGGGCAAGTACTACCCGAACGGCAAGCGCAACTACGCGCGTGTCGTTCCGGCCGACGACATCCAGGGCGCCGTGGGCGCGACCTGGGCACAGGAGCTCGGCGCGAAGAAGGTCTACATCGTCCACGACACCGAGCTCTACGGAAAAGGCATCGCTGACGTCTTCCGCGCGAAGGCGAAGGCGCTCGGCCTGACCGAGGCCGGCTACGAGGGCGCGCAGAAGGCGGACAACTACCGCGCGCTCGCGAACAAGATCAAGGACAGCGGTGCCGACTTCGTCTACTACGGCGGCATCGTCGACAACAACCCGGCGGTCCTCGTGAAGGACCTCAAAGCCGTTGTCCCGACCATCAAGTTCATGGGACCGGACGGCATCAACTGCTCCGAGTTCCTGAAGCAGGCCGGCCCGGCCGGTGAGGGCGTCTACTCCACGTTCGGTGGCGTTCCACCGGAGAAGTACACCGGCAAGGCCTCCGAGTGGCTGAAGAACTACAACGCCAAGTTCAACAACAACAACCCGAACCCGTACGCGATCTACGGCTACGAGGCGGCAAAGGTCGTCCTCGCGGCGATCGCCAAGGCGGGCGACAAGGCCGACGACCGCGCGACGGTCATGGCCAATGTCATGGGAACCAAGGACTACGACGGCGTCCTCGGCAAGTGGTCGTTCGACGCGGGCGGCGACACCACCCTGACGCAGTTCTCGGGCTCTGCCGCGAAGAGCGGCGCCTGGGCATTCGTCAAGGAGCTCGCGGCCAAGTAGCCCAACACCTGCCGTAGTGCAGAATCGGGGCGGGAAGCCGGAGGGATCCGGTCTCCCGCCCCGTTTTCGTTGAGGGAGGGTGGCAAGATAGACCTCTTCCTGGCGGCGGTGATGATCGGCATCACCAATGGCGCGTTCATCGCGCTCATCGCTCTCGGCTACACGCTGGTCTACGGGATCATCGAGCTGATCAACTTCGCGCACGGCGACCTGTTCATGCTCGGCACCTTTGTCTGTCTCAGCACCCTCACGGTCCTCGGCTTCAGCACCGAGGTCGGCACGACCGGAACTCCATGGTTCGCCCTGCTGCTGGCCATGCTCGCGGCGATGCTCTTCTGCGGCGTGCTCAATGTGCTCGCCGAGCGCATCGCGTACCGACCGCTGCGACGCGCGCCGCGGCTCGCGCCGCTCATCTCCGCGATCGGCGTCTCGTTCGTCTTCGTGAACATCGGCCTCTTCTGGCAGGGCCCGACCCCGCGCCGCTTCCCGGACCTGCTCCCCCAGTACGACGTCGTGAGCCAGTTCTTCGGCCTCACCTCGCTCATCCGCTTCACCTTCAAAGACTTCTTCGTCCTCGCGCTCGCGATACCTCTCATGCTCGGACTCGCGTGGGTCATCCGGAACACGCGCATGGGCAAGGCGATGCGCGCCGTGGCCCAGGACAGCGAGATGGCGCAGCAGATGGGCATCGACGTGAACCGCGTCATCGCGTTCACCTTCCTCCTCGGCGGCGTGCTCGCCGGCGCGGCCTCCCTGATGTACGGCCTGTACAACAACAACACCGTCTTCACCCTCGGCTTCACGGCCGGTCTGAAGGCGTTCACCGCGGCGGTCCTCGGCGGCATCGGGAATGTGAACGGGGCCGCGCTCGGTGGATTCGTCCTCGGACTCCTGTCCGCGCTCACCGTCACGTACGCGGGTGGGCAATGGGAGAACGTCGGCGTCTTCTCGCTGCTGGTGATCATCCTGGTGTTCAAGCCGACCGGGCTTCTGGGCCAGGAGACCGGAGAGAAGGCGTGAAGCCGGCCCCACCGCCCCTCAAGGCGCCGACGCGCGTGCGCTCGACCCTCGGCTGGTGGTACACGGCGACCGGGAAGGCGCGCGAGCGGAAGATGTGGGGAACGATCATCGGCATCGGCGCGGCGCTGCTGTTCCCCGTCGTGAACAACCTGCTCGGCCTCGGATGGGAAGCGAAGTCCATTCCGATCACGCTGTTCATCGTCCTCGCGCTCGGCCTGAACGTCGTCGTCGGCTTCGCCGGACTCCTCGACCTCGGCTACGCCGCGTTCTTCGCGATCGGCGCGTACACGATGGCCTTCCTCACCTCCACGGTGAGTCCCATCGGTTTCGTCCGCGAGGGCAACCACGTGAACTTCTTCCTGGCGATGTTCGTCAGTGCCGCGGTGGCCGCGGTCTTCGGCGTCTTGCTCGGCGCCCCGACGCTGCGCCTGCGTGGCGACTATCTCGCGATCGTCACTCTCGGCTTCGGCGAGATCGTGCCGCTGGTCATCAAGAACGTCCCGGAGATCACGAAGGGCACCCAGGGGATGAACCCGATCGGCTATCCCGAGATCCCCGGCCTGCAGTTCGCCGTGGACCCGATCCCCTGGTACTACCTCATCGTCGTCGTCCTCATGGTGTCGGTGCTGATCACCGGGCGGCTGCGGACGTCACGGGTCGGCCGCGCGTGGGCCGCGATGCGCGAGGACGAGGTCGCGGCCGCGTCGATGGGGGTCAACCTCGTCACCACGAAGCTTTTTGCCTTCTCGCTCGGCGCGAGCTTCTCGGGATTCGCGGGATCGATCTGGGCGAGCTACCTGCAGGTCATCGCACCGGAGCAGTTCGACTTCTCGGTCTCGATCTTCGTGCTCTGCATGATCATCCTGGGCGGCCTGGGCAACATCGGGGGCGTCATCGCCGGCGGCCTCCTGCTCGGCTTCGTCGATCGCGTGCTCTTCGATTGGATCAACGGTTTCGTGCACGGCCTCGGCGCCGCGATCGGTAACGAGGATCTGCGGCTGATGGACGTGAGCCGCTCGCGGCAGCTCATCTTCGGGGTGGCCCTGGTCGTGATGATGCTCGTGCGGCCCGAAGGGCTCTTCCCGAGCGCCCGAGTGCGGGCCGAGCTGCACGCCGCTGAGGAGGACGAGGGCGCCCTCGAGCAGGAGCGCGCCATCCTCGTGGACGTGGAAAGATGAACGTCCTCGAGGCCCGCGCGGTCACGAAGCAGTTCGGTGGTCTCGTCGCAGTCTCGAGCATCGATTTCGTGATCCCCGAGGGCTCGATCGTCAGCCTCATTGGTCCGAACGGCGCCGGCAAGACCACGTTCTTCAACGTCATCGCCGGCCTGTACCGCCCCACGAGCGGCACCATCATGTTCGGCGACCAGAACATCTCCGGCCGGCCGCCGCACCAGATCACGCGGCTCGGCATCGCCCGCACCTTCCAGAACATCCGGCTCTTTCACAACATGAGCGCGATCGAGAACGTCATGGTCGGACGCCACTCGCGCATGAAGGCCACGCCGTTCGAGGCGATCCTGCGGCTGCCCCGCGAGCGGCGCGAAGAGCGCGACACGCGCGAGGTCTGCCGCGAGCTGCTCAAATACGTCGGCCTCGAGGGCCGCGACGACGTTACGGCGAAGAACCTGCCCTACGGCGACCAGCGCCGGCTCGAGATGGCACGCGCCCTCGCCACGGAGCCGAAGCTGCTGCTGCTCGACGATCCGACCGCCGGTATGGACCCGAACGAGACGGCGCGCATGACGCACTTCATCCGCCGGCTGCGTGACGAGCGCAAGATCACCATCCTTCTGATCGAGCACGACATGAAGGTCGTCATGGGCATCTCGGATCGCGTGACGGTGCTCGACCACGGTACGAAGATCGCGGAAGGCGCGCCCGAGGCGGTGCAGCGCGATCCGCGCGTCATCGAGGCCTATCTGGGCAAGGCGAAGGTCGCCTGATGCCGATCCTCGAGGTCAATCAGGTCCACACCTATTACGGCAACATCCAGGCGCTCAAGGGCGTTTCGCTCACGGTCGAGAAGGGCGAGATCGTCACGCTCATCGGCAGCAACGGGGCCGGGAAGACGACGACGCTGCGGACCATCGCCGGCGTCCTGCGTCCCCGCAAGGGCACCGTCCGCCTGGGTGACCGCGACCTCACGAAGGTGCCGGCGAACGAGATCGTTCGCCTTGGTCTGGCGCATTCGCCGGAGGGCCGGCGGATCTTTTCGCGGATGTCGGTGAAAGAGAACCTCGAGATGGGCGCCTACGCGCGGAACGATCCACCCTCGGAGCTCGCGAAGGACTTCGAACGCGTGTACGAGCTCTTTCCGCGGCTCAAGGAGCGACTCACGCAGCGCGCCGGCACGCTGTCCGGCGGTGAGCAGCAGATGCTCGCGATCGGGCGCGCGCTCATGGCGCGGCCGACGGTGCTGCTGCTCGACGAGCCCTCGATGGGGCTCGCGCCGGTCCTCGTGGAGCTCGTGTTCAAGACGATCCAGGACATCAACGCGCAGGGCATGACGGTGCTGCTGGTCGAGCAGAACGCGCACATGGCGCTCTCGATCGCCCACCGCGGCTACGTGCTGCAGACCGGAAAGATCGTCCTCTCGGACACTGCGAAGAACCTCGCGGCCAACGAGATGGTGCGTAAGGCGTACCTCGGCGAGGAATAATCGGGCGGCCGATACTCAGGCCGTGACCCTCACCGATCTGAAGGTACCCAAAGACGTCGAGCGCGTCGTCGAGAAGCTGACCGCGGCGGGCCACGCCGCCTACGTCGTCGGCGGCTGCGTACGCGATGCGATCCGCGGCGTCGACCCGCAGGACTGGGACGTCGCGACCGACGCGACGCCCGATGAGATCCAGAAGCTGTTCTCGCGTTCGCTTTACACGAACCGCTTCGGCACGGTCATCGTGCGGTCGGGCGAGCACGAGGTCGAGGTCACGACGTACCGAACGGAGGCCGATTACACCGACCACCGCCGTCCCGACCGGGTTGCCTTCACCGATTCGCTCGTCGACGACCTCTCACGCCGCGACTTCACGATGAACGCGATGGCCTGGCGGCCCGGGCAGAACGGCACGCCCGGCCAGCTCGTGGATCCATTCGGAGGGCAGCGCGACCTGGAGTCGCGCGTGCTGCGCGCCGTCGGCGAGCCCGACGAGCGCTTCCGCGAGGACGCGCTGCGGATGCTGCGCGCGGTCCGCTTCGCGACGCTCCTCGACATGCGCATCGACGAGGGGACGGTGGTCGCGATCCGCCGGAACGCGCATCTTGCGGCGACGCTGTCAGGTGAGCGCATCAACCAGGAGCTCACGAAGATCCTGGGCGCCCCGCGTCCGTCGGTCGCTTTCCGGATGCTCTCGGATGTCGGCCTCCTCGCGGTCATCTGCCCCGAGCTCGAGGAGTGCAAGAAGACGCCGCAGGACAAGGTCGCGGCGCAGGACGTGTTCGAGCATTCGCTCGCGACCGTCGACGCGACGCCGGCGAACGATCTCGTCCTGCGCCTCGCCGGCCTCTTCCACGACATCGGGAAGCCGGAAACGTTCGCCGATGGCCACTTCCACCAGCACGAGTTCGTGGGCGAATTCAAGGCGCGTCAGATCCTGCGGCGCTGGAAGTTCGACAAGGAGACGGTGGCGGAGGTCGCCCACCTCATCCGCAATCACATGTTCTGGTACGAGACACACTGGACCGACGCAGCCGTGCGTCGATTCATCCGGAAGATCGGGCTCGACTACATCCCGGCGCTGTTCGCGCTGCGCCGCGCGGACAACATCGGGAGCGGCGCGCGCTCGCCGCGCATGCACGCGCTCGAGGCGCTATGGCAGCGCGTGGAGAAAGAGATCGCGGCCGCGAACGCGTTCTCGCTGCGCGACCTGAAGGTCGACGGCAACGACATCATGCGCGAGCTCGGCATCCCGCCCGGGCCGGAGGTCGGCCGCATCCTCAGCGATCTCTTCGAGCGCGTGCTCGACGAGCCCTCGCTCAATACGCGCGAGAAGCTCATCGAGCTTGCGAGGACGATGCGCGGCTAGGAGAGCCCCGCCGTGCTAGCTGCGCTCGTATGCGGTGGTCGGTGTCGGGTAGGCCACCGGGCCGCCGTTGTCGCTCTTCGTTGAGCGGATCTGCTCGATCTGGTCTTCGCCCTGACGCTTGATCTTGTCGACCTGCTGGCCGAGCCGGCGTCGCGTCTCCTGGCCCGGATACGGGGCCGCGATGAGCGCGATCGCCATCCCGACCACCGCGCCGAGCACCAACCCGAGACCCAGCCACACGATCCCGGACGGCTCGTCGCGCCGACGAAGCTCCGGCACCTTGCTCATGTCGATCTTCGCGTCGCTTATGAAGTCGGATGCGCGCTTGCCCGCCTCACTGCGGATCTCTTCGAACATGTCACGCAGATCTTTCGCGCTGACCATCGAACAACCTCCACGCGCAGTACGCCCTCCGGCGCCGTTGGCGTTAAGGGTCGTTACTGAGCAGTCGGTGTGCCACCGACCGGCTTTGAGAGCGCCGCCTCGATGAATACGTCGATATCGCCGTCAAGCACACGTGTCGGATCGCCCATTTCGACCCCGGTGCGGTGGTCTTTCACGAGTGTGTATGGGTGTAGGACGTACGAGCGAATTTGGCTTCCCCAGTCAGCCGACCGCATCTCGCCACGCTCGCGTGCCTGCTCGGCCTCCTGTTCCAGCACGCGCTTCTCGAGGAGACGCGCTTTGAGGATGCGCATCGCGGTCTCGCGGTTCTGCAGCTGTGAGCGCTCGTTCTGGCAGGAGACGACGATCCCGCTCGGTAGGTGCGTGATCCGTATCGCGGTCTCGGTCTTGTTGACGTTCTGACCCCCGGCACCGGTGGCCCGGTATGTGTCGATCTTCAGCTCTTCCGGACGGATCTCGATCTCGGCGTCGTCCTCGACCTGCGGCGTGGGGTCGACGAGCGCGAACGACGTCTGCCTGCGTCGCTGGAAATCAAAAGGGGAGATGCGCACGAGACGGTGCGTCCCGCGCTCGGTCTTCAGATATCCATAGGCGTACGGACCTTCGACCGTGATCGTGGCACTGCGGATCCCCGCCTCGTCACCGGGCGTCGATTCGACGATCTCCGCCTTGAAGCCGTGCCGTTCCGCCCACCGGAGGTACATGCGCACCAGCATCTGGGCCCAGTCCGCGGCATCCGTTCCCCCGACTCCGGCGGAGATCGCGACGACCGCATCGCGCTCGTCATATGGACCGCCGAGCTGCGCCTCGAGGCTCGCCTTGTCGACCGCGGCGACGAGCTCCTGAAGCTCGCGCTCGAGATCCGCGCTGAGCGCGGGGTCCTCGGACATCGACGCGAGCTCGGCGAGATCGGCCGCGCGCTGGCGAAATGAGTCCCACCGCTCGACGCGCGCGCGGATGAGGCCGAGGCGCTTCATGACCTGCTGCGCACGCTGGCGATCGTTCCAGAGATCCGGCGCGGAGGACTCGACCTCTAGACGCGCGACCTCGCGGCGAAGAGCAGGAAGGTCAAAGGAACACCGCCATGCGGTCGATGCGCTCGCGCAGAGCGGCGAGCGCCGCTGGATCCAGCGTCACGATTGCGCTAGCGCTTACGCGGTCGTTCGAAGCTGGTCGTGACCGGTTGGGCGACGGGAGCCAGCTTGCCCGCTGCGAAGCTGACGAACGTCACACAGGGGCAATAGGTGTTCCGCGGGCAGCGCGGACAGTCCCCGTCGCAGTCGAGGGTCGCGCCGTAGGAACACTTGAGGCAGTTGTCCTCGCAGACGATCCACTCTTTCATGGCTGCTCCCCCACAGGCGGCGTGTGCCGCTTTCCGTACGCCGAGTTTACCGGTCTGACACCTGTTTGAGAAGAGGTTTTTCAACATTTTGTGCTCGGACCGCCTGGGCTAACCGAGCCGCTCGGCGCTCGAGCACAGGCAGGCTGACCGCTCCGACGCCCAGATACAGCAGGCCCAGAACCTGGGCCTGCTGCAGTCCGTCAAGGAAAAGCGGGTCCGTCCGCAGGAACGACAGGAGGAACCGGCCGCCGCCCAGGAGGAGCAGGTAGGCAAGCCAGACCCGCCCCTCGGGCGGCCGCCCCCGGATCCGGCGCCAGTAGAGGTAGATCGCGACGAAGATCCCGAGCATCAGGAGCCCGTCGTACACGCCGATCGGGTGCACCGAGGTGCTCTGCCCCAGGGTGTTCGGATGCGTGTACCGCACGCACCAGGGAAGGTCGAGGCAAGGAACCGAGTGGTGCTCGCCATTGACGATGTCGCCGACGCGCCCGATCGCCTCCCCGAGCGCGATCCCGATGACGGTGATGTCGAACATGAAACCGATCGGCAGCCGTAGCCACCGCGCCGCGAGGTAACCGGAGATCGTCGAACCGATCGGCGCGCCCATCGTGCCGATGCCGCCGCCCCAGAACTGCAGAGCCCGGAGCGGATCGCTCTGGTAGATCGCCCAGTTGTCGGTGACGTGCGCGATGCGCGCGCCGACCAGACCGCCGATGACGACGGCGATCGCGAAGGGATAGATCCGCTCGTCACGCACGAGGTAGCGCGCGCAGCGGATCGAAACGAAAGAGCCGACAAGCATCCCGACGAGCGCGAAGACCGAGTGCCACGCGACCCGGAATGATCCGATCGCCAGATCCGGATCGAACGGGAGCTCGATCAGGTGGCCGCGGGCTCCGGAGCGCGTTGCCCGAACAGCGTGAGCCGGATGATCATCGGGATGGCCGCAGCCAGAACCAAGGTGGCGATGACCTGGTCTTCGCGCAAGCCGAATGCGTACGTCGGGTCGGCGATCCGAAGGAAACCGAGGAGAAGCCGGCCGATCGCGTACCAAGCCGCGGCGAGCCAGAAGATGAGACCGTCGGGAAGCCCTCGGCCGCGGAGCGCGAGTGAAAAGGCGACGCTGATGAGATTCCACACGAGGTCATAGCCCACGACGAGATGCACAGGGCCCGGCTGTCCCAAATTGCCTGGACCGTCGTAGGTGTATCCAACGCACAGGCCGAACGGCGCCTCGCACGGCACGGCGTGATGTTCGCCGTTGATGATGTCGCCGATCCGCCCGATGGCGAAGCCGAGTGCGATACCGGGTGCCGCGGCATCGGCCCCGAACCCGATCGGCAGACCTCGGCGGATCCCCACGAACAGCCCGCCGAGGACGCCGAAGATCGCTGCGCCCCAAATGGCGATGCCGCCTGTCCAGATGAGCAGGATCTGGAGCGGATTCGCGAGGTAGTACTGCCACTGGTCGATGACGTGCACGAGCCGGGCCCCGACGATGCCCGAGACGACACCCCACGTCGCGACGGCCGTCGCGTCCTCCTCCGATATACGCGGACGAATGAGGCGCAACGGTAGCCACACGCCGAAGAGAATGCCGACCGCCGTGAAGATCCCATGCCACGCGATCGACAGGGGACCAAGATGAATGTTGGGATCAAAGGGAATCGAGATCACGGCGCGCTAAGGAGAGCGCCGCGGGTGACACGGCGAGTCGGGTCCTCGCGAGCGAGAGTTGAGCCCGCGGTACGAGGGGACGACTTAGAGGGGGGCCGAGCGGGCGAGTTTCGAGTGAGCGAGGACCCCGAGCCGGGGCAGGACCCGCGGCGCGGCATCAACGCCCGTGACACTTCTTGAACTTCTTTCCTGACCCGCAGTAACACGGGTCATTGCGGCCCAGCTTCACTTTTCCGCCGGTGGCGGTCAGCACTCCCGCCTCGCGGTTGGTGCGCAGATCGGTCCGCGAAGCGGCCGTCGTCCCGTTTCCCGACGTCGATGTCGTCTGTGGGGCCGCGCCCTGCTTCTGCTCTTCCTGTTCGGCCTGCTCCGCCGTTCTCACCGAGACGCGCAGGATGGTCTGCGCGACGCCCGCTGCGACGCGGGCCTGCATCTGCTGGAAGTAGTCGTGCGCCTCGCGCTTGTAGGCGACAAGTGGATCCTGCTGGCCGTAACCGCGCAGGTAGATCCCCTCGCGAAGCTCCTCCATCGCCGTGAGGTGCTCGACCCAGTGTGTGTCGATGGTCCGCAGCATCACCCAGCGTTCGACGGCACGCATGACGGGCGTCGACTCTCCATCCGCTTCGATGGCGCCGAGCTCCGCCTCCTTTGCCTCATACGCGTCGTCGACGAGACTGTCGACCGTCTCGCGCAGCTCCTCGAGACCCGCCGGCTCGGCGAACGAAGACGGGGCGACCACGCGACCGAGCAGCGCTCCAAGCGCCAGGGCCAGCTTCTCGAGATCCCAGTCTTCGGGATCCGCCGAAGCCGCCTCGGCGTCGACGAGGTTGGACGCCTCGTCGTGCAGGAAGTCCAGGACGGTCTCGCGCACGTCGCCCTTCTCCAGGATCTTGCGGCGGTCCTTGTAGATCTCGTTGCGCTGGTTGTTGAGCACGTCGTCGAACTCGAGGGCACGCTTGCGCATGTCGAAGTTGCGCGTCTCGACCTTGATCTGCGCCTGCGTGATCGCGCCTGTCACCATCCCCGACTCGATGGGCGATTCGTCGTTCATACCCATCTTCCCGAGCAGACCCGCGACGCGCTCCGAAGCGAAGATGCGGATCAGATCGTCCTCGAGCGAGTTGAAGAAACGCGTCGTTCCAGGGTCGCCCTGGCGGCCGGAGCGTCCGCGGAGCTGGTTGTCGATGCGACGCGCCTCGTGCCGCTCGGTCCCGATCACGTGGAGACCGCCGCGATCGACGACGCCAGGGCCGAGGAGGATGTCGACGCCGCGGCCGGCCATGTTGGTCGAGAGCGTGACGGCACCCTGCTGTCCCGCGTCCGCGATGATGAGCGCCTCGCGCTCGTGGTTCTTCGCGTTCAGGACCTCATGCTTGATGCCATGCCGGCGAAGCTCGTCGGACAGCCGCTGGCTCTTGTCGACGGACGTCGTGCCGATGAGCACCGGCTGGCCGCGCGTGTTGCGCTCCTTGACGTCCTCGATGACGGCGTTCCACTTGCCCTGCTCGGTCGCGTAAACGAGGTCGGGATCGTCCTTCCGGACCATCGGCCGGTGCGTCGGGATCTGCGTGACCTCGAGCTTGTAGACCTTGAAGAGCTCCTCGGCCTCGGTCGCGGCCGTGCCGGTCATGCCGGCCAGCTTCTCGTACATCCGGAAGTAGTTCTGGATCGTGATCGTTGCGAACGTGCGCGTCTCGCGCTGGATCTTGACGTTTTCCTTCGCCTCGACGGCCTGATGCAGACCGTCGCTCCAGCGGCGGCCCGGCATGAGGCGGCCGGTGAACTCGTCGACGATGACGACCTCGCCGTCCTTGACGACGTACTCCCTGTCGCGTTGGTACATGGCGTGCGCCTTCAGCGCGTTGTCCATGAAGTGCACCGCCGTGACGTCGCCCTCGTACATGTTGTGCAGGCCGAGCATCTTCTCGGTCTTCGCGATGCCCTCCTCGGTCAACGACACCGCGTGTTGCTTCTCCTCGAGGAGGTAATCCGTGTCGGGTTGCAGCTTTTTCGCGACCGACGCGAAGCGGTGGTACTGCTCGGAGACGTCCTCGGCGGGCGAGCTGATGATGAGCGGCGTTCGCGCCTCGTCGATGAGGATCGAGTCCGCTTCGTCGACGATCGCGTAGTACAGGTCACGCTGCACCATTCGCGCGAGGTCATCGACCATGTTGTCGCGGAGGTAGTCGAAGCCGAACTCGCTGTTCTGGCCGTAGGTGATGTCCGCGAGGTACGCCTCCCGCCGCAGGACCTCGCGCCAGTGGCGGTGACGCTCGTCGACCGCCTCCAGGACGACGCTGGTGTCGTAGATCGCGGACTTTTCGTGCGCGATGTACGCGACGCTCATCCCGAGGAGGTCGTAGATCGGGGCCATCCAGCCGGCACCGGTCTTCGCGAGGTAGTCGTTCGTCGTGACGAGGTGCGCGCCTTTCCCCGCGAGGGCATTGAGATACAGCGCCGCCGACGCGACGAGCGTCTTGCCCTCGCCGGTCTTCATCTCCGCGATATGGCCCTTGTGGAGCGCCATCGCGCCCATCAGCTGCACGTCGAAGTGGCGCTGGCCCAGCCTCCGCCGCGCCGCCTCGCGAACCGTCGCGAACGCCTCCGGCAGGATGTCATCGAGCGTCTCGCCTTTCGCGAGGCGCTCGCGGAACTCCGCGGTGCGGGCGCGAAGGGCATCGTCGGACAGGGCCTTCGTCCGGTCTTCGAGCGCGTTGATCTTCTCGACGACCTTCCGCAGTCGTCGGAGCTCAGCCTCGTTGGAGTCGAAGAGACGCCCCAGGACGCTCAAGAGTCGATCGCTAGGTGACCGGTAGCGGCATCTGCGACCCGGGTGGATTGAAGAGCGCGCCCACCGATTCGCCTTCGTGGATCCGGCGGATCGCCTCCGCGAAGAGCGGGGCGACGGTGAGGACGCGC